>SAMEA3663052__coassemble_880_pt1 | contig 11089 bp, 10 predicted proteins | sample SAMEA3663052__metabat2_high_PE_014 | metagenome-assembled genome bin SAMEA3663052 (sample SAMEA3663052) | pig gut metagenome | biome: pig gut; feature: pig-associated habitat; material: faeces | place: France | collected 2012 | reverse complement strand
TTGATGATTTGCAGGACTGGTAGGATGGGCGGAGAACAGACACAGGAGCATCCCGCCCCGTAAGGCAGATCACCCCAAAAGAGAAAACAAACGAAAAGAAAACGAAATACAGACATACACATTATGGGAAACAACAAAAGCAGTCTGAAGAGCACCATCGCCGTGTCTCTCACCAACTATCTCGATGCCGGAGCCATCGTGGCAGGCGCAAGCGGATTGTCGCTTTGGAAAAACTATCTCTCGCTCACCGAGTCGCATCTCGGAATCCTCAACGCCATCAGCGCCAACTGTCTCGGTGCGGCGATAGGAGCCATCATCGGTGGATTCCTTGCCGACAAATACGGCAGGAAGGCGATATACACATACAATATGCTCATCTATATGGTGGGCGTGCTGCTCGTGGTCTTCACCACCAGCTTCCCCATGCTTCTCGCCGGATTCCTGGTCACGGGAGTCAGCGTAGGTGTGGGAGTGCCGGCATCGTGGACCTATATCTCTGAGAGTTCGGAGATAGGCAACCGAGGCCGAAACATCGGCATCTCGCAGATGGCGTGGGGCATCGGACCGCTCATCATCCTGCCCATGAGGACTTCATTCTCCTCGGCGTATACGACCAGAAGCTCTGCGCTGTCCTTGCGAGGACTCTCATGAAGATCGGCATCAGGAAGGCTCTCGTAATCAACGGTTCCGGGCTTGATGAGGTTTCAATCTCCGACACCACCTACGTCGCGGAGCTGATGGAGGATCACTCAATTACCGAGTACCGCATCACGCCCGAGGATTTCGGCCTGAAGCGCTATGACCAGAAGGAGATTGAAGGCGGCGAGCCTGAGGAGAACCGCGCTATTACCGAGCGGATCCTTTCAGGAAAGGGAACTGACGGACAGAACGCCGCAATCGCGGCCAACACCGCGGCACTGCTTCTCCTTTCCGGAAAGGCAGGATCCCTGAAGGAAGGCGCCTCGATGGCCATGGATACCCTTAAGTGCGGGAAGGCTATTGACCGCCTGCACCGCTTTGCTGAGATGAGCAACGGCAGGTAAGATGCAGATAATCAATGTCCCGTCCATCAATGATACCGTTCTTGATAAGATTGTGAACGAGCGTCTTGACTGGGTGGAAAAGCGCAAGGGTACCGAGCCTCTGGGCACATTCGAGGGAAGCCTCAGGCGCAACAGCCGCAATTTCCGCGAGGCGCTCAGATCAGGGGGACGCGGCATGCGCTTCATCATGGAGTGCAAGAAGGCCTCTCCCTCCAAGGGCATGATCAGATCGTGCTTTGATCCCACGGGGATTGCCAGGACCTACACCAGGTTCGCCTCGGCCATATCGGTGCTTGCCAACGAGGCCTTTTTCCAGGGAAAGCCCGAGTATGTTCGCGAGGTTGCTGATGCAGTGAACCTGCCGGTTCTCTACAAGGACTTCGTCGTCGACGAGTACCAGATTTTCCTCGCGAGGAAATACGGTGCGTCGGCAGTGCTCCTCATGCTCTCGATTCTCACCCCGGATGCGTACCTTGCATTCAGGAAGACCGCGGAGTCTCTGGGGCTCTATGTCCTCACCGAGGCGAGCACCGAGGACGAGACCAGGCTTGCGGTGGAGCTCGGCGCCGACATCATCGGCATCAACAACCGCAACCTGAGGACTCTCAAGGTGAGCCTCGACAACACCAGGAACTGGGGAGCGCTGATCCCTGCGGACCGCATCACTGTTGCCGAGTCAGGACTCACCGAGAACTCGCAGGCAAGGGAAATGTCGGTATACGCTGACGCGTTCCTTGTCGGCTCAAGCCTTACCGCGTCAGGCGACATCGATCTTGAGGAGAGGAGGCTCGTCTTCGGCAACAACAAGGTCTGCGGCCTAACGAGGGCCTCAGACGCGGCGCTCGCCGCTGAGTGCGGTGCCGTCTACGGAGGAATCATCCTCGCGGAGAAGTCACCGAGGTTCGTGAGGGATGGGAACATAGATGATGTCATGGCTGGCACCCGGGAAAGCGGGCAGAACCTCAGGTACTGCGCCGTAACGGTGAATGCCCCGCTGGAGGCAGTTGCCGGTACAGTAAGGAAGCACGGCTTCTCCGCTGTGCAGCTCCACGGGAGCGAGACTCCTGACTATATTGCGGAGCTCCGGAAGGCGGTTCCTGAGGGGACAGAGATCTGGAAGGCTGTCCCTGTTGCCGGATCGTTCCCTGAGGAACAGGTGAGAGCATACGCCTGTGCGGACAGGATAGTGCTTGATACCAAAAACGGCAGCGGCTTCGGCGGCACCGGCGAGTCGTTCGGCACTGACATACTGAAGGGGCATGATCTCTCTAAGTGCCTCATCGCCGGCGGCCTTGGAGCAGAGAACTGCGCTGAGGCGGCAAAGGCCGGCGCGTACGGGCTTGATTTCAACTCAAGGGTTGAGGAGAGACCCGGCATCAAGTCAGAGGACGCGCTCAGGGCTGTTTTCGCGAGGCTCAGAGTTTATTAGGATTTGCAAATATAATATCAGCCAGACTGATAAGACAAGGAAGTATAGTTAAGTATGAAAACACTGTTGAATCCGTTCTTCGGGCAGTACGGCGGAATGTACGTGGGAGAAATCCTCATTCCTGCCCTGCTCCAGCTTGAGAAGGCCTTCGTCGAGGCAAAGGATGACCCCGCATTCAGGGCCGAGCTCAATGACCTGATGCACAATTACGCTGGCCGTCCCACTCCGATTACCCTCTGCAGGAATATCACCAAGGGCACCAACACCAGGATCTACCTCAAGAGAGAGGATCTTCTCCACGGCGGCGCCCACAAGACCAACCAGGTACTCGGTCAGGCCCTTCTTGCAAGGAGAATGGGCAAGACCAGAATCATCGCCGAGACCGGCGCCGGACAGCACGGCGTTGCAACAGCAATTGTCTGCGCGCTTTTCGGATTCAAGTGCAGGATCTACATGGGCATCACCGACGTCAAGCGTCAGGAGCCCAATGTCTTCAGAATGAGGCTCATGGGGGCTGAGGTCGTTCCTGTAACCACCGGAGTCGGCACACTGAAGGAGGCCTGCAACGAGGCGCTCCGCGACTGGGCAGGCAGCTTCGAGAACACCCATTACATGCTCGGCACCGCGGCAGGTCCGCATCCTTTCCCGACCATAGTGAAGGAGTTCCAGAAGATTATCGGCGAGGAGGCCAAGAGGCAGTTCATGGAGAAGGAGGACGGACGTCTTCCTGACGCGGTTTTCGCATGCGTCGGCGGCGGCTCCAACTCCATCGGCATCTTCACTGACTTCCTCAAGGAGAAGGACGTCAAGCTCTATGGCGTTGAGCCTGCCGGATACGGCCTTGACACCAAGTTCCACGGTGCAACCCTCGAGAAGGGCAAGGAAGGAATATTCTTCGGAGCCAAGTCCCTCAATCTTCAGGATGAGTACGGCCAGATCCAGGAGTCACACTCCGTATCCGCAGGGCTTGATTTCCCTTCCGTCGGACCCGAGCATGCATATCTGCAGAGCATCGGCAGGGTCAAGTACGACAGTGTCACTGATGACGAGGCGCTCAACGCCTTCATGGAGCTCTCAAGAAAGGAAGGAATAGTTCCGGCCCTTGAGTCATCCCACGCCCTTGCCTATGCGCTGAAGCTCGCAAGGCAGGATCCTGAGAAGAAGCAGACCTTCCTGGTCAATCTCTCCGGACGCGGAGACAAGGACATTTTCACCGTCGGTAAAATACTCAAAGACAGAGGGCAGTTCTGATGACAGCACGCTATGAGAATCTCTTCAGAAAGCTGAAGGAAAAGAATGAAGGGGCTTTTGTTCCGTTTGTCGTTGTAGGCGATCCGGATATCGAGACATCTGTAGAGATTATGAGCACCCTGATTGAGAACGGAGCAGATGCGCTTGAGCTCGGGATCCCGTTCTCCGATCCGGGCTCTGACGGCCCGGTAATCCAGGTTTCTGACCACAGGGCCATCACCGCAGGAGTCACTCCCCCGATGTGCTTCGAGGCCATAAAGAGGATCCGCGACAAATATCCCGAGACCCCGATAGGGCTCCTGATGTACGTCAACCTTGTCTATGCGCCTGGCATCGACAAGTTCTACAGGACCGCGGCCGAGTCCGGAGTCGACTCAATCCTGGTTGCCGATGTTCCGGTCGTCATGTACGAGTTCGGCAATGATCCCTGGAAGGAGTGCGCCGAGAAGTACGGCATCGATCAGATCTTCATTGCCCCGCCCAACGCCTCTGACTACGTGCTCGAGGCAGTTGCCAAGTACAGCCGCGGCTACACCTACCTCCTCTCCAGGGTCGGCGTAACCGGCACAGGCATGGCCGCACACCGCCCTGTCGCTCATGTAATGCAGATCCTGCGGGATAATCATTCCGCACCCTGTCTCCTCGGGTTCGGCATCAGCGAGCCTGAGCAGGTCAGGGGCGCCATCAGGGACGGCGCTGACGGTGCAATCAGCGGATCGGCAGTTGTGAAGATCATCGAAGACAACCTCGGCGACCATCAGAAGCTCATGTCCGAGCTCGCTTCCTTCACCAGAGCAATGAAGGACGCTACCAAGAAGTCCTGAGGCTGAAAACCAGGCAAAGACAGAGGGAGGCCGCAGGGCCTCCTTTTTTTTGCCTGCCCGGTTTTCCGCTCTCCCCATAGCGGAAGAACAGCCGGCAGAGCGTAAAGATTAAGGAACAGGCAGCTTCAAAAACATGCTACAATTAGGGAATCCATCTTGAGAATATTTGCTGATCCGGTAACACAGAATGCTGAAAAATATAAGTTCAAAAACAGCTGCCGCCATGCTCGGAGCGGCATGTGCGTGTTTCCTTGCAGTCGGATGCTCCTCGTCTCAGCAGATCAAGGAAGAGGTTCCCGACAAGCCTCCTATGGTCCTCTACCAGGAGACCCAGTCAATCATCGACACCGGAGACTTCACCGAGGCCATCAAATATCTCGAGACCATGGATGCCCGCTACCCGTACGGCCCGCTCTCCGAGCAGATCCAGCTTGATCTGATCTATGCCTACTACAAGAACGGCGATGACGAGAAGGCAATTGCCGCCTGCGATGACTTCATCAGGACCCATCCTACCCATCAGAATCTTGATTACGTCTACTATATGCGCGGGCTGACCAACATGCAGCAGGACTCTGATCTGCTGCAGACCATTTTCCATATCGACCGCTATGACCGCGATCCGGCTTTCTCACAGACCGCGTTCTCAGACTTCAACACCCTCGTAAGCGCCTATCCGGACAGCGTTTATGCGGCTGACGCGCAGGCCCGCATGATTTATCTCCGGGACAAGCTCGCAAGGCATTATGTCGATGTCGCTGACTATTATTACAGAAGGCAGGCTTATATCGGCGCAGCCAACCGCTGCAAGGAAATACTCGAGAACTTCTACGAGACCAAATACACCGAGGATGCCCTGGAAATCATGATCAAGAGCTACCACAAGCTCGGCCTCTCCGAACTCGAGGAGCGCTCCAGGGAGATAATGGCCGACAATTTCCCGAACAACAGCTATGCAAGCAAGTCAGCGTTCAGATAAAGGACTTACTTTCGTCTACGATCCTCCGAAGGAGCCGTACCTCAGTATCCTCTACAAGGATGATGATATTGTCGTTGTTGACAAGCCCTCGGGGATCCTGAGCGTTCCGGGACGCTATCCCGAGACCAATGACAGCATTCTGACCCGGGTGCGTGAAACATCTCCGGGAAGTGCCGCCGTCCACCGTCTCGACATGAGCACTTCAGGGATTCTGGTCATTGCAAGGAACAGCAGGGCTGCCTCATTTCTCGGAAAGGAATTCATCGGCAGGACCGTCGTGAAGCGCTATGTCGCCTGGGTTTATGGCAGGATGGAAAATACCGACGGTGAGATAGATCTCCCAATAGGCACGAGCCGGGATATGTCGCCGCTCCATTTCGTCGACCATGAGCACGGCAAGGAAGCAAGAACCATTTACCATACTGCCGCGGTGCTCGATGACAGAAGCCTGGTGATTCTGAAGCCCATGACCGGAAGATCGCACCAGCTGAGGCTGCACCTGTATTCAATATCACATCCGATCCTGGGCGATGCCTGGTATGAGAACGGGAAGAACACCGCCATGGCGCCCCACCTTCAGCTTCACGCCTTCTATCTGAAATTCCGTCACCCTTCCGGAAAGACCCTGGAGTTTCTGACCAGCCCTCCTTTTGACTGCCCCTGCAGTCTCGATGATTACAGGGCCTGACCATGAGAAAAAGCCTACTCTCCCAGCTAACCGCAATCGCACTTCTCGCAGCTGCTCCTGCAATCGCGGATGATGCCGGATCTCCGGACAAGGATGCAAAAAGCGGGGAATCAGCCGCACTGCAGCAGAATAAGGAAAAGGAGACAGACGTAAAAGAAGCTCCGGCAGAAACGGCTGAAACAGAGAACGGCGGAGGTGAGTCCGGAGAGAATGTGGAACCGGATCAGACTACGGCAGAACAGGCGCCTTCCGCACCGTTCTACCTCGATGCATCAGAATACATCATGTCCCTATCCGCATCGGATCGCGATCATCTTATAACGGACTGGGGCAGATACCGATATTCGGAAACGAAGGACCAGATCTCCTACATCCACTATGAGCCTGCTGTTCCGCAGCCTGCCGGCACATTCCTGTTTTTCCCCGAGTGGGGAGGGACTGACCGTCTTACAGGCTTTGCGCAGATGGTCTCAGATGAGAAATGGGACAGCTATATATTTCTTCCGACCCCGGATCTCAATTCCATGCGCCCTTCCGGGAACTACTCAGAGGAGTACCTGAGCAAATCCGCAAAAGCCTATACCGATTACGTAAGGGATGCCTGCGCCACAGCGGAGAGCAATGGCGGCAAGGTCATCATTGCGGTTTCAGGCAGATCCGCTCCATGGCTTCTCTCAATGCTCAGAACCGGTCTTCTTGACAGCCCTGCCGCCCTTGTCCTGATAAACGCGCAGTACCCCGATGAGAAAACCGCAGGCGAGATGGCCGTGACTGTCGCAGGCCTCAATTATCACGTGCTTGACCTCATAATCGGACCTGAGATCGGATGGCTGAAATCATCTGCCGTGGCACGGAGCCATGAGGCCGGGAAGAAAGGAAGCCGTTATTACAGGCAGGCCAGAACAGGAACTTCTGAGGAAGCGGAGAGAAAGCTCAGGGGCTGGCTTAAGAAAAACATCGGAAGGTGAAAAAGAGCCCCCTCCGCGAGGGGGCCCGGAAGTCTAGTTAAGACGGTGGGCGTAGACTGTCAGCTCTGCATCATAATCATCCTCAAGATCGCACCAGGAGTAGATATCCGCGCTCCACTCCTCCCCTGAGGACACATGCTCTCCCATGGGCGCATTGGTAAGCGCATTCACAGAGACAGTTCCAAAATTCAGCGAGCCGGAGGAGTTCTCGAAGAATCCCTTGAGCACGCTGTAGGTTCCGGCCGGGCTCGTGACGCTGAATCCGAGCTTCGAGCGGGCAACCGTATTGACAAAGTCTGCGGTCTCGGAGCCGGTCATCGGGGGCTGGTACTCAAGCGCAGAGGAACCGCAGACGGAGATGCCGCCGGCTTCCTTCTCCTTGAAGCTGAAATCAGATACGGTCAGAAGGACAGAGTCAACCGTGAAGGTTCCTGAAACAGGGGTCCCGTTTGAGTCAGTCAGTGCGCTGCCCTTGCAGGTATAGTGCTGATCCTGACTGCTCAGATAGGTGCTGACCTCGTGACCTGTGTCATAGCCCGTGCCTATCATGTATTTCCCAATGTCACTGTCATAGGTCCCTGCCCAGACAGTGCTTTCCGAGGCATTGTCTCTTACAGGAGATGCCCTGGTGCAGGACAGCTCAACGGTGTACTGTTCGGGAGACGCTGCCCTTGCAGCGCACTCGGCATCACCTGAGCATCCTTCCGCTGCTGTAAGTGCAGCCGAGGCGTCAATTACCCCGAATCCGTAGCGCCTGCTGAAGCGGAGCCCCGCATTGTTCCCGATCCAGCCCTCGTCCACGGTAATATCGCCTGATTTTACCGGAACATAGCTTATCTGGGGAAGATCATCATCATTCCTGGCGGACTTAGCCAGGATCCAGCGGACCTGCGAGGCGGTGAGAGATGAGTATTTTCCTTTGAGGAGCGCAACCAGGCCGGTAACGGTCGGTGCTGCCGCGGACGTGCCGACAAACGAAGAATAGTAGCGGCATTCCCTGTCATCGGCTGAGGTCTCCCTGTTGTAGCCCTTGCTGCATCCTGAGAGGTCAGTGGAGTAGAGGAGCGGACCGGTTACCTCGCCGCCGAATCCTGCGACAAGAAGATTGGAGCCTGCGGATGAATACGAGGTATGGACGCCGTCAGCACCTACGGCAGCGGCCTTGACGACCCACGGGAGGTAGTCACCCGGTCCGTTCTGCGTCCATACGCAGTTTGTGCCGATCCTGTAGCATTCCTGGTACTCGATCGCCTCTGAGGTCGCCTTGGCGTTCAGATCCTCATCAGGGGCAAAGTAATTTCCCGATGACGAGACCCTGACCGTTCCTGCATCATAAAGCGCCTTGTGGAATGCGCTCATATTGTCATCTGCATAAAAGCCTCCGTCATAGGAGCCGAATGACTCATTGATGACGTCAACATCGCCGCGGCCGAGTATTTTGCTGTAGGCGTCATATCTGCCCGCATTCTGCCTGTAGGTGTTAAGGAGCGAGCTCATGACGTTGAAGCCGATGAGCTTTGCCTTCGGTGCTATGCCGCTGATGCCCCTGTCATTGGCTGACGCCGCGGCTATGATGCCTGCCACGTTGGTGCCGTGGGCATCACCTTTGGAAAACGGCGTCGGATCCGTCTCGGTCATCCCCTCGGGGATTGATTCGCCGCTTTTCTTATACTGTGCGTAGACATAATTGTAGGAGCCTGAAATGACATTGGCGCTGAGGTCATGGTGCTTGATCTCAAGACCGTCATCCAGAACCGCGACTACTGCGCCGTCTCCGCTGACAGCCTTCCTCCACGCCTCGAAGAAAAGACCGTCAATCATGTCCGACTTGAGGTAATAGCCGGATGCCTCCGGGCTGGTGGCTCTGATGTACCACTGATGGTTTATCAGCGGATCATTGCCGTAGCTCACGGTGAGCACCCCGGAGACTGTTCCGGATGTGGATGTGGCCTCGTAAGGCACTTCCTCCGTTGTGAGAACGAAATCCGGATCGGAGAGCCTCTCTGAATTGAACCGGAATACAGGATATCCGTCGTCTCCGAGAACAAGAGAGCCGTTTTCTGTGGAGGCACTGAGGTAGGAGTAGTCCGAGCTCCCTAGTTTGTAGATAACCGCGGAGTCCTTTCCGTTAAGCACGTCAAGGCTGACGCTGATATTGGCTGTGCCCGAGCCTGAATCTGATGATCCGCCGCCGCTGCTGCTACTGCCGCTTCCGCCGCAGGAGGCAAGGGAAAGCGCTGAGACTATTGCAAGTATTAATTCTGATTTTCTGAATTCCATATTCCGAATATCCTGCCTTAATCATTGAACTGGGCCGGCCTGATGCCTGCAGCTACATCTTTCCGAACTGGATGCCGGCATCTGTCTGCGGCATAACTGACTTGACGTCAGGGCTTTCCTTCAGAATTTTGAAAATGCGCTGGAAATCGCTGAAATCCGAAGCCTCGGCAGTGAACCTGCGGCCGTTTTTTTCTGCAGAGATTCCGGCAGGCACGCAGTCGGCGCCCGCGGTCCTGCACTTGAAGGTGACGGTCTTTCTGAGAAGTATCCCCCTGGTCTCGCCATCCCTCACAATGAAGGCAAGATAATCCGGATGATCAGATTTCTCCTCGTACACAGGACTGTTGCCGAACAGGCCGGCTGCTCCTTCCGGCAGCGCTCCGGAACCGGAGACAGCAGTGTCAATCCTGAAGTCGGTATAGATGGTGTAACCGGTGCCGTTGTATTCAGCATGCTCGGAGGCACTCACTGCAAGAGGGAAGGCAAGAAGCGCCGCCGCACCGAGAAGATATGACTTTATCATAGACAGACATCTCGCATGAAGTAGATGAAACAGGATAAAACTGACGCAACACTGACAGGCGATTATACAATGCAGTGACAGGCTCAGAATTTTAAGTATGTAAAACTTTAGAGAAGAAAGCCGCCCTGCCGGGACTCGCAGGACGGCCGTCAAGTGATGGCCTGTGCCAGGTGAAAGGCACAGGATGGAGAATCAGCGGATGCCCCTTGCCTGCTTGATGACTTCCCAGGCGGCATTGCAGAGCTCGAACTTCTCCGTCTCCGCCTTAATCATGCTCTCCGGAAGCCCTCTTGCGCGGAGCTTGTCAGGATGGTGCTTGTTGGCCTCGCGGCGGTAGGCCTTCTTGATGGTTCTCTCGTCGTCAGAAGAGGACACATGAAGAATCTCGTATGCCCTCTGAAGGTCGAGCCTGCCGCTCGCAGCCTTCTCGTTGTCGGTCTCCTCCCTTCTGCGGTAGGAGCTGCCGCTGTAACCGCTGCCGCCGGAGCTTCCGCTCCCACTGTAGCTGCCGCCGCCGTAACTGCTGCCACTGTAGCTGCTTCCGCCGGAGCTTCCGCTGCTGTAACTCCTTCCGCTTCCGCTGTAGCTGCTGCCTGAGCTGCCGCCGCTGCTGTAGCTGCTTCCGCCGCCGAAACCGTTATTGAAGCTGCTGCTGAATGCCTTGAACTGCAGGTTGGACTTCAGGATCTCCTGAGCCTCCTCGGCGCCTACGCCGAGTATCCCTGCGACCTCGATGAAGCGCCTGAGCTCGCTCTGGGAGATATTGAGATCCGCTGTCGCAATATCGGATATCATGTTCAGCAGGAAATACCTCATCCTGCTGTCGCGGCGCATGAACCCGAGCACATTGCTGAGCCTTGACTGATACTCGGACTCTCCCGACATGAACACGCGCATGAACTCATTTGCCGCGTCGGGATTTCCGGAGCAGAGACGGGAGGCATAGGCCTGGGCCTGCTGTACGCTCTGCGGGGGTATCTGACCCTCACCGGCCTCGACATAGCCTGCTGCCGCGAACACTGCCTCGACTATCTCAACCGAGTTCTCCGCGGAGTATTTTTTCCTGCTGCCGGAAACCGAGGGAGTCGCGCTGCCGAGAAGCGC
>SAMEA3663052__coassemble_874_pt1 | contig 11170 bp, 5 predicted proteins | sample SAMEA3663052__metabat2_high_PE_014 | metagenome-assembled genome bin SAMEA3663052 (sample SAMEA3663052) | pig gut metagenome | biome: pig gut; feature: pig-associated habitat; material: faeces | place: France | collected 2012 | reverse complement strand
CGGCGAGTCGAACCACTGGTGCTTTTTGAACATATGGCGGACTGTCGCGAAGAAGCCGTCCGGACGGTAGAGATCGTACATCGCGTTCATGGCGATGCCCTTTTTCTTCATGAGCTCCCCGTCGAGCGGGCGCGACTCGAAGTTCATGACGGTGCCGAACACCTGCTTCGCGTTGAACACCTGCGGGCCGACGACGCACCCGACCGGGCCGGTGTTGAAGCGCTTCGCCGTCCTGATGTGGTTCACGTACATGAAGACGTTCTCCGGGGTGAAGGAGTTCTTCCTGATTGCGTCGGCAACCGCATAGGCTGCGGCGATGTGGTCGGGATGGGAGTCGACTATCGGGTTTGTGACGACGACGGTCTGTATGGCGAGGCTGCTCATGAGATCGGCAAGCTCGTCGACCAGGTGATCCCAGCGGCTCTCCTCGCCGTGGGCAAGGAGGTCGCGGTTGTAGAGCCTGAAGAATGAGGGCCTGAGCTCCGGATCCGCAGGGTTCTTTATGTCGGTCGAGGGCTTCATCATCATCTCGGTGAGCTTCCCGTCAGGGTAGCCGAGCATGTAGAGGTGGTCTGACTCGATGCCGCAGAGAAGCGGTACGGTCGCGGCGTTCCAGGCCCTGAGGGTTCCCTTGCGCCTAATGGCCGCGGAGAGATCCTGATCCATGCCGGAGAAGTACTGCCTGTCCATGTCCTTCACCGCCTCGCCGGCGCTCAGGGTGACGACGAAGGTGTTGGCCGGGTTGGAGGAGAGGAAGGTGAAGGCGCCGAGCTCGGCGTCGTCAGGGTGCGGGGCGACGATAAGCGTCCTCCCCGAGTTCCTGACGCGGGCGAACGCGTAGAGCTTCGCCCGGTCGCCGATGATGCAGTGGTGGGGCTCCGCGCTGATGACCGAGCCCTCGATGTCCGAGACGTTGATGTAGCGCTTGCCGCAGTCGCTGTTCACGAAGTACTGACTGTTATGGTATTTCCCGTCGCCGCAGAGCCTTACGCACGACTTGCCGAAATCCTGCCAGAAGGGGATCGGGCGGTAGTCAAGGTAAAGCAGGTAGGAGAAGTTCTCCGGATCCATCTGGCTGTGGAAAGTGCATTTGCTGTCAATCTCGACAAAGCGGCTGTACTTTTCGTTGAACGGATAGTAGTCGATTCTTTCCTTCATGATCTGCTCCGGGAAATGCATGAAATGTGATCTGACTCACATTTTAAAGCCTCATCCGGCTTTCCGGCAAGTCAGGCCGGCCATAAATCCACACTGCGGTATAGGGCTTTCCGTATTTTGCCACAAAGCGCGCGCCCTCACGCAGACACAGCGCACATTTCGGAAACGACCGGGCAATCTGTCCTGCTTCCTTATGCGCTCTCAGGAACGGACACGCCTCTCATGTTACGATCACAGGTGAATACCCTTTTCTTCTGGATGGCGTGCGATGAAAAAACTCTCCTCCCTGCTGCGCTTTGCTGCCCCCTGGGCGATCCTTGCGGCGCTCTCGCCGGCCGCCTGGGGAGACGGGGAGGCTTCCCCGGAGGATCCCGCAGGTGCTGGATCCGGCGCCTCCTCGGAGGCCGGAGGCAGCGCGGATGAACAGGAGAAGCCCGGGATTGAAATCGGGGTTGCGGATGCCCCTGATGACGAGGCGGAGGAGAATGTCAGCGCCTACCTCAGTGCGCTCTCCGCGAGAAAGTCCTTCTCGGAGGAGCGTGACGATCTCGTGAGGGAAGCCTGTGAGAAAGCGCTTGTCCCCTACGGCTGGTACAGCCCGGAGATTGAGGTCAGACATCCGGAGAAGGGCAGGATTGAGGTGAGGATTGACCGCGGTGAGCGCACTCTCTACCGTGAGGTGAGGATCGATACCGCTGCCGAGCTCCCGGAGCAGGGAAGGATTGCGGCGTTTGCGAGGGACAAGGCCGCGGAGTACGGGATAGAGAAGGGGAAGCCCCTCATCCACCCGCAGTATGAGGCGTTCAAGGCGGACATCACCTCAAAGCTCATCAGCGACGGCTACTTCACCGGGAAGATCACGAACTCCACCGTAATCGTGAGCCGTGACGAGGCGAAGGCCGACCTCTCGTTCACGATAGAGCCCGGGACCCGCTTAGCCTACGGGAAAATCACCATGGAGGGCTTCGAGGAGTCGCACGATGCCGTGAAGGGGCTCGTGAGCGTGAAGGAGGGCGATCTCTTCAGCGCGCTTGATCTTGCCTCCGTGAACCAGACGCTCTACGAGACCGGCTACTACAAGTCGGTAGTCGTCCGCCCCGACATGAGGGAGATGGACAGCGGGAATTCCACCGTGCCCGTCAGGATCGGGCTCAAGGCGAAGCCCCGCAACCTCACCGAGTGGAGCCTCGGCTACTCGACCGACGAGGGGCCGCGGGGAAGCGTCTCCTGGAACAGGCCTTTCGCGGGAAGCCGCGGGCAGTCCTGGAAGTCCGCGCTCTCCGTCTCGGGCGTGACGCAGGCTGCCAACTTCTCCTACTACATACCGCGCGAGAACCCGATAGACGACTACTACCGGCTCTCCGCCGAGTACCGCCACAAGGACCTCAACGACACCGAGTTCCAGAACCTCACCGTCGGAGCGCACTATTTCACGAAGACCCACGGCCGCTGGCAGAGGGACTACTTCATCGAGAGCTCGTTCGAGGACTATGACCAGTCCGACGACTCGGATGACGTCTTCCTCCTGATGCCGGGCGCCGAGATAAGCCGCCTCACGACTGACGGCACCACGGATCCGGCGAGCGGCGAGCGCATCCGCCTCTCCGCGCGCTTCTCCTCGAAGACGCTGCTCTCCTCCGAGGACATTGTCATCCTTGACGCCTTCTACCGGCGGATCTGGTCGCCGACCGACGGCTCGAGGCTTGTCATCCGCGCCGAGCAGGGCGCCATCCTCGGCTCCTCCATCGGTGACGTCCCGTCGAGCCTCCGCTTCTTCGCGGGCGGCGACCAGTCGGTCCGCGGCTTCGGCTACGAGAAGATCTCACCGAAGAACGATGACGGCGATCTTACCGGCGCGAGGTACCTCTCCGTCGGCTCAGTCGAGCTGCAGGTGCCGGTCATGAACAAGGTGAGGATGGCCATCTTCACCGATGTTGGCACCGCAACGAATGACTACGGCGACGATACCGACATCAAGGTCGGAACCGGCCTCGGCGTACGCTACATCTCGCCCGTCGGGCCCATCCGCGCCGACATCGGCGTCGGCGTCTCCGAGGCGCATATTCCAATAAGGCTTCATTTCGGCCTGGGGCTTGATCTATGAGAATCCTTAAAATCACTCTCTCCGCCTTTGCGGCGATCCTGCTCCTGACGCTCTCCCTGCTCTTCTGGATCGCGGCGACCGGATCAGGCACCTCGTTCATCCTCGGGCTGGTTCCGTCATTTGCAGACGGCGTCTCGCTCAAGTACCGCGGCGGCACCCTTCTCCACGGCATACAGGCCGATGACTTCTCGCTCTCCGTCCCTGACACGATTGACGTGAGCGCGAAGAGCCTCGATCTCGCCTGGGACATCTCATTAAGCCCCCTCAAGGTCAAGGTGAGCCGCCTCCACGGTGACGGCCTTAAGATAAAACTCATCACGCCGGAGGGCGAGGCAGAGTCTCCTGCTCCCGAAACCTGCGGCGCGGATGGTCTTCCCGCCTGCCCTCCGCCCTCATATGCCGAGCTGCCGCTTGAGATTGAGATACAGGACCTGCTCATCAATAAGGCCGCCTACCTCAGTGACATCATCGACGTGACGGCAGACACACTCTCACTCAAGGGATCTCTCGGAGGCCACGTCATCAATGCTGATCTACTCGCTGCCTCTGGGCTTGACGTGCACCTCAAGTCCGGTGATGGCGGGGAGCAGGCCTCTTCCGGACAGGCGAAAGCCGGCGCGCCTCAGAAGGCGGCAGCGGCAAAGGAGGCCCGGTCTCCGGAAGAAGCTGCTGACGGGGGCTTTGAGAAGCTTGCGGTATTCATCCCCTTCGACATCAGGGTAAAGGAGGCCGCAGTCGACGGCGGCTACCGGATGGAGGGGCTCGAGACCGGGAAGTCGCACATCGAGCTCTCGGGGAGGGCAGATGCCGGTACGGTCGACGTGTACCGCCTGCTCGCGCACACGGAGAAGCTCGGGAGCATCACGCTCAGGGGGAGCATCGGGCTTACTGACTACATGTCGTTTGACGTCTCCGGCTATGACGCAGACGTGTCGGCCTTCATTCCCAAGGACATCCCGGCAAGGGCGGATCCGATCCTTCTCTCGCTCACCGGAACGCTGCAGGACCTTAAGGCGGATCTGAGGACCTCGGTGAACGGCGGCTTCGTAAGGCTTAAGGCATCAGGCAATGTCATCGGGGAGAACCTTCCCTTCAGCGCATCGCTCCTCGGGAAAAAGCTCTCATACAGCCTCCCTGGGCTCTCGCCCGCGCTTTCGAAAATCACCCTCGATGCCTCCGGAAACCTCAGCAGGCAGAGCGCCGTCCTCCGCCTTGACGGGTTCACCGCGGAGGGTGTCCCGGCAGTGAAGGAGCTCACCGCCGATGTCACGAATGACTCCGGCCTCATAAAGGTAAAGGGCCTTAAGGCGGAGCTCAGGGACGGGAGCTTCGTGAGCCTTGCGGGAAGCTCCGCGGATCTCAGAAAGGGCATCGGCGCGGTGCTGAAGGCCGAGTTTGACCTCCGCGACTTCACCGCCCTGGTGAAGGATCTCAAAGGGAACGCGGCAGGCACCGTCGACGGCACGTTCGCCATGAAGGGAGAGGGCTTCGCGGCGGATCTCAAGGGGCTTAAGGTCAGGGGCTCGCTCATGGATCTGCCCCTCTCCGCCGACGCGGCGCTGAGCGCATCGTTCGGGAAGGATCTCACCTTCAGCGTGAGGAAGCTCCTTCTTCAGAGCGGCAGCAGCACGGTCGAGGCCTCCGGAACTGACAGGGACCTCGGAGTGAGGCTGAGCCTCCCTGCCATAGAGAAGCTCTGGCCTGACGCAAAGGGGAGCATCAGCGGAAAAGTCTCCGTGAAGGGCGGCATGAGGGAGCCCGTGGTGAACGCGGCCATTGACATTCCGTCACTCAGCACCGCCGGCATTGAGGTCTCCCGGGGCTCGGTGAGGGCAGAGAGCCTCCGGCCCCTGCAGAGGTCCGGAAAGCTCTCGGTGAGCGCCTCAGAGGTGCTCGCCGGCGGGCAGAGGATCAGGCCGGAGCTCGTATTCTCCGGCACTGAGAAGAGCCACGAGCTCACGCTCTCCGCCCTCAGCGATCTCCTCACTCTCCGCCTCGCAGCGGCGGGCGGCGTGAAGGGCGATGAGTGGAAAGGCGCCCTGAGCCGGCTTGATCTCAGAAGCCCCGAGGGGAGCTGGAGCCTCAGGAGCCCTTTTCCAATCTCCTACGGACTTAAAAGCGGCGAGCTTAAGGGCGGCGAGCTCTCGCTTGTCTCGGGCCCGAGCGGCGTGAAGGTCTCGGGGATCAGGGTGAAGGACGGCTCCGGGAGCCTTGAGGCGGAGATAAGGTCATATGATTTCGCAAGGCTCAGGGCATTCCTCCCCCAAGACCTCTCGCTCAAAGGGCTCTTTGACCTTAAGAGCACCGTCGCCTTCGGGAAGAAGGAGGACATTCGCGCGGATTTCAGGACCGGGACTCTCACCGTCACCAAGGACCGGACGAAGGTGTCACTCGGCGGCATAGACGGAAAGGTCTCGCTCAGGGGCGGGGCGCTTGACGCGGGGCTCAGGGTTTCAGGCGCCGGCGGCGGGCTCATTACGGCGGACGTGAAGGCTCAGAGCATCCGGGATCTCCGGAGCAGGCTCTCCGGATCCCTTAAGCTCACTGACCTCAGGCTCTCCGAGTACCGGCCGCTCCTTGCCGACACGCTGAGGAAGCTTGAGGGGCGCATCGGAGCCGATGTAAGGATAGGCGGAACGCTCGGCGAGCCGCGCCTCGACGGGAGCGTGACTCTCCGTGACGGGAAGGCGGAGACTCTCGAAAACCTCGTTGACGTGCGCGATTTCACTGCGGACATCGGCTTCAGCGGTCCTGAGGCCACCATAAAGTCATCACTAAGATCAGGCCCTGACGGGACGCTCGGCGTCACCGGGAGGATAAGCATCGCGGGCGGCGCGCCGAAGGGCTCGGTCACCGTGAGGACAGCGCATTTCCCCGTGGGGCTCCTGGACTTCGGCACCGCGCACCTTACCTCTGACATCACGGCGAAAATGGACAGCGGAACAGAAGTGTCCGGCACCGCCGAGATAACCGACACCCTCCTCGGCATGGGCTCTGTCCTGGAGAACGGCGTCGGCGAGTCTGACGACATCATCGTCGCCGGCTCCGAGAAGGCGAAGCTCAGAATGGCAGGAGGCGAGCCTCCATCAAACCTCTCGCTCAGGCTCGACGTGAGGCTCGGCGATGACGTCAGGGTCGACGCCGTGGGCTTCAAGTCAGGGCTCTCCGGTGGCGTGAGGATCCTGCAGAAGCCCGGGAAGCCCCTCGGCATCTTCGGGAAGATCTCGATCGAGAACGGCCGCTACCGCTCGATGTGGCAGAACCTCCTTGTCGAGACCGGCGAGGTGCGCTTCTCCGGCACTCCTGACAGCGGCCTCATCAACGTGCAGGCGATAAGGGCTCCGACGACCATCGACGATGACGTGAAGGCCGGCATCAAGGTCTACGGCCCGATACAGAAGCCCAAGGTCAGCGTGTTCTCCGAGCCGGAGCTTGATGAGAGCGAGGCGCTCTCCTACATCCTCCGCGGCCACGGCACCGACGGCGAGTCGGACACCGGCAGCCTCGCGAAGTCCATGATGATCTCGGCGGGGCTCTCGGTCGTAGGCGGATCCGTCACCGGCATGCTTGAGACCTTCGGCGTGCGCAACGTCGAGCTCGACACCACCGGAAAGGATGACAATACCAAGGTCAGCATCTCGGGCTACGTCGCGCCGAGGCTCAGGGTGCAGTACGGAATAGGCATTTTTGATTCCGCGTCCGAAGTAAGCGTAAGATATGACCTCGCGCGCGACTTGTACGTGCGCTTTGTGAGCGGCCTCTCGCAGGCGGCGGACCTCGTGTATACCCTGGAATTTGACTGAGCGGTGCTTAAATGAACTACAGATGCGTATTTTTCATGAAGGAGGACGGCAGCAGCTGGTTTGCGGGAAGCGTCATACCTGAAATCCTCAGCACGGTCCTCGTGAGGACCGGCAGCCCTGACGTCTCAGCCTACGCGCCTGACGGCGGCAGGGCGGATCTGCCTGACGCCGGCTCCGCAAGGATTTTTCCGGACTTCAGCATCCTCGCGTCTGACCGCACCATGCGGAGCATCAGGCTGTACGCCTCGTCCTTCATGAGGCAGGGCTTCATTGTGCCGGGCGCCGGCCTCGGCCCCGGAGCGCTCGCCCTGATAAGGGAGCGGATCACAGACGAGGCGGCCGATCTGCTTTTCCCGGACAGGGGCATGAGCGAGGCGCCGAACTTCCGGGAGCTCTCCTGGTCGTGCTCCGGGATCTACGAAAGCCTCGCCGATGACGCCTCGGCCTGGCCGTGGAAGGAGACAGAGGAGACGGCGAAGGGCACCGTGCCGTACTGCCTCAGAATAGCTGCCGAGCCTGACTGCTTCAGGCTCAAAGGAAACGCTGATCCGTTCTTCAATTACGAGTCGCTCCTGAGGGGCTGCTTCGCTGACGACAGCCGTGACGCGCTCCCCGGGGGAGGGCATCTCCTGAGGGCTGATCACATCTCGTCGGTCCTTTACCGCAGCAGCCAGAGGCAGACCGCGCTCAAGGCGTTCAGCGTCTTCAACCGCTGGTTCTCCTACAGCCGCGATGACGTGTTCGGGAAGGGCACCATGCTCCCGCTCTCCGGGAGAAGGGTGAACTTCCGTACCGAGATCCTCCGCGAGACCCCCGCGATGGAGGCCTATGAGAATCCCTGGAAGGCAGGCGAGCGGATCCTCGTGAGCAGGGACAGCAAAAGCGTCTTCGTGAGCGAGGGCGGCTGGGTCCTCTTCTCGACCGAGGAGCTCTCGAGGGCGCCTGATCCGGCGCTCTGCCCGAACACCGCGGGCGAGTTCAGGGAGGCCTACCGGGCAAAGGACTAGGCAGCTCCGTGTCCCCGCCTCCCATTCAGTGCACTGCAGCGCTCCGGATTGCATGACTTTTGATATCATACCGGGCTCAGGCCGGGCGGGCGTGACCGGCGTTAAAACCAGGGAGAGCGATGATGAGCGGCCTTAAGTTTTTCTTCTACGATCTCGAGACCTTCGGGAGGGACCGCTTCCGCCTCCGGCAGGCCGAGTTCGCCTACTGCGTCACCGACAGCAGCCTGAAGCCCGTTGAGGGGATGAGCGGCTCGATCTACTGCGCCATGCCGCCCGATCTCCTCCCCGATCCCGAGTCGGTCATGGTCACCGGCATCACGCCCCGCGAGGCTGCGGAGAAGGGCTTCTGCGAAAGCGAGTACGTGAGGAGGATCATCTCCGTGTTCCCGGAGAGCGATGTCTGCTTCACCGGGTACAACAACGTGAAGTTCGATGACGAGTGCATGAGGGCGCTCTTCTACCGGAACTTCGAGGACCCCTACCTCATGAGCAGCTACTTCAGGAACTACTCGAGGCTCGACATCCTCCCTCTCGTGAGGTCCTGCCACGCGCTCTATCCGGAGACCTTCCGCTGCGCAGTGAAGGAGGACGGGGTGCCTTCATTCAGGCTCACGGAGCTCACCTCGCTCAACGATCTCAACCACGATCACGCCCATGAGGCGCTCTCCGACGTCATGGCGACCATATCAGTTGCCGGGCTCATCAGGGAGAGGGGGCCTCAGTTCTGGGATCTCTTCTTCAGAATGCGGAGCAGGCAGGAGTTCTCGGCGGAGGCAGACCGGCTCATAGCGCTCCGCCGTCCGGCATTCGCCGTCTCAACCTCATTCCCCGGGGAGAATGCCTACTCGGCGCTCGTCCTCCCGCTCATGAAGATAAATCTCTCGGGGGCGGAGAAGGTAGCCTGCCTGAACCTCTCGTCAGATCCCGGAAGGCTCCTTAACCATCCTGATCCCAAATCATTCAGCATGCACCGGGAGTTTGACGAGGCCTCGGGGCGCTGCAGCGGGACATCACTCCAGGACTTCAATATCGTTCTCTTCAATGAGAACCGCTGCGAGTGCCTCTTTGACCTGAGCCTCCTCTCTCCCGGGAGGGCGGCGGAGCTGCGCCTCGATATGGATGAGGCCGAGCGCAACGCTGCCGTTTACCTTAAGGAGATCGCGAAGGCAAAGCTGGCCGTACGGGTGCTTTCCGAGAAGGATGCTGCTGACAACGCCCAGGACGGGCGGAAGAGGAGCCCGGAGGAGTGCCTCTATGACGGCTTCATCTCCCGCGAGGACAAGGGGCTCGAGAAGTACTTCCACTCGCTCGAGAGAAAGGATCCCCGGGCAATGCTTGACGTCGTGTTCGGGGATGAGAGGCTAAACCGCATGGTGAAGCACTATTTTGCGAGGAACCTTGAGGAGCACCTCACCGAGGATGAGCGCGCAAGGTGGCATGACTACTGCCGGAGGCACATCAGGGCAGAGAGCGGCGCCTACCTCGCGAGAATAGCGGAGCTCGAGAAGGAGCACGCGGATGACAGCGGAAAGCTCGCGCTCCTCAGGGAGCTGCGCACCCTCGCGGAATGCCAGTGAGATGCTCACCTGCCTGTCCGGACTGATGATTCAGCGCCTTTGATGGTAAAATCCGTAGATTGGTATTCTCTCAGGATCTCCCTCAATGTCTGAAGTAAACGTCTGCTTTGCCTCCGATGACCGCTACAGCAAGTACATGTACACGGCCATGCTGTCCCTTCTCCTCAATACCAAAGCCTTCGTGCACTTTTTCATCTTCGACGGCGGCATCAGGGCGGAGAACAGGAAAGTCCTTGCGGGGCTCGCCGGGAAGCACCATTGCTCGGTGGAAATCGTGGAGTTTCCCGAGAAGCTCCGGAACATGTTCCCCGGCACCGACAAGCACCTTTCCGAGGCCATTTACTACAGGCTTTACGCCGCGACCTTCATCCCTCAGGCAGACCGCCTGGTCTACATCGACTGCGACACGCTCGTCGTCGGCGACATCGAGAAGCTCTACAATACCGATCTCAAAGGCAACTGCATAGCAGCCGTCCCTGACGGCAACGCGAAAAAGCACATCGAGCGCCTCAAGGTTGAGCGCTACATCAACTCAGGCGTCCTCCTCATGGATCTTGCTGCATTCAGGGCACAGCATATCGAAGATGAGTTCACCGCGTACATCAGGGAGTACTCCGCGAAAATCGCTGCGTTCCCGAAGCTCCTTATGGAGTGCGTCACTGATCCCGCGAGCCTTCAGGAGTTTGACGCCTTAAGGAAGAGAGCAGAGTCGCATGCTGACAAGGCGGAGGCCGTGCGGGAAAAGGTCGGGAACTTCATCAGGGCCTGCGATCAGAAGTACGGGCTCGGCGAGACGAAGGTGAAGGAGCTTCTTGAGAGGCTCCTTGACTATACAGACGGCCTTGATCACCTGGATTTCCCGGATCAGGACGTCATCAACTGCGTTCTCCGTGACCGGACATTGTACCTGGACAAGTCCTGGAACGTGCAGACCATCGGCCGCCACAGATCCTATATTGCCGGGTTTGACAGGCCTGAGTCGGAGAAGAACATCATCCACTATATCGTGAGGAAGCCCTGGCGCTACCACTGCCACTCGCCGTACCAGGGGCTCTGGTTCTCGTATTTCGCGAAGACTCCCTGGAAGCTCGAGGCCCTCTACTGGTACGTCATCTGCCTCATCAAGTTCTTCTACTACAGGCGGGACGTGGGTGCCGATGAGGTCTGGTACAGGATCCTCGGGGTGAACGCCATAAAGTGCAGGACCGAATCTGACGCTGACGGGCATGAGCACGTCGCGGAGCGCCGCCTGTTCGGCATAAAAATCTAGCCCTGCCATGCCGGGAAACAGCGGATTTGCCGGAGAGCGCGTGAACGGAACCCCCAGGTTCTGCAGCAGAAGCGAGGCAGTCATCATATTCTCCATCATGATCCTGAGCCTCGCGGCGGCCGCGCTTTTTTACCTGTACATGGCCGCTCCCCGTGAGACCGCACCTTCGGGCTTTACGCCCATAGAGCCGCAGGGCTCCTTAGTGAAGGCTGAGCGCAGCGGCAGCACGGTCAGCATCTCCGGGTGGCATG
>SAMEA3663052__coassemble_843_pt1 | contig 11613 bp, 8 predicted proteins | sample SAMEA3663052__metabat2_high_PE_014 | metagenome-assembled genome bin SAMEA3663052 (sample SAMEA3663052) | pig gut metagenome | biome: pig gut; feature: pig-associated habitat; material: faeces | place: France | collected 2012 | reverse complement strand
TCAATGAGGAGGGAAAGCCCGTCAACATGGAGATGGGCTGCTACGGAATCGGCGTCACCCGCGTTGTCGCCGCTGCTGTCGAGCAGCACCACGACGAGAACGGCATCATCATGCCGGAGACCATCGCTCCGTTCAACGTAACCATCGTTCCGATGAACATGAAGAAGTCCGAGAAGGTGCGCGATTTCTGCGAGAAGGCCTATAAGGAGCTTACCGCCGCAGGAATTGATGTCCTCTTCGACGACAGGTCAGAGCGCCCGGGCGTAATGTTCGCCGACATGGAGCTTATCGGAGCTCCGAGGATGCTCGTGGTCGGAGACTGCGATCTCGAGAAGGATCAGGTTGAGATCAGGTACCGCGCAAGCGGCGAGAGGAAGTCCGTAAGCGCCTCTGATGCTGTAAGCACCATCATCAGCGAGGTTAAGGCAGCGCTCGGCGAGCTCAACTCAAAGGCAAAGCCGCAGGAAGAGTAATCCCCTGACAGGGAAACGCTTCAAAGAGCCTCCGCCCCGGAAGGGACGGGGGCTTTTCTGACAATTCTTCAGACAGCGTGAAACTCCGGTTCGCATTCTGTCAGCATCACAGCATTCTTAAAGCATTGAACTCATTGACAGCAGTATCACTCAGCACCGTCTTCTTTATTTTTGCCTGTTCCCCTGGCCAGATTCAAAAACTCCTCAGGTGTCATGCTGCCGAACATTTTTTTCAAATCTTCTGCACATTCCCAGTTTCGGGCAATCTCCCTTTCCAGCCTGATCTTTCTCTGCCTTTCATATTCTTCGGGATGGTTCAGCCTGAACTCCCTTCTCGCCCTGACCCTCCTCTCTATTTCTATGTCGTTGAGCCTGGAAATGTAATCCTCTGCCGGCTTCCTTGTAATCTCAAGCTCAAGGTCATCCATGATGCTTATATTGTGCTCATACCTGTAGACGAGTATGAAGGCAAGCGCGTCATCGCTGACGCATGTGTAGTACATTTCATGGGTAAGCGATGTGAATGACACCATATTCCTAATCTGCGGAACCCTTGCCTTGACAAAGGCAATCTTCGCGTCAGTGCTCAAGTCCCTGACCCGGTCAATCAATGCCCTGTATTTCCTTTCGTATTCCAGGGTTTCTGCCTTTGCCTCCTCATTGCTTACTGAAAGAATATCCTTCGCAGACGGCATGTTCAGCGGCTCAAGCTCATAAATCCGGTCATTGAGCTCGGCGAGGCTCGGTATTTTCCTATCTGTCATGATGATATGTCCTGAGAATGTTGCCTGTTCATTGCCCGCTTACAATCAGCAGTCCGGATGATAGCAGGCATTCCGCAGATTGTTCCCGGACTGAATCCCATACTGGCATCACAGACTGCACTCCGGCCGCGGCAGCCCCGTGAATGGCCTCATCAGGCTGTCAGAGGCTGGCTATGTCCCGCAGGGCTCTTGCATAATGTGAGCTTACGCACAAAATCAGGACAGAACATCTGCAACGCTGTAAAATAGACGCGTTTTTAGGGCTTTTTGTCTTTAGACTTTTCATTCCTGACTGCCATGATACACAAGTCTTTTGCCGGTGCCGCGCTTCTCGCCGCCGCGCTCATTCTTTCCGCATTCTCATTCACTGCCCTGTCCGAGAGCTTCCCTGACCGCACGGCCGTGCAGACCACGCTGAACTCTCTCTCGAAAAAATCCTCCCTCAGCGATGAGGAGCAGACCGAGAAGACCGCTGCTGAGCAGATGCTGGCGCTGCTCGATCAGGTTGACCATGAGAAGTCCGAGATGGACAAGTTCCAGGCGATCCTGAAGGAGGCCAAGGCGAAGGACCGCGAAACTGACAAGCTTATCGCGCAGCTTGAGAAGAGCGCTGCAGATGAGTCCGACATTTCTCCCCAGCGCCTCGGGAAGCAGAGCCTCCAGAAGCTCCAGAAGATGCTCTCAGACATTGACGCGCAGATTGAGCCGCTGCAGGACGAGCAGTCAAAGTACAGCGACATCCAGACCGGGGCAAAGTCTTTCTCCGAAAAGGCCCAGAGCGAGATGAAGGGGCTCATCGACGATATCGACAAGGCTAAGAACACCCTCAACAGCAGCTCTCTCCAGAGCAGCACTATGCAGTACAAGTACCTGCAGGCATCCCTCGATTACCTTAACCTCAGGTACTCGGACATGCAGTTCAAGCTGAAGAACATGAGCGATGTCGGCGTCTACGCGGGAAAGCGCGTGGCATACGCGAACTCGAGGCTTGCGATCCTCACCAAGAGGCAGGACGCAGTGACGAGGGCCCTCCAGGCGGCTGACCGCGCCAACACCGAGAAGGAGGCGTCACAGGATCAGAAGACCGACAGCAAGTTCGACATGGCAACCATTTCGGGAAACGCCATGCTCTCCGACGAGCTCAAGGAAAACCAGGATCTCAGGGACAGGATAGAGCAGGTCCGAAGCCAGAAGAGCATCTATTCAATGGAGGAGCGCAAGACCAAGATCCAGCTCCAGCGCATTCAGTCAATCGAGCACGACATCAACGAGCAGATCTCATCATACAAGGGCACCGGGCTCCTCGCGCAAATCCTCTTCAGCAAGACCGACCTCCTTACCGAGACCAAGGACAGTGATGACGTCCAGAAGGACATCATCGGAAGCAGGATTGGGCTCTACACCATCTCCAAAAAACAGGACGAGATCTCGAACCCCGAGGAGTACATCAGGAAAAAGTTCGAGGACAGCGCCGCCGAGGGTGAGACGCTCGGCGACAAGGAGAAGGCTGCCTTCCTCTCGCTCCTTGACGAGAGGCAGAAGCTGCTCTCAGCGCTCTCCAAGGAAAGGAGCGAGCTGGTCAATATGCTCATCGAGCTTGATCTCTCGAACGAGCAGTACAACAAGACGAGGGACCGCCTCGTGAACAACATTCTCGAGCAGATCTTCTGGATTAAGTCCAACAGTCCGTTCACCATGAGGAAGATTCTGAGGCTCCCGAAGCAGATGGTGGAAGAGCTGAAGGCGTCAAAGCCCAAATTCAATGCAGAGCAGTTCCATGAGAACTTCCCGAGGAAGTTCTTCTGGATAGTCCCGCTCATCCTGATCTTTGTGCTCATCCAGAAGTTCAAGGCAAAGATCATTGCCAAGATCAAGAAGATCAACAACATCGTGAAGGAAAGCTCCTTCACGAAGGACAACCAGCTCAACACGCCTATAGCCCTCCTCCTCAACCTCATTCTCTCCGCGAGGATGCCCTGCCTTATCCTCGCGGCCGGCCTCGCCGTCGCCTTCTCCGGAATATCGATGGAGGAGAGGGTGCTGACTCAGGAGGTGATCCTGGCGTTCTTCCTCAAGGAGGCGCTCCTCACCCTGGTGTTCGTCTTCGTCTACAACCTCTTCAGGGACGGAGGCATGGCGCACGTGCACTTCACACACGGCTACATGTTCAGCGCGGTTGACGACCTGAAGAAGATCTTCTGGGGACTCTCCGTGATGCTCGTCGTCACGGTCCCGAACGAGATGAAGCCCATCAACGTGCCGCATGACGTCATCGGGCAGCTAATCATGGCCGGCACCAGCGGCTTCCTCCTCTGGGTGTACTTCAGGAGCTTCCTGAAGAACAGGGGCGACGAGAAGATCGGTGTGTTCGCCAAGCTCCTCACCATCGTCAACATCTCGATCCTCAGCGCGCTCCTCGTGATGACCGTGACCGGCTACTACTACGCCGCAATCAAGATCAGCAACCGCCTCGTCGAGACCATCTACCTCGTCATCTTCTACAACCTGCTCTTCAGCATCGCAGTCCGCGCGCTGACCCTTGCAGAGAGAAAGCTCGCCTATACGAGAGCGCGCGAGGAGAAGAAGGCCAAGCAGAAGCTTGAGGCCGACAAGGCGAACGGCACCGCCGCCGAGGACGCCGAGGACGTTGCCCTCGCCGAGCAGGATGACAAGATGCCGATAAAGGCCATAGGCGAGCAGACGACCAAGATCGCGATGTGGACCATCATCTCCATAGCGCTCGTGGTCTTCTGGCTCATCTGGAAGGACGTGATTTCCCTCTTCAGCTATCTCGACACGGTGAAGCTCTACCAGATCAAGGCTGAGACCGAAAAAGGCGTCGTCATGCAGGACATCACCCTGGTGAACATCCTGATCTCCATCTATATTGCAGCCATCACCTACGTCCTCACGAAAAACCTCCCCGGCCTACTGCAGATTGTGGTGCTCAACCGCCTCAAGGTGAGCCAGGGCAACAGCTACACCATAACGACGCTCCTAAGCTACGTGATAACCGCCGGCGGCACCTTCATGTGCCTCAACGCGCTCGGCATGGAATGGGAAAAGCTCCAGTGGCTGGTCGCAGCCCTCTCGGTCGGCCTCGGCTTCGGACTCCAGGAAATCTTCGCGAACTTCATCTCGGGCATCATCCTCCTCTTCGAGAAGCCGATACGCGTCGGCGACATCGTGACCATCAACGGCGTCTCCGGGACAGTGCTCAAGATCAGGATCAGGGCCTCCACCCTCCTTGCCTTCAACAAGAAGGAGATCGTCATCCCGAACAAGCAGTTCATCACCAGCAGCCTCACTAACTGGACGCTCTCCGACACCCTGAACCGCATGGAGATCAAGGTCACTGTCGGATACTCCTCCGACACGACTGCGGTCAGGCAGAACCTCGAGCGCATCGCGAGTGAGTGCCCTTACGTCTCGAAGGATCCCAAGCCCTTCGCGAACTTCACCGACTTCCTCGACAGCAACATCGAGTACACGCTCTATGTCTACATCAGGAAGATAAGCGACATCTACGAGACGACCGACTGGCTCCACACCGAGATATTCAACGAGTTCAACCGTCTCGGCATCGAGTTCGCCTTCCCTCAGCGCGACGTGCAGATCAAGAACCTGAGCGACGGCCTCGCTGCTGCCGCTGCCGCCGCGAAGGCCGAGAATGCCGCTGAAAATCCAGCAGCATCTGCTGAGAAGCCTGCGGAGAAGCCCGCGGGAGGCAGGGCGAAGTGAGAAGAGTCGCAAGGGCCGAGGACAGGGAAACTGCAGGGAAGCTCCGGGAGTTCTTCCTCTCACAGGGAATAGACGCAGAGATCCGCCCCGCCGGAGGAGCGTTCGAAATCCTCGTTGATGACAAGAAGGCGGAGGAGGCGCTTCTCATGGCAAAGAGCCTCTTCGAGAGCGCCCGGGAAAGGAGGAACCAATGGGCGGACGGGAGCGCTGACGCTTCTCCTGACGGAAAGCTCGGCGAGCGGATCCGGGGAGCCGCGTCAGCGCTCCTCAGGGACATAGTCCTCAGCTTCAGGCCTGTCACCTGGACGGTGCTTGCCTTCATCATCATCAGCTACATCCTGGAGCTCACGGTCCCCGGGTACCTACGCTCAATGGGCTACCCTGCCCTCCGCCGCGGCGAGGCTCTCGAGGTCTGGCGACTCGTCTCGCCCGCGTTCTGCCACCTGGGGACTCTGCACCTCATCTCGAACGCGATGTGCTGGTGCATACTCGCGCCCTTTATCGAGAAGAGCCGCCCGCTCTGGGTGATTATCCTCCTTATTTTAGGAGGCGCCGCCTTCAGCAACTCCGCGCAGTACTATTTTGACTCCGCCTCAGGCTACGGCCTCTCCGGCGTCATCTTCGCGCTCTCGGGCTACCTCTTCCTCCTCCGCTTCCACTCCGCGGAGATGAAGAGGACTATCCCCTATGCGATTGCTGACGGGATCTTCTTCCTCGGGATCATCTGGATAGCATTGGGATACACCGGCATACTTGATTTCATCGCGGGGCCGGTCGGGAACACCGCGCACCTCTCGGGGCTCATCTTCGGGCTTATCTGCGGCATACCGGAAATCCTTACGAGGAAGCGCGGGGAGGATACTGAGACTGGCGCTGAGGAGTAGCTGCTCCCGGAATCTCAGACAGTGAGGTCGACGCCATTTCCGCCGCCCTCCTTCCCGCCATCTCCTCCGTTATCATCATTCTCATCCGCGGAGTCTGCGGCATCCACAATGACGGTGCCCTCCTCATTCTTCTCCGCCTCGAGCTCGCCGCCGGTCTCGCCGCCCGCGTGCTTCTTCTGCCTCGCTTTCTGGCTCTTCACAATGCGCGCCACGCCGTTCTTGAAAACGAGATCCGAGGGGGAGAGAACGCCCTTCCTGAGTATGGAGAAGATTGCATCCTGAGTCATGGTGCCTCCGGGGAGGAGTGGTTTTCTTCAGAATACAGCACATTCATATGACTGATCCGCAACATGCCTCGCGGAAATAAAAAAAGCCTCCCCGGAGGGAGGCTTCCTGCATAAAAGGAATGAGCGTGAAGATTACTTCAGGCTGTCCTTTGAGCCGAGCTCGTCGAATGCCTCCTGGAGGCGTGCGATGATGGACTCCTGGCCCTTCCTGAGCCATACGCGCGGATCGTAGTACTTCTTGTTAGGAGAATCAGGTCCCTCAGGGTTGCCGAGCTGGCCCTGGAGATAGTCCTTCTTGTCCTTGTAGTAGTCCATGACGCCCTTCCAGTTAGCCCACTGGGTATCGGTGTCGATGTTCATCTTGACTACGCCGTAGCTTACAGCCTCTCTGATCTTCTCGGGCTCTGAGCCTGAACCGCCGTGGAATACGAGGTGGAGTGACTTCTCGGGAAGGCCGAACTTCTCGGAGCAGTACTTCTGGGACTTGTCGAGGATGGACGGAGTCAGCTTGACGTTGCCCGGCTTGTAAACGCCGTGTACGTTGCCGAAGGAGGCAGCGATGGTGAAGTTCTTGCTGATCTTGATGAGGCGCTCATAGGCGTATGCGACATCAGCAGGGCTGGTATAGAGTGCGGACTCATCCTTGTCGGAGTTGTCAACGCCGTCTTCCTCGCCGCCGGTGCAGCCGAGCTCGAGCTCGAGGGTCATGCCCATCTTGCTCATTCTCTCGAGGTAGGAGCAGCAGAGGTCAACGTTGTCCTTCAGGGTCTCGACGGAAAGGTCGATCATGTGGGAGGAGAACAGAGGAACTCCGTGATCCTTGTAGTAAGCCTCGCCGGCGTCAAGAAGGCCGTCGATCCAGGGAAGGAGCTTCTTTGCGCAGTGATCGGTGTGGACCATGGCAGCGACGCCGTAGTGCTTAGCTACGTTGTGCATGTGGAGAGCCATGGAGATGGAGCCGATTACCTGGGCCTCCTGTCCGGGAAGATCAAGTCCCTTGCCTGCGAAGAACTTGGCGCCGCCGTTTGATACCTGGCAGATGACAGCGGAGTTGGCCTTCTTGGCAGCCTCGAGGACTGCGTTGCAGGTGTCGGTGCTGATGCAGTTTACTGCAGGAAGAGCGAAGCCGCCCTTGGAAGCAACGTCGAATACCTTGTATACATCGTCACCGGTAACAACGCCGGGCTTAACAACGTCTAAAATCTTGGTCATGTAAATAATTCCCTAAGAGTGAAAAACGGGGGAAATACTTCCCCCGCCAGAAAAATTACTTGTTGTACTCAGCAGCCTTCTTCTCGAGGATCTCGACAGCAGGAAGCTTCTTGCCCTCTACGAACTCAAGGAATGCGCCGCCGCCGGTGGAAACGTAGGATACCTTGTCCTTGACGCCGAACTTCTCCATGGCGGTGATGGTGTCTCCGCCGCCTGCAAGGGAGAATGCTGCGGAATCAGCGATGGCGTTCGCGAGAACCTTGGTGCCCTCAGCGAAGTTGTCGAACTCGAATACGCCGACCGGGCCGTTCCAGAGGATGGTCTTGGCCTTCTTGCAGATGTCAGCGAACTCGGCTGCGGTCTTGGGGCCGACGTCGAGGATCATGTCGTCATCAGCGACATCCTTGACGTCCTTGACCTCTGCTGCAGCGCCGTCCTTGAACTCCTTGGCGGTAACTACATCGAGAACTGCAGGGATCTTGGTCTCGGTCTTGATCTTCTTGGCCTCGTCGATAAGCTCAGCCTCGTATACGGACTTGCCTACCTTGTTGCCGTCAGCGGCAATGAAGGTGTTGGCGATTCCGCCGCCGACGATGATCTCATCAGCAACCTTGGCGAGTGAGTGAAGGACGGTAAGCTTAGTGGAAACCTTGGAGCCGCCGACGATGGCAACCATCGGGTGCTCAGGATGCTCCATTGCCTTGCCGAGTGCCTCAAGCTCCTTTGCAAGGAGAGGGCCTGCGCAGGCAACGGGCGCGTACTGTGCTGCGCCGTAGGTGGTAGCCTGTGCGCGGTGAGCGGTGCCGAATGCATCCATTACGAACACGTCGCAGAGAGCAGCGTACTTCTTGGCAAGATCATCTGCGTTCTTCTTCTCGCCCTTGTTGAAGCGGCAGTTCTCGAGAACAACAACCTCGTTGTCCTTTACGTCGCAGCCGTTCAGATAATCCTTCTCAAGGCGGACAGGAACATCAAGACGGGTCTTCATGTAATCAACAACAGGCTTGAGTGAGAATGCCTCGTCATACTCACCCTCGGTCGGGCGGCCAAGGTGGGAAATCACCATAACCTTTGCGCCTTTCTCAAGAGCAAGCTTGATGGTAGGAAGAGTTGCCTCAATACGGGCAACGGAGGCTACCTTGCCGTCCTTTACAGGCACATTGAGATCTGCGCGGATGAGAACTCTCTTTCCGCTGAGATCAAGATCCGACATTTTTAATACTGATGACATATCCAGTCCCCATTATTTACACAAACAGCAGAACGGAGGTTCTGCCAGAGTCTTTCGCCGGCTCAGTCCGGGCCTTTCAGCCACGCGGGAGGATACCGGCACTTATCGTCTTTATTCTACCACGTAAGAGCGGGAACTGAACGCACCCGCACCGCAAAAATCACCATATACTGCATATTTTCCGCACAAAAGATGCATTTTGCGGATAGATGTGTAAATTTTCCGGCAAATCTGCCTCCCGGGAGGGATTAAGAGGCTTTTCCGCTCAGGCGTGAAGCCTCACCCAGGCCAGCATGACCGCAATCCGGGAAACAGATGCATCTGATTAGGTTATGTACAGCCTTATTCGTGCAGAATAAATGCTGAACCAGCTGTCTGCTGAAACTCACAATGGCTGTTTTCCATGCGCGCTCCGTGCATATTTTCTGCGCCGCGGAGACCGCCCTGGGGCCCCAGTAAATCCTCCGTAAAATACCATTCCTCCTGCGCTCCTCCTTTGCCGCCCTCGCGCGCGGGGAGTACAATAGCGGTTCCGTTATCCTGCAGTGTGAGGGTGAAATGACCGAGGAGAGAAAGGGCTTCTGGGCGGCTGTTGCCTCCCTTCTTATATGGGGACTCTATCCACTTTACTTCAGCCGCCTCTCGTTTGCCGCCGACTACGTGATTGTCTGCTGGCGCCTCCTCTGGACGGTCATCTTCCTCGCGCTCTTCATAATCATCGGCCGGAAAATGGGGAAGCTCATGGAGATTTTCCGCTCACCGAAGACCTGCGCCGCCCTCCTCCTCAGCGGCTCGCTGATGTTCTCCTGCTGGTACTGCTACATCGCGGGCGTCGCGCGCGGCATGTACCTCGACCTCAGCATGTCCCTCTACCTCAACCCCGTGATGAACATGGTGTTCGGCGTGGTGTTCCTCCACGAGCGCTTCAGCAAGGCAGGGAAAATAGCAGCGGCGCTCTGCCTTCTCGCGCTTGTCATCCTCTTCGCGATGAGCGGCACTCTCCCGACGCTCGCGCTTGTCATGAGCGCGCTCTGGGGCCTCTACACCCTGGTGCGGAAAATCGTGAAGGTGAGCGCCATCGCTGGTCTGATGGCCGAGAATCTCATTTTCACTCCGTTCGTGGTGTTCTTCCTGTTCTTCACCGAGGGGGAGCATTTCACCAATCCGCTCGCAACGCCCCGCGAGTGGACAATGCTCATGATCGCGGGCTTCATCACGGTCGTCCCGATGATTCTCTACACCTACGGCGCAAGGCGGGTGAAGCTCGTGACTCTCGGGTTCATACAGTACATCGAGCCCAGCATGGGCTTCATCATCGCCTGCCTGTTCCTCGGGGACACGCCGTCAGTCGCGAAGATGATCGCATTCATCATCATCTGGACGGCTCTCGCCATCCTCTCGGTGGAGAGCCTCATGGAGAAAAAGACGGGGCACCTCATGAGGCAGAGGAAGGACAGGAAGGGCTTCATCTCATAAGAAGCCCCGGTCCTTGGTATCAGACAATCGCCTTGATGAACACGGTGATGATTATCGCGTTCACGAAGTCAATGAAGAGCGAGCCCACTATAGGCACGACGAAGAAGGCCTTCGGCGAGGGGCCGTTGGCTCCGGTGAAGGTGTCCATGTTGGCAATCGCGTTCGGAGTCGCGCCCATGCCGAAGCCGCAGTGTCCGCAGGCGAGCACGGCCGCGTCATAGTCCCTGCCCATCATATTGAAGGTGACGAAATAGGCGTAGAAGGCAATAAGCACCGTCTGCACCAGAAGTATCACGACGAGAGGGACCGCGAGGCTCTCAAGCTCCCAGAGCCTCATGCTCATGAGGGCCATCGCGAGGAAGTACTGCAGCGCAAGCTCTCCGAGCGTCCCGATCTCGTTTGAGGGAAGGTTCATCCTCCTGAAGTCCGCCACGTTCCTCATCACTGCTGCCACAATCATCGGCGCGAGGTAGGAGGGGAGAACCAGACCGACGTGCTTGAGCCACATGTTGATAAAGGTGCCGATGCCCATGCAGACGATGAGGCAGGCGCAGGCATTGTAGAGATCATGCCTGCCGGCCTTCGGGATCTCGCCGCCGGGCGCTGCCTTCACCTGCACCGCCTCGGCTTTGGGAACAGGGCTGATGTGGTTGCGTGCCATGAGAAGCTTTCCTACAGGTCCCCCGAGCATTGATCCCATTACAAGGCCGAACGTCGCGCCGGCGACGCTGACCGAGAGCGCACCGGTGAGGCCGTGCTGCTCAAGGAGCGGTCCGAAGGCCGCCGAGGTTCCGTGCCCGCCTGTAAGAGGAATCGAGCCGGTCGCGAGGCCCATCAGCGGGTTGAGGCCGAAGAGCTCGGCGAGCCCCACCCCGACAACGTTCTGCAGGCAGATGAGGAGCATCGAGCAGAGGAGGAAGATCACCACGCTGATGCCGCCGTGGATAAGCATCCTGATGCTCGCCGTAAAGCCGATGGAGGTGAAGAAAGCCATCATCAGGAGGTCCTTCAGCGAGCTGTCAAAGGTCAGGTAGAACAGCCCGGTCTTGTAGCCGATGATGGCGAGCAAGGCGAAGAAAATGCCGCCGAGCACCGGTACCGGAATGAAGAACTTCTTCAGGATCGGGAAAAACTTCTTGATGACCGTGCCAAGGAGCAGCAGGATGACTGAGATGGCAAGGGTCACTGTCATATCGCAGTTAGCGCTAAAGAGAATTTCCTGGTTCATGATTTTTCCCCGATCCGGCGTGACGGCTAATTTTACCAGCTTTTTACATATGTTCCCTGCTCTCTCCTAAAATGAAAAAGGCCCGGAATCGCTTCCGGGCCGTGTCTTTAATGAGCAGCCGCTAAAGCTTACTCTGCGCTTTCTGCCTCAGGTGCGGCATTCTCCGAGCGGGGCCTTGACGCTCTTCTTCTCGGACGGGGCTTTGCATCGCCCTCGTCTGCCTTCCTCGGCGCGCGGCGTGCGGGAGCGCGGCGGCGTACGGGGCGCTTCTTCGGCTCGCCTGCAGTCTCACCATCTGCGGCAGGCTCAGACGGAGC
>SAMEA3663052__coassemble_838_pt1 | contig 11697 bp, 7 predicted proteins | sample SAMEA3663052__metabat2_high_PE_014 | metagenome-assembled genome bin SAMEA3663052 (sample SAMEA3663052) | pig gut metagenome | biome: pig gut; feature: pig-associated habitat; material: faeces | place: France | collected 2012 | reverse complement strand
CGCGGACACCTCCTATGAGGTGAGCGCGGACATAAAGGCGGACTACGCCGGCGTGATGAAGACCCAGGTCTTCTACATCATGGACGGACTCAACAAGAGCTACGCCGAGAACTTCTCGGTAAGGAAGGACCTCAGCCTCCAGAAGGACAAGTTTGTTCCGTTCTCGCTTAGGCTCAACCAGAAGGACCGTACGCTCACCGGCTTCCGCCTTGACCTCGGCGACCGGGCAGGAGGCAAAGTAACTGTCAGGAACCTTAAGGTAGGCGGACGCGCAGTCGCGCCCGCAGGCGACACCAAGAATTACGGCTACCATGACCTGAAGCTTGTCTCACCTGCAGGCGCCGGTGAGGCGGTGTTCGAGGTCACGGGAAAGGATCCCTTCATTGTGGCTAAGGGCGCGGAGAAGTACCCGCTGAATAACGGCAAAGGCAGGGTATTCGGTGCCCTGCTCATTGCCTTCCTGATTTCCGGAGCTCTCTTTGCGATCGTGCGCTTCATCCCGTCAGTCCGCCATGCCTGCGGCCTTGACTGGGAAAACGATGACGCAGCCATGAAGGCGCAGGCTGCAGCCCGGAGCGGGGAGCCTTCAAGGGATGATTCCTCTGACGTGAAGGGTGAAAAGCCTTCGGATAGCGTGAAGGCAGATCCTGCCGGAGCTCCGGAGAAAGCACCGGAGACCAAGGACGCGCCGGAGGAGCAGTACCCTGCGGACGGCAGTGCCGCTTCTTCCGGGCAGGAGGAGAAGCCTGAGATCGTGAGCCGGAAGAAGGCCCTGTTCCTTGACGCGGTTCTCTTCATCTACATAGCGCTCCCCATATTTTTCCTCGGCTGGGCTCTCGACTTTTTCACGCCTGACACCTCCTATGAGGTGAGCGCCGACATCAGGGCGGACTATGACGGTGTGATGAAGACCCAGGTCTTCTACATCATGGACGGACTCAACAAGAGCTACGCTGGGAACTTCTCCGTAAGGAAGGATCTGGGCCTCAGGAAGGGGCAGTTTGTCCCGTTCTCCGTAAGGCTCAACCAGAAGGACCGCACGCTCACCGGCTTCAGGCTTGATCTCGGCGACAAAGCGGGCGGCAGGGTGACCGTCAGGAACCTTAAGGTAGGCGGCCGCGCGGTCGCGCCTGCAGGTGATGCCAAAAAGTACGGCTACCATGATCTGAAGCTTGTCTCCCCCGCAGGTGCCGGAGATGCGGTGTTCGAGGTCACCGGGAAGGATCCCTTCATCGTGTCCAATGGGGCGGAGAAGTACCCGCTGAATGACGGCAGTGCCAGGGTATTCGGGGCTCTGATCATCGCCTTCCTGATTTCCGGAGCGCTCTTTGCGATTGTGCGCTTCATCCCCTCTGTCCGGAATGCCTGCGGCCTCGACTGGAAAATCGCAGAGGATGGGGATAAAGCTCCTTCTTCTCCGGAAAAGCCTCTGGATTCCGGGAAGGAGCCGGAAGATGAGAAGAAGACTCAAGATGGAGAAAAGGCCTCGCCCGCAAAGGACGGAAAGGCTTCTGAAAAGAAGGGATCATCTCCTGCGGCTCCTGAGGAGAAGGATGCGGTGAAGGCCCCTGAAGAGGAGAAGTACCTGACAGCTGAATCCGGTGATCCAAAATATAAGGTGATGCCCGGCAGGCTCACGCGGCTCAAGGGCATCTTCCTCGACTCCATACTCTTTGTCTACATCGCCCTACCGGTATTCTTCCTCGCGTGGGCGCTCGGCTTCTTCTCGCTGAAGACCCCGTATGAGGTAAGCGCAGACATCAGGGCGGACTACAGCGGCGTGATGAACGCGCAGGTCTTCTACATCATGAGGGGCCTCAACAGACAGTACGGTGAGGAGTACTCGGTGAAGAGCGATCTGAACCTGCAGAAGGATCAGTTCGCGCACCTCTCCGTCAGGCTCAACCATTCCAAGAAGACCATGAAGCGCCTCCGCCTTGACCTCGGTGACAGGGCAGGCGTCCGGGTGACGGTGAGGAACATCACGGTCGGCGGGCACAGCGTCGGGAACGCCGGCGACAGCGGGATCTTTGATCTTCATGATCTGAAGCTCGTCAGCTCCTCCGGGGCGGACGGTGCGGTTTTCGAGGTGACCGGAAACGATCCGTACCTTGAGACGAAGCACACCGTAATCAGCTCCGCGAGGATCTGGATGGCAGTGCTCGTCACGCTCCTCATCTCGGGAGCGCTCTTCTCCATAGTCCGCTTTATCCCCAGGGTAAGGCGCGCCTGCGGCCTTGACTGGGAGAAAGCGGAGGATGCCGGGGAGACTCAGGAGGAGAATGCTGCGGATGAGGAGGGCAGCGCCTCCGGCGGTGCGGAGGAAAAGGGCGGCGAAAAGGCTCAGGAGGAAGGCGCTGATGCCGGAGACGGCAGGGAGAGCGCTCCGGAGGCGCCGGAGAAGGTCACGAGACGGCAGGGGATTTTCCTTGACTCGCTCCTCTTTGTCTACATCGCGGTGCCGGTCTTCTTCCTTGCGTGGGCGCTCGGCTTCTTCTCCATGAACACGCCCTACGAGGTAAGCGCCGATATAAAGGCGGACCGCGACGGTGTGATGAAGGCCCAGGTCTACTACGTGATGAAGGGGCTCAACAGTGATTTTGCGGAGCAGTATTCAGTGCGGCAGGATCTCAGGCTGCAGAAGGATCAGTTCTCGCACCTCTCGTTAAGGCTCAACCGCAATAACAAGACCATGAAGCGCCTCCGCCTTGATCTTGGTGATCAGGCAGGCATGAGGGTCTCGCTGCTCAACCTCCGTGTCGGCGGCCGCCGCATCGCGGATCCGGGAGATGAGAGCGAGTACAGCTATCATGATCTGAAGCTTTTGAAATCCTCAGGAGCTGACGGCGCGGTATTCGAGGTCACCGGAGCGGATCCCTACATCGCATCGCTCAACACCGTCATAAGCTCTGCAAGGGTCTGGCTCGCCGTGTTCATCGCGCTCCTCATTTCAGGCGCGATCTTCGGCATTGTCCGCTTCATCCCGTCGGTGAGGCGTGCCTGCGGGCTCAACTGGGAAGTCACTGACCCGGCATTTGGCACCAAGGCCTAGAGCGCCGTTCGGACCGGACACAATCAAAGAGCAGCCGCCGGCTGCTCTTTTTCTTCATGCAGCTCCCGGAGCGCTTTGCGGCGGCTGGAGCCATGTACTCCTTTCCGTATTGCAGGCGGTCCCGCAATCCCTCCCGCAATGCCTGTTTTTCATTTATTTGAGGGCGGATCAGCTTTTTAGAATTCCCCTTGGGGTAAAATGAAACGGGCCCTGCGGCGTGTGCCTGCAGCGGTCCTTAACGGATCCGGAGGACTCCTCATGCAGCTGGTGTGTGACTATGAGTTTTCAGCGGAGAATACTTTCGCCAGCTTCGTCGCGGGCGGCAATTCAATGCTGATTACTGCGCTTCACGGCGCGGTCGCCGGCGATCCGTCAAGCAGCATAGTCTATTTCTACGGCGACCACGGTACCGGCCGGACCCACCTCGTAAAGTCAGTCCTCCGTGAATGCGAGGACCGCCGCCGCTCCGCCGTTCTCATCTCCATGACAGACCGGTTCCGGATTTCCCCGAAGATGCTCTCCCGCGCGAAGGAGGACGTGATCCTCATCGATGACGTGGATCAGGTCGCGGGCGACACGGAATGGGAGAACGCCATCTACGAGATCGTGAACAGCGTCAAGAACGGCAGCGGGCAGAGGCTCGTCGTATCGTCGCTCACGAGGCAGGCTGACTCGGGCTTCTCGCGGAAGGACATTGTGACGCGCCTTTCCTGGGGCGTCACCTTCCACGTGGAGGAGCTTTCTGACGATGACAAGATCAGGGCGCTAGAGCTCCGCGCGGGTCTCAGGGGCATGAAGCTGACTGACGAGACGGCGAGGTTCATGATCACGCGCCTCCCCCGCAGCATGACGGATCTGATGAGCTCGCTTGCGCTGCTCGAGCACTCCCTTGAGGACGGGCACCGCCTCTCCTATCTCACCATACCGTTCGTGAAGAAGGTGCTCGGCATCTGACATTTGCCGCAGCTCCCTGATCTCCGCTATCTGACGCTCTCCGAGAGCTCCTGATCCTCTCTCTCAAGCTCATGGTTCCTGATGATTAGGCCCTCGATGTAGGCCCTGTCGAGACGGCTTTTGGTGTAGGTGAGCGCCGAGTTCAGAAGGGCGTTCGACTCACCGAAGTTGTCATTGAGGGCGTAGTACCTTCCCTTTGCGATCTTTGACTTGCCGGGGTTGCCGGCAGCCGTCCAGGCCCTCGCGAGCATGTCGTAGACGAGCGGGCTGTCGTCATGCTTCCTCTCGTAGGCATCGAGCACCGAGACGGCTTTTTTTGCCTGTCCTGCCGAGATGCAGAGGTTGGCGAGGTTCAGCACTACAGTCAGGCTGTCCGGCCTTGAGGCGGCAAGATGCTCGAGCCTCGGCAGCATGGCTTTGCTGTTCCCGAGGCCGATGCTGATGTCGGTTTCCGCGTCGATGACGAAGAGGTTGTCCTTCCTCCCGGTTTTCCTTACGAGGATGTCAAGCGCCTCGTCAGCCGCGTGGAACCTCCCGAGCTCCATGAGGGCCATGACCCTGCCGTAGAGCGCCTCCGGATCTGAGGGGCTGCGGTCAAGCTTCTTCTGATAGGCCGCGAGCAGCAGCTCCGGATCGGCGCGCTCGTAGCGCACCGCGATGCGGGCCTTCGCGAAATAGAAGTCGGGGCTGTTGAAGTAGGAGGGACGCTTCGGCATCCCCGCGGCCATTGATCTCGCGGCCGCCACGCGGTACTCCGGCACCGGATGGGTGAGGAGCCCCTGGGGGATGGAGATGCCGCCGGTCAGCCCGGAGAGCTTCGCGAAGAACGAGACCATGCCCTCCGGATCAAACCCGGCCTTGTAGAGTGTCCTGATCCCAACGGAGTCGGCATCCATCTCGTGCTCCCTCGTATAGGTGATCTGGGCCTGGATCCCGGCGCCTATGGCCGTCGTGAGCGCGGCGGCGCCGAGCGCTGGGTTCAGCATCGAGAGCGCTATGGCTCCGGCGATTCCGGCGAAGGTGAGCTTGTTGCTCCGGCTGCTTGCCTCGATGAACTGCGCGAGGTGGCGCCTTGTGATGTGGCTCACCTCGTGGGCGAGGACGCCGGCGAGCTCGCTTTCATTCTCTGCGTAGTGGAAAAGCCCGGAGTTGACCTTGACGCTGCCGCCCAGGAACGCCGCGGCGTTGAGCTCCGGATCGGTCACGAGGAAGAAGTGGAAGGGGAAGCGCACCCCGTCGGAGGCCGCGATGAGCTTCTGCCCGACGCTCGCTAGGTACTCGTCGATGACCGGATCGTCAGTCACCGGGAGCATCCTCCTCGCCTGCCTGCTGAAGAACTTCCCGAGCCTGATCTCCTTGCCGACGGAGAGCGCGGTCTCTCCTGCCGTCCCTATCTCGGGAAGCCCCCGCAGATCAAAGCTGCCGTAGTCGTAGAGCCCGGCGGATGCCGCCGTGCCTGAAAGAAGGGAGGACAGAAGGAGGACCGCTGTCTGTTTTAAAAGTCTCAAGCAGTCCTCCGGCATCCTTAAAAAGAACAGTTTAGTACATCAGCGTGTAGAGCTTTCTTCTGTAGGCCGAGACCTCAGGATCCCCCTCCATGGTGGCGAGGATGTCGAGGTAGAGCTTCTTGGTGTCCTCGAAGGCGAGATCCTTCCTGAGGATGGAGAAGAGCAGATCAAGCGCCTTGATCTTCTCTCCGGCCTCGTTGTATTTTACAGCGAGTTTCTTGGCTGTGCCCTTGTCCGAGGGATCCTTCGCGTATTCCTCCTCGAGTTTCTCGACATCGGGGGACTTCGCGGCCTTGCCGGCGAGATCAAGCGCTGACTTCAGCTTCTGGTAGTAGCTGTCCTGGTTCTCGAGGGGGATGCCATCGAGGAGCTTCTTCGCCGAGTTCAGGTTGTTGTTCCTGAGCTCGATGTCAGCCTTCACAAGGCGGTACTCCGGCTTGTCGTTCGCGGCAAGCGCCTCGTTTATCTTGAGGAGCGCGGTCTTGAGGTCGCCCTTCTCCAGGGCGTTCCTTGCCTCGCCTGCCTCAATCTCGTCGGTCTTCGGCATCACCTGGTCAAGAACCTTCTTTATGTTCTCGAGGGTGGCCTGCTCGGCCTGGAGGAGCCCCGAGATGCGGCCCTTCTGCACGACGATGACAGATGGAACGGATCTTACGCCCCACTGGACAACCATCTGCTGGAATTCCGGATGGGCGTCTATGTCTATTCTGACCAGCGATGCGTAGGGGCTTGACTCCGGGACAAGCGGCTCGGCGGACTGAAGGAGCTTCGAGCTCTCGGGATCCTGCGCCGAGTAGACAAAGAGAAGCATCGCCTTTCCGGCGTTGCTGTCAAAGACGCTCTGCATGTTTTCGGGTGTAAGTTCCAGACTCATGTTCTTTCTCCTCAAATCCTGGGTTTCTGTTCGTATAGATGGAGGCGGATCACCTGGAAATAAAGCGGGTCATCGCATTTTCCGTGCGGATGAGCGACTTCAGCTCGTCATCCGAGAGCTTTCCCTTGCTGGTGTCGTTCTTCTCGATCCTGTCCGCGACGGTGTAGCCGCCGTCCCTGCTGAACACTGAAATCTTTTTCCGGTCGATGATGACGGTATGGCCGGAGTCCCCTCCCGTGACGAAGGAATTGGTGAGCATCCCGGTCAGATCGCTTCCGGTCGAGTAGTCGGAAATGCTGTTGGTCACGCCGAGGAACCTGCTGAGTATCGTCGGCGCGATGTCCGCATGGTTGGTCATCCTGCTCCTGAGGCCGTTCTCGACGCCCTCTCCCATGATCACAAGGGGCACATGGAGCGAGGCGTAGGTGAACCTGCCGGCATGCGGCACGTCCTTGCCCACGAGGTCGAAGTCAAAGCCCTTGTCCGAGGTGACGATGGTTATGGTGTCAGGCATTCCCGACGCGGTGTCGAAGAGCGGACCGAGCATCGAGTCGGTGTAGTAAACGGCGTTCCTGTACGAGTTCCTCAGCTCCTCGCCGAGGTTGCCGGTCATGCCGGAGACTGTCCGGTTCTTCCTGGTGCCGCGCCCGAACGGGCCGTGAAACTTCTCCGGGAGCACGGTCTCAAGCGGCCCGTTGAGGAGAAGGAGCGCGAAGAAGCGGCTTTCCTTCTCCCCGCTCCTTCCGGCGAGGTATTTCATGAAGGCAGCCACGGTCTCGTCGTCCGTCCGGGAGTAGACAATGCTGTCGAAGCCGCGGAGCCCGGCCGAGGCGGTCGTCAGGATGTCATCGTCCCCGGGCTTTCCGGTGCGGAATATCCTGATGTCGCTCCTGTCGCGCTGCAGCTCGTCGAAGAGCACCGGATCGATCCTCGCGTCCCTCGCGAGATCCGCGTACTGGGGAATAAGCCCGTAGAGCATCGAGAACACGGAGTCATACGGGGAGACCGAGGTCGAGAAGTGGCTGGTGAAGGAGAGGCCCTCGGCGGCTGCCTGGTTGAGGTTCGGCATGTTCTCCCTCGTGAGCATGTCGCCCCTGAGGCCGTTGAGGCTTATGAGGATGAAGTTTCTCTCCGGATGCTTCTCCGCCGTGATGCTCCGGAGCGGGTAGTTCATCAGCCTCCTCGAGCTCTGCTCGGCCTCCGGGAGGGTGATCCAGCTGTTCTCCGCGAGGAACGAGCGCGCGGTCATGGGGTACATCATCGGGAAGATGTATGACTGGTCGGTTATCGGCCGGTACTTCACGGCGTCAGCCCAGGCATGCAGTAGGTGCGTCGCGACAAAGCAGACGACTGCGGCCGCGATGAGAACCTTGGTGAACGCGGGTATCCTGGTCTTGCGGCACTTGTAGTCCGCGTAGCGGATGAGCACCGACTCGATGGCGATGACCGCTGGAACGGAGTAGATCAGGTAGTAGAAGTTGAGGCCGAGGGAGCTCCTGTCGAAATCGGAGATGACGCGGAGGATCTGCCAGCTCATGTGGAAATGGAAGTAATGGAAGATCTGGGTGTCGACGAGGAGCGCGATATTGAGGATTGAGGCAGTGACGAACGCCGTGGTCCTGTAGGCCTTCTTTCCGGTGATGATGAAGGAGAACGGGAAGAGGAACAGCAGGAAGAACATGAAGCAGAGGAAGCCGAAATGCCCGATGAGGCTGACGATCGCGTAGAAATGATCAAGGGTGCTCACTGCCGTCCGCGGGTACTCGATGAGGTACCTGATGCCGATGGCTCCCGAAAGGGCGATGTTGAGAAACGCGAACCACTGCGCCCATTCCACCGATGATGAAACCTTGTCAAAGTAGCCGGCGGACGAATTCGTTTCCGTTCTCACAGAGCTTCTCCTTCCCATAAGCCGCGCATCCGGCTTTCTCATCATACAAGCGCATAAGCATCATGCCCCGGTACAGCCGCTTAAGGCAGCCGGGATTACGCGCAATTATAAGATATGCCGCGCTTTCATAAAGGGAGCTGGCTGAATTTGCCGTACTAGGGAGAATCAGGCCCTGCGGCCCGGTTTAGTGCCTTAACATACTTTGGTGTGGGAACAGACAGGGACGCCCGGGGCTTATGCCTGGTTTGCCTCCTGAACAGATGAAAAATACCGCATCCTGTCATGATTTTGAGACAAAGTTGTATCATTTGTATGCGCCGGCTGATAATATCCGGCAAGTACTATGCGCAGCATAACGGCAGCCTCCAGGCAGGACGGGTTTCCTTCCGTCCCCGGCTGCTCCGCGGCCGCATCCGCCGTGTCCGCACGGGCGGCCCGGCATGCTGCCGGTGTTTTAAGACGGGATTGCTCATGAATAAAAAACTGATAGCTTCTTTAGTATGCGCCGCCTCGCTCGGAGCCGCGTTTTCCGCAGATGCCCTGATTGCCGAGAACCAGCTCACCATCTGGGTCAACAGCGACAAGGGCTACAACGGGATTGCGAAGGTCGGTGAGACATTCACCAGTAAGACCGGCGTCAAGGTAACCGTTGCCCATCCGGATCAGGTTGAGGTCAAGTTCCAGCAGACCGCTGCCACCGGAAACGGTCCGGACATCTTCCTCTGGGCCCATGACCGCTTCGGCGAGTGGGCAAAGCCTTCTCTCCCCGATTACTCCCAGCGCTGAGGAGAAGGAGAAGTTCGCAGCCTTTACCTGGGACGCAATGACCATCGGCGGCAAGATCTACGGCTATCCTGTCAGCGTCGAGGCCATCGGCCTTCTCTGCAACAAGAAGCTTGTTCCCGAGGTTCCGGAGAACTGGGAGGACTTCGTAAAGCTCGATGATCAGCTGAAGAAGCAGGGCGCCCGCGCAGTAATCTGGGACTACAACACTCCTTACTTCAGCTACCCGCTTATTTCCGCTAACGGCGGATTCGCGTTCAAGAAGGGCGCTGACGGCTTCTACAACGTCGATGAGACCGGAGTCGGGAACGAGGGCGCGCGTGCCGGCATGAAGTACCTGGTTGACATGATCAAGAATGACCATATCGAGAAGGGTGCGGACTACGGCGTCATGGAGGCAAAGTTCTCCAAGGGACAGGTCGGATGCATAGTGAACGGCCCGTGGGCATGGTCCAACTACGATCAGGCCAAGGTTGACTTCTCCGTCAACCGCCTCCCGAAGCTCAACGGACAGTGGTCAAGACCGTTCGTCGGCGTGCTGGGCTTCGTTCTCAACGCGGCGTCCCCGAACAAGGACCTTGCAGTTGACTTCCTCGAGAACTACCTCCTCACCGATGAGGGCCTCAAGGACATGAACGATGACAAGGCCCTCGGCGCTGCAGCCATCAAGACCTTCCAGGCCCGGGTCGGCAAGAACCCGCGCGTCGCCACTACCATCGAGAACGCCCAGAACGGCGATCTGATGCCTTCCGTTCCTGAGATGAGCAGGTTCTGGTCATCCTTCCAGACTGCGCTCAAGAACGCCACCTCCGGCCGCCAGTCGGTTGACGAGGCTCTTGACACCGCCGCAAAGCGCGTAGTCCAGAAGTAAGCAGAAGCGCCGGTACCATCCGGACGCAGGCTCCCGGAATGCCGGGAGCCATGCTGCTGAAGGGCAATGCAGGCCTGCAGGGAATGAGGATCGAGCCTCAGCGGCAGGCGGCGTTGCCCTTCTTCATTAACCGGGGCGGCACATCCGGACAGGGGGAGCAGGATGGCGGGCACAGGAGTCTGACATTGCAAAATGCAACCAGTCTGCCGTTTTTCTCCCCTTCCTGGTGCATATCCCGGACTGTTTGGTCATAATTTGATCCAAAATAGACAAAAGCGTTTTTTATTTTCGCTCACAGCTGATAATATCTAAGCCGCCTGATGCGCATAAAAATTACGGCATGATGCCGGTATGCAGCAGCATCTTCCCTTCCCCGGGAGACGGCAGGGCGTCTGCGGCGCTTACAAGCAGACTGTCCGTCCGGCAGGTGTTGTTTTTTATTGTCTGCGTATTTGATTGAAACGGATATCTCATGAAAAAGAAACTGATTGCCTCACTCGCAGCCGCCGCTGCACTCGGAACGTCTTTCCTTGCCAATGCCGCTATTGAGAAGAACCAGCTTACCGTCTGGGTCAACGATGACAAGGGATATAACGGCATTGCCAAGGTCGGCGAGAGATACACCAAGAAGACCGGCGTCAAGGTGACAGTTGCCCATCCTGCGCAGCCCGAGCTTCAGTTCCAGCAGGCAGCCGCCATCGGGAGCGGCCCTGACATCCTACTCTGGGGTCATGACCGCTACGGCGAGTGGGCAAGCGCGGGACTTATCGCCCCGATCACCCCGAGCGCCGAGGAAAAGGCGAAGTTCGCTGACTTTGCCTGGGACGCCATGACCTACAGCGGCAAGATCTACGGCTATCCGCTGAGCGTCGAGGCTCTCGGACTAATCTGCAACAGGAAGCTTGTCCCTGAGGCTCCGGAGAACTGGGAGGACTTCGCGAAGCTCGACGATGAGCTGCAGAAGCAGGGCGCCCACGCGGTATTCTGGGAGTACACGACCCCGTACTTCAGCTACCCGCTCATTTCCGCAAACGGCGGCTACGCCTTCAAGAAGTCCCCGGAGGGCTACTACAACATCAAGGATGTCGGAGTTGCCAACGAGGGCTCCAAGGCCGGCGTTAAGTTCATAGTTGACATGATCAAGAACGGACACCTCGAGAAGAAGGCCGACAACAATGTCATGGAGGCAAACTTCACCGGCGGGAAGCTCGGCTGCATCCTGAACGGCTCCTGGTCATGGTCAGGCTATGAGAAGGCCGGTATCGACTTCTCCGTCAACCGTCTCCCGAAGCTGAGCGGCAAGTGGTCAAGGCCCTTCGTCGGGGTTCAGGGCTTCGTCATCAACTCCGCATCCCCGAACAGGGAGCTTGCCAGAGACTTCCTCGAGAACTACCTCCTCACCGACGAGGGCCTCAAGTATGTCAATGATGACAAGGCACTCGGCGCAGCGGCCCTCAAGAGCTTCCAGGAGAAGCTTGCCGAGAATCCCCGCGTAGCCGCAACCATGGCCAACGCTGAGGTCGGCGATCTGATGCCCTCGGTTCCCGAGATGAGCAGGTTCTGGTACTCGTTCCAGTCAGCGCTCAAGTACTCCGCGAACGGCAGGCAGACCGTTGATGACGCGCTTGAGACCGCTGCGATGCGCATCTCCCAGTAACAAGGCATAGACTGCCTGAGGGCAGGGCGATCTGAAGGGGCTTCCGGGGTACCTTTCAGTTTTACAGTTATGTACTAGAAATGACGCTTCAGATTTTCCTGAAACAT
>SAMEA3663052__coassemble_831_pt1 | contig 11771 bp, 13 predicted proteins | sample SAMEA3663052__metabat2_high_PE_014 | metagenome-assembled genome bin SAMEA3663052 (sample SAMEA3663052) | pig gut metagenome | biome: pig gut; feature: pig-associated habitat; material: faeces | place: France | collected 2012 | reverse complement strand
CAGCGGGCGAGTTCGGGACTTTCACCCTATAGTCAATGCTCATGCCGAGCACACTAAGAAAGCCCGGGCAGATGCCCGGGCTTTTCTGTCAGGCATATTAACCGGGCCTCTTACGGACACCCTGCAGCAGTCCTCTGCCTGCCGAATCCGTACTGCAGGAGATCCCGATCACAGGAAACCAAGCGGGATCAGGGCTTCAGGCAGCCTATCGGCACCACGTATATGCCGTCTTTCCTTCTGTAGGCGTACTTGCCGACTGCTGTCAGAACCATCAGGAAGGAAGGCGCCGGCATCCGCGATGTGTCTATTTTCCCGGCAAGGGACCTGAGGCTCTCAGCGCCCTGTTCTATTTTGGCGTCACCGCCGAGCTTGACCTCGACAAGCGCATATGTTCCGTTGCGCCGGTGGATTACTGTGTCGCACTCAAGCCCGGAGCTGTCCCGGTAGTGATAGAGCTTTCCGTCAAGGGACTCGGCATAAACCCTGAGATCGCGCACAGCCATTGACTCAAACAGCAGGCCGAAAGTCTCGAGATCCTTTATCAGATCACCGGGACCCGCTCCCAAAGATGCGGCGGCTATGCTTGGATCAGCATAATAGCGCGTATCGCTGGTGCGGATGGCAGCCTTGCTCCTGAGATTCGGGTTCCAGGCTTCAAGATCATCCACGACATACAGCCGCTTGAGCGCTCTGATATAGTCGGCTACAGTGTTCTCGTCCAGAGTTTCAGAATCATTGCTCAGCATGTCGGCACGGTACGTTGAATAGGAGACCTGCTGCGCAATGTTCCTCGCAAAGGATCGCATCAGCCTCTGCACCCGTCTCGGATCCCTCTTTACTCCGTCCACGCGCTGGATGTCACTTTCCGCAACAGCCTCAACATAATCAAAAGCCTGATCCAAGGCGATGTCACCGCTGAGCAGCGTGGCAGCAGGCCAGCCTCCCCTGCAGGTTAGAAACGCTATATCGTCGATGTCCAGGCTGTTGTTCTGCACATCTGATATCTTTCCGTCAAACAAATCCTGAATGCTGACTGTGCCGTTGGATTCACCAGACTCATAGAGGCTCATGGGACGCATCCTCATCCGGCATATTCTTCCGGTGCCGGTGTGAACAGTCGCATCAGCGTCCGGCAGGACCGATGAGCCGGTAAGTATGAACTGAGAAGGAAGCCCGCGGATATCAACAGCGCATCGTACCGCGTCCCACAGTGCGGGAATAGTCTGCCACTCATCAATAAGACGAGGAACATCTCCTTCAAGCAGCTTCTTTGAGCTTATCCCAACCATATTGAGGCTTTCCCTGAGCACATCAATGTCGCCAAGATCCAGGATGCTTTTTGACTGCTGTCTGGCAGTCGTAGTCTTCCCGCACCATTTAGGGCCTTCTATAAGAACTGCTCCCTTTCCTGCAAGCCTGCGGGAAAGCATCTGATCTGCTATTCTTTTTTTGTACATATTTGGTTATCTTTCCTCTCATAATGATTTTCAATATAGTTAAAACATACTCGTGAATCAAACCGTTTCAGTCAATTTTAGGCCGTTTGCAGACTTTTTGTTAGGCCATTTGGAGTAATTTTGTTAGGCTATTTGTAGAATTTTTATTAGTCTATTTGTAGATTTTTCGTTAGGCCATTTGTAGACTTTTTGTTAGGCTATTTGTAGACTTTCCGTTAGGCTATTTGTAGACTTTTTGTTAGACCGTTTGCTGTATCTGATGTTTTCCAGAAATTCTGCCAGTAAGCAGATTTGTACGGCTTTCGGCCGTAAGGCAGATGATCCGCATCATAAACAGTGTTTTCACCCGCCACTGACTTCATTTCTGATTTTACATTCGGCGAAAAACTGGCCAACCGCGCTTACCGGATACAGCCATGTAACCCAGACTCCGTAGGCCGTTCATCCGGAGAAAAAGCAGAAAAAGGCGGCTGAAAACGGCTCATCAGCATCAGGAAGCGGGTTTTGATGAATTCTGCTGGCAAAGCTTCATACCATGCGGCCTGGAGGAAGGGAGACCTGCCGCCCTGTTCTGACAGGCCCCGGCAACTGCCGGAGCCTGCTGTGACGCTGCCGGAATCATTCACCGGCGCGGTATGGTTTTAAATGGTCATGAAGTCTGACTCGTCATCGCAGGCTCTCTGGAATGCTCTCGCGCGGAGCGGCTCCTTCTGAATGCCGTTCTCATCGAAGTTGTCATCCCTGAGGTATCTCTCGAAGGCAGCCTTTACGGAAGGCCACTCCGAGTCAATTATCGAGAACCAGGAGGTGTCGCGGTTCCTGCCCTTGTACACTACATAGTTCCGGAAGGTTCCCTCCGAGGTGAAGCCGAGGCGCCTTGCGGCATTGGCGGATGGCTTGTTGAGAGAGTCGCACTTCCACTCGTAGCGCCTGTATCCCATCACCTCGAAGACATACTTCATGACCAGGTACTGCGCCTCGGTAGCGATCCTTGTATGCTTGAGCTTCGGCCCGTAGATTACCCAGCCCATCTCGGCGCTGCGGTCAGCAGGATTAAGGCTCATGATGGAGAACGTGCCGAGAACCTCTCCGCTTCCGCGGTCAAGCACTGCGAGCTGATAGGGATCCTCCGTCGCTGCCATGCTCCCGGCGAGCGCGAGCGCCTGCTCCATTGTCTGCACTGGCTCAAGCGGCAGATAGGTCCAGTCCTCGGGGCTCATCGAGAGGTAGCACTCCGCAGCCTTCTCTGTGAGCTCCTGCCCCTTGAGGCGCACCACGCTGCACCACTTTCCGTCAATCCTGCTGATCTCCGGCTTGCCGCCCGGGGTGAACCCCGGAAGCGGGCGGCCGACTGTCTGTCCGTAGATATTGGTCTGCATGGAAAATCCTCCGCTTCGCATCTCAAATGCACCAGGGATTATAGAACGCGCCGCAGATGCATGGAACACTCCCCTGTGCCGCCCTCCGCAGATCCATGCTGGTGCCAGCAGTCCGGCAGAATCATGTTTTTTGCATGGCATGACCAGCTATGACACATATATGCCCATTAAAATTTGATCGGCTTCCAGTCGGAGGTTACCATTCCATGCAGAAACAGCACGCACTGATCTGCCTTTCAATATGCATCGCAGGATCTGCGGCTGCTCTCCCGGAATCCGGCGCTTGGCACAGAGTGCTCATCCCGGAATTTATACAAGACATGAAACATGACAAGAAAGATATTCATCAAATGACAGAACGTATTAAGACAGACAGCAGGGATCGCATAGAAAAGATTCAGAAAGAGATCGACAGCGATCACTTCAATACAATGAACGATCTGCTCTTCAAATTTACCTTCGGCAGAGAGGAACGCAAGCACATAACCATCGATTTCCTGAACACCGTGCTCAGAAAGTCACTCGGTCACCTGATTAAGGATATTACGTTCATACCGACAGAGCAGATCCCGCAGAACGAGGCAGAAAAAACTTCACTGTTTGACGTTGCCTGCGAGCTTGATACAGGCGAGCATGTGGATGTAGAGGTGCAGGTTATCAACCATAAGAACATGAGACAGAGAGCCTTGATGTACTGCGCTGAGATGTATGTCAACGGGCTGCCTGCCGGCGAGGATTACAGGAACGCTCATCATGCTCTCACGATCAACATTCTCGCCTTCAGACTCCTGCCGCAGAAATCCCCGCATGCGGTGTATAGTATGAACAATCTGGAGTCTGGCGACGTGCTGGATAAGGGAATGGAGGTGCATTTTCTTGAGATCCCAAAATTCCTGAGGGCCGGAAAGAAGGCAATCATGGATCTGACAAAGATGGAGCGCTGGCTGGCGTATTTTGCGAACCGCCTGAGCAGGCAGGAGAAGAAAGAGCTGACAATGCTCGATCCGGCGATCAGCGATGCCTATGATGCGGCCAGGATCTTTTTCCAGAACGAGGAGGAACACATGAATTACATCAAGCGCGAAATAGATCTCATGGATTACCGTGCAGACATTCAGGATGCAGAGGAGCGCGGTGAGAAACGCGGTGAGAAACGCGGTGAAGAGCGCGGTATAAAAATCGGAGAGGAGCGCGGTGAGGAGCGCGGCATAAAAATCGGAGAAAAACGCCTGTTAAGGCTTATGCAGCTTCTGACTGCACAGAACCGCAATGATGAAATTGCAAGGGCTATGACAGATGAGGCTTACCTCCAGGAGCTGTACCGCGCTTACAGCATCTGAGGCAGGTCTGCAAGACATAATGAAACAGCAGCACTGCTCTATGAATCAGAGCAGTGCCGCCATGTCCGGGCGCCTTTCTGCTCTGCTTTCAGGCTCCCCAGTGTCTGACTGTCACGCTCAGAATCCTTTTGCATTCTGTCGCAGCGTGTCAGCAGGGTATGTATTTACGATGCAGAGACCCCGGAGCATTTCAATGAGATTTTGGGATTCCTGAGGTCAGCAGGGACCAGCCCTGCCTGCGAAATGACAAAGGTGAAACGCTGGCTGGTGTATTTTGCGTACCGTACGGAAAACATAAGAATGAGCTGGCGGTGGGCGAGATGCAGTTGAGGCCATTTTGAGCAGTATGGATGAGTGCATGAGCTATTCAATCAACTGCGGGATATCGCGTATGGATTACCTCGCAGACATACAGGACGCTGAGGAGCGCGGTGAAAAGCGCGGTGAAAAGCGCGGTGAAAAGCGCGGCTTAAAGATCGGCGAGAAACGCGGTGCAGAGCGTGTCGCAAAACTCGTGAGGATTCTGACAGCAGAGAACAGGAAGGATGATATTTCCCGGATCATAGCTGACAGAGAATACCTTCATGAACTGTTCCGCGCATTCAATCTATAAGGAAATGCACTCCCGGATAAAGCATTCCGGGTCTCCTCTGCACTGCCGTAAGACCTTCAGAGAAGAGGCGCGCGCTAAAAGCACCGTGTGTCACAGGATATACGCTTCCCGCATCAGGCTCCCGGGAGATCAGACTGGCCTGCCGGCAGTTAAATTGCTCTACCGGAGATATTTCTCAAACGTCTCCTTCTTCCGCGGCCACTCCTCAAGGATGATGTCCAAGATCCTGACGCCTTGGTTCTCTCCCATGAGGGAGTCTGAGGCGTCATAGCAGAAGCCCAGATCGCCATGAGCGCACAGTCAGGATCATGAGAATCGCGCCTTGTACAGCATCTGAGACACCGGAGGTCATCAAAGACATAACTAAGTGCGAGGCACAAGGCCTCGGCGGCCGCACGAAGGCTCACCTCTGCTGCTGCCCCTGGTTAGGTAACGGCCTGCAGCTGAAGCCGCAGGAGAGGAAAGATGCAGATGACGTCCTGAGAGCATCTCCGCGTATGAGAGCGATCCTCACAAGCCTGCCTTCAGTAACACTGATATCCGACCAGAAAAGCCCGCAGTCCCTCATAAAATCTCCTGTCAGCCCGCAGGTGCCGCAGATTCCCGGGTGAGGCCCTGATGTACCGGCCTGCCTCACGTTCTCAGAGCTCAGGGCCCTGAGGGCAGCGGCCTCATCAGGAGGCCTCCGGATGCCTCTGCCACTTTTTAGTCAGAATCGGCAGTCCGGCTATTCCTCATCCTCACACTCATCCCAGGAGAGCGAGCCGTCATAGTTAGGGTTCGGGCACGCCTCGTCATACTCCTGCCAGCAGGCAGGAAGCCCCCGGCACATCCAGTCGCAGCCGCGGTCCTCGAAATAGTCTCTCATTACCTTTCTGTGATCATCCGGATCAGGCTCGAAGGAGCGGGCCTCGGCAAGGCGGATCTTTTTCAGCTCTTCCCTGGAATTTGCGTGAATGGCCTTTTTCCTGTCCCTACCTGTCGCCTTGTTGTAGAAATAGGCGTCGTACCAGCCGTCTCTGAACTGTTCACGTTCAAACTCATCCGCTTTGTCATAGGCCCGTAGTTCAGAGTCAATCCAGGCAAGAGTCTTCGTGCGGTAGAAGTCCCGGAGCTCCGGATGCTTCCTCCAGGCGTCCCTGGCCCACTTCTCGGGGTCCTCAGTCATGTCCCAGAGGTCAGCTGCTTCCCCGCTCAGGCCTGATTCTTCCGCGGACTCACTCTCCTCATCATCCGGGCTTTCCTCACTGCCCTCACCGTCTTCATCATCATCTTCTTCCTCAGCTATGCCGAGCAGATCATAGAGGCCCCCGAGGAAAGTGAAATAATCCTTATAGACCAGGCTGTCATCAAGCCTGCCTTCCTCGGTAAAGTACACGGCGAACCTTCCGCTCCCCTTCTCAAAGATGACGGTATCCCCGTTGCACATCGCGCCGACAACGACCCAGGCATCGTCAGGCCTGTTCCCGTCAGCTGCATCAATAATCGGAAGACGGGCGGCGCCGTACATCTGGCATCCGGCCGGCAGGAAGAGCTCGCCTCCGTCGCTGAAGGCGAGCCATTCCCGGTACTGCTCAGGGAGCCTGATCCCGTTTTTCCTCTCAAATTCAGAGATCTGCTCCGGTGTGGCAGGATCAAGGAAATTCATATTTCCCTGGCTCCTCAGCGTACCGGCAATTTTTCTCAGCCTTTCAGAAACCATAGTTCTCTCCATTAAGGCACAGCATCACAGCGCAGGATAGGACATTCATGTTATTTGTCAGGTAAAAGGGACTCTTCGCTTTCCGGACGGGGAGCCCGGCAGGGAGGCGGCAGTGCATTACTGCCTGCCCTTCGGGGCGTACATCTTGTAGATGAGCTGCGCCTCGGCCTCCTTGATCTCGCACTCGTCGATGATCTCCGCGAGGGGGGCGCCGTGCTGGGCCATCTTCACCGCCCTGCTGTACATCTTGGCGTCAGGATCCTGCGACTCGACCTCGTTGAGGCGGTCAGCAATGTCCTGCAGGTCCTTCTCGGCCTCCGCGAGCCTTGCGGCGGTGTCCGAGAGCCCCTCGCGGATCTCTGTGAGGGAGGCGCCGAGCTTGAGGGTGAGCTCGCGCGTTCTGTCATTGTCCTTCCTGAGCGCGGCGAGCCCTCCGCTGCTCCGCTCGGAGAGCTCCCCGCGGAGGCGCTTCAGGCTGATGAACAGCCACACGACCGCGCCGCCGATGAGGACGGTCAGCACGGCCACGCAGAGGACGATTACGGCGTTCCGGTCAAGCATCTCAGGACGCGAACTGGCTGATTTCGTCCCACTCGTTGTCGGAGAGGAGCTTGTTGAGATCGACGAGGATGAGGAGATCCTCCTTCCTGTTGGAAACGCCCTGGATGAACCTTGCGCTCTCCTCGGTGCCGACGCTCGGGGCCGGGTCAATCTCGGAGGCCTTGAGGTACACGACCTCGGCGACGGAGTCGACCAGGATTCCGACCACCTGCTTCTCGGCCTCGATGATGATGATCCTCGAGCTGTCGGTGACCTCGGCCGGCATAAGCCCGAACTTGAGCCTCGTGTCGATTACTGTGACTACGTTGCCGCGGAGGTTGATGATGCCGAGGACATAGTCAGGCGCTCCCGGGACCGGGGCTATCTCGGTATAGCGGAGAACCTCCTGCACCTGCATGACGTTGACGCCATAGACCTCGTTCTCAAGCTTGAAGGTAACCCACTGGAAGACTTCCTCGCTGGTCTTCTCCTCAGCGGGCTTGTCATTCTTCTTCTCATCCACTGCAGCCATCTTAATTCTCCGTCGTTGCCGGAGGAGACATCCCCCGGATCCTAAACCATGACCGTTACGATCTTATATCAACACCCTGCTCAAGAAGCTTGACCAGCTCCTCAACATTGAGCAGGACACACATTTTTGTCTTGACGATGCCGGCAAGCCAGGGCCTCTGCCCCGGTGTCTCGCGCCACTTGACGCTCTCCCCGTCAACCTTCTCCGAGCTCAGGAGCTCGTGGCAGCCGATGGCCCAGCCGCTCGATCCGAGGTGGATTACGTAGCGGTAGGGCGCAAGCGCGGACTGGTCGCTCTCCGGTACCATCCACTTCACCGTATCGACGATGCGGAACTTCCGGTCGCGGACCGGCATCATCCCGAGGTACCAGGCGGGGCCCGGCATCCTCGTGATCTGGGCCATGTTGCTGATGCCCCCGAGATCCGCGAGCCTCACCGCGAGCTTTATCCCGCCGGCGGTGAAGAAGAGGCACTGCCTCTCCCCCTCATACCTTATATTGTTCCACTCCGGCTCCTCGGCCTTCACGGAGGAGGCGGCCGCAGCCTCCGCTGCTGCCTCCTGCTCCTCCCTGACCCCGGCAAGGTGCTTCTCCGAGACGAGCTCTCCGGTTTCAGACGCCACTGCTGTCTCAGTCTCTGCCTGAGTCTCTGTCTCGGCAGCGGTTTCAGTCTGTGTCTCCTCTGCCGTCTCAGTCACAGTCTCCGCAGCCGTCTCAGTCTCTGTGACGGTCTCCGCCGCGGTTTCAGTCCTGGTTTCGGCAGCAGCCCCGACGGACGGAACGGCGGCAATGAGCTCGCGGAGCTTTTTCCTCTCCTCGGTCTCGGGCTCGGCCTCGAGCACGGGCCTTGCCTCAGGCTCAGCCTCAGGAAGAGGCTCGCGCGCAGGAAGAGGAGCCCTCTCAGGCGCTGCAGCCTCCGGGGCTGGCCCGGGGGCAGACGACGGCTTCTTCAGCTCGGTGTCCCTGAACATCGACTGGAAATAGCCCTTCATCGCCTCGAGCTGAAGATCCGCGCTCATAGCTCAATCCCCTCAAGCTTCATCATGCTCACGAAGAGATCATGGTAGGCGAGGCTCCCGCGGCTCTCCGGATCAAGGAGCGGCAGCGGCACATGCTGCTGGCTCGAGTCGCGGAACTTGGTGTCAATCGGGATATAGTTGCCCCAGAGGCTCGCGCTGTAGTCCTTCCTGATGGACTCAAGGCTCTGCACCGAGGCGCGGGTGCGCCTGTCATACATGGTGGGGACGATGAGGTAGCTGAACTGCCTTCCGGTCGAGGCGGTCATGACGTCGAAGGTCTTCATCATGCGCTCGAGGCCTTTGAGCGCCAGGAACTCGGTCTGGCAGGGGACTATCACCCGGCTCGCCGCGCCGATGGCGTTCACCATGAGGACGCCGAGCACCGGCGGGCAGTCGATGAGCACGGCGTCATAGTCTCCGGAGAGCGTCTCCAGGGCCTTTCTGAGGATGTTGCCGATGCCGTCCTCGTTGCCGAGCGTCCGGTCAAGGGTCGAGAGCGCGAGGGATCCCGGCATGATGTCGATCCCATCGTAATCGGTCTTCAGCACCAGCTCCCTGAGGAACTCCGCGTCGAACTTCTGCTCGGTGAAGAGGTTGAAGAGCGTGTGGGAGAGCTCGTCCGAGTCGTACCCGAAATAGTTCGTGAGCGAGGCGTGCGGATCGGTGTCGATGAGGAGGACCTTCATGTCAGACTTCTTCATCCAGCCCGCAAGGCTCACGCAGGTCGTGGTCTTCCCGACCCCGCCCTTCTGATTGGCAATTGTCCAGACAATCATTCCGAGTCCTCCTCAAGCTTCACCCCGCCGTCAGGGGCGCGCTTCACGTCATACTGCCTGCCGCCGGCGGCGGCGCCGTCCTTCCCGGGCTCGTCCTTAAGCACCGGGAGGCTCCTCTTCCCGGGCGCGTACTTCGAGACGGCGACCACAACGCGGCGGTTGTGCTCGCGCCCCCTCGCGGTGCTGTTCGACACCACGGGCGAGAACTGTCCGTAGGCCTCGACAGCCATGCGGTCGGAGCTGATTCCCCTCTTCTCGAGCGCGTGCAGCATCGAGATGGCGCGTGCGGAGGAGAGCTCCCAGCTCGAGCGGTAGAGCTCGTCCCCGACATAGCGGTCATCAGTGTAGCCCCGGAGGTGAACGTAGTTCCTGATGCTCCCGAGGACTTCAGCCAGGCGGTTGATGATCGGCTGGAACTGGTTCAGGATGGTCGCGCTTCCCTGCGGGAACATCAGCGACGAGTTGAAATCGATGGTGAGCCAGAACTCCGAGCGGCGGATGACGATGATCTTCGCGTCAACGAGATCCTGGAGTGAGGTGGAGATTTCCTGCTGAACCGAGTCCAGCGGCGCTCCGTTCACGCTCTCGGCGCTGATCTGGGAGTCGACGGTCGACTCGTCGGTCTCGCCCTGCCCGCCCTGGGAGAGCATCTCAATGACGTCCTCGGAGTCGTTGACGCCCTGGTTCTGCTGGTCTCCCTGCTGCGAGGAGCTCCCGGACGCGGAGCCGCCCGTGTCGAAGACGCCGCCCGCGCCCTGCATCGGCGCATTGACGAGGTTCATCACCGCCTCTGTGGAGTTGTTCGGGGCCTCCTTGCCGTCAACGCCGTAGCCGCTCGTCATGACGACGTTGCCGTTGTGGGCCGTCACGAAGCCCATGTCGGTGAAGCTCTGCACCAGTCCCTGGACGATGCTCTTCACCTCGCTCTGGGCGGACATGGCAAAGCCGTAGAGCACCACGAAGAGCGCGAACAGGAGGGTGAGGAGGTCGGCGTAGGACACCATCCAGCGGCCGGCATCCTCCTTGGCCGCGGCCTTTTTACGCCTTGCCATCGTCTACCCCCTGGGAGCCTTCCGGCAGGTAGGCGGAGAGCTTGCGCTTGAGCTGCATCGAGTTCTCGCCGGTCGCGATTGAGACGAGGCCGTCCATCGTCATGAGGATGAACTCCATCTTGCCGCGGTTGATGGTGCGGAACCTGTTGGCCATGGGGAAGAATATGAGGTTGGCTGACACCACGCCGTAAATGGTGGCGACGAAGGCGACGCCGATGGCGGGGCCGAGGAGATCCGGCTGGTCAAGGAGTCCCATCGCGTGAATGAGTCCGAGCACCGCGCCGACGATTCCGAAGCAGGGGGCGTAGCCTCCCATGGCCTCCCAGACCTTGGCGGGCTGGTCGTCGCGGTACTCCATCTCCTCAATCTGCTTCTCGAGGAGAGTGATGAGCTGATCCTTGTCGGTGCCGTCCACAATCATCTGCAGGCCGTCCCTGGTGAAGTTGTCCTTCACTCCGGCGAGGCTGTTCTCGAGGGCGAGGAGGCCCTGCTGCCTCGCGGTCGAGGCCATCTGATCGATGAAGTCGAGCTGCGACTGCAGATCATATGAGGGAGGCGCGAAGAGCCACTTGATGTCCTTGAGGGCCTCGATGATTACCTTGAAGGGGAACTGAACGACAATGGCGCCGGTCGCCGAGCCGAGCACGATGAATACTGCCGGGATGTCGATAAGCGCGAGCGGGTTGCCGCCCTCGATGAGGTTTGCGGTGATAATCGCGCCTATGCCGATGATTATGCCGAGAAAGCTCATGAGCCGCCCCTGAGTTCTGTCAGAATCGCCTCCGCAATGTACTCAAGGGGGATTGCCGTCGAGGCAACGCCCGCATTCATTACGGCCTGCGGCATGCCGTACACCACGCAGGTCTCCTCGTTCTGCGCCCAGACCGTGCCGCCGAGGTTGCGGATGAGCGAGCAGCCCTTGCAGCCGTCGGATCCCATTCCGGTGAGGATTACGGAGAGCACCCTGCCGCCGTAGACATTCGCGACGGAGGCTGCGGTGAGGTCGATGCACGGACGGAAGATGATGTCCGGGGAGCTCTCCCCGATCTTGAGCCTAGCCTGCCCTCCGATCCGCTCGAGGATCATCTGCTTCCCGCCCGGCGCGATGTAGGCGTTGCCGGGGGTGAGCGTGTCGCCGTGCTCTGCCTCCTTCACATGGATCTTCGAAGCACGGTCAAGCCTGGTTGCAAAAGGCGCGGTGAAGCCAACAGGCATGTGCTGCACGATGATTACGGGGAGCGGGAACGATGCCGGAAGGAACGGTATGACCTTCTGCAGCGCCATAGGGCCTCCCGTGGAGGCGCCGATGAAGAGCAGGCTGTAGTCGCGCTTTCCGGTGCAGCGGGCAAGCGACCCGGGGTA
>SAMEA3663052__coassemble_812_pt1 | contig 12038 bp, 7 predicted proteins | sample SAMEA3663052__metabat2_high_PE_014 | metagenome-assembled genome bin SAMEA3663052 (sample SAMEA3663052) | pig gut metagenome | biome: pig gut; feature: pig-associated habitat; material: faeces | place: France | collected 2012 | reverse complement strand
GGGATCTTTACCTGAGCGTCTCATCTGCCAAGTCCCGGCAGGCTCATATTCTTCCGCCCGGCGCCGGAGCGTCACTTCTCTGTCACAATCTTCCCCCGCTGCCTGAAATCCCCTTCGACCGTGACTCAAAACGGGCCGTAAAAACATGATAACTGTCTGATTTAACGAATGTTTCTAGATGTGGCACGCATTTTTCATATATGGAGGGTGAAGGTTTTGTCCGGCGTTCATCGGAACAGCCTCAGGCCACTATAACAATAAAAACAATGGGATTAATGCCTGGCGCCGGAATGTATAACAGTTTCAGGAGAAAAAGATTATGGCACTTTATGTAAATACCAATACCTCCTCGCTCCGGGCCCAGAATGCCCTTGCGAAGGCAACCAGCAAGCTGACCGGCAGCTACGAGAAGCTCTCGACCGGCAAGAGAATAAACTCGGCGAAGGACGATGCGGCAGGACTTCAGATCGCATCGCGCATGACCTCCCAGATCAACGGCCTGACCCAGGGCAACAGAAACGCGAACGACGGCATCTCAATGTGCCAGGTTGCGGAGGGAGCCACCGAGGAAATCACCAACATGCTCCAGCGCATGAGAACCCTCGCCATCCAGAGCGCGAACGGCACCAACGCCGACTCTGAAAGAGACGCCATCCAGCAGGAGGTGAACCAGCTTTCACTCGAAATCCAGCGTATCGGCGAGCAGACCACCTTCGGCGGCACTCTTCATGTGCTGAACGGCTCCATCGGAACACTCGACAAGGACGGCAATCTGACTGATACTTTCACCAAGTTCCAGGTAGGATCACACTCTGACCAGACTGTCACCGCGACCTTCTCGGATCTGACCTTCGCGGGACTTCTCAACTATACCCAGCAGACCGGAGTCAAGGATACGGCGAGTGGCCAGAGCATAGCATTCGCTACTGCTGCGGCACGCCCCGCAGCCGGAGCAACCAGCCAGAATGTGGTCCTGAAGAAAATCGATGATCAGGATCATGACGGGCTCACCGGCTGGAACAAGGACGACAAGAAGGTCGGCAATGCCGGAGCAGGCAACACCAAGAAGGAAATCAAGACCTCTGACGGCAAGACAGACGGCAAGCTCTTCTCCATCAGCATGACCTCTCATGCCAACGCTGAAGCGGCCATCAAGTGCCTCGACGTGATGATCAACCACGTTGACTCGGAGAGAGCGCAGTGGGGCGCTGTAGAGAACCGTCTCTCCTCGACCATCAACAACCAGAGCAACACCATAACGAACGTGTCAGACGCGAGAAGCCGCATCGAGGATGTGGACTTCGCCGCAGAGACTGCACAGCTGACCCAGCAGAACGTCATCCAGCAGGCAGCCTCCTCCGTACTGACCCAGGCGAACAGCTCGACCCAGATTGCGCTCTCACTCCTCCAGGGAGGGTGATAGCAGGTAAACGGATTTTGACTCCTGAGCTGTTTGCTCGCCCGCTGCTGCCGCGGCGGGTCCTTTTCGGGGAGATGTCTGGATTAAACGGAGGTGTGCTATTTGACAGAATTCGAAAAGCGGTCCTGAAACGGGAATGCCGGGGCAGGAATTCCGGCAGAAGGCAGGACCGCACCCAGCGGCGTAAGCTCTCTCTGACCATCTTCAGTCAGAAATATGCCGGAAGTCCGGTTTATTCCTTCCAAGCATCTGTATTTCCTTTTATTTGCGTCCCATGAAGCCGGTAACCAGGCTGATCCCGTCAGGTAAATGACAGCTCATCGTCAGAGCTGTTGCCGGATACCACCGATTTCAGTGAGTAGATAAGGGTCAGTGCCTCCTTCGGGCTCAGGTCATTCGGATCAGTGTTCCTCAGGGTGTCAATGACTGCCTTGACGCTGCCGGGGAGATCCTCATGATTCCCTGCCTTTCTTGTTTTTGACTTTCTCTCCTTTTCGGCACTCTTTCTGTCTCCTTCCTCCTCGAGCTCGGTGAGCTTCTCCTTCGCGTTTTTCAGCACTTCCTCAGGAAGGCCCGCGAGGGCCGCGACCTCAATTCCGTAGGAGCGGTTCGCGGGCCCCGGCTCGGCCTCATGGAGGAACACTGTCTCCTTCCCGTCACCTGCTGCGCTGAAATGCAGGTTGCAGATGCCCGGAATCTCATTCTCAAGGGAGGTAAGCTCGAAATAGTGCGTTGAGAACAGGGTCATTGCTCCGGTTTTGAGGAGGTACATGGCAGAGGCCCAGGCTATTGAGAGCCCGTCGTAGGTGCTGGTGCCGCGTCCTATCTCGTCCATAAGGACAAGCGAGTCAGGCGTGGCGTTCCTGAGAATATTTGCGGTCTCGGTCATCTCGACCATGAATGTAGACCGGCCTGATGCGAGGTCATCTGATGCGCCGATTCTGGTGAATATGCGGTCAATCCTGCCGATTTCGGCATGCTCCGCCGGGACGAACGATCCCATGAGCGCCATTATGGTGATGAGGGCCGCCTGTCTCATGTAGGTCGACTTGCCGCCCATGTTGGGCCCGGTGATGATGATGAGGCTTCTCGCGCTCGATAGCGTCAGATCGTTGGCTATGAAGGGGCTCTCGGACACCTCCTCAACTACCGGGTGCCTGCCTCTGGTGATTGAGATCTCGTGGCGCGAGGTGAGGACGGGCCTCGTGTAGCCGAGTGTGGTGGCTCTTTCCGCAAGGTCCTGTAGCACGTCGATCCTCGCCGTCTCCTCCGCGGTCCTCTGCAGCTGCTCGAGCTTTGCGAAGAGCTTTTCGATGATGTCATTGTAAATGCTGTTCTCAAGCTCAAGTGCCTTCTCCTCCGCGCCGAGCGCCTTCTCCTCGAAGTCCTTGAGCTCAGCTGTTATGTACCGCTCGGAGTTTCTCAGGGTCTGCCGCCTGATGTAGTCATCCGGAACCTTCGAGATGCTGCCTTTGGAGACCTCGATGAAAAACCCCTGCACTGAGTTGTAGCCTGCCTTGAGGGTGGTTATTCCAGTTCTCTTACGCTCGCGCTCCTCAAGTTTCCTGAGGTAGTCATCGCTTCCTTTGCTGATGTTCCTCAGCTCGTCAAGCTCGCTGCTGAAGCCGTCCGCAATGACGCCTCCGTCGCGGATAAGCGCTGAGGGCTGCTCCATGATTGCTTTCCGGAGCAGCTCGCATTCGTCCGGGAAAAGCGAGATCCTCGCGGCTGAGGCCTTCGCGGCCGGCACGCCTGACTCCTTTTCGAGAATGCCTTTTATCCCGGGGAGAACCTCAAGCGCTTCCCTGATTCTGATGAGATCGCGGGGCTTCAGGGTTTTCAGTGCAAGCCTCGCGAGGACGCGCTCGAGATCCCCGACTCTCCTCAGAAACTCCGAGAGCTTCTCCGGCGCCCCGCAGGCGATGAATGACTCTATGAGATCCTGCCTGCCACTTATCTCCGCGGCCGAGCGGAGCGGCTCGTTTATCCAGCGCTTGAGGAGTCTTGAGCCCATCGGCGTCGAGGTCCGGTCAAGGACTGAGGCGAGGGTGTTCTCCTGCGTTCCCCTGAGGTTCACCGTAAGCTCGAGGTTTCGTCTTGTAGCAGCGTCCATGGTGACAAAGGCGGAGGCGCTGCTCATTCGTATGCTTCTTATGTGCGGGAGCGCGGTGCGCTGGGTGTTCCTCACGTACTCAAGGAGGCTTCCTGCGGCTTTCAGGGCCTCATGCGCATCACCTACCCCGAAACCCGTGAGATCATGCGTGCCGAACTGCCGGCAGAGCGAGCCTACCGCCGTCTCGAGATCGAATTCCCAGGAAGGGCGCCGCCTGAGGCCTTTCCTGCTGTCGAACGATGCGGTATCCCTCATGTCCTCGTTATAGAGGAGTTCGGTCGGATCGGTTTTCTCGAGAAAGGCGGAAAGAAATGCGTCTCCCTTTCCCTCCTCCACGCTGAACGCGCCTGAGGAGAGATCCATGATCGCGCAGCCGAACGTTTTTTTCTTAGGATTCTCGGTTACGGCAGCAATGAGGTTGTCCTTCCTGTCCTCGAGAAGCGCATCATCAGTTACTGTTCCCGGAGTGATGATCCGCGTGACTTTTCGCTCCATCGGCCCTCGGGTTGCCCCGGGGACTCCGAGCTGCTCGCAGATCGCGACGGACTCGCCTTTCTGCACCAGCTTCGCAAGGTATGAGTCGACAGCGTGGAACGGGACGCCGGCCATCGGGATCTCGCTTCCGTCTGCTGCTCCGCCGCGGTGGGTCAGGGTCAGATCAAGGAGTGCCGACGCCTTTTTCGCGTCATCAAAGAACATCTCGTAGAAGTCGCCGATCCTGTAGAATAGAAGTGTATCCGGGAATTCCTTTTTTATGCCCAGGTACTGCCTGAGCATCGGGGTCTCCTTGGCCGCCCCGCTGCTGTCCTGTCTCTGTGCCATCGTTTCTTGATCTGGTGCTTTATGGATGCTGAAATACTCGAGGCCTCTCGTGTCCTCGGAAAGTTTCTTTCGGACAGGAATCTTACCGCAACTACTGCCGAGTCGTGCACTGGAGGCGGTATAGCATGCGCGATTACCGCGGTTTCCGGAAGTTCCGGATGGTTCAATCAGGCCTATGTGACTTATTCTAACGGCGCGAAGCAGAAATTGGTAGGAGTTTCAGCGGAAACCCTTGAGAGGCACGGGGCAGTGAGCCGCGAGACCGTGAGGGAAATGGCCGCCGGGGCGAGAAAGGCTGCCGGCGCTGATGTGGCGGTGTCTGTCTCGGGCATCGCAGGACCTACCGGAGGGACGGCAGAAAAGCCGGTCGGCTCGGTCTGGTTCGGCTTTGCCGCCGGAGACAGTGTCATAACTGAGTTCAGGCATTTTGCCGGAGACCGGGCATCGGTCAGGCGGCAGGCAGTGCTTTTCGCGCTGAGAAGGCTCTTTGCCGTAGCATCACAGAAATTCTGAGCGGAAATCCTTTTGTTCCGGCAGCAGAATGCAAGACTCATCGGGCGGAATTTTGACCGCCTGTTTGTTTTTGAAAATTAGCAGCGTGAGATGACATAACTCTGTATGTTTAATAAAACTTCTGTTGCGCTTGTCATTCTCTGCCGCTAATATCTCCCTACAGAAACAGACCGGTGCGCCGGCCTGTGAGTAAATAAAGTACATATGCAGGTAATAAAGATGGCAGACAGCAAGAAAACCCGCAGGGATGATGCGGACGGACGCCAGGCAGCCCTCAATGCGGTCCTGGATCAGGTTGAGAAGCAGTTCGGCAAGGGATCTCTCATGCGCCTCGGCGATCGTCCGATGGCGAATATCGAGACCATCTCGACCGGCTCCCTTTCCCTGGACATCGCCCTCGGCATCGGCGGACTTCCGTGCGGAAGAATAGTCGAGATTTACGGACCTGAGTCATCAGGAAAGACCACCCTTACGCTTGAGGTGATTGCCCAGGCCCAGAAGAAGGGAAAGAACTGCTTCTTCATTGACGCGGAGCACGCCCTTGATCCGGAGTACGCGAGGAAGCTCGGCGTAGACATCGACAATCTCTATCTGTCGCAGCCTGATACCGGCGAGCAGGCCCTCGAGATCTGCGACATGGTAGTCCGCTCCGGCGCCATGGATGTTGTGGTTATCGACTCGGTAGCGGCCCTGACCCCTAAGGCTGAAATCGAGGGTGACATGGGAGAGTCCCATGTCGGCCTCCAGGCCCGCCTCATGAGCCAGGCGCTGCGCAAGCTCACGGCCAGCATTCAGGCCGCCAACTGCCTGGTGATTTTCATCAACCAGATCAGAATGAAGATCGGCGTGATGTTCGGCAACCCCGAGACGACAACCGGCGGAAACGCGCTCAAGTTCTACTCATCAGTCCGCCTTGACATCCGCCGCACCGGAAGCGTCAAGGACGGAGACCAGGTCATCGGAAACGACACCAGGGTCAAGGTTGTGAAGAACAAGCTTGCGCCTCCGTTCAAGACCGCAGAGTTCGTCATTTACTACGGTGAGGGCGTCTCGAAGGAAAGCGAGATTGTCGATCTCGGAGTGAAGCTTGGCTTCATCAGCAAGTCCGGCGCGTGGTTCTCCTACAAGGGCGAGAAGATCGGGCAGGGCAGGCAGAACACCGTCAGCTACCTCAAGGAGAACAAGAGCGTTTCCGATGAGATCGAGAAGCTTATCCGCGAGAAGCTCCTCAACAGCTCGACCTATGAGGCTACTGTCGGAGTCGAGGACGAGAGGGCGGTGAAGGACGACGGGTCTGTCCCCGATCTTGAAGAGCCCGAGGCTCCTGAGGACAACATGTCATTTGAGGACGAGGGCGAGGCTCCGGAGATCTGATACAGAAAGAACCGCTCGTGAGTTCAGTTTGAAAGGCATCCGTCAGGGCAGGCGCCCTGGCGGGTGTTTTTTTGTGCGCAGATACATGGCCGCAGGCGGTGAATTCCGGAGGGGACTGCCTGGGACTTTGACCTTCAGGACTGGTTACAGATAGTGAAGCCTTCTGGTGAACATCAGCATCTTCTCTGCGGTCTTCCCCGCGGAATCGCCGAGTGACAGCGCTATCTCGTCGGAATTGCCGCAGAGAACAGGCGCCCTGCCCGTGATCCTGATTATGGCATCGCCGTTTACCGCATCCTGGCTGCGGCAGGCGATGATCAGGCGGCCGCCGCTGCTTGATATGCCCCTTATATTGCTCATTCCTCCGAATGCCTTGAAAATCGAGACGGCGGTCAGCGAGAGGTCCCCGCTTGATGATCTGTCGGCGAAGACTTTGACCTGCTCGGGGATCCTGTGCATGTGCCAGGTCAGCCGGTCGCTCCCCGAGAACCTGATGATGCCGAGGGTCGAGAGGTAGTAAAGAAGGCCGGATGACAGGATGACCATCGCCATGACGAGCTCGCCGTTCTCAGAGCTGCTGAGCATGTCGACTGACAGTGATATTGCGATAAGGAGAATGCCAGAGAGGACAATATGCATGAGGTAGATGAGCGGCCACATCCAGGCGATGAACTCAAAAACATAGGTTGTGGCCGAGCTCGGGAATACCGCGTTGAATCCCGTGATGACGAAAAGGATGAAAGCGGTCGTGCGCTTCTTTCCCTTCATCCTCATGAATATGGCGAGCACCAGGCAGGGCAGGCAGAATGTGGTTATGTTCGGATCGACAGTCCTGAGGAGCGAGGCGCTGATGTTCATGGATCCTGCGACGTTGATTACGAGCGACTGTATGCCGAACGGATCAAAGAGCCCGGAAATAGTTCCTGTAAGGAAAAGCGCCGGGATGCCCGGCTTTGAGGAAAAATGCACCGAGCTTGAGAATTCAGTCAGAAGGTTGTGGATTTCCGCGAAAATTATTCCGGCAGCTGTGGCTGTTGTAAGGACGACAGCTGCGAGGACTGCCCCCCTCATGAGGAAAGGACGGCTTTCTCCGGCCGCCGCGCTTCTGAATGATGATGAAGGGATTGATCCGACGATGAGCGCGCTTGAAAAGCCTGAGGCCGGGGCCATCATGGTGAAGTTGCCGCAGAGAAGCCCTGATGTCGAGAGAATCACCCCGTATACTGCCACAGTGGCAAGCGGGCGGTATTTCTGCTCTGAGTTGGGGACGGTGAGTACTGCGAGGACTGCGAAAAGAAGCGGAAGCCCGAAGTTTATAATGGCGCGGATGAGACTTCCGAGAACGTGGTTCCCGGAAACAGTCGGGATCTTCAGCAGGTACTCGAGCGCCGTCAGCAGCAGAATGGGAGTCAGCAGCATGACGGTGCGGGCATTAATCGGAAACCGCATGTATTGGAAGTCTCAAAAATGTGATAAGGATCACCCTATATTATCATAACTGCAGGTGCTCTGTTCATATGCCGGTGATTATATTTTCACCATATGCCGCATATGCAGCAGTTTTTTCCGGGGTGGTAGAATTGAGAACATTTCCGGCAGAGTCATGGAACAGGAGCGGCAACATCGAATGCGAGGAATCATAAATACAGCTGCTGACGCACTGATTCTGGGACTCCTGTTTCTCTCTGCAGTGCTGAGCATATACACAGCCATTGCGGTTTTCCCGCTTAACCCGTACTGGATAGAGCTTCTTGGTGATTATTCAGGCGGTTTTGTGAGGCGCTTCCTTCTCGGGGAGATACTGAACAATATCCCAGGAGTGCCGCCTGCGGCCGCCGGCCTCACAGTTCTGACAGCCTGTTATGTTTTTGTAACGGCTTCGCTGTATGCCGGAGTCCGCAGGCTTAACCTTCCTCTGTTCCTCAGAATACTGGTGCTGCTCTCACCGTCAGGTGTAGCCTCCTACATTCTTGTGCCGAATCAGGCAATATTCTTTCTGTCCAGGGACATTTTGATTATTGCCATTGTCATTCTTTCAGTCAGGGCGGCATGTTTTGTCAGGAACAATGCGGACAGGGCAGGACCGGTCCTGCTTGGTGACTTCGCTCTGTGCGCGCTTGTAACGTTCGGCATGCTCTGCCATTCAGGAATTTTATTCTGCACCCCGCCTCTGCTCCTGATGTACCTTGGATCCGTCAGCCCGCTCCGGAAATCACTGGTGCATGCGGCAGTGCTCGGCATGATTTTCCTCGGCGAATTCCTGACAGTAAACCTGGCCTTCGGTGAGCTCAGTCATGAAAGAGTCCTTGACATTCTTGATATGTTCAAGGCGCAGTATCCGGGAATACCGAGCATGATTTCGCATGACAGCCTGCTGTTTCCGCTTTTCAATGTAACGAGCGGCGGCGAGTCATACTGGGTAGGGCGGGCGCGTGAGCAGCTGTTTTCCTTAAGCAGAGTACTGGCTCTTTTTGCCGCCGTCATGGTTCCGTGCCTGATTTTCCTCTGCAGGTTTATCCGCAGCAGGAATGGCGTCAGGGATTATCTTCACAAGAACCGGCTGGCAGTTGCCTGCTCGCTCAGTTCCTTCTCACCGGTCCTGATGACTGTTTTCGCGACTGATTTTTTAAGATGGCTGGCGTGGAGCTTTGTCTTGTCCTGTTACTTTGCCATGCAGGGCACTGACCGTACGGAGGAGCAGCCGTCAGAGAGACGGGGAATGGAGTCAGGGCCGGTTGGCTTCATCCTGTCAGCTGCAGCGCTTGCATTTGCGGTCTTTTATACCCCAAGCCATTCCAGGTCATACTGGAACCAGAGTCTTCTTGAGAATTCAAATCTGGCTCCTCTGGCTACTGCCTTGAAAATGCATGCACACCGTTTCGGATCAAAGGAAAATTACCAGTATGTGATTTCCAATGAGAACTGGAACTGGGAATGGGATATTGACACAAGGGCAGCCCCAGGCAGTACAGAGGAAAAAGTCAGGATTAGGGATTTCAGCGGCGCCGCCGGGCGGGATTCCCCTTCTGCGCTTGAGTCAGGATGCGCCGGCGAGTTCATGTCAGTGTCTCTTTCCGGAAGAAGGCTTTATCTCAGAGGCTGGGAGGCGCTGGTCAGCGGAGGAAAAGACGGCAGGGTTTCGCTGGTGAAACCGGTTCACGGAATGGGATTCCTGCTGAGGCATAATGACGATCTGGTCTTCTATCCGACCATGCCTCTCAGAATGTCTCTGGAAAGCAATGGCAAAGCTCATAATATTCCGTTTGCCTTTGATGACTACCTGCTTGTAAAAGAAGCATGGTTCGGCAGCAGGATCACGACATATCCGGCATTTCTCAGCGGAAGCGGCCGGGTCTTTTACTGCAACGGACTCGGCAGGGAATTTGTGCTTCCGGCAGAGCCTGAACAGTCAGCTGCTGATTAGGAAGGCCTGAAAATATATAATGGTGATGCTGAATATGACTGATTGTTATGACGGAGGCCGTCAGGCATGCATTATTGGGCCTGCAGCCTCCTGTCCTGTTTCAGAAATGGTTGTGTCGAATGCGTAGGTTAATATCAGCAGGTGCGGACACGCTGATTCTCGGTATACTGGTTCTGTCGGCGGTTCTGAGCATCCGTACGGCGATGAGTGTCTATCCGCTTAATTCATACTGGATAGAGCTTCTCTGTGACTATTCGGGAGGTTTTGTCAGGCGCTTCCTGCTCGGTGAGATACTTAACAATCTTCCGGGTATAGCCCCTGAAACTGCCGGGATTGCAGTGCTGGCAGCCTGCTATGCGTTTGTCACTTTCTCGCTGTATTCAGAAACCAGAAGGCTCAGGTTCCCGCTCTGTATCAGAATACTGGTGCTGCTGTCTCCGTTCGGCGCCGCTTTCTACCTTATGGTTCCAACAGCCGCTGAACATTTTCTTCTCAGGGACATACTGATTATTGCCATGGTGATCCTCGCGGCAAAAGCTGTATGTCTGTCCCGCGGAAAGGCGGATGTGCCGCAGAGCTTCCTGCTCGGCGATGCCGCAGTATGTGCGGCTGTCACATTCGGCATGCTGTGCCATTCTGGGATTTTATTCTGCACTCCCCCTCTTCTCCTGATGTACCTTGGAATATCTGGCTACTCCAGAAGGGCTTTCATTCACGCTGCAGTACTTGGCCTTATTTTCCTCGTGGAGTTTCTGACAGTAAACCTGGTCTTCGGTGAGCTTGAGCCAGGGAAGGTGCTGGATATACTGGATAAGTTCAAGGCCAGATATCCGGCTATTCCGATTGAAATATCCCCTTACAGCTTTCTTTTTTCACTTTTTGCGGTGAGCAGCGGCGGTGAGTCGCACTGGGTCGGAATGGCGCGGCAGGTGATCTTTTCGCCGGAAAGGATTCGTCTGGTCCTGGCAGCGGCAGCAGTCCCGTGCCTTATTTTCCTGTGCAGGTATATCAGAAGCGGTTCGGGCTTAAGGGAATACCTACGAAGACACTGGCTGGCGATTGCCTGTTCAGCGAGTGCCTTCTCCCCTGTCCTCATGTCAGTGTTTTCGATTGATTTCTTCAGATGGCTGGTCTGGAGCTTCATTCTGTCCTCCTATTTTGCCATGCAGATGACAGACAGCACCGAAGAGCTGCCGTCTCAAAGGTCATATAGGGCAGAATCAGGCGTTGCCGGCTGGCTTATGTCCGGAGCAGCACTGGCGGCTGTGATTTTCTATACGCCTGCCAGCCCGTCAGACGGTCAAGATGGGGGCTCAGGCATGCTCGGGAAGTCCAGCCTCGGGTCTCTTGTCACTGCACTCATGATGCAGATCGGTCACCCGGAGCCCGGAAAGGAGTATCTGTATCTGATTGCCAATGAGCAGTGGAACTGGTCATTTGACATGCGGGCTGCCGGCGTAAGTGTGGAGGACAGCGTCAGGATCAGGCATTTCGGCAGGCAGCATACGGACAGCCATGATCCCGAGCCGCTTGAGTCAAACTGCGCAGGGGAGTTCCTTTCCATGTATGTATCCGGTGGAAGACTGTACCTCAGGGGCTGGGAATCCATGGTGAGGCGCAGCGATGACGGGAGAATATCATTTGTAAAGCCGGCTCATGGCATGGGATTCCTGGTGGAGCGGGGCGGCGACAAGGTTTTCTATCCGACGATGCCCCTGATCATGACACTCGACATGAAAGGGCATGATCAGAAGATTCCGTTTGCCTTTGATGACTATCTGCTTATAGGAAACGAGCCGCCAGGCAGTAAGATTAAGATATATCCGGCATTTCTCAATGGCAAAAATCAGGTGTTCTACTGTGTCAGCCAGGGGCGTGCAGCTGTGCTGCCGCAGGAGACAGTCCATGGCAGCGGCCATTCATGATGACGCAGGTATATAACGATATGCGATGAGATCGGATTTGCTGGAGTGCTCCCGCAGTCCTTCCCGCTGTATTTCCATTTCCCCGTATTTGTTCAGGAGCGGAGACGCCAGATGCGCAGAACCATAACAGCAGTTGCTGATATGCTTATTTTAGGAACGCTGCTGCTGTCGGCAGTCCTCAGCATATATACGTCTGTAACGATTTATCCTCTCAGCCCTTACTGGATAGAGCTTCTGAGTGACTATTCCGGAGGCTTTGTCAGGCGGTTCCTCCTTGGTGAGATTATCGGCAGAATTCCGGGGGTGTCGCCAGAGGCCGCCGGGCTTGTACTGCTCACGGCATGCTATGTATTTGTGATGTTTTCACTGTATGCCGGGATCAGGAGGCTGAACGTTACTATTCACAGCCTTCCTGTAGGCACGCCTGACCAGGCGAGGCGCAAGCCC
>SAMEA3663052__coassemble_804_pt1 | contig 12089 bp, 10 predicted proteins | sample SAMEA3663052__metabat2_high_PE_014 | metagenome-assembled genome bin SAMEA3663052 (sample SAMEA3663052) | pig gut metagenome | biome: pig gut; feature: pig-associated habitat; material: faeces | place: France | collected 2012 | reverse complement strand
CGGATTCACTTCTGTTCAGGATTAATCAATCTATTTTTATCAGCCAGTGTGAGTGGCTTTCAGGAGGATGGCTGAAGATTTTTTCATCAGGACAGTCATTCCCCTTACGAACTGCGTTGATTATAATGGCTTATGCTCAGAGGATTAGACATGAAGGAGATCCCAGCCGCAGCATAGCCGTGAAAGTGAAAGAGCGGGATTTGGCAGAATTCCGGGGCGCAGGCAGCCTGCAACAACACTCCGCATCAGTATGTTTTTCAGGGATATTATTATGAGAAAGAGTGCTTTTGCATTGGGCATTGCGATGCTCTGCGCCGCTTCAGCGTCAGCGGACGGGAGCCATATAAAAGGCGTTACGGCAATCGGCGAGGTGTTCGGCGACGGGGCGAAGACCTCGGCAGTCGCCCTGGAGTACGACGCCCCGGTGAGCGCGGAGAGCCTCACACCAGCCTCATATGAGGTTGCAGGCCGTGAGATCTCGCGCGTCTGCACCGGAAAGAGCGCTGACAAATGCAGCGCTAAAGAGGGCGGAAACTTCGTCATCATCGAGCTTAAGACCTCAGTGTCGCTGACCCCGGAGTTTGGCCCTGACCTGGAGAAGGAGAGGAACAGCGCACCGGATAAGGCCGGAAAGAAGGCACCTCCCGCAGGCATGAAGCCCGGGAAGGGCGGCCCCGGCATAGTCGCGGGAGGGAAGCCTGAGCGGAAGGCTGACCCCTTCCCCATCGAGGCGGAGGTGAGGCAGGCGCTTCCTGTGAAGGCCGCTGACTGCAGGACCTTTGACGAGGGCACCAGGATGAAGAGCACCGCCTCGAAGATCCTCATTGCCGATGATTTCAGGCAGCTTTCGTACAAGGACGATGAGACCGGCGTTACCCTCCGCTATAACCTCTTTATCCCCAGGGACTACGACTCCTCGAAGCGCTATCCGCTGGTTCTTTTCATGCACGACGCGAGCGGCGCGAACCAGAATGACCGCTACACTCTCCTCCAGGGAAACGGCGCCGTTGTCTGGGCCTCGCCTGAGAGCCAGAGCGCGCATCCCGCCTTTGTCCTCGCCCCGCAGTATGACGAGATTGTGGTCGATGATGATTTCACCGCGACCGCGAGCGCCGGGGCTACCATCGGTCTCCTTCACCATGTTGAGAAGGAGTATAGCGTCGACAAGGACCGCGTCTACACCACCGGGCAGTCCATGGGCTGCATGATGAGCTATCTCCTTCTCTCGACACACCCGGATGAGTTCGCGGCAGGTCTGCTGGTCGCCGGGCAGTGGGATCCGAAGGTCATCGCGCCCATGGCAGAAAAGCCCCTCTGGCTTGTCTCAAGCACCGGAGACGCGAAGTCATCAGCTGGGGCGGAGACTGCCCTCAGGCTCTGGGGAGATGCGGGCGCGAAAATCGCGCGGAATGAGCTCCCGTTCGAGGCCTCTGAGAAAGAGCTGGGTGACGGCGCGGAGAGGCTCCTCGGTGAGGACGCGTCAATCCGCTATACCCGTCTCCAGGGCGGCTGGCACAACGGGACCTGGCGCGTCGCCTACGGCATCCGTCCGATCCGTGACTGGCTCATGAGGCAGCACAGGTGAGGCGCGCCATGAGGGATTTTATTCTGCTCATCTGCCTGCTCATAGGCATCGCAGGTATGGGATCAGCCGCGGCTGCGCCTGATCCCGCCGCAGGCAGCAGCGTGAAGGGCAATTTCGATATCACTGATCTCAGGACACGGCTCTTTGATCCGAAGGGGAGCGATGTCCTTATCATCTCGCACCGCGGCGACTGGCACGGCGCCGCGGAGAACTCCCTGCGCTCGATTGAGAAGGCGATAGAGAAGGGCTGCGCCGGCGTCGTGGTTGACGTGAGGAGGACCAAGGACGGGACGCTCGTCCTGATGGCTGACAAAACCGTGGACCGCATGACTGACGGCAAAGGCCTCGTCTCGCGTCTCACCCTTGCTGAAATCCGCAGCCTTCACCTCCGCGACAGCAAGGGGGAGCTCACAGCTTTCAGAGTTCCGACGCTTGAGGAAGCGCTGCTTCTCGCGAAGGGCCGGATCATGATCGCGGTGAGCAGCTATGACGATTACGCCTCTGGGATCGGAGCGCTGGTGCAGAAGACCGGGACGGCACGCGAGTTCTTCCGCCTCTCCGAAATCCCCCGGAAGACCGCCTATACCTGGCGCGAGCAGTTCGAGCAGGCGGGGCCCGGGAGCGGCGCAAACCAGTCCGGGCGCTACGCGGAGCTCATGAAAGAGGGCTATACCGTCTTCGTGAGCGACGCGCCGAAGGCCATAAACTCCTTCCTCGGGCGGACCCACATTAGGGCGGTGATTGCCGTAAGCGGGGTGTTCGGCGACGGGCAGAAGGTAGCGTACGCGGTGCTCCGCTACGGCGATGCGATCGACGGGAGCAGCGTGGGGAAGGACACCTTCGCGGCCGAGGAGCACACTGTTACAGACGCCTTCACGAGCGGGACTGAGGATCCCTCGGGGCGCGCGGACTCGGGGAGGCAGGTAATCGTCACCTTTGACACCTCCGTCAGGTTTGACGCTGCGGCCGGCGGCGCGGGCAAAAAGGAGACAAAGGATGAGAAGGAGCACGCCATACCGCAGATCCGCGCAGGGAACCGCCCTGAGCGGAAGGAGGGGCTTTTCCCAGGCGATGTGACGCTCCGGCAGCTGAGGCCCGTGAGGACCACTGACGGACGGGAGATCAACGAGGCCTTCAGCATCCGGAGCACCATGGAGAAGACCCTGGTCGTGGACGACTTCAGGCAGGAGGTCTTCCGGGATCCGGAGACGGGAGGGACGCTCCGCTACAATATCTTCATCCCCAAGGGCTACACAGAGAAGGAGAAGTACCCGCTTGTCCTCTTCATGCATGACGCGAGCGGCGCAGGGCAGGAGGACACCTGGACGCTCCGGCAGGGGCTCGGCGCCGTCATCTGGGCGTCTCCCAGGGAGCAGGCGAAGCACCCCGCCATTGTCCTTGCGCCGCAGTATGACGAGGTCGTGACTGACGACAGCTACGCCCACACCGCCTCTGCCGAGCTTACGGCAGAGCTCGTGAGGCACATCATGAGGACCTACACCGTCGACAGCAGCCGGGTTTACGTGACCGGGCAGTCGATGGGCTGCATGATGGCGTATTTCCTGATGTCGCACTATCCTGATTTCTTCACGGCAGGGTTTCTCGTCGCCGGTCACTGGAACACCGCGGAGCTTGCCCCGATGAGCAGGATGCCGCTGTGGCTCGTCTCGGGCGGAGGGAAGTCACAGAGCGGAGGGCGCGATAAAGGTGTGGGAGGAGCACGGCGGGGAGGCCGCTTCTGCCGAATGGCCGCTTATCGCTTCAGAGCGGGACCGCGATGACATGACGAGCGCGCTTATTGCGAAGGGCGGCAATATCCGCTACTCGCATCTCACGAGCGGATCCCACTTTGACACCTGGCGTGCCGCCTACGGCTTCAGCGCCGTGCGTGACTGGCTCATGAGGCAGCGGAAGCAGCCTCAGTGATGGTGCTGAGCTCCTTCTCGAGGCAGACGAGGCGCACACCGGGGATCCCGTTGAAAGTGCAGTCCACGATGTCTGCCTCCCTGTAGCCGAGGCTCCGGTACATCTCACGGGCCCTGGCGTTCCTTTCGTTGGTGTCCATGCGGAGGTGGAGGCAGCCGTGCCTTCTGGCGTATTCCTCGTAGAACGCGACGAAGGCCCGGCCGTACCCTTTCCCTCCGCAGGCGGGATCCACCGTGAGGGTATGGAGGACCATCACCTCATCAGCAGGCGCCCTGACGCTCCAGCGCGCCTCAGCGTAGCAGGGGACCTGCGCCTGGTTGATGACGGCTGACGCGACGATCCGCCCTCCGTCCTCCATCACGAAAAGATCGCGGAGCATCTTCCCTGCTGTCTCCTCTGTCGGGTAGACGCCCCTTATCCAGCCGATGACGGCCTTCCCCTGCTCCTCCATATCGTGGATCCTTTCGTAAATGGCGGCAGCAGCGGGGACGTCAGCCGCGGCTGCTTTCCTGATGTTCATATCATCTCTGTCCTGCGTCCTGAGCAGTTTCTGGGAAAAACTGCTGAAATTCCGGCTCATGATAGCCCCTCAGGGAGAGTTTTTCATCCGGTAACGCAAGTCCGCGCTTGAGGATTCAGACACGCCGTGCGGGAAATTCCTGACAGCTGATGTCATAAAAGTGCCTAAATTCCTGAAAAACTTTCCCGGATCTGCTCTTTGACCCCGGTTTTAGGCTGCTGGGCGTGTGGTAAAATCAGCGGCAGACATTTTCCAGAGAAAAATAAAGAAGAGAACATGAAAGACGTAGAAGTTGCCGGCGACGGCAGCGAGCAGATCAGACTCCATTCATTCACCGAGCAGGCCTACCTCAACTATTCGATGTCGGTCATCAAGGACCGCGCGCTCCCCAGCATCACTGACGGGCTCAAGCCCGTGCAGCGCCGCATCCTTTACGCGATGCACGAGCTCGGCATGCGCCCGGACTCCAAGACACAGAAGTCGGCGAAGACCGTGGGCGCGGTAATCGGCAACTACCATCCGCACGGCGACACCGCCTGCTATGAGGCGATGGTCCTCATGGCGCAGGACTTCTCCTGCCGCTATCCCCTCGTGCAGGGGCAGGGCAACTGGGGCTCGAGGAACGATCCCAAGTCGTTCGCCGCGATGCGCTACACCGAGGCGACGCTCTCCCCCTTCTCCGAGGTCCTCCTCTCGGAGCTCGGCATGGGCACTGTCGACTGGGTGCCGAACTTTGACGGAACGCATGACGAGCCCAAGTTCCTGCCCGCCATGCTCCCGCATATTCTCCTCAACGGCGTCACCGGCATCGCGGTCGGCATGGCGACCGACATCCCGCCGCACAACGCCCGTGAGGTCGCGGCTGCCTGCGTCGAGCTCATCGACCATCCCGAGGCGACCGCGGAGGATCTCATGAAGGTCCTCCCGGGGCCTGACTACCCGACCGAGGCCGAGATCATCTCGACGCCCGACGAGATCCGCTCGGTGTACGAGACCGGGAAGGGCACCATCAGGATGCGCGCGACCTATCTCACGATGGGCGGCGACATCATCATCACAGCTGTGCCTCACCAGGTGTCCCCGGCGAACGTCATCAGGCAGGTCGCGGAGCTCATGCAGAAGAAGAAGCTCCCGATGGTGAGCGACATCCATGATGAGTCGGACATACAGCATCCCTGCCGCCTTGTCATCGTGCCGAGATCTAACCGGGTGAAGCCTGACGAGCTGATGCTCCACCTCTTCACCTGCACCGATCTTGAGAAGACCTACCGCGTCAACATGAATGTGCTCGGCGAGGACGGCACCCCGAGGGTCTGCCCGCTCCCCGACCTCCTCAAAGGCTGGCTCAGCTTCAGGAAGGACACCGTAAGGCGCCGCCTGCAGACGAGGCTTGACGCGATACTGAAGCGCCTCCACCTCCTTGACGCCCTCATGACGGTGTTCCTCAACCTCGACGAGGTCATAAGGATCATCAGGACCGAGGACAGGCCGAAGCCTGTGCTCATGAGCCGCTTCGGGCTCGACGACGAGCAGGCCGAGTACATCCTTGAGACCAAGCTCCGCGCGCTCTCGCGCCTCGAGGACATGAAGATCAGGTCCGAGCGCGAGAAGCTCGAGAAGGAGCGCGACGATCTGCAGGGGCTCCTCGGCGATGACGCGAGGTTCATGAGGCTCGTCCGGAAGGAGATCACCGAGGCCGCCAGGAAGTGGGGCGATGACAGGCGCTCGCCCATCGTCGCGCGCGAGGCCGCGAGGCCCTACCTCGAGACCGCCATCACCCCCGCCGAGAACGTGATGGTCATCGTCTCGAAGATGGGCTGGGTCAGGGGCGCCAAGGGCTCCGGAGTCGATCCTGCAGCGCTTTCCTACCGCGCGGGCGATGAGTACCTTGACAGCATGATGACGAAGTCCAACCTTGACGCGGTCCTCCTCACCGACCAGGGCAGAACCTATACATTAAAGACCGGAGATCTCCCGTCCGCGAGGACCCAGGGCGTGCCGCTCACCAGCATCTTCACCTTCTCGGCGGGCGAGAGCGTCGTCTGCCTCATCCCTGGCGCCTCGGGAGACCGCTTCCTCCTCGCCTCGTCTGACGGCTACGGTTTTGTCGCGCCCTATGACGCCTTCATCTCGAAGAACAGGAGCGGCAAGGCGGCGGTCACGGTGAAGGAGGGCACCTCGCTCCTCCGCCCCGTGAGGGTTCCGGAGAGCGCCGCGGAGCTCCTCGTGTTCGTTGTCTCCGGCGACGGCAGGCTCCTCATCTTCCCGCTCTCCGGACTCCCGGAGCTCGCGAAGGGCAGGGGACAGAAGCTCATGCAGCTCCCCGAGACTGATGACGAAGGAAGCCAGGTCCTTGCCGTAACGGCCGTGGTGCCCGCTGACCGCCCGGCGGTATTCACATCAGGCAAGAGAAAGTTTACACTTAGCCCCGGAGACTTTAAGATCTACGAGGGAGCGAGGGCCCGCAGGGGCACCGCCCTTCCGAGGGGCTTCCGCCGTGTCGACCGGATTGATGTGGAGAATGAGTGATGCTGGCCGCTTTCAGAACCGTTTTGCTGCTGTCTCTTTTTGTGGTGTGGTCAATAGTCGGCCTCATCATCGGCATCCTGAGGCCGCGGCATCCCGAGAACACCTATATCATGGCGAACCGCCTGCTCTCGCTCGCGGCCCCGATCATGGGCTTCAAGATCCATATTGAGGGTGAGGAGCTTGTGAAGGACATTAAAACCGGCATTTACGCCGGCATCCACCAGAGCAACTGGGACATTGTCTTCCAGGCGAAGTGCATGAGGAAGGGCGTGGTCACGGTCGGGAAGAAGAGCCTCCTCTGGGTGCCGCTATTCGGCTTTGTCTACTACCTCGCGGGCAACATCCTCCTCGACCGCGCGAACGCCAGGCACGCGGTCGGCACCATCAAGAAGGTCGCCTCCGAGATCAGGGACAGGGGCCTTTCGGTGTGGATGTTCCCCGAGGGGCACCGCTCGCTCGGGAAGGGGCTCGCGCCCTTCAAGACCGGCGTTGTCTATCTTGCTGCCGAGGCCGGCTGCCCGGTGATCCCGGTCGTGTCATCGTCGTATTTCAGCAACATCAGGCTCGGGCGCTGGAACAACGGTCACATCGTGCTCCGCTACCTGGAGCCGCGGGTCTATGAGAAGTTTGAGAGCAACCGTGACGCGAAGGCCGCGGCGAAGGCCCTGCATGACGAGATGAAGTCCGCGCAGGACGAGCTCACCAAAAAGGCTGACGAGCTCAACGCCGCCGAGGGCATCGCCCCTGTGGGGACATCAGACAAGGCTCCGGAGGAGGCGAATGCCGCTGCGGAGGCAGCTCCGGAGGTGAAGGATGCTCCGCAGGCCCAGTCTGCGGCTGAGCCTTCAGCTGCGGAGAACCCTTCAGCCGGGAAGGAGCCCTCAGCCGGCAAAGAGCCCCCGGCCGGCAAAGAGCCATCAGCCGGGGAGAAGTGACGCCATGGGTGTCAGCAGGTTTCCATCAGACGGCAGGAGAGGGGCGGCAGCCCTGATCCTGCCTCTTCTTTTTGTCCTTCCGGCCTTCCCTGCATTCCCGGAGACTTCTTCTTCAGCCCTTCAGATAACTGATGATTTTGCTGCCATGTCCTGGACCGGCGGCAAGGAGAAGGGCTCATCTGCCGCCGCCATGTACGCGGGGGCGGAGACGCTCTACTGCATGACAGGGCGCGACAGGGTGAAAAGGCTCTGCGCCGGGGACAGCGTGAACGATGATCTCAGGGAGAGAATCTCCTCGTTCGGCTTCCCTGACGCAAAAGATGGCGCGAGCGCGTCAGGCGCAGTGTTCTACGGGGAGAAAAGGCGGGAGCTTTACTTTGTCCTGAGAACCGGTGCAGGCACTGCCTGCAAAGCCCTTGAGGTGAGCATCGGCGACGCCGCTGCGAGGTCCGGGAAGGCTGTCGTAACGGAGTGCTCCGCGGAGAGCCTCGCCCTTCCGGCAGCGCCCGCAGTGTCTCCGCTTCCGCCTGAGACAGTCTGGGGCGGGGTGAAGGCGAGGGGCGCCGTCCCTGAGCTTATGCTGCACTCGAAGGGGAGCGGCAGGGTGATGAAGGAGGGGCGGGCAGCGGTGCTCCCGCTTCCAAAGACAGCGCTCACAAGCCTTGCCATGAACGTCACGGGAGGCGGGGGCAGCAGATCTGCCACCTGCCTTGCAGATGTCCTTCACCTGGAGCGCTGCGGCTCCTCCGGGAATTTCTACGCAGGCGCTGACATCGGCCTCCTCCCCGGGGAGGTCCTCGAGGCGGAGTCGCGGGACGGGAAGGTGACGGCGAAGGTCTTCATAACTGACGGGAAAGTCCGGATCCCCGCCGGTTACTCTGACCTCCGGCTCCTCGAGAAGGGCGGAAAAGGCCAGGGGATATCGGATTTCGCGCTCGCGTCAATGGAGCCTCCGGCCACTTTCGCGGGATTCAGCAATGACACCCTCTATCTCGCCGTCCATGAGAACGGGACGGAAGGCCCCGTGACCGCCATAAGCGTATCTCCCAGGATGTCTCCCGGGCTTGACGGGGGGAGCCTCAGGTTCTTCATCAGATCAGGCTCCCCGTATTCATTCCCGGGCTACTGCTCATCCCTTTCAAGGCTGCTTGAGGGCGCGAGGGATGACAGGTCCGTGCCTGACGCGCTCTATGACAGCGCGGTGCTCCGCCGCGCCGCCTACTGCCGGGGAGGTCTCCTCGGGCACTTCTGCACCAGGGCGAGACGCCCCGACACGCTGCACTACGGAACGCTGCGCTCGCCTGAGCGGTATTTTGCGGCGATGAGGGGAGAGCTTCTTTTCAGGAAATCCCTTGAGCTCGCGGGTAGCGGCCGGGCGGGGAGCGGCAGCGCCGCGTTCAGCCCGGAGCTTGATATTTACCTGAGGGAGTTCATGCGCCTTGATGAGCTGCAGAGGAGGAAGAGCGCGGCAGAGACTGACCGGAGGCTCCTTGAAGGCGGACACTGGGCAGGAGTTCCCGAGCTCGACAGCGATGACCTTTCCTGCCTTGATGATCTCGAGCGCCGGGGAGTCGCCCGGAAATGAAAAGGCTCCCCGTCCAGGGGGAGCCTCCAAGGAGTTTTACTGCTTACTGCTGCAGTGCCTTCAGCCTCCGGTAGGCGCCGTCCTCCTTTGCCATGAGCTCCCTGTGGGTGCCGCTCTCGACAATCCTTCCCTCATCCATCACCGCGATGCAGTCCGCGTCCTCGATGGTCGAGAGGCGGTGAGCGATCACAATCTTCGTGACCGAGCGGTCAATGGAGCGCAGGGCCTCCTGTATGGCCTCCTCCGACTCTGAGTCAAGCGCGCTCGTCGCCTCGTCAAGTATGAGGATCGGAGTCTTCCTGAGAAGAGCCCTCGCTATCGCGATGCGCTGCCTCTGTCCGCCCGAGAGCGCGCTGCCGTTCTCGCCGAGGACGGTGTCATAGCCCTCTGGCAGCTTCCTGATGAAGCTGTCGGCGTTCGCGGCCTTCGCGGCTGCCTCGATCTCCTCCCTGCTGTGCTTCCCGCCGTCAGCGTAGGCGATGTTGGCGGCCACGGTGTCGTTGAAGAGCATGACATTCTGCGAGACGAGGCCGATTGAGCTCCTGAGAGACTCAAGCGTGAGGCTCCTGATGTCCTTGCCGTCGATGCTCACCGTGCCGGAGTCGGGATCGTAAAACCTGGTGACGAGCGCGGCGAGCGTGCTCTTCCCGGATCCGGAGCGGCCGACGAGCGCAGTTGTTGTGCCGGGCTTTATGTCAAGGGTGATGCCGCGTACGGCGGGCGTGTCCTTCCCGGGGTAGGTGAAGGTGACATCGCGGAAGCTGACCTCTCCCTTCGCGTCCTTCAGGACCACAGTGCCGGTGTCGCTGTCCTTCTCGGTCGGATGGTCGATGATGCCGAAGAGCGACTGCAGTCCCGTGATTCCCTTCTGGACCTTGTTGTTGACCTGCATGAGGGTCTTGATGGGCTTGAGGAGCATCATCATCGCGGTGATGATGGTGGCGAAGCCGCCGGCTGTGAGGCCGCCAACCAGGTCGGGATTTGTGGCCATGACGAGGATGGCGGCAAGGGCCGAGGAGGCGATGAGCTGCACCAGGGGAGAGCCGACGGCCTGGATCTTCACGACCTTCATCGTGGTGTCCCTTATCGCGCCGCTGCTTTTCGCGAAGCGCTCGTTCTCGACATCGTAGCCGTTGAACATCATGACCTCGCGGTGGCTCAGCAGCATCTGCCCGGTCTCCGATGTGATGTTCCCGACCGACTGCTGCAGCGAGCGGCTGTAGCGCCTTATCCTCCTTGAGATGGTGGAGACGATGAAGCCGACCACCGGGCCGATGACGAAGAAGATGATGGTGAGCTGCCAGGATGTCCAGATCATGAGGCAGAGGAGCCCGATGACGGTGGTCGCCTCGCGCACGATGGTAACGATGGCGTCGCTCGCCGTATCCTTCACCTGCTCGGCGTCATAGGTAATCTTCGCAATGAGCTCGCCTGACTTGTGCCTGTCATAGAAGCTCACCGGCATCCTGAGGAGCTTCGCGAACACCTCGCGCTGCAGCGTCATGACCACCGTGTTGCCGATGTAGTTGATGTTGTAGTCGGAGAGGAACTGCGAGAGCCCGCGGAGGGCGACGATGCCGATGACGACCCAGGGCATCCAGAAGAGCACATTGCTGTTGTGCGCGTTGATGCCGTCGTCAAGGAGCGGCTTTATGGTGCTGACGAACACCGTGTCGGTGAGGCCGTTTCCGACCATGCCGATGATGGCCAGCACGAAGTAGATCTTGTAGTTGAGAATGTACCCGAGGAGCCTTCTGAGAAGCCTCGAGCTTGGTTCGCTGCTGCGGAGATCGCTGCAGCTGTCCGGAGTGCCCTGATTCATTGTCTGTCCTGATGATTTACCTGATGGGGCATTTTATCAGGAACGGGAAATCGCCGGCTTTAAGGCGTAGAGAGACTGGCAGATACAGCAGAAGTCAGGGAAGACATGGAAGCAGAATGCTCCATGAGATCCCTGATGGCGCATGCGGCAGGCCAGTGTGGAGAACCGGCAATGATGTCGGTTACTGCTTGTTTCCCTTAAGCTTGCCGTGGCTGCGGAGCCATTCCCTGAGTGCCGGAACAGAGGCTTCCGGAACAACCTCCTTCACGAGTGGCCAGTTCTGGGCCTCTATCTCCTCGATCAGGTACTGGGCAGAGTTCAGAAAGAATTCAACGCTGTACTCTTTTGTCTCCTTAGGATATTTTCGTGCGAGGTAGCGCAGACCGTCAACAAAGCCCATGTCAGGAGCACGTACAACAATATCCTCGTAGCATTCGCTCATCCAGAGGTATTCCTCCAGTGTGCAGCCGTCATAGAGGTACCTGATCATGCCAGGCATATCCTCGGCTATGACATCGGCAATCTCCTGATGGCATTTATCTACGCCAATGTCATCGTCATCGTCTGTGTTGATTCGTTTTGTGATACACTTTTTGAATTTCTGGATATCCATTACCTTCTCCTTAGTTTTGCGACAGGCTGTTCGTACATAGGAAATACTGTACTGATTGCACCATCAGTAAGCTTAACCCCAACATAAACCCCTCTCCATGTGCCATCAAGGATGGGGGCATCTGAATTTATGTTGTGCTTTAGCCCTGCAACATATTCTCCTGCTTGACGAATATCGTCTTCAGTCCAGGTTTTGGGGAACCAAGCTTGTTTTTTTATTCGCCCCCTTAATCGAGACGGTATTAGTACTTCCCCGATACGCACGCCATTGCTATAGGTTTTTGTTATATGATATTCGATGCGGTATTTATCAAGCAGATCCATACCTTTCTGTCCATGTCCGCCGCTTGCAAGAACTAAGACAGTAATATGCTTGTTGTCCTTATATATGAGACTATGCTTGAATTTCCCTTCATCAGAATGAACAACAGCGAAGTCGCTTACAGTGTACCTGCCACCATTGGTGCGCATGTATCGTCCGCTCTTACTTGTTCCCACGCTGTCTGCCTCCTCTTACCACAGAGGTCCAGTCGGGGTAGTTAATGAAGCGAGTCCGATCCTTGAGGTCCTTAAAA
>SAMEA3663052__coassemble_798_pt1 | contig 12187 bp, 6 predicted proteins | sample SAMEA3663052__metabat2_high_PE_014 | metagenome-assembled genome bin SAMEA3663052 (sample SAMEA3663052) | pig gut metagenome | biome: pig gut; feature: pig-associated habitat; material: faeces | place: France | collected 2012 | reverse complement strand
CTCCAGCGGCAGAGGTCTCCGAGCTGCTCCTGCGCCTTCGCGTCGCCCTTCTCCGCGGCAGAGCGGATTTCCGCGGCCTGCTCAGGGGTTATTCTCTTCATTTTCATATGAATTCTCCGTAAATCCTGACACCGCCATCCCGGATGAGGCCCTGGGCCTTCTCCGGAACGGCTGTTTTTTTCTTTATGATAGCAGGATGAGAGATTCAGAAAAAGGCGGATTTTTAACCAGAAACGGCACAAGGTTTCATATGACAATACTTTCCCGGCGCGGCAGCTGACTGGGCTCAGGAGGCGATACCCGTGACTGATGAAATCTGATGGCTGAGGGACTTGCAGAGAGCTGAAGAGACTGCTTAAGGAGAGGAAACGTCACACGGGCACGTGATGCGCCGGGGATGACAGGACATGAAAAAAGGCGGAGCGCTGTGCCCCGCCTTCCTGTGAGAATGGCCGCTGGCTTTGCGGCCCTGTTCCTCAGATCAGAGCTTGCCGCTCTTCATCAGGTCGAAGAACTCCTCGTTGGTCTTGGTGGAGGAGAGGTGCTCGATGAGGAACTCTGCTGCCTCGACCTCGTCCATGTCGTGGACGAACTTACGGAGGATCCAGACCTTCTGCAGCTCGGCAGGAGTCTGCAGGAGCTCGTCATGGCGGGTTCCGGAGCGGTTGACGTCAACAGCCGGGTACACTCTCTTCTCGGCGATGCGCCTTGAGAGGTGGAGCTCCATGTTGCCGGTGCCCTTGAACTCCTCGTAGATGACCTCGTCCATCTTGGAGCCGGTGTCGATGAGGGAGGTCGCGATGATGGTGATGGAGCCGCCCTCCTCGATGTTTCTCGCCGCGCCGAAGAAGCGCTTGGGCTTCTGCAGCGCGTAGGCGTCAACGCCTCCGGTAAGGACCTTGCCTGATGACGGGGTCTCGGTGTTGTACGCCCTCGCGAGGCGGGTGATGGAATCAAGGAGGATGACGACGTCATGCTTGTGCTCCGCGAGGCGCTTTGCCTTCTCGATGACCATCTCGGCAACCTGGATATGGCGGCTTGCGGCCTCGTCGAAGGTCGAGGCGATGACCTCGCCCTGCACCATGCGGCGCATCTCGGTCACTTCCTCAGGACGCTCGTCGATGAGGAGGACCATCAGGGTGCACTCGGGATGGTTCGCGGTAATGCTCTGCGCGATGTTCTGGAGGAGCACGGTCTTACCGGCCTTCGGGGGAGCGACGATAAGTCCGCGCTGTCCCTTTCCTATAGGGGCGATGAGGTCGATGATCCTCGCGGTGATGTCCTCCTTGGAGCCGTTGCCGCGCTCGAGGCGGAGCATCTCGTCAGGGTGGAGCGGGGTCAGGTTCTCGAAGAGGACCTTGTTGCGGGCGCTCTCCGGGGGATCATCGTTGATGGTGTCAATCTTCAGGAGGGCGAAATAGCGCTCGGACTCGCTCTTCGGCGGACGGATCTTCCCCTGGATGGTGTCGCCGGTCTGCAGGTGGAACTTTCTGATCTGGGCAGGGGACACGTAGATGTCGTCAGGGCCTGAGAGGTAGAAGCAGTCAGCGCTCCGGAGGAAGCCGTAGCCGTCCGGCAGGATCTCGAGGACTCCGTCACCGAAGATGTCCTCGCCGTTCCTCGCGTGAACCTTGAGGATCGAGAAGATGAGGTCCTTGCGGGGCTTTCTCTCGATGTCGGTAACGCCCATGGTCTGGGCAAGATCAGTCAGTGAATTGACGTCAAGTTTCTTTAAATCACTTAAGTTCATGTAAACATCCGGCCGGGCTGGAACCGCTCAGCCGCTTACTCCTGTAGCACCCCGGAAGGGGTTAAAGTGAAATGCCTGTTAATGGGTTGAAAGCAGGCATACAGCCTAAAGATATATGGTGGAAAAGTGTCGGACAGACCAGGTAATCAAAACAGGCTCACGGACACCCTCATCTCCAGGATTTGATGCCGCAGGGCGGGAGCTTTCCTGGGAGAACGACAGACGCACAGGGCGGCTGCGTGTGAGCGCATTATATCCTATTTGGATAATTTGCCAAATGTTTTTTCAACAAGCCAGACGATGATGCTGTTCAAAATCGTTTTGAGGTGCCTCAGATACAGCAAAAATGCAAAATCATGACTCGCTATGACATATTTATGTGTATTAAAATCTGGTTGATCCACCTGCAACGGCTATAATTACTGGGTGGAACAGAACGCTCTCACAGTAATTGGCGCATTCACCAGCTGCAAGTCTGACGTTCTTCCTGTCTTGCCAATACAGCAGCCCCTGACGGAAGCCCCGCCGCGGCTATGGTCTGACGTTGCCCCTATTAGAAGGAGCGTGGATTGAAACACCCCTTCCTAACTGAATGCATGATTGGTGATGATGATACGTAGCCTTTCTTCTGTTCCATCTGAACCCCCGTTCAAAACGTTCATCCTTTCATGATGTCCGCAATTGCATTGGCAATCACTGCAGCCTCTTCTTCAGTGTTGTCAGCTCCGAAGGTAATCCTCAGAGTGCCATGTGCGTACTCATCAGGCACGCCGATCGCCTCAATCACATGTGAGAGGCGCTGGTTTACTGAGTCGCAGGCAGATCCAGTTGAGACACAGATCCCCTTCAGATCAAGCCGGTGCAGGAGCATTTCGCCATTTGCTCCCTTTATGGAAATATTTACGTTTCCAGGGAGATGGTTCTCGCTGCCGTTCCGGATATAGTCAATACCTTCATCAGAAAGGCGCCCGAGAAGAACCTGTTCAAGCTTATGGAGCCTTTCAGAGGATTCTGCCATCCTGGCGCAGTTTTTCCTCAGAGCCGCAGCCATGGCAACAATAGAGGCAACATTCTCGGTTCCTGCTCTCTGCCCATGTTCCTGAGAGCCGCCGTCAGCGTACTGATGAATCTTCACGCCATTCCTGATGTAGAGGAATCCGCTTCCCTTCATGCCGTTGAACTTGTGCGCCGAGGCGGAGAGCATGTCAACGCCTAACTTCTTGACATCAATCGGGATATGGCCGACGGCCTGAACGGCGTCAGTATGGAACAGTGTCCCTGATTCATGCGCTATTGCGCAGAGTTCCTGCACCGGCTCAATTGTTCCGATCTCGTTGTTGGCAAGCATTACGGAAACAAGCCAGGTGCTGCCGTTGATCATTCTCCTGAGCGTTTCAGGCCGGACTGTTCCTTTGGGATCAACAGGGAGATAGCTTACAGGTATGCCAAGATCAGAGATCGATCTGCAGGCGTTCAGCACGGCATGGTGCTCTATTCTCGAGGTGATTACATCGCGCCTGCTGCCCTTTGAGAAAAGTGCGGATTTTACTGCCCAGTTGTCGCTCTCGGTTCCGCCAGAGGTAAAAAAGATCTCCTCAGGCTCCGCACCAATGCATTCTGCGACTGTCTCACGCGCTGCTGCAATAGCCTTCTTAGCAGGCTTAGCGAAAAAATACGGCTGAGAGGCGTTGCCGTACTCTTCCGTAAGATACGGCATCATGGCATCAAGCGCGTCTCTGTCGAGCCTTGTTGTAGCAGCATTGTCCGCATAGATAATCTGTTTCACCATTGCCTCAGTCGAACAGCTTGCAGCCCTCGTCCCTGAATTCCTCAATCTTCTCATTGAGAGCCTCAACAGTCGTATCGAGATAGGCCGCAAGGCAGTTCATGCAGAAATAGCTCTGAGTCTCAAGGCCGAGAAGCTTCTTGTTTATCCCGACCGTGTTTTTGTCCAGGTCGCGCTTCCCGCAGCTCGCGCAGCTGTACTTCTTCTTCATTACTCGTCCCTCAGAGTAAAAGTTGGCATCTGCTTATAGGGCTTGGAGTACTCATCAGGATCTATTATCGCGAGCTGCTTCTGGATAATGCTCCTCATCTTGATCGCAGGGCTCAGGCAGAACTGCCTGAACTCCTCCCTGTTAACGTCGGCTGCCGATCTGACATTGGGGAAGAACAGTTTCAGGTAGGCTGTCGTGAGGCGCTTCACTGCCTCCACATGCCTTTCATAGGCTCCCTCGGAGACCTGCACCAGCCTGTCAACAATAGCCCTGTAGCTGATGTCATCGCGGAGAAGGTGGAGGATCGAGCAGAAATACTCAGTGTTGAGGGCCCAGCCCGAGCACTTGAGCTCCGGCCTCATGGGAGGGATGTCCCATCCCCTTATGAAGCCGTGCATACGGTCAACAAGGGCGCTTTCCTTAAAGAGAGTCGGGAGCTCGGTGAGCATGTTCTTGTACTCGTCCATATTGCTCTGCTCGATGTTCCCGAGGAACACCACGCCTGCGTCAGACTTAATCTCTGAGCCATCGACATTGCACTTGCCGCTTTCCATATAGCCCTGGAATATCGACTGCATCTGGCTTACGTCTGTGAACTGGACCTTCTTCACCTCATCGATGGCAACATAGTCATGCCCTACGATAAAGCCATTTGACCGGCGGGCCTTGTCATAGAACATCTTCGGCCTTGAGACCGTGCCTCCGTCAACCAGAAGGCCGAACTTGCTGATGTTGCCGAAGACGTAGGACTTCCCTGTTCCCTTGGGCGCGAGCTCGATGATGTTGAGGTTCTTCTCTACGAAGGGGAGGAGCCTCTTGAGCATAGAAAGTTTCTCAGGCCTGTCCTTATATCCGGCCGCGTTGTAGTCCATCGCGCCGAGGAGCACATCGATCCATTCGTCTATGGAGAACTCAGATCTGGTGTCCTTGTAGAAATCCAGATCTACAGTGTACGGTGTGAAGCTGGTGAAGCCGGTCAGCTTGATTTTCCCCGGGATCTTGGGCCTCGCGCTTTCATCAGGCGGACGGTACCCGAGCTCTACAACGCCCCAGACCTCGTTGCTCCTCACGAGATCGTCATGGACATTCTCCCAGACATCGTCCTCAATCACCGTATCCCTGTTCATGAGACCGTAATCAGGAAGGGAAAAAGACACCTCATTGGTCTTGATGTCGATATCAGTCGAAATTCTGGTCAGAAGCTTTACCCGCTCATATTCCTTGCTGATCCGGTTTTTGATGCTGAGCCATTCCTCTTTGCGCGGCATATAGGTGCTGACGAACTCTAGAAGCTCATCGACATCAAACTGCCCGTCATCATCCTCAAACTTTCTTAAAACCCAGTCACGAAGGAATGCGGGGAGCTTCAGAGTCTTAAGGAAGCTCATCTTACCTAGGTCTTTGTAGACAACCATGTCGGCAAAGTTTTCTCTGAGCTTGTCACTCACTTAAGACACCTCCTAAAGAATATTGTTATCACTCATGCCGGAGTTTTCCGCTTTGAACTCCAGCCCTTCGCTGAGCAGGTTGTTCTCCTCATAAACGTCAGCGGTATATTTGCGGGCTCTCTTAAAATCAGGTATTTCCACCTTGAAATTCTGCCCGTCAGAGGATTTCCCGTCATAGCGTTTCTTGAGTTCGCGGATCTCAACGCTGAGGCTTTTCAGCTTTGTCTTGGAAAACACCTTGAGCACTGCCGCTTTCCGCTTGTCGAACTTCACTTTAGGCGTCTGCAGCTGTATCTCAATTTTACCTGGTGAATAGGTGATTTCAATGACAGGCACGGTCACTTCCTCAAGCGTGGCGCCGCCATGGACCTCAATATTCGCAGGCCTCCCGCCCTTGAAGCGGTCATAGTTGGCGAGCACCCAGAATCCGTTTTCCTTCGTCGAGCAGGGCGGCTGCTCGTCAATCTCGCTTACCGGGCAGCACCTGCCGGAGTGCTGGCCTTTTGAGGCCATCTCCCATTTGTTTTCCTGCCCGCTGATAACAGAAAGGCGGCTAGCGCCATGGTCAGATATCATCACGGCCCGCTCATAGTCACGGTTCTTGAGGCTGGTCGCGATCTCCTCAATGGCGTCTCCGATTATCTCAAGCTCTTCAGGTATGTAGGTAGGGAGCTTATTGCTCGTGTAATCACACTCGTTGTTTCCATGGTGCTTGAGCTCATCGAGCGCCTTTATTCCATTCTCTCCGTGCAAAAATCCAGCGCCGCCGGCCTTGAATACCTCGACAAACTCCTTGTTCAGATAAGTCAGGGACGGAAGCTCGCAGTGGCATACCTTCACATAAGCCCTTAAATCGTTCGCTTTGCACTTATCCATGATGTAGCTTAGGTACTCGGCGCCCATCGCGTCCACAAAGCACACGGCCGTGCCTTTTTTGGGGATGGCATCCACTATTGCGCTTCTCGCCGGCAGCAGTCGGTTGAACTCTCGCTTCTCGGCCTGCTCATTGACGATTTTGAGGAATTCTGGCTCTATCCTGTTCGTGACCTTCTGGTAATTGTATTCCCTGAAATATGTGTCAAGGAGCGGGATATTGAACCTGTAGGGCTTAAGGTACGAATACAGCGCCGGATAGACATGCTTGAGAATTTCACTGATTCTCTCCCGGCCCAGCTCCTCTGAACAGTCGTGCAGAGTCTCAAATATAAGGTTCCTTTCGTCCTCAGATGAGTCAGAAAGATAGTACAGGGTCTTATTTTCCTTTTTTTTCACAATACCGCAGTAATCAGTCTCTTCTGCGTGAGAGCTGCCGATCTGCTTTATTAAAGTCTTGCGCTCATCATAGTGCTTCCAGAACTGCGGGTTCTCTGGCTCCAGTGAAAGAATGTTCCGGTAAATTTCGCGGATCAGAAGAGAGCTGCTGTCAGCAGACTTTGCAGCCTCACTGAGGCACCAGCTGTTTTTCGCACCAAAAAGCTTCAGGGCAATGAAATAAACCCATTTCTTATACGGCTCAAATGATGTCCAGGCTGGCGCAGCATACTCCAGATGGTCGCAATTGCCGATATAGTCTGAAATGTATTTCATCCAGGAGCCGGATTTGGCAACTTGCTCGAATGCGGTATTCCACTCTTCAGGCGTGCCGTATTCCTCTCTGAGCTGTCTTGTCGCCGTATCAATGCCGCACAGCGCGTCATACGCGCTGCGCTGCTCCGTGATTGAGTAAAGCGATAACGGATATGATGACCTGCGTTTATTCGTGCGGACAAAAATCTCCCGCGCTTTGCCCTTCTCTACAGCCTCGCTTATATTCTGCACGCCGCGGACCGATGCCTTGACCCTCTGGACACGAATCTCAGGCGATACAAAGACAAGCTGCGGAAGGTCTGTTTTATCGCCGGTGAGCAGATAGACATACTGTCCATATCGCGGATCAACAGCAGAGAGAGCTGTTTCGCACTGGTAGCACAGAAGGACGACATGCGCGCGCACGAGCGACATGCCGCTGATACGATTCAGAAAATCCCGGAGCTTCTGCTCGCCCAGGAGCTTATAGTAGCTTGTGAAGCCTGTAAGGAACACATTGCCGCTGGCGCTGCCCAGGTAGCTGAAAAGGCTGTCCTCAGAAAGATCCTCATCAGCTGTCGAAAAATCAGCCGCTGATTTGAATATGTTGTCGCCAACGGCAAACTGCTGCCGAACTTCATCCAAATCAACAGGATTGTTAGCGTTTACGAGGCGCGGGTGCGTATCACTGCGGCCGAGGTATCTCTGAATCCGTTTGAATGCGTCTTCCTTTTCCATAACAGTGCGCCTCTCTGCTACTTTCCCTTGATAATCTCCATGCCGACGACCATGTTGTCCCTAATAAGCTCCTTCAGGTACTGCTTGACATCGGCGACATCCATATTGTCGATCTTCTCCATCGCCTTATCGCAGCCAGTGGCGTTATATTCATACTCCGCCTTTTCCTGAAGCCGCTTCTCGACCTCAGGTTGATCCATCCAGTCGTATGGCTCACAGTTAGGAAGCTTCCTGACGAGGTAATCCCTGACATCATCAAGGTTATCGAGCATGACGCTGTAGTTCTTCACAATCTTCTCGCGGAATGCCCTGTCACGCTCCTCACTGCTGTCGAGCCGCTCAAAGAAATCAGCGCCTTCGAGGAACTTCATGGCTCTGTCAACCGAATCAGGATCTGGCTGCTTCCTGGACATTGTCTCAAATGCAGCGCGGGCGACAGTGATGTCCTCATCCTTAATCATGCAGAGGATAGGGGTTCTGTACTTTGCTGACCATTCCCTCGGTGACTTTGTCCCGGTCTTCTCATCCCAGAACATCTTCAGCTTAGAGGTTCTCTGCTCCTTGACATACTCGGCTACAGCGTTCTCGACATCTTTCTGGTATTCAGCCTTCTCTGACGTGAAAAGATTGCCCGAAAGGCTGTCGAATATTCCTCTGACCTCCTCATCATTGAAGCCATCTACCAGGAATGAGCAGGCTTTTTTGAAGAGGCCGGTCTGATTGGTGTAAAAATCGTTGAACGCCTTGCCGTTAGCGGAAATCTCTTTGAGGAACTTTTCCTTCTTGGAATCAGGGAGGACTCCGGTTTTCTTGATATCTGCCAGCATCCCCATCAGTTCTGAGAGTTCCTCCCAGTAGTTCTTAGCGTAAAGGTAAGAAACTTTAATCCTGCCGCACCTGTCCTTCCACTCGCTGATAGTGGCGTCGAAAGAAAGGTTCTTCACCAGGATTTTGTTGCTCTCCGCGATAATCCTGTACTCCAAGATTACCTCATCAATCTTCCTGTCGACAGTATCACTGTTCCAGACCCAGTTGGCGGCGTCAGCGTCAAACTTCCTCTTAAGGCTGTTGATGTACTGCCCGCCGTCGCCGATTTCATCCGCAAGGCGGATCAGCTCGCCGCCCTGGTACTGCTCGATATACGCTTTCATGCCCTCCGAGCACTTGTTTTTTGTCACAAGTGAGGCAAGGTCTTCGGCAGCTCCGGGGTTTGCCATGCAGAGCTTTCCGATATTCATGGCAAGATCACTTTCGGTCTTGGCGGCGCCGTAGTTGCCGGTGTTCACTATTCCGCTGTAGAGATCGATAAGCTCGGAAAGCTTGTCACTGCCAGTCTGCAGCTGGGCTGAGCCCAGGACATTTTTGAGGACCATTATCGGGAAGGAAAGCGCCTTCATTTTCTGGCGGATAAAGTCCCTGGTCTGCTCAACGGAAGTGCAGGAATTGCGGGGGATATCAAAAATCTGCGAGGACGCGTCGTTGAACGCAACATCCTCAGCGGTTGTCGTTACTATAAACTTGTCCTTATAGCGAGCCCCCGGGTTCATCTGGCGCTTGATGACCTCAGCGATCATCTCCTTGAGGTGTGCTACGTCCAGGACATCAGGTACAGTCCCGTCAGAATAGCTGTAGGTCACGTCAGAATCATGCTGCTCAGTGTACTCCTTCGTATATTCCTTAAGGAGGAAGCCCATGACAAACGCGGTCAGGTTGCAGGGCATGAAGCCGTACCTGCCGTTTTTGTCAGTCAGGAAGTCATAAATGGCTGCAATGGAAACCCTGCCGTCTTTGTCGAAAGCGCTGTGGATCAGCTTCTCGACTTCAGCCTTAATCTTCGAAACAGGCACGTAGGGGGATGACTCCCAGTAGTCCGGGTGTCCCCAGGCCTCGCTTCCGATGTAATTCTCGAGCTTGTTCTGCTTGTTTCCGGATCTGAACTGTCCCTTGGTCTCCTCTTTCGCTCCGCATTCAGCGCCCATGGCAAGAGAGGTTGGCTGCCACATGGTATCGTTTACGGCACGGTCCCTGTGAGTCTCAAGACCTTCGCTGTAGCGCCTGGAGTCAATTCCAAAAAGGGCATCGTACAGCTGCTCTGAGCCGACAATCCTCTCACCCTCAGGCTTGTCAGCGGTATAGACAATGAAATCCCCTGAGACAACCTGCTCGCGCCATTTCTTAAGGACATCCTTGGCGTTGGACTCATACTGCTTCGCAAGCCCTGTATCCTGCTTCAGGTTCACAACGGAATTCGCCATGGCGTCAGAATACTGCTCCAGCCTGTCACTCCCCAAAGGCGTTATTGAGGCGTCGATAAAGACAATATGGTAGCTGCCGTCCTGGGCAGCCTCCTTTATCGCCTTGCCAAGCGCAAAGCTTTCCGTGTCATCCCTCGCGAACGCGGCGACAGCGAGAAGCTTATTCCCAAAGGAATTTTCCTCTGCCATAAGCTCATTGATGGTCTTCTTGAAATCGCTCATGGAAACGCACTTAAGCACATAGCGAAGTCCAAGCGCGCCTTTCAAGGATGTGTCTGCTATGGCCGACTGCATATCGGCTTCCCCGATAAGCGCAGAGGTTGACTTGCTGGCCTGCTCTTTCTTTTTCTGCTCGATTTCGGCGGAGTTGCCGGTGTTGATCAGAGCGGAGTACTGGGTCTTTCCGCCCGACATCGGCCTCTTGTAGAGGATATCCGGGACCATGCTGTTCGCAATGCGTACTGCCTCGTCATTCTCGAACTCAGACCCTTCGAAGGCGTTGTTAAGGTTCCGCTCATTCGGGATAAAGAGATCTACCGAGCCTCCTGCGCGCTGGGATATTGCCTGAAGGAGCAGCACGGTCTTGAGCACGCGCTGCTTATCCTTATCAGGTATCTTGTCAGCCGAAAACGCGTAGCAGTCGAGAATTGACCTGATGTCCGTGGAAAGGTACTCCTTGCCCTTTTCATAGAAGAAGTCCCAGAGCATATCGATGGTAAGAAGGGGATTAGAGTCTGTAGGCCCGTACTGTTTGATAAACCACTGGAACCCCTTGATCTCATCGCCGCGGTAATTCTTGATGAAGTCAAACATGCTGCGCTGGTTCGAGTCAAATGCAGAGGATATATGCTTGAGGAGAAGAGCGGCGTAAGGATGGATCGGCAGTATTTTCTTCAGCTCATCATCGCTTATGCGGGCCTTCTGCTTCACGAGTTCCCTCGAGTCCTGAGTCCTGTCATACAGGTCGTCCCTGAACGCATGCCACTCCTTCTCAACGTTGGGATCAGGGTTCTCCTCCATGGCGTTGCCCATAAGGCGGAAGGCCATATTCTCCGGAAGCTCGATGTTGCAGATAGGATCAATGAAGCGATCCCTGAGGCGCCTCCAGTCCTTGTCCGACTCCGGGAACATATGCATCACGTTGTGAGTGACTATGATGAGATAGAACGGCTTGTCCCCGCTGAAGTCAACTATTTCCTGGAGACCGGTCATGGCGCGCTGGTTCTTGCGGAAATAATCCGAGAACTCATCCCAGATGAAAACAATCGCCTTGAAATTGTTTTTCTCGATGATGCTGCTTATCCAGTTGAGCAGCGACGTGGTTGAAAGTGTCAGCGCGGTAAAACGCTGCTCACTGCCGACCTTCATAATCTTGCTCATGAGCGTCTCTAGCGCTTCGCCCTTTATCGGCTGTTCCTTTGCCTCAGCATCATACTGATTAAGCTTTCTTATGATGGCATCAACGTCATCGCCGGCGAATAGATCAGCGTATTTTTCCTGGATAAGCGCGTTGAAATAATTCTTGTTGATAGGCTCCGAAAGCCACGCTACCGCTGAATCCTTGAGCGCGCTTTCTCCTCGTTCCTCTATGCCGGCTTTGTTGAGCGCGTTGACAATGCTCTCCTGGATTGCAAAAACGAGATCATTGTCCCCGTTGATGTTTGAGGAACCGTACCGGTGCACGGTCAGGATCTTCTGATCGCCGCTCTTGATCTGCTGGAACTTGTTGTACAGGTCATTGTCGAGCTCGGCCTGATACTTGTCAAAATACGCTTTGGTATCTTCCTCTGAGGCATCGAGCAGCTTCTTCAGAGTCAGCACCGCGTGCGACTTGCCGGTTCCATACGCGCCTTCGACCCAGATTGACTTCTTCTGCTTCCTTGAGATTACGCTGATCGTATCCTTGATGAGCTTGACAAAAGTCTCATGCGGGTAGAATTTCTTCCAGAGATCAGGATGGCTTTCAATCTCCGCCTCATTGATCTGCGCGAGATATTCAGGATCAATGTCAAAGTAATTGCGGTAAGTATCTTTCTCTTCCATGGCCATCTCTCCTAAAACAGCTCAGACAGGACGTCTTTCGAGGTTTTCGAATTGCGCAGCGTAATGTTGTCTAGATCGAGCGTGAACGACGCATTGATGAACTCAGGGTAGTTGACAGATAGTCCTGTCAGCAGCTTTTCCATCTGGGCGCGCTCCAGGCCAAAAATCTCAGTAGGGCTTACTCCATCAGCCTCAATCTCGTGGTTTAAGAGCCTGCCGAGTGTGAACTCGTAATACCCTCCGCATCCTTCTGCAAACTTATAAAGTGAGTAAAGGATGACCTTGGGATCTGGGTTCTGCCAGGGCGTACGCCTGATGGAAACTATATGACGGTTTTCCCGCTCAGTTGTTCCAATTCCGATTTCATTGAACGGCAGGGCTGCTAATCTG
>SAMEA3663052__coassemble_786_pt1 | contig 12381 bp, 10 predicted proteins | sample SAMEA3663052__metabat2_high_PE_014 | metagenome-assembled genome bin SAMEA3663052 (sample SAMEA3663052) | pig gut metagenome | biome: pig gut; feature: pig-associated habitat; material: faeces | place: France | collected 2012 | reverse complement strand
CTGAAAGTTTTGGCGTTAACAGGGGAGGTATTGCAACTTTTTTGAAAAAGGTATTAGAGAGGGGAGAGGTTGTAAGTGATAGGATAACTACAAGGAATAATCGAAATGTATGCGAGAGAATTTATAAATATAAAAATAATTCGATTCTTATTCTTTTTGCTCTGGGAACAAACGGTTTTGTGGTTTCTGCTTATCCTATTTAATGTAAAATTATCGAAGGTGCTTCATGTATACAGTTAAACTTTTTAACGATGTTTTTCATGGACCAATATGGGTAATTGGAGATAATGGTGTAGTGAAATTACACTATCCGCTGATCACTGAAGATAAAGTGCTTAAGTCATTGAGTGATGAGGCTGGTTTGTTATTTGCGTCATTTACTTCTGAGGATCTGCATGATTTTGATAAAGCCGGTTATAAAGCCGCTTACCCGAAGATGAAGGAATTGGTCAATAAAATCATTGACAGACTGAATGAAATCAATGACGGCAGTTTTACCGTCTTAGATAGAATTTCCAACATGGAATGGGATAAGGAGCTGAAGAAGTCTCAGAACGGACAGAGATAACAGCCTTCAGGCTGCAGCGCTGGCCGGTTCTGCAAGCATCCATACAGCCAGGATGCCTCTAACTTCTGCTGTCTTGCGGAACAGGCAGTCGGAAAATGTTTAGCCCGGACAGAAGCATGAAAACGCTTAGAAACCAGTGCGGATGCGGCTTCCGGTGGATTATGTCCTGAAAATTATGTAGTATTTTGTGGTAAACCTGGAAAGGGGCAGCAGGCGATCCGGTTTCTCTCTTTTTGCGGAACAGGCAGCCGGAAAATGTTTAGCCCGGACACAAGCATGAAAATGCTCGGAAGCCAGAGCCTGCGTGGCTTCCGGCGGATTCCGGTCTGAAAATTATGTAGTACACCGTCAGACGTTTGTACCGGTTACTTCCAGACTCAGACTGCTGCCGGCTTCCTACCTGACCTTCTCTATCCTTATGACGAGCCCTCTGCCGTTTACGGTGACATTGGTGTTGCCACTGCCCCGGATCCGGTAGTTGAGTACAAGGCCCTCGCCGGTCTGGGAGGTTGAGAGAGGCTTTCCGCAGGACTGTACGAGCTCGGCGAAAGACGCACCGACGTCAATTCTCTGACCCATGCAGATGAGCGGCTGGTTGACGGCCATTGCCGAAAGAGGGAGAAGTGACGCGGCGAATGCTGTTGCGATGGCTGCAGTCTTCAGTATGTTCATGATCTGCTCCTAATCCTGTCTGTTAGCTCTCTACAGCAATATCCGTGCCCTGCCCTCTCAGAAATCTGCCGCTTCCGCCTGAGATAAACACCTAGATCCTCCTCCGTGATCTCCCTGATTTCCTCTGCGATCTCCAAAGCCTTCCTTCTGCTGATTCCGGCCTCCGCCGCGACAGCCATGACGTCCTTCATTCCGGGGTTCATGCCGTTTCCGTGGACCAGTGTGGCATGCTCCCCGCAGACGGAGTTGCTCCAGGTCAGATCATAGGCCGGCGCGAGCATCCAGGCACGGGCCTTCGCATCGTAGAGGAAGGAAAAATTATCCGAATGGTCATCGCGGTTATGGGCGAAGACATTGAAGCACATCCGCCGGTACATCTTAATGACCTCTTCATGGCTCCCGGTCATTGCCCTGACGAGCCTCAGGAGAGCGTCATAGTCAAGGCAGGGAAGGTTGTGTGATGCTTCGAGAAGCCCGGAGACCGTCACGCAGTGAATCCTTCTCACGGTGCCGTCCGGCGCTCTTTCCCGGTCATATCTCCTGACGCCGAAGAATCCTCCGCATTTTCCTGAGGGAAAAAGCCTGGTCTCAGGCACCTCAATCCCGCATCTCCTGGCGCAGATGGAATAGGCGTATTCCTCCTCCCCGATGTCAGGAGGATCCATCAGTGAGGGAAATTTGATGATCCAGTCCTCTCCGTTGATTTCAGTCAGTATTTTGGGCCTTGAGCCTCCTGAGGAGCCGCCAAGGGCAAAGAGATCCTCAAGTCCGGACGGGGCTGAATCAGGCTGCTCCTGGACCTGACGGCAGGCGTCAGAGATTCGATCAGGGGCCGTGAGCTCCGGCTTTGCCTCAGGATGCAGGTCAGGCTCGTAGGTGAGCGCACCCAGGCCGGAGCTTCCGACAATGGCAAGGCGCTCAAGCGGGCCGTACGCTTGGGGCTCGCCGCCGTTTTCCCGTATAACGAGGTCAGTGAGGAGCCGGCCCCAGCTCCCCGGGAGGCTGCCGCTGAACACTCCGAAGAGTCCGTCAAAGGGATCCCGTTCCGCGATGAATACCCGGTCCTCAAGAGGGAGTGAGAACGGGCTTATGGAAAAGCCGCTCCGGAGCCATTCCCCGTCATACTGGAATGCTGTCCTGAACTTCCCGTACGCCGCAAGCCTCCCGACTGTCCTGCCGCGGAAGCGTACGGTGATTTCCCTGATTTCTTTCACGGATAACTTCGTCGATTGATTCTGGCGGAATATCTGAAAAGAGCCCTGAGAGCTCCTTTTCGATGCCGAGGGCAAGCGCGATTAGGCCAAGTGACAGGAGGGATATGTCGCCTGAGGTCTCAAAGCGCTTCACTGAGCCGAGGCTCACCCCGGAGAGCTCCGCGAGCCTCTGCTGGCTGATGCGGCGGCGCCTCCGGAGGGCGCGGATATTTGCGGCTATGGCCCGCCCGATTTCCTTAGGGGAAGGCGGAAGAATTGATATATTGTTCATGGATAATATTTTATCCAGAATAGAGTAAAACTGCAGTTTCCGGATAATATATTATCCGGAAATATCAGGCGTCAAACAGCCTTTTGGAAAGCCACTCTTTATCTTCAGGTACGAGAAAGGCGGCCGGCGCCGCCCTTCCCTCCTCGTCCGTGCCGGTTATTTTCCCACGGCCTTCCGGTCAGCCTCTGCCTGCTCCTTCATCTTCTGCAGGGTCTCATCCTTCTCCTGCCATCTCTCCCGGAGCCAGATCTGGAAGCTGTGCTTGAACTGCTTGTCACCGGTGTAGTCGCCCTTCAGATCGTCAGTTATCTGGATTTCCCTGAGATTGATGTAGATGCGTCCGAGCCTCCCGAAGAGCATGGCCTTGAACGGGCTCTCCTTATTATCAGGATAGTGGAGCGTCACGCAGATGATGCGGCTGAAGGTATCGAGCGATCCGATGGCGAGCGCGAGGCTCCCGGGCTTCGGCGTGAGAAGGTTTTTGTACGGCGCGCCGCCCTTCTCCCTCTTCTCCTCGGTGAACCTGGTGCCTTCCGGGAAGTTGACGAAGGTGGTCGGGATGCCCTTGAAGGTTCTGCAGATTTTCCTCGTGGTCTCGATGTCCTTGTTCCGGAGCTCCGGGTGCCTTAGAAGGTACGCCGGCTTGTAGCGGCGCATGAACGGCATGCCGAGACCCCAGCAGGCGATGCCGACGAAGGGGACATAGAGGAGCGAGTGCTTGAGGAAGAACTTCGGCACCGGCAGGCGTTTCCTCGTGATTTCGCCGATGATGAGCGTGTCGAGCCAGCTGATGTGGTTCGAGACGATGATCTGCGACGCCGACTCGTCCTCGCCGATCTCACCTGTGACATGCACCTCGGCGCGGGTGAAGAGCACCAGGGTCAGGTGGTTGCCGTAGAGCCACCAGCCCATCAGGTGATTGTTGACCCTGATGAGGAATGAGGAGGCTCCGGGGCTCCAGAGGAGAGGGTACCTGACGCATGACACGATGAAGATGAGCAGCGAGATAACCGCCGTGTAGCTCATCCCGAAGAGCAGCACGATCGGACACAGGAGCCAGCCTGGCAGAAACGACAGCATTGGCGATCTTCTCCGTTACAGACATATGTGTATGCAAAACGCCGTGAGATTTTATCAAAATTTTACAGTGCGTCAGGGCATTTTTTCAGTGCCGGAACAGTGATGCGCGGGGAGCATGCCCGCCTGAAGCCCTGTCAACGCCTGTGTTTTTTGTGATATGCGGCAGGTTTTTTATGCGGTCTGATTTAATCCGCCCTTCTCTGTTGGTGTTATGATATCTCACCGACAGAATACAGTCTGTCGACCTGCCTTGTCATGACCGTACAGCGGTCTGGCGCGGGACAGCCGCTACCGCGGCGGAGCCTGCGCTTTGCATAAACCCGTCCGCAACCGCGCCCGGGGAGGCGGGATGTTGAATAATCAGCATTGCGAAGGTGCCCGCCGGAACCGGCGGATGTCTTCCTGCTCTTATTGAGCGCCGCGCCCCGTGGGGTCACGCAAGCCGCACAGGGACGCATAGTTGATCAGAGACATTCCTGTAAGCCAGGAAGTAAGGAAAGAAGATGTCAACAACAGCAACAACAAAATATATCTGGTTCGACGGCAAACTCGTTGACTGGGACAAGGCTCAGGTTCACGTAATGACCCACGCCCTGCACTACGGAACTTCCGTTTTCGAGGGAATCCGCGCTTACGATACCCCCAAGGGCACCTGCATTTTCCGCCTGCACGAGCACATCAAGCGCCTCTTCAACTCCGCCTGGATTTACCAGATGGAAATCCCCTACACCAGGGAGCAGATTGAGGACGCCTGCTGCGAGATCATCACCTCGAACGATCTGAAGGGCGGCTATATCAGACCTCTCGTATTCATCGGCAACGTCGGCCTCGGCGTTAATCCCCCGGCCGATCCGAAGACCGGCAAGCCTGCTCCATGCCAGGTAGCAATCGGCGCAGTACCTTGGGGCGCATACCTCGGCGAGGACGGACTGAAGAACGGCATTGATATCTGCGTATCGTCCTGGTCACGCCTTGCCCCGAACACCATCCCCACCGGCGCGAAGGCCGCAGGAAACTATCTCTCTTCCCTGCTCATCTGCAAGGAAGCTCGCCGCAACGGCTACACAGAGGCCGTCTCCCTCAACCCCCAGGGCTACATCGCCGAGGGCTCGGGCGAGAACGTCTTCCTCATCCGTGACGGCGTCATCTACACCTCGACCATCACCTCCTCGATTCTGCCCGGCATCACCCGCGACTCCATCATCCATGTCGCACGTGACCTCGGCTACGAGGTCCGCGAGGAGTTCATCCCCCGCGAGGCTCTTTACCTTGCCGATGAGGTGTTCATGTGCGGAACCGCTGCCGAGATTACCCCGGTACGCTCCATTGACCGCTACCAGGTCGGCGAAGGCCACCGCGGCCCCATCACCGAGAGGATCCAGAAGGAGTTCTTCAGGATTGTTCACGGCGAGGACGGCGACAAGAGAAACTGGCTGGTGCCTGTTAAGAAGTAAGCCCCGGAAAAGGGACAATGGCCTTCCGTGAATGCGGGAGGCAGGGCCGGCGCGGGAATGACGCTCCGGCCCGGTGATACAATGCAGCAAGGAAAGGGGAGAAAAGCCCTTTCCCTGCAGGATTTTCAGCGCAGCCGCATGGGAATGTGCAGCCGCGCTTTTGTGTTTTTTTCAGGAGAATGCAATGCCAAGGAAGTATCGTTCGGCCACTTCGATTGAAGGCCGCAATATGGCTGGTGCCCGCGCTCTCTGGCGCGCTACCGGAATGAAGGACGGTGATTTCGGCAAGCCGATCATCGGCATCGCCAATTCCTTCACCCAGTTCGTTCCGGGCCATGTCCATCTTCATGATATCGGACAGCTTGTTGCGAGGGAAATCGAGAAGTGCGGCGGCGTCGCCAAGGAGTTCGACACCATCGCGGTTGACGACGGCATCGCCATGGGCCATGACGGCATGCTTTACTCCCTTCCTAGCCGCGAGATCATCGCCGACTCCGTGGAGTACATGTGCAGGGCCCATTGCGTTGACGCCCTGGTCTGCATCTCCAACTGCGACAAGGTGACCCCGGGCATGCTGCTCGCGACCATGCGCCTCAACATCCCCACCATCTTCGTCTCCGGCGGCCCGATGGAAGTAGGCGTTCCCCCGAAGCAGATCGGGGAGCACAAGGGGCTTGACCTCATCGACATCATGGTCATGGCCGCTGACAAGCACTACACTGACGAGCAGATCAACGACGCCGAGCGCTACGGCTGCCCGACCTGCGGCTCCTGCTCCGGCATGTTCACCGCCAACTCCATGAACTGCCTTACCGAGGCCCTGGGACTCGCGCAGCCCGGCAACGGCACCCTGCTCGCCTCCCACAAGGCACGCCAGCAGCTCTTCGAGCAGGCCGGAAAGCGCATCGTCGAGATGGCAAAGCTCTACTACGAGCTTGACGACGAGACTGTCCTTCCCCGCTCCATCGCAACGAAGGCTGCCTTCGAGAACGCCATGTCGCTCGACATCGCCATGGGCGGATCGACCAACACCGTCCTCCACCTTCTCGCCGTTGCCCAGGAGGCAGGCGTTGACTTCACCATGAAGGACATCGACCGCCTCTCCCGCGTCGTTCCCCATATCTGCAAGGTTGCACCGTCAACCGTCAAGTACCATGTCCAGGATGTCCACCGCGCCGGCGGAGTAATGGCCATTCTCGGCGAGCTTGACCGCGCCGGCCTCATCCATAAGGACGTCTACCATGTCTCCGGAAAGAATCTCGGCGATGTGCTCTCCCGCTACGACGTGAAGGGAAATGTCGCACCCGAGGTTAAGAAGATGTATCTCGCCGCGCCCGGCGGGGAGCTCTGCAACGAGCCGTTCCATCAGGAGAAGTACTACGACGAGCTTGACCTCGACAGGTCCGAGGGCTGCATCCGCGATGTTGCCCATGCCTACAGCCTTGACGGCGGCCTCTGCGCGCTCTACGGCAACGTCGCCTCAGACGGCTGCATCGTGAAGACCGCAGGCGTCGACAAGTCGATCCTCACCTTCGAGGGACCTGCCCGCATCTTCGAGTCCCAGGAGGAGGCCGTCAACGGCATCCTCGGCGGCAAGGTCAAGGCAGGCGACGTCGTCGTCATCCGCTACGAGGGACCGAAGGGCGGCCCCGGCATGCAGGAGATGCTCTATCCGACCTCCTACCTGAAGTCCGTAGGACTCGGCAAACAGTGCGCGCTCATCACTGACGGGCGCTTCTCCGGCGGCACCTCCGGCCTTTCCATCGGCCACGTCTCCCCTGAGGCCGCATCGGGCGGCACCATCGGACTTGTCGAGGAGAATGACCGCATCGCCATTGACATCCCGAACAGGAGCATAAAGCTCCTCGTCAGCGACGACGAGCTCGCAAAGCGCCGCGCAGCCATGGAGCAGCGCGGGAAGAAGGCCTGGAAGCCGCTCCACCGCGACCGCCAGGTATCCTATGCGCTCCGTGCATATGCCTCCCTCGCCTCCAGCGCCGACAAGGGCGCTGCCCGCGACCGCAGCAAGCTTGAGGAATAAGGAGTTAAAGACAATGTCAGAACTGAAGCCGACCGGTGCAGAGTATCTGCGCAAGATCCTGCTTTCGCCGGTTTACGATGTAGCGGTGGTAACGCCGCTGCAGAAGCTCGAGAAGCTTTCCGAGCGTTTCGACAACACCATCCTCCTCAAGAGGGAGGACCTGCAGCCTGTCCACTCCTTCAAGCTCCGCGGTGCCTACAACAAGATCGCGCAGCTTCCGAAGGAGGCGCAGCAGAAGGGAATCGTCGCAGCATCCGCAGGCAACCATGCCCAGGGCTGCGCCCTTTCCGGAAAGAAACTAGGCGTGAAGGCTACCATCGTCATGCCGAAGTCCACCCCGGACATCAAGGTTGACGCGGTGAAGCGCTTCGGCGGCAACGCCGTGCTCTTCGGCAGCAGCTTCGACGAGGCCTATGCCGAGGCAAAGCGCCTCTCGAAGGAGGAGGGCCTCACCCTCGTTCCTCCCTATGATGATCCGGATGTCATCGCCGGACAGGGCACAATTTCCCGCGAGCTCCTCAACCAGGACACCAGGATCACCCACGTGTTCGTACAGGTCGGCGGCGGCGGGCTTGCGGCCGGCGTTGCGGTCTACCTCAAGCAGGTTCTCCCGAGCGTCAAGGTCATCGGCGTCGAGGCTGAGGGATCCGCCTGCCTCAAGGCGGCCTGGGAGACCGGAAGCCCCGTCACCCTTGACCGCGTCTCGCTCTTTGCGGATGGCGTCGCGGTAAAGCGCATCGGCGACGAGACCTTCAGGGTCCTCAAGCAGAACCTTGATGACGTCATCACCTGCTCGAACGACGAGATCTGCGCCGCAATCAAGGACATCTTCGATGACACCCGCGCCATTGCGGAGCCTGCAGGAGCCCTTTCTCTTGCCGGAATGAAGAAGTACATCAGCGAGCATGACATCCACAATGCCCGCATGGTCGCGATCCTCTCCGGCGCCAACCTCAACTTCCACACCCTCCGCTTCGTCTCGGAGCGCTGCGAGGTCGGCGAGAAGCGCGAGGGCATCCTGGCCGTCACCATCCCGGAAAAGAAGGGCGAGTTCCTCAAGTTCTGCAAGGTTCTCGGCAACCGCATGGTCACCGAGTTCAACTACCGCTACTCCGACACCGAGAAGGCCGAGATCTTCGTCAGCGTGCAGCTGCACGACGGCACCCAGGAGCTCAACCGCATCATCGGCGAGCTGAAGTCCTCTGGCTATGACGTGTTCAACATGACCGACAACATTGTGGCGAAGAACCATATCCGCTACATGATCGGCGGCCATGCGCCCGCCTCGGTTAAGAACGAGAGGCTCTACAGCTTCGAGTTCCCGGAGAGGCAGGGAGCGCTCCTCGACTTCCTCAACAAGGTCGGCACCACCTTCAACGTCTCGATGTTCCACTACAGGAACCACGGCGCCGAGTACGGCCGCGTCCTCTGCGCCATGCAGGTTGAGGAGAGCCAGCTGGACGTCTTCCAGAAGCACCTGAAGGAGCTCGGCTACCTCTGGTTCGACGAGACCGACAACCCCTGCTACAGGATGTTCCTCGCCCCTAACGCCCAGTAAGAGGCCGGAATTCATCATTGAAACGAGGCCGGACGGCGCTGCCGCCCGGCCTTTTCGCATCCGGGCCGCCTGCAAGGTGGCTTTCCCCGAAAAATCATCACCAGCACGCCTTTTCCTTTCCGGATTGTTAACCGTGCACTGCCGGAAAGGCATTTCTCTGTCGTATAATCTAGAAAAATACTGTCTCCCGGCTCTCCGGGAGCATGCGGTTCAACCAGCCGGGGATCTCCCGGCGCAGCCAGTGGAGGCCGGCTCTTTCCATGCCGGTAGTTTGCTCATGACCAGCAGTAAGAAGAAAAACACCGCAGAGGCAGGTGCCGGCATCCAGCAGCCTGCTGACAATGCCGGAGCCCGGAACGGGGCGGAGAATCCGGCAGAAAGCAGCATACCGGAACAGAAAGCCGCTGCGCCCGAGGCAAAAGGGCCTGAGGCAAAGGCATCCGGGGAAAAGCCGGAGGATGTGAAGGGCGGCGCTGAGGCGAAGCCTGCTGATGAGCAGGAGCAGACAGCCGCTGACGGAAAGGATGCAGGATCTGCTGACAGCAAGGGGCCGGAGCCCGCTGCGGCCGGAGATGAGAAGGCTGAAGGCGGTGATCAGGAGAAAGAGCCATCAGTGAAGGAGCCGCAGCCCTTCGGATCCATCGGTCTCCGCGACGATCCTCCTGCCCCGAGAAGAACAAGCAGCACCGGCGTGATTGCCCTCATTTCGACTGCAGTGATGAGCTGTCTTATCGGCGGTGCCGTCTTTTACGGCCTGCAGATGCAGGGCATGATCATCGAGCAGGATGCGAAGATCAACAACCTCTACGGCATCATTGACCGCTCGTCCGCTGACAGGATGGCACTTGACCGCGAGCTCTCCTCCTTCAAGAACAACGTGAGGAGCGTCAACCACGGTTTCAACCGCGTGAAGAAGGACATTGACGAGCAGAGAATGGCGGATGAGGCGCTCTCGAAGCGCATCACGGATCTCGAGAAGAGCATCGCCGCCGTCGGGAACCGTGACAAGGTGAGCGAGGCACTCAGGAGCCAGATTGAGTACTGGGAGATCGCCGAGTCGGCGTTCCTCACGGACGCCGCGCAGAGAAAGCTGGTCCTCGATCATAACCCTGATGCCGCGCTGACCCTCCTCAAGGGCGCCGCAGGCATCCTCCAGGGGCTTGGCGATTCGGGCACGCTTAACGCAAGGAAGGCGCTCGAGAGCGACATCGCGAAGGTTGCCGCCATGAAGAAGGTAGATCCCTCCGGCATCGTCATGAGGCTCGGCACGCTCATCGACATGACCGGATCGCTCGAGCTGCAGGGCTTTGAGGGGAACAGGCCTGACGTGATTGACGGCGCGGACTCCGAGCCCTCGTCAGACATCTCCGAATGGCGCGAGAACCTCTCGAAATCATGGGACAAGTTCCTCCGGAACTTCGTTGTGGTCCGCTACCGCGCCCCCGGCAGGGAATACCGTCTCTCCCCTAACGGCGAGACAGTCGTACGCGAGAACCTCAAGTCGCTGCTCCTCTCCGCGAGCCTTGCCGTATCGCGCGAGATGGACGGCGAGTTCAGGAAGAGCCTTGAGAGGATCGGCTCGCTCCTCGATGAGTACTTCGATAAGGACGGTGCTCATGTGAAGGAGTTCCGCGCGGCGCTTGACGAGATCAGGCAGACAGGCGACATCACCTTCAGCCCCGAGGATCTCGAGAGCCAGAATGTCCTCAGGAAGCTCGTTACAGCGCAGCGCCTCAACGTCAGCGAGCTTGCCGCTGAGACCGGCAGCGCCGGCAAGACAGACGGAGGCAGATAATCATGCTGAGGCTGGTTCTGATTCTTGCCGTAATGATTGTGGCGATGGCATTCGCGCCGGCCTTTGTCGGCGAGCAGGGATTCGTTTCCATCGGGATCGGATCCTATGTTATCGAGACCTCGGTCTATACGGCCCTGATCATCATCTTCCTGTTCTACATCCTGCTCTTCATCCTCGAGAGGCTTCTCCGGGGCATCTTCGGCATCCCCGGAGCGCTCAGGAGATGGCGCGCAGGACGCGCGCAGAAGAGCATACAGCAGGGCGCTGTCGATCTGCTTGAGGGCAGGTACGGCCAGGCAGACAAAAACCTTGTCAGCCGCGTCTCCGAGGAGAACCGCTCTGTCGTCAGCTACATTCTCGCCGCGAAGTCCGCAGCCCGTGACGGCAATACCGTACAGGCCAGGAAGTACCTTAAGAGCGCCGTGGAGCTCAATCCGGATGCCGAGCTTGCCTGCGGCATGATGGAGAGCGACATCCTGCTCGACAAGGGGCTCTGGGACGACTGCGGCCGGGTGCTCGGCTCGCTCGAGGGCAGGTACGGCAGCGAGCCGGTCTTCCTTCTCAGGAAGTCGGTGCTCGCGGAGAAGCTCAATGATGCAGGCACGATGCTGAACCTGCTGCCGGTTCTCCGCTCAAAGAAGGTCTTCCCGGAGCAGAAGCTCCATGAGATGACTCTCCGCGCCTCGATGCTCAGCCTCGATGGCATCGGCGAGGAGAAGAAGGTCTGGTCCCTCATGAAGTCCCTGCCGCGCGCCGAGCGGTCCCAGCCTGACGTGATAGCCCTTTTCGCCGGCAGGTTCGTGAAGCTTGGATGCCTTGAGCAGGCCGACAGCCTCATAGTCGGAGGCCTTAAGAAGGAGAGGGGCAGCGAGAAGTACCTGAGGCTCTCTGAGGAGGTGTTCCGCCTGCGCGCCGCGCTCCCGGGCACACTGAAGCGCCTCAGAAAGGACTTCCCTGACTCTGACAGCGTCCCCGCTGAGGTCCTGAAGGCCGAGGGCGCCATCCTTGAGGCGTCAGGCGAGCGCGATGACGCCAGGATAATCTACGAGCGCATCCTGAAGGGCGGGCAGGATCACGAGGTCGGGCTGAGGCTTGCCGCCATCCTCGAGAACCAGAGGCTCTTCGAGAAGGCCGTAACGCTCTACCGGAGCGGTCAGGCGAAGAGCTGATTCAAGGATTTGTCCGTAAAGGGGCCGGGATTATTCCCGGCCTTTATTTTTTCCGGATTTGCATAAAGCCCGGGCCTGTCAGCAGTCAGGTGAGAAGGGCATCCGTCCGGATGCGCTGCGGCGTATTTTTGTGACACTGCTCAATAAATGAACTTTTTCCTGCCGGTTTTCTGAATATGTGAGGTGCGGCAAAAAAATTCCCGTAACCAGTTATTGCTGCAGGCAGACAACGAGACCCGCCTTTCTGACAGCGGTCATAAGGCAGAGGATCGCAGGGAGTCATAAATCTCATTTTCAGGCGCATTCTGCCGTATAGGATATTTTGCTGTTCTATTCCGGGTAACCCAATCCAGTTCCTACACTTCGGTATTGTTTACAGCCCCCGCCGCCTCAAATAGCATTGCCTTGTTACTATTCACAGCCGTCCTGTAGGCATGACTAGCCAGGCGGGCATAAGCCCGCTTCCAGACAGGGTTTGACCGGACCTGTGCGCCTGAAGGAGTGCGCAAAGGCTCTTTTTACGTGATCAGCAGACATACATATCCAGGCGGGCCGTCAG
>SAMEA3663052__coassemble_753_pt1 | contig 12968 bp, 7 predicted proteins | sample SAMEA3663052__metabat2_high_PE_014 | metagenome-assembled genome bin SAMEA3663052 (sample SAMEA3663052) | pig gut metagenome | biome: pig gut; feature: pig-associated habitat; material: faeces | place: France | collected 2012 | reverse complement strand
CGGGCGCGGCCTGAGCATTCTGCAATACGGCTGCACCATGATGCCGCACGGTGCCAGCGGTCACGGACAGCCTTTCCTTTGTGTGGTATAAGACTCCTAAACATCATGAGGAGGTGGTCCATGATTTCGTTCAGCATGCCAGTAAGGGTGTTCTTCGGCGAGAATGCCGTAGCGGAGAACTCCGCGGTTTTCGAGCGCTTCTCCGGGAAGAAGGCTTTCATCGTCACCGGGGCCCGCTCCGCGAAGGAGAGCGGCGCGCTCAGGGATGTCTCCGCAGCGCTCTCGAAGCACGCCATTGAGTACGAGGTCTGGAGCGATGTTGTGCCGAACCCCGGGGTGGAGCTCGTCTACCGCGGGGCGAAGGAAGCGAGGAAGTGCGGCGCAGCCTTCGTCATCGGCATCGGCGGCGGCTCGGCCATGGACGCGGCGAAGGTCATTGCGCTCCTTGCGGTGAACCCCATCCCGAAGGCCGCGATATTCGCGGGCTCCCCCGAGCCCAAGGCCCTTCCGGTCATTCAGATCCCGACCACGTCCGGCACGGGAAGCGAGGTCACCCCGAACTCGGTCCTCTCGAATGACACCGACATGACGAAGACCAGCGTCGCCTCGCCAGCGATGTTCGCCGACACCGCCTTCGTCGATCCGCGCTACACCGTGACCATGGACAGGAAAACCACTGCTGACACAGCGGTCGACGCCATGACCCACGCCGTGGAGGGGATGATGTCGAAGAGGGCCGGGAGGCTCACCGACGCGCTTGCCGCCGAGACCATAGGCTGTTTCGTCTCCGCTGAGCCTGCGCTCCTCGGGGAGGAGGAGATCAGCATGAAGGAGCGCTCCTCGCTTCTCTACGCCTCAACGGTCGCCGGCATGGTGATCGCGCAGACCGGGACGGTCGGCGTCCATGCCATGGGCTATCAGCTCACCTACCACCGCTCGGTGCCGCACGGGCGCGCGAACGGCTTTATCCTCACTGACTACCTCGCCGCCGTAGAGAAGCATGATCCGGTAATCGTCAGCACCATCCTGGAGGAGCTCGGGCTTGAGGACCTCTGTGAGCTCCGGACCCTGATGGACCGCCTCCTCGGGCCCCGTCCCGCGGTCTCCGACTTCGAGATCGAGGGGTTCGCGAAGCGCGCCGCGGCGGCCCCCGGCATGAGGAACGGCGCCGTGGTCCTCACCGAGTCCGAGATCAGGTCGGTCTACCGCAGGTCCCTGGCCTGACCTTTCCTGAAGCGCTCTGCCGGCGGGCCGATATGTGTCTTTTGTGAAGTGCCGGCAGTTTTAAAACGCGGGAATGTGGCAGAATGTATTGGGGAATTTGTTTCCTGATAATTGTCGTGAGCCAGTTTTTTGAGATACAGCTATGCCACATAAAGCACGATTCTTCTGCGCTGCGGTCTTTGCCTGCGCCGTCTCGGCGGTGATAGCGGGCAGCGAGCCTGACGGCAGCCTCTCCGACCGCCTCGGGGACGTGCTCGCCGGGGATCTCGGCGGGCAGGATGTGGTCGAGAAGACGAAGAGCGGCAGGGTCAAGAACAGCATGCCGCTCACCGGGCAGCCCTTCAGGGTCATGGCTGTGCTCCACGGGCTCGACTCCCATGACAAACTCGGCAACGCCGCGGTCTGCCTTGACGTGAACGGGGACGGCTTCTGCGACCGGAACGACATCGGCCTCACCATGTCCTCGAAGGACGGGCAGGCTGAGTTCCAGATCGAGGAGGGCGACTTCATCAGCGCCGTCGAGAACTTCAGGAACATTGTCGCCGTGACGCAGTTCGGCGTCCTTGCCGCGAGAATCGACAGCGGCGCTCCGGTCGCGTCAAAGGCCCATCTCCTCCGCTACGACCTCTCCCTCCCGTCGACGCTGGTCGCCCAGTCGGCCTCGGCCCTCGTCGGCACGGAGCTTGAGGACTACAACGGCGCGGTCAACGCCTCCACCGAGGAGCTCGGCGGCGACAAGAACGATCTGAGGGAGCATGACTTCAAGGAGAACTCCCCCGTATACATCTTCTTCAAGTCCCTGCGCGACGCGAAGATGGACATCGACTCGACCGTCTTCATCCCGGGGGCCCTCCGGGACATCAGGAGCGATCTCGCGCAGCATTTCTCGCCAGAGTACATCTCGCTCTATTTCCAGAAGACCGGCGAGTTCTCGGTCCGCCAGGCAAGCGACAACAACCCTCCGGAGAACCCCCGGATCATCTACACGGTTGACCTAAGCACCTGCTACAGCCTGCAGTTCAGCGGCAGGGCGGAGGATCAGGACAAGGGCGACGTCATCACCTACCGGTGGGACTTCGGGGACGGGAGCGACGTGCAGACCACGAAGTCCGCCGAGGAGCCGATCTTCCACAAGTTCTCTCCGGGCGGGAAGACCGACGGGCAGTACACGGTCAGGATGACCGCGGACGACGGGCGCGGCGGCACGGTGTCAGTCGAGCAGCCGGTGTTCATCAACACCGCGCTCTGCCCCGCGGAGGCAAAGCCCTATGTGTTCTACGCGAAGAACGACTCCGGCTCCTATGACATCAGCTTCAACCTGAGTCCGATGACCCTCCGGCAGGAGAAAATCAAGGGCTACAGATGGGATTTCGGAGACGGCAAGCACCAGGAGACCGACGGTGCGGTACCGCAGCTGAGCCACGAGTACAAGGCGCGAACCAAGCCCTACACCATTGTGGTGAACGCCTACGCGGAGAGCGGCAAGGCCTGGAGCGCCTCGGCGAAGATAACGCCTGATCCGGCGAAGGCCGGCGAGCTCCCGGAATCCGACATGGGCATCGACTTCAACGGGCAGACCATCAGGCTCTACCAGAACGACTACGGCGATCCTGACGCGCTCAGGGGACTCAACACCAGCTGGAAGATCGAGTCCGTGACTGACGAGCCGGTGATAAGCGACATCTTCATGACCTGCGAGAAGTCGTTCGTCTACACGCTACCCGTGAACCCCGACGACAACATCGCTGAGTACATCGTGATCCTCGGCCAGTCGGACAGCGCGGGCAACTACCGCTCGATCATCCAGGGCATCTACTGCGACAAGGCGACGAAGGAGTGCACCTACAACTAAGGGTGCCTCTGTGCAGGTACGGCCGTCCTCAGGGGCGGCCTTTTCAATTCCGGCCGGGCCGCTTGAGGACAGGATGATGCTGGTTGCATTCCCGGCAGGCGGGAAGCGGCTCCTTGACACGAAGAGGCTCGAAGGCCCGGTGTTCAGGGCGCCTGGCGATGAGAGGATCTTCAGAAACTCAGAGATTCATCCTGGCACCATAACCCGGGATGGCCGGGACATCGATATTGCGCCTGAGACGGTATACCGGGAGAGAGTCCCGTATGGCGGAGAAGGGCGCGGCGCAGCCTTATGACAGCTCTGTCACAAAAGCCTCTGCTCAGTATGGCAGAGCACAGGGCACCTTACTATACTGAGACCGTGCTGCGGTCAATTCATCCGTCCCTGCCTCTCGTAATACCTCGAGGCGCTGTCTCCGCGATGATGACATATCGCGGCGGGCAAATTCCCTCATGCCGTACAAAGCTCAATCTTAAGAGCACTTTTGGCAGTGGGTCAAATACCGTCCGCGAATAACTCTCACGCCGGATCCGCTGATGGTTTTCTTCCTGAGGCTACACGGTGCACATGCCCGGCACGGCATCCCTTCATTTCCCATGAAGGGATGTTCCTTCTTCCCCGTCCAATGCATTTTTCCTGATAATCCCCGTCATGCCGGCAGCATTCTTGTCTCTTTGGTGACACCGGACATGGAAATGCAGCGTGACGCTTAAAGCCGCTGATGAATGATTGCGCTGCTTCGAATCCGGACGGCACAGAGCCCTGTTTGCCTTTGATAATGCGGACTTTTTTGTGCTTTTTCTGACTTCATTCGGTTTAAATCGTGCCACTGGTCACAATCGAATGGCGCCCCATTGTATAAAATTTAACGCCGCGAAAATTGTGCACGGCAGCGCCGTGCAGTCAGCGGGCTGAGAACAATAAAAAAGGCCGGTCCGCTCCGCCCCGTCTCCCGCACTGACGGAAGACGCGATCATAAAAGCATAGGAACTAACGAACATATGAAGATGAAAAAGCCAGGCTTCAGGATCAGCAAGCTCATGCTGGCCCTCGGCGTAGCCATGTCAGTTCCGTTCTCTGCAGTCGTCGGGCTGTCAGACGCGGAGGCTCTCATAGCTGCCACCCACGTATATCACAACCACATGCCGAACTTCTGGCCGTACTACGACACCTCGAAGTACGCCTCCACTCCGGTCGGCGGCGCTATCCGCTACACCTATGACGGCGGTGCCATGGCGCTCCAGAGCGGCTCGGTCGCAGGCTACGCGCTCGCCCTGAAAAACGGCAAGCTGATGCCTCACGACAACCTCAACCAGTATTACGACAGGGACGCGAAGCGCAACGCCTACACCAACTGGCCGGCTGACACCGCGAGGAAGTTCGTCTCGCAGCATCCGCAGAGCCAGGTACAGGTAACCATGTCCGCTGCGGTAATCAACGATGTCCAGGACTTCGCCGAGCGCGGCACCTTCGACTTCTTCAAGCCGGGCTGGGCATACAAGTGGGTAGACGCATACAACAGCCTCAAGACCGCCAACGGCTTCCATGCGCTTGAGCCTATCCACTTCACCGGCCACCATTCCATGGGCCCCCTGGTCGGACCGCAGTATTTCCTGAAGGATCTCATTTACCAGAACGTAACCCTGCAGCAGGACTACTTCCTCGGCGACTCGTTCAGGCCCTCGGAGGGATTCTTCCCGACCGAGCTCGGCTTCTCAGAGAGGCTCATCCCGACTCTCAGGAAGCTCGGCGTAAAGTGGTCAGTCATGGGCAACAACCATTTCTCCCGTGCGGTAAAGAGCTATCCTTATCTCGATGACCCGGGGAAGGATACCCTTGTTTCCCCTCCGAACAGGGCAGATCTCCAGAACGACGTTGACGGCGGCACCTGGTATACCCTCGGCATGGAGCACGAGCAGCAGAACATCGTCAACTACTTCCCGTTCGCTGACATCCCGCACTGGGTACAGTATGTCAACCCCGAGACCGGTGAGGTCTACAAGCTCGCCGGAATCCCTGTTGATCAGAACGGCTCCTGGCTTGAGGGCTGGGAAGGAAAGGCCGGTCCTGAGCAGACCATCGGCAAGTTCGAGAAGGACGCCGGCGGCCGTGTTCCCTACTTCGTAATCGCCCACGACGGCGATAACGGCGAGGGCCGCGCGGGCTCCGTGGAGACCTGGGAAAATTCCGGCAACTTCACCTACGTACAGCCCGGGGTAAAGGGCATGGGCGTACAGGAGTACCTCAAGACCTATCCTATCCCCGAGGATGATGTCCAGCACGTCCAGGACGGCTCCTGGGTTGATACCCGTGATTCATCCTCAGACCCGACCTGGTACCACTGGCATATCCCGATGGGCGTATGGAAGGGACAGTTCGCTGACTTCACCAAGGCAACCGGCAAGACCTTCGACTGGCCGACCAACTTTGACGGCACCCCGCTCGGGCACGCTGTCTCCATGGAGTACGGCTACCACTACCTCGAGAGAAACTTCGCCCTCCTCCAGGCTGCCATCAACTACGCCGAGACTGCAGAGCAGATCTGGCTCGACGGCCATCCCAACTACTGGTCTCCGAAGACTGACAAGGAGAAGCGCGTAACCTACGAGGGCAACCAGCTCAATCCGTACATGATGAGCTACCCTGTGAAGGGCGACGAGAGCAATGACTACAAGGGCGGCGCGAACCCTGCGGAGCTCGGCTGGTACTTCCTCATCAGCTCCATTGACTCGGGCTTCGGCTACTATGACGAGAACGTTGATGATAACGTCAAGCCCTCGCTCGGCTTCAACCAGTCCCTGTTCTTCACCGAGCCCTACGTAGAGGCTCACGCCGGAGAGGACCGCACCGGTCCTTCCATGTGGTGGGTGCAGCGCTATCCGTACAATCCGGGCAGCGCCAACGCCTCCAAGGCCGAGGGCTGGACCAAGCTCTGGGCCAACAACAGCTTCGCCATCTACACCTATGCCTATGATGTAAGCGGCATCCAGGATGTCAAGGTCTTCATCAGAAAGCACAAGGACAAGAGGATGTCCCCGACCGACATCGCTCCGCGCGTCTATGATCCGGCCTCCGTCTGCCCTGGCGTCGCAAACTGCGATCCTGACCAGGTAGGCGAGTGGGTAGAGTATCCTACCAAGGTCAGGGACCTTACCCCGGACATGAACGGAGTCGCCTGGCAGAACAACGATGTAAGCTACAACTACAAGGTCATCCCCGGCCAGAAGATCGGCTCCACCTACTATGCCTATATCGATGATCTCCAGGACGAGCTCGTCGACTACTACATGGAGGCTACCGATACCCTCGGCAATGTCACGAAGAGCGAGATCCAGCAGGTCTATGTAGGCGCCGGCCGCTACACCAAGAAGGACGGCAAGTGGGTTGAGGACATCAACGGCGAGCAGGAGGGAAGCGAGGCATTCCTCTCCCGCGTCGGACCGCGCCCGACCTACAAGAACATCACCCTCTGGGCCAACCCGTCTGACGGCTCCAAGCCTGCCTCCGACTACCGCGCGCAGGGCGACGAGAACTGGGGCAGCGCTTCCTACAAGGAGGCCTCTGAGGGCTGGTACAAGGCATCCGTCCGCTACATCGACACCTCAAGCTGCGCTGACACCCGCTACCATGCCTACGGCACCGCGGCATCCGGCGACGGCCAGTGCCTCTCGGCTGACGAGAGCAGCAGCTGGATGTGGGATGAGGAGAGCCAGCAGTTTGTTCCGGGCGTTCCTCACATCATTCAGCATGCCGACATCTACTTCAAGCCGGCATCAGATCCGGGCAAGGTCTGCATGCACTACAGGGCTCTCCCCCAGACCGGCGACGAGGGCTGGACTGCAGTTCCGGGCGAGGAGATGGATAAGTCTCAGTATTCAGGCTGGTACGTGCTGGGGCATGACTTCGATTATGACGCCACCGGCATTGAGTTCCTCTTCAATGACTGCGGAAACAGCTGGTACAAGAACTCGAGCGGCGGCAACTTCGTGGTTGATGGTATCAAGGACACTGCCGTTGAGGGAACCAACATTGGACCTCTCCCCGGCCCTACCAACCAGAGCCCGGTAGCCAAGGCCTCCGCCTCCGCCGACAATGTTGACGCAGGCACCGCGGTAACCCTGAGCGCGGCAGGCTCCAAGGATCCTGACGGCTCCATCTCGAGCTACGTCTGGACCGCCGGCGGCAAGAGCATCGGATCCGGCGAGACCGTGAAGGTTACCCCGGAGAAGACCACCACCTACACCCTTACCGTAACCGATGACAAGGGGGCAACCTCCTCTGCAACGGTCAAGGTAACCGTAAAGGCGGTCAACCATGCTCCCAAGGCATCCTTCACTGCTGCGGCAAAGAAGCTCACCGTACAGTTCACCAACACCTCAAAGGATCAGGACGGCGACAAGCTGACCTATTCATGGGATTTCGGTGACGGCGAGACCTCGGCCGAGGCTTCCCCGAAGCATGTCTATGCCGATGAGGACTCCTATGAGGTAACTCTCACCGCGACTGACGCGAAGGGCCTCTCGAACAGTGCAAAGCAGACCGTAACCGTACAGAACACCAACACTGCTCCGAAGGCTGCGTTCTCTGTAAGCAAGAGCGCTCTCAACGTGACCTTCACCAACCAGTCCAAGGATGAGGACGGCGACAAGCTGACCTATTCATGGGACTTCGGTGACGGCGAGACCTCCGATGCGGCAAGCCCTGCGCACACCTATGCTGAGGAAGGAACCTACAACGTCTACCTCACCGTATCTGACGGCAAGGCCGAGAGCACCGCGCAGCAGGACGTAACCGTCAACCAGGCAGCCAAGTGCACGCCGCAGAACAAGTCGATGTACTTCGCCTCGACCGCCAACAAGTGGACCTTCGAGGAGATGAAGTACAACGAGGAGAACTGCAGCTGGGAGATTGGTGTTCACTTCGACGGCAAGGGCGACGAGAACGGCGAGCAGCGCTTCAAGGTAACCTCAGCTCCTGACTGGCAGCACCGCATCTACGGTCAGGGCCTCGACAACCAGCTCTGCGACAACACCAGAATGTGCGGCGATGTCTTCACCGACGCTCAGGGCATGACAATTATCGGAGTCAAGGACACCGACGGCGAGCTGACCTACGATGTTGTTCCCACGGGCATACCTGATGCCAGGTGCGACAAGCATGAGGCTATGTACTATGCCGGCACCACCAACGGCTGGACCTTCGAGCCGATGAAGTGCTATGCAGGCGGCATCTGGTACATCGAGGTTGATTTCACCGGCAAGGGCGACGAGAACGGCGGCCAGCGCTGGAAGGTAACCACCGCTCCTGACTGGCAGCACGGCATCTACGGACAGGGCCTTGACAACCAGCTCTGCGACAACACCAGGACCTGCGGCGATGTCTACACCGACAAGAAGGGCAAGTACTTCCTTATGGTCCGTGATGACGGCATGACCTGGGAGATTGAGAAAGGTCTGCCAGTATATTAATCAAATGACGCTGCGGCTCCTTTCAGAGGAGCACCAGTAAAACAGGGCCGGCTTGATGCCGGCCTTTCTTATTTCTGATCCATTCATTCCCGGAGCACTGCCTCCGGCTCTTCCCCGAATCCCTTCTCTCCGGCAGGCGCCGGATTCTGGCCGTTTCCGGCAAAAATGGTAAAATCCCCTCAGATCCGGAGGTTGCTGTGGCGCAGAGTATTCTTTTGTTGCAATTCACGCCCCTTGCGGGTGCGACGTCAGACAATGCCGGAGCTTCTTCAGGACTCAATCAGGAATTCTGCAGAATTGGCCTTGTTATGACTGGAAGAACATCCAGCTCTTCGCCAGCGAAGGGGCAGAACGTCTATTCCATAACTTCATGATAACTGCAACAGATGGTGCAATCAAATTTTAATGAATGCAGAAATGTCATAATGAGTCATTATCATGAATTTTTACTTGCATCCAATCAGGCTTAAGATGGCTGTAAACAGTAACATTCTTTTGAACATGATGGGAGTGCAGCTCTACTCCCTGAGAATAGGAACGCCCGCCTTTGAGGCGCTCCGGAAGAACGTTCCCGCCTCCCTCCTCCCCCAGCCAGAGGTTAAGAAGGAGGCGGCGCAGGCAGGGCCCGAGTCTTTCGCCGAGCTCTCGGGTAAGCCGCAGCAGGGCGCAGCCCAGAAGGCTCCGCCCAAGAGCTCGTTCGGAGCCTACGCGGGGGAGCTCGGCGGCTTCAGGCGCGAGAGCCGGCCGGTAAATTTCTACCGTCCGCCGAAATATCCCTTCACCATCTTCAAGATCGTGGGGCCGTTTCCCGAGTGCATCGCGGATCTCTACGCGGTCCTGCGCCCGGATATCCTGTTCTTCCGCTCATCGCCCTCCGAGATAAGGAGGGGCGATCTGGTGCTTGTCACTGACACCACCGCGAGCATCCCGGTCCCCGCGACCTACTTTGACTTCAGGGGAGGAGCGAAGAAGCTCTTCGGGGATCTCTTCGGGAAAGGGCTCCTCCGTCCCGCGCCGGGGGCGGGCAGGGCATGACTGCGGGATCACTCCTTTTCCCGCTCCGCCTCGTCCGCGGCATCAGGGGCAGGCTCCGCACCTTCCTCATCACGCTCGCGGCGCTCCTCGCGTCATCCGTGTGCCTCTCGGGCGTCAGGGTCTACTCCTATGTCGACGAGAACGGCACCACCCACTTCACCGACATCCCGGTTGACGAGAGCGAGGTCGCGGCAGACGTCATGACCGAGGACTTCTACGATGACTGCGGTGAGAACGAGGTGCAGCTCGCGATCAGGGACGAGGACGGCGACTACGCAGTCTACATCACTAACCTCATCGCCTCGCCGGTCACCGTGACCCTCCACGCGAGCCACCCTGAGTACGTCGAGAGCGACATCGACTTCTCGAAGATTTACCGCATAGGGGAGGGCAAGACCGAGCCCTTGGGGTACATTTCATACAGCGACGGCGGGGTGTTCGAACTCTCCTTCACCTGCAGTATCGGTACCCCGACCTTCGACATGAAGGAGTACAGCGGCAACGAGTTCATCATCCCGTTCTACGGGACGTTCCGCGTCACGCAGGCACCGGGCGGGAAGCTGAGCCACTCGGGGCCCGCGAGCCGCTACGCAGTTGACATCAGCATGCCGATAGGGACTCCCGTGCGCGCCTCGCGCCGCGGGCGTGTGGTCAACATGAAGATGAACTCCTCGACAGGCGGACCGTCTCCTTCATTCAGGCCCTTCGCGAACTTCATCCGCATCCTCCACGATGACGGGACGAGCTCCATTTACGTTCACCTCAAGGGCGGCTCCGCGATGGTCTCGAAGGGACAGATGGTCGAGACCGGGCAGGTCATAGCGCTCTCCGGCAACACCGGCTACACCACCGGTCCGCACCTTCATTTTGCCGTGCAGCACAACAACGGCGTGAGGAACGTGGGGCTGCCGTTCAAATTCGCGGAGATCGGGCGCATGCCGAAGTGGGGCGAGAGCCTCACTGGAAGGTGAGGACGTGATACGGACCCAGGCACCGGCCGGCGAAATCTTTGCTGTCAGAGCTGCACTCAGAGCGTGAGCTCCTGAGACTCCACAGCGCACTGGCGGTGGAAGAATGCGATGCCGTAGCCGAAGATTTTCCTGACAAATCTATCCCTGACTGCCTCAGCGTAATCCTTATCAATAATCTGCCTAATTGCCTCATGGGCCATGTCGCTGAGCTCCTCACGTGAGGCGGCATACTTCAGCTCTATTACTACGGCAACATCGAGTTTGGCCGAGCGAAAGGTAATATCAGCGTAACCGTCACCGCTGTCCGTATTGGATGAATGATCCTTTATCAGATCGCCTGCCGACAGGATGATTCCGTTTAGAAGTCCATGATAGTAGTTTTCTTTTGGCTCTTTGCAGGCGACATCACGTGCAGATACAAATGTGAGAAGCGCATTGGTCAGCTCTAGAGCAAGTCTCTCTGCATTGCCTTCAAGAAGTGCCTCTGCAATGGCTTTGGAATAGTTTTCGAAATATGCTCCGCCTCTTTTGTGGTAATAGGCCATTATGTTTGAGTCAAAGCATTTTCTGATCTCAGCGTTCGGGATTCGGAACCAGCAAACGTCGTCAGTGTCTATTTTTTCGAGTGTCAGATATCCGGTATAGACAAGCAGATTCCAGAACTGTCCGGCGTCGCTGAGGTCAAAGTCGCCGTAACTCATATCTTCATGGACTTTGACATCAATGCTTTTTCCATCAAGCAGATCCTGAAGCATGGCGGCACCCTGCTCGCTTAGGTGCGGCATATACTGTGTGATGATTTTGCTGTTGCTGGTATTGTTCCAGTAGGCCGGCGGAGCAAATGACTCTGGTCCTCTGGCGCGGGGCTTCAGGAGATCGGATACGTAGCATGTCACGTCCCATGGACAGAATATTTCTTTTGAGCCGATTCTGTAGCCATCGTAGAAGTCCCTGGCCCGATCATAGAGGTTTCTGAGTCCGTAGTAGGAGAGCATTGCTCTGACTTCATCCGGTGTGAAGCCGAATGCTGCAGAGAGACTGTCATCATCTGACAGCACCGAGTTGACTGAGTAGTTGTTAAGGCCGGTAAAGATGCCTTCTTTCGTTGCTCTGAGGCACCCGGTCAGAATTCCCCTGTGGATGTAATCATTGGATTTAAGTGCGATGCTGAGCATGGGTCCGATCACCTTGCTCATTTGCTCGTAGTACCCTCCCATGGCAGCTTTCTGAAGAGGAACGTCATACTCGTCAATTAGAAGAAGAGGTCTTTTACCGCAGTGCCTGAACAGGGCTCTGCAAAGAATAAAAAGAGATGACTGAAGGATGTCTATTGATTCAGCAGTGCCGGAGCATAGCAGATCATGATCCAGAAGCTTGCTGAAAGCTTCTTTCTCAGTTGCGTACAGAGCCTTGCTGTCCATAAGCCAAGTAAAGCTACAGGCAAGATCTAAGATGGTCTCTCCAAGCCGTACGCAGGCATTCCTGAAATCAAAACCGGCTGCGTCCTTTAGTGTGAGTGAAACTACGGGATACTGTCCCATGTGCTTTCTGCAGAACTCCTGGTCTCTTGTGATATCAAGTGCTTTGAAAAGCTCATTCTGCAAAGAGGTGTCACCGGGGTTCTCATAGTTCATCTCAAAAAAGTACCTGATGGTGCTCATCATCAGAGTCTTGCCGAAGCGCCTCGGGCGCAGCATAAGAAGCCGGTCGTTGTCATACTCAAAAATTGTTCTCAGGTACTGCGTTTTGTCGACGTAGTAGCACCCGCTCTGAATAAGATTCCTGAAGTTCTCTTTGCCTGTGGCAGGACGAAGCCGTTCCCCTGCTGCTGACAATGCTGCCATGGCTGTGCTCTCACTGCATATTATTGTTGCAATAAAGGATAGATGATCGTGGGACAGTTTGCAAACCTAACCTCTGCCGGCGGAATATTGCTGCTGACGCCTGCCATATGAGACGGGCCGTCAACCTCTCCGCTGGCTTAATCCCAATCCTCCATGCGGAATGCACCAGTCCGGTCTGTGCGGAACGGAGCTCCGCCGCGCAGCACTGTGGCAGCGTGGGGAACGGGAATTTCCCGTCAGTCTTTGCACAGATCGTTCTGATACAGGGGCCGGACTCGATAGGATCAAGAACTGTCACTGAGCGCCGGTTCTTCATTTATATAAGCGTACTGAGCCTTATGCATGTTCCTTCGATGTGCTCAGAGGCAGAAATCTCCCGCAGATCAAAAGAGTGCATTCCTGTTCTGACAGTTTTCCTTCACTTGGTGCAGAAATGGCCTTCCCCGGCAGATGCCGGAATCTGGCATTCATGCATTTGTTAGAGAGATCACATGTCCCTGCCGCAAAATGATCCACGTTATCTTAACTTCCCGCCCCTATTTTATAAGCACGGCAGGATAGATAAAAATTACCT
>SAMEA3663052__coassemble_722_pt1 | contig 13806 bp, 8 predicted proteins | sample SAMEA3663052__metabat2_high_PE_014 | metagenome-assembled genome bin SAMEA3663052 (sample SAMEA3663052) | pig gut metagenome | biome: pig gut; feature: pig-associated habitat; material: faeces | place: France | collected 2012 | reverse complement strand
GTCGGTTCCGGCGACGACCACCGCATCGCAGATGCCCGCCTCGATGAGCCTCGCCGCCGAGATGAACGCGCGCGCCGACGAGGAGCAGGCCGTCGCGACGGTATAGACAGGGCCGCCGCAGCCGGTCATTTTCCGGAAGATGCCGGAGAGATCCCCAATACGGCTCAGCCTCGCGTCATAGCAGAGCTGCCTGGGCGATGCGCTGTTCGCAACGATGTTCTGCTCCACCTCGCTCACCGCAAGGTTGGAGGTGCCGATGACCGCGCCGACGCGCTCCGCTGTGAAGCGCTTCTTCGCCTCGGTGATGACATCCGCTATCTGGGAGACTGCCTGGCTTATCATCTCGTCATTCCGGCTGGGGCCTGAGCCTGACGGGGTGAACGGGACATTGACCCTCCCGAGGGGGACCTTCACCCCTCCCGGGAGGTACCCCTCCGTCATCTCAAGCTCCGGGAATTTCTCCTGGCGGAAGGCGTCGATGACCTCCTCCTCGCTCATGCCGAGACGGCACATCACGGAAAACCTGCTTATGAACAGCTTCATGATCCGCTCCCGTTGTATTTAAGCGTGCCGCTGCTGACGGGCGTGCCGTCAGAGAGGGTGAATGAATAGGCGCATGACGCGTCCGGCTTCCGCCTGACGCTGATCTCAAGCTCGGACTCCGGCCCTGCCTCGTGCTGGAACTTGACTGCGGACGCCCCGGCAAAGGTGCCTTTCATAACCCTTCCGGCCGCGATCACCGCGATGAGGAAAAGCGCCGTGCCGGGGAAGATTTTCCTCTCCGGGAAATGACCGTCGAACCAGCCGGCGGAGGCCGGCAGCCGGAACGATGCCGAGTAGGCGTCCCCGGTGAGGGTCTCGCATCTGAGCTCAGGCAGCCACATCGCCGTCCCCTCCGGTAAGGATATAGCGCATGAGCTGCACCGGATCCATGGTGTCAGTGAGGCTGCTTGCTATCCTGAACGAGCTGCCCTTCCTCAGGAGGAAGCCCGCGGCGAACGTCCCGTAGGAGGGGCCGTCACGGGGGATTTCCATGATGGCATTCGAGACCGGGTTCTCGTAGAAAACGAGGCCGCAGCACTTCGCGTCGCCTGACATGATGGCGGCAGATGCCTCGGTGAGGGCCATCGTCACGATGTCATCCCCCGAGGAGAGCGACACAGACTCGGCGTAGTTCCCCGAGACCATCGAGTAGTAGGCCGCCGGGGTGTTCTGCACCGAGTTCGAGAACTCGGTCGGCGAGACCGTGCCGTCATCAGCAAGCGAGCTCAGCATGGTGACGGAGCGGAGGAGCTCGCCGTGGCGGCTCGCGAATACCACGAAGTCAGGCACCAGATCCGCATCCTTCTGAAGATGCAGCAGGACCTCGACCGCAGCCCTGTCCCCGGGGAGCAGGCGCCTCGAGAGCATCATCGGGATGTCCGGCGAGCTGATCCTGCCGTCTGACTCCGGGAACGGGCGGCCTGACGCTGCCCACTTCTCCCAGTCGCTCCTCTCCGGAAGCTCCGGAGAGAGCCCGAGGGCTCCTTCCATGCCGAACGAGAAAATCATATGCTCTCCCTGCGCCCCGGGGAAGCCCCGGAGGCGCGAACCTCAAGTCAGCCCTGCTCCTGCAGCTCGCGCGGCAGGTCAAAGTGGCTCCTTGTCTCGGGCACGCCGCCCGCCTCCTCGACCTTCCCTCCGGTGAGCTCCGCGACGCGCCTCACGACGCCGTCGACGATGAGGTCCGGGGCGCTCGCGCCAGCTGTTATGCCGACGGCGGAGACATCCCAGAACCATGTTCCGTCAATGTCCGCTGCGGAGTCAATCAGGTACGCTTTGCAGCCCATGGAGGTCGCGAGCTCCCGGAGCCTGTTGGAGTTCGAGGAGTTCTTCGATCCGACAACCAGGAACACCCCGACCTTCGCGGCGATTTTCCTCACTGCGTCCTGCCGGTTCTGCGTCGCGTAGCAGATGTCGTCCTTATAGGGACCCTCGATGCCGGGAAAGCGGCGTTTCAGGATCTCAATGATGCCGTTGGTCTCGGTCACGCTGAGCGTGGTCTGGGTGACATAGTGAAGGCCCTCGGGACTGGGGATCTCAACCGTCTCCGCGTCAGCAGCAGTGCCTACGAGCCTGATGACGCCCTTCTCGGATGAGTACTGCCCGAGGGTGCCCTCGACCTCCGGGTGCCCGGCATGCCCGATCATGATGACGCTCTCATCGCGCCTCGAGCAGGCCCTCACCTCGGCGTGGACCCGGGTCACGAGCGGGCAGGTCGCGTCGAAGACACGAAGAGGCCGCGACTTCGCCTCGTTCCTCACGCTCTCCGGCACGCCGTGCGCGGAGAAGATGAGGACGCTCCCGTCCGGGACCTCACTGAGATCCTCGATGAAAACCGCGCCGCGCTCCCTGAGCCCGTCGACGACAAAGCGGTTGTGCACCACCTCATGCCTGACGTACACCGGCGCGCCGAACTTCCTGAGCGCTGCCTCGACTATGCCGACAGCCCTCGTGACGCCGGCGCAGAAGCCGCGGGGGACAGCAAGGTAGATTTTCATTTCCCCTCTCCGTTTCCGGCCTCTTTGGCATCGCCTCCATCAGCCTGGTCTTTGCCATCCTCTCCGTTCTGTTCCTTATCCTTATCTTTGTCCGGATGCTTCCGGTCGAAGATCGCGTCTATGACCAGGAGCGCGGCGCCGACGCAGATGGCGCTGTCCGCGATGTTGAACGCAGGATAGGTCCACACATCCTTATAGTGCACCAGGATGAAGTCGATGACATAGGAGTAGACCGTGCGGTCGATGAGGTTTCCGATCGCCCCGCCGAGCACCAGGGCAAGCGACGAGCAGATGAGGCGCCGGTCAGACGGGGTCTTCCGGAGCACCGCAAGGATGATGAGGCTCACGATGACGGCCACGCCGCCGAAGAGGACCTTCTGCCAGCCCGACTCGTCCGCGAGGAAGCTGAACGCCGCCCCGTTGTTGTGGACGTGTATGAGCCCCAGCATGTCAGAGGGCCAGAGCGGAATGTACTCGTCACGGTAGGCGATGAAGCGCACCACGAGGAGCTTTGAGATCTGGTCAATGATGATGACAAGAAGCGAAAGGGGCAGCCATTTCAGGCCGGAGCGGGGAAATTTCATGAAAACTCCGGTTAAAAACATGCCGGGACGGATGTCCCGGCACTTCTCATGGATCAGGCGAAGCGGCGGACCTCACCGTCACCGTATACGTTGCTCGAGCAGCGGTCGCAGATGCCCTCATGGAGGTGGCCTACGCTTTCCTCACGGTGCCAGCAGCGCTCGCACTTCTCGGCGTGGGATGCGGCAACGGCGATCTTGATGCCCTTGACGAGGGAGTCCTGAAGCTCAGCGGGAGCCTCTGCAAGAGGTTTCACCTCGGCGGTCGAGGTGATGAACACGTACTTCAGCTCGGCCTCAAGGCGGCCGAGCTTCTCACGTCCGTCATCGTCAGCGTAGACGGTGACCTCGGCCTCAAGCGAGCCGCCGATCGAGCCGTCCTTTCTCGCGAGCTCGATATGGCGGTTGACCTCGTCACGGACGTTCTTGACGTACTCCCAGAAGTCCATGCCGAATTTGCTGCCCTCATCGAGATCAAAGAGGTCCTTCGACCACTCCTCGGTGAAGACGAAGCGGCCGTGCTTCCAGGGCATGTTCTCCCAGATTTCCTCTGCGGTGAAGGAGAGGATCGGGGCCATCCAGCGGACCATCGCCTCGATGATGAGGTAGAGCGCGGTCTGGCAGGAGCGGCGGGCAAGCCCGTCCTTCTTGGCGGTGTACTGGCGGTCCTTGATGATGTCAAGGTAGAAGGAGCCCATGTCGATGGAGCAGAACTTCACAAGGGAGTGGATGACCTGATGGAAGTCGAAGTCGTCGTAGGCCTTCAGGATCTCCTTCTGGGCCTTTGCCGCGCAGGCGACAGCCCAGCGGTCAAGCTCGACCATGTCCTCCTTCGCGACCATGTCCTTCTCCGGATCGAAGCCGCTGAGGTTCGCGAGGAAGAAGCGGGAGGTGTTCCTGATTCTCCTGTAGGACTCCGCGGCGCGCTGGAAAATCTCCTTCGATACGGTCATGTCGCCGGTGTAGTCGGTTGATGCGACCCAGAGGCGGAGAACATCCGCGCCGAGCTGCTTGATGACCTCCTGCGGAGCGACGGTGTTGCCGATGGACTTCGACATCTTGCGGCCCTCGGCGTCAACGGTGAAGCCGTGGGTCAGGACCTTCTTGTAGGGAGCCTTGCCGTTGATGGCCATGGAGAGCATGAGCGAGGACATGAACCAGCCTCTGTGCTGGTCGGAGCCCTCGAGGTACATGTCGGCGTCGTTCCCGTTGAACTCGGGCCTGGTGCCGACGACAGTCGCGCTCGTCGAGCCGGAGTCGAACCAGACGTCGAGGGTGTCGGGAACCTTCTGCCACTTGTCTGCGTCAGCTCCGAGGAGCTCCTCAGGCTCGAGATCCCACCAGGCCTGGATGCCTGACTTCTCGACGCGCTTTGCGATCTCCTCGATGAGGCGGTCGGTCTCCGGATGGAGCTCGCCGGTCTCCTTGTTCACAAAGAGGCAGATCGGGACGCCCCAGGTGCGCTGGCGCGAGATGCACCAGTCAGGACGGGTTGCGACCATCGCCTCGATGCGGTTCTGTCCCCATGACGGGATCCACTGCACGCCCTTGATGGCCTCGAGGGACTTCTCACGGAGGTGCTGCGCGTTGTCCATGCTGATGAACCACTGCGGGGTGGCGCGGAAAATAATCGGGGTCTTGTGGCGCCAGCAGTGCGGATAGGAGTGCCTGATGGTCTCGACATGGAGGAGGGCTCCCTTCTCGCGGAGGAGATCAACGACCTTCGGGTTGGCGTCCCAGACGCTCATGCCGGCGAAGTACTCGGTGCCTTCCTTGAAGATGCCGTGATCGTCAACGGGGTTCGCTACCTCGAGGCCGTACTTGCAGCCGACCACATAGTCGTCAGCGCCGTGTCCCGGAGCGGTGTGGACGACGCCGGTACCGGAGTCGTCAGTGACGTGAGCGCCGAGGATGGCGGGAACGTCAAACGGCAGGTAGGGGTGATGGAAGCGGAGGAGCTCCAAATCCATGCCCTTCGCGCGTCCGATGACATGGTACTTCTCCACGCCGGCGCGCTTCATGGTGCCCTCGTAAAGCTTCTCTCCGAGGATGAGGCGCTCTGCGTTCTCCCCCTCGGTCTGCACGATGACGTAGTCGAACTGCGGGTTGAGGCAGACGCCACGGTCAGCGGGCATGGTCCAGGGGGTGGTGGTCCAGATGACGATCGAGAGAGGGCCGGTGCCTTCCTCGGTCATATTGAACTTCGCGAGCACTGCCTTCTCGTCAACGGCGCGGAAGCGCACGTCAATGGCGAGCGAGTCGATGTCCTTGTATTCGACCTCAGCCTCTGCAAGCGCGGAGCCGCAGTCGCAGCACCAGTTGACCGGCTTGAAGCCGCGTACGAAATAGCCGTTTTTGATGATCTTGCCGAGGCAGCGGATGATGTTCGCCTCGGTCTCGAAATTCATGGTGAGGTAGGGATGATCCCAGTCGCCGATTACGCCGAGACGCTTGAAGTCAGCCTTCTGGGCCTCAACCTGGGCTTTCGCGTACTTGCGGCACTCCTCGCGGAACTGCGCGGCAGTCACCTTGCGGCCGGGCTTGCCGACCTTCTTCTCAACCTTGAGCTCAATAGGGAGTCCGTGGCAGTCCCAGCCGGGGATGTACGGAGCGTCATAGCCGGAGAGCGTCTTCGCCTTGAGGATGATGTCCTTCAGGATCTTGTTGACGGAATGCCCGAGATGGATATTGCCGTTGGCGTACGGAGGGCCGTCGTGGAGAATGAAGCTCTTTCTGCCTCTTCTCGCCGCACGGATGGCGCCGTAGAGATCCTCCTTGTACCAGGAGTCAAGCATTCCCGGCTCCCTCTGCGGCAGGTTGGCGCGCATCGGGAATTTTGTGTCGGGAAGATTCAGAGTTGTCTTGTACTTGTTGTCGCTCATTTTGGCTGAAGATGCTCGTGTTGAAATTAAGAATGATGCCGGCATTATAGCCGAAAATCGATGTACGGACAGCTGGCGCGGAACATGACGCATCTCACAGTCTCAGTGAGCGGACGGCTCCTCCGCAGGCGTCAGAGGACTTTTCACAGTTTATCAACCGATATTGTTCACCGCCCGCCATGCACAGCCCGTGACGCGCCATGCAGGAGCACCTGAGCAGTTCGGAGAAGCGTTTTTAGGTCCCGCTTAAATTCACTTTAACGCCACTTAAATTTTTGTTTGATTTACCGCTTAAATCAACGCTATACCAGTTTATATCCGCTTAAACAAGCATATTTCCCGATTGAATCACTCCAAACTCACTTTAATCCGGCGCATCAGAAACTGAGGCTTTCAGGATTCATCAGAAAATCCCAGATGTTCATGATCATGATGCCGTCATCGTTCTGGTACATGGGAGTAGGCTGGCCTGAAATGATAAATTTTCTGAAACCATCGCTAATCTTCAGGAGTGAGCTCATTTCCTGATCCATTTTCGCCCTGACAGGCAGTGCGTAGGCAGACTGAATGTAATACCGCCTGTACCCCTGGTTGCAGACAAAATCCACCTCAAGGGAGGAGCGCCTGCGCCTGCCGTTGTCGACAGTCTCAGTGAAGCCCACCTCACCAGCATCCACAGAGAGTCCCCTGAGCCGGAGCTCATTGCAGATGACGTTCTTCATAAGGCGGGGAAATTCACTCTGCCTGAAACCAGTCATCGCGCTGCAAAACCCCGTGTCTGAGAAATAATATTTTGATGGCGTACCGAGACAATGCCTGCCCTTAATGTCATACCTCCTGGACTTTTCGATAAGGAAGGAATCCTGCAGGATATCAATGTAGCTCTTCACAGTGTCCTCTGTGATGGCGCCGCGACCGGCGCGCCTCAGGGCATCCGCAAGCCTGCGGGGATTTGTGAAGCTGCCGGAGCTCCGGGCAAGAACATTGATCAGCTCCTCAATGGCGCCTTCTTTCCTTATGCCGTACCTCTCCCTGATATCCCTGAGAAAGGTTCCGGCAAAAGCCTTAAGGAACTCTTCCTTTTCACACATGTCTTTCTTCAGCACCGCCTCAGGAAGCCCGCCATAGGTCATGTATTCGCGGAGCAGCTCATCCCTGCTGCCGTCTCTGACCGAGCAGAACTCGCTGAAGGAGAGCGGTGCAATCCTGATCTCATCGCCGCGCCCCCGGAATTCGGTAATGACGTTCCCAGACAGGCGGCTGGCACTGCGTCCGGTAACGTATACATCGGCACCGGGCTTTCCAGCGAAGCTGTTCAGGACATCCTCAAACTCAGGGACCAGCCGGATCTCATCAAGGAGAATGTAGTTCATGCCCCAGGGTTTCATATGGCTGTCGATATAGCAAAGAAGCGCGTCAGGATCGCGGAGGGCACTGTTTCCCGAGGCCTCAAGATCAACGCTGACAATGTGATCCCCGCTGACTCCGGAGCAAAGCAGATATTCCCGGAAAAGAGTCCTGAGAAGGAATGATTTCCCGGAGCCTCGGATGCCGGTGATCACCTTTATCATGCCGTTGTGCATGCGGTTTTTGAGCCTGTTCAGATGAATATCCCGCCTGATGATCATAATTCCAGTCGATATTTTTGTTACATGTTACAGTTTTATCGAATAGCGATGCAGGGCAGCACCGAAATCTCTCTGCAGCGGCGCAGAAAGCCCGGGCTCAGGAATGCCCGGACACGTGAGTAAGGCTCCGGCGGAAGCCGGAGCCCTGCTGATCTGAAGATGAGGAATCTGAAGGCTGCGCTACTCTGCTCCCTTCATGATGTCCTCAATCTCCTCTCTGATGACCTTCCTGGTGCCGGCAGCCCTCGCCTTTGCCTCGGCCTCCTCGAGTTCCTTTCTCTTCAGTTTCCCGATGATCGCCTTGATCCAGTCATCAACAAGTTTGTCCCCCGGCTTGGCTGACTCGCGGATGTAGTCAATTGTCCGGATGTTGAAGTTAATGAATGCGGTCTCAAGATCGATGGCGCCTGCTATTGACTTGTCGAAAATCTCCTTAAGGCAGTCGATGTCAGAGTCAACAAGACTCCGCACCTCATCCTTGTTTGAAGGAGCCTTCGCCTCAGAGGATAGTTTCAAAAGATAATCACTGAAAGACTTGATCGGATCCTCAACATTTTTCACCAGCCATGTCAAGATAGCCATGACAGACAAAACATCATCTTTGTTAACAGATGTCGCCAGCTTCATATAATCCAGGATCTTCCCCAGAATGATTTTTACCATATCAAGCGGAACGTCCTTGAGAACTTTTAAGTAATCAGCCTTCCATTTTTTCCGATCACTCACGGCCGGATTATCCAGGAACTGATCAACAAGCGAGTCAAGATCTTCGCTGTTTTCGGACCGATGGGCAATGATGAGAGGGAAGAACTTTGACTCCATCGGGTTGGCATAGCCGCCGGAACCGTTGCTGACGCTTACATTATAGTAGTCGGCCAGCATCAGGAACTCAGGCAGGTTGTCCAGGATAAAACTGATCCTTTCCTCTGAGCCGAAAGGCCGGTTGATGATTCCTTCAATAATCTTTACGGAGAGCCTGTCCATGAGTGTCCTGAACTCAAACTTAAAATCACGTCCGCTGTCAAAGTTGCTGATGAAGTCATCGGCAGCCTTCTCAGCCTCGGCTTTCATATCCTCATCAGCGTTCAGGCACGAGACCATCTTCTCAACAAGCCGCCGGTGAAGCTCATCGCCCTCCTTCTTAAACCCGTCAACGAACAGGATCTCAACCTTGTGAAGGAGTCTGGTGCGGATCATGTCCCTGAGCTCAGAATCTATTTTCTGCACAAAGGAATCGTTGGCGCCTGCGGAAATGGAACTGTTCTGGGAACACTCCGCGGCATGGAACTCATCGTCAGTGACATGATAGAAACATAAGCTGCTGCCATTGGTGATCTGCTCATGGAGTCTGCTTGTGAATGGCTTCTTGGCGACTATCTCCTTCTTGAACTCATTGCCGACATTCCATACCTCGCTGCAGAACTTCTCAATAGCGTTCTTTACCTCAAGGTAAAGCGGCCCTGAGGTCACATAAGACTCATCAGCAGATCTGCATTTCTCAAGAATTTTCTCAAGAAGCGCCATGATAGCGGCCTTGGTATTCGCAGCGCGCCTCTCCATGACACGAAGCCGGTCTCCCGCGTAGTAATCCTTAAGTGCATCCCTGAGATCTTCAACGCCGGACCTGTCATCGTTGTACAGGCCAATGTTGCGGAGTATGGACTCCGACAGCTTGCTGTCGTCAAGCTTCTCCCTTATGAGATATGCCTCTGCCGAGCCGAAAATGACGCGGCCAGGCTTTGCGATCTGATACTTGTCAAGCACCTCAGCCCTAAGCACGTCCTTGTTCTTGCTGGCATCGGCCGCGTTGTTTGCCATATCGAGCTTGTTGCCGAATACAAACGCCTTGTCCCTGAGCATGATTCCGTCATCGTCCACATTGCTCTTCCTGAGCATGCTGATCTGAGGATCCGTGAGGTTCGGCCTGTCGCCGACATTGGAGACAAAGATGATCGCATCCGCGGACTTAAGGGTTGCCTCTGTCTGTTCGCGGTGGAGCTGGGTCGGGGAGTCGAATCCCGGCACATCAAGGAGCACTGCGGTCTTCATGTCATCGCCGAGATCGCGTGACTCGATCCTGATGCTCTTCACTGCATACGGGAATCCCCCGCGAAGGCTCTGGCTGTCTGTGTTGTCCTGCCTGAAGCCCGTGATGAACTTTCTGAACTCAGTGCTCTTTAGCTGATCCTTACCTGTGAAGGTGAGAGTCTCGCGGCCAAGGAACGGCAGTATGTCGCGGCGGTTCTCAGACATTGCCCTTATGTCAGGGATAGTGGATGAACCGTAAAGACTGTATTTTGCAGGATCTTTCTCTGAAAGATCTTTGCAGAACGACTCGAAATCAGAACTGCTGAAATCTGAAAGGCTGCATGGCTTATAGCCTATCTGCCTGAGCTGGCTGTCGAAGTTCGAGCTGAACTCCTCAGGGGAATAGAACTCAACCTCAGCGCGGTCCTCCTTTCCTGAGCGTATTTCCGTCTTGGTATAAGTGCAGCGCTCTGACTCAGCGGGCAGTACATTAACGCGGATCAGTGCGTTCGAGAGCGTGCTTTTGCCGGCCTTCTCGAGACCGACAATAGCAATCTCGAACTCCTGGCTTCTGAGCTTCGCGAGAAGACGCTCGTCCCTGCCGATAAGCTTCTCTATCTGGGCCCTCTCGTCGTACGATATTACGAGCTGGTCAGGATCCACACTCAGAATGCGGCGGAATGTTCCGTCTGCCTTCACTATGCTGTCAATTAACTTCTGAAAATCTCCGGAAACTGCTGCCTTTTCCATAAGCTGACCTCGAATTTCCCGGATATGCGGGAGGTGAATGTTGTTGCTGGGATTGTGCCGGATAATATCCTGCCAAACTGACAATATATAAAGAATAATACCGCTTTTCAGGACACTGCATGCCGCAAAGGACAATATCCATAATGTACAGAACCCTCTAAGGCCCACCGGGCACCGGTACAGCTCAGTCCTGCCCCTGGCTCACAATCAGAGACCAGGCACGAGTCTGTTTCAGGACCGGCGTGCCTTGGAAAGGAGTTCCTGTACTGCGCTTACTCTGCTCCCTTCATGATGTCCTCGATCTCCTCCCTGATGACCTTCCTGGTGCCTGCGGCCCTCGCCTTCGCCTCAGCCTCCTCGAGCTCCTTTCTCCTGAGCTTACCGATGTTCGCGTTGATCCAGCTGATGACGCGCCTGTCCTTGGGCTTTGCTGACTCGCGGATGAAGTCAATAGTGCGGCTGTTGAAGTTTATGAACGCGGTCTCGAGGTCAATGGCTCCCGCTATGGACTTGTCGAACACCTCCTTCAGGCTGTCGATGTCCGCGTCTATGAGGGCCCGCACCTCCTCCTCGGTTGACGGAGCCTTCGCCTCGGCGGAGAGCCTCCTCAGGTAATCCCCGAACGAGTTGCCGCTGCCCTGCCCGGAAGCCGCGCCGGATTTCTTCTCGTCGACCAGCAGCTCCGTCAGCATCTGGCTTATTGATATTGACTGCCCGCGGGAGGCTGCGGCTCTTACCGAATCCTTGAGCTTCGCCATAATGACCTTTGCCCTGTCGTACGGAATGCCCTTGAGCATGTTCACGTACTGGTCCTTCTTCTCCGGGCTCAGATCATCCTGCCAGCCGTACTTGCTGACATCCTTTATCACCGCGGGATCAGTCATGAACTTCCCGACAAGCTCGCCGGCATCGCCGCTCGCGCCCGAGATATGGGCGATGATGAGCGGGAAGAACCTTGACTCCATCGGGCTCACATACTGGTCAGCATCCTTGGTGACGCTGAAGTTGTAGTAGTTCGCCAGCATGCAGAACTCGGGGATGTTGTTGATGATGAACTTGATCCTCTCCTCCGAGCCGAACGGCCGGTTGATGATGCCGTCGATGAGCTTGCCGGAGAACCTCTCGATGAGCGCCCTGAACTCGAACCTGAAATCGCGCCCGCTGTCGAAGTTCCTGATGAACTCGTCAGCAGCCTTCTCGGCATCGGCCTTCGCGTCATCTTTCACGGTGAGGCAGCTCACGAGCTTCTGCACTATCCTCCTGTGAAGCTCGTCGCTCTCCTTCTTGATCTCGTCAACGGCAAGGAGCTCGGCGTCATGGCTGAGCCTGGTGCGGACCATGTCCCTGAGCTCCGAGTCGATTTTCTGGACATATGAGTCAGTGACGTTCGCGGAGACCGAGCTGTTCTGGGAGCGCTGCGCGGCAAGGAACTCCCTGTCAGTCACATGATAGAAGCAGGAGCTGTCGGCAGTGCCGCTTCCCGCGGACTCGCCGATCTGCTCCCTGAGCTTCCCGGTAAAGGGCCTCTCCGCGACAATCTCCTTCTTGAAGTCATTGCCTACGTCCCAGACCTCGCTGCAGAACGTCTCTATGGCGTCCTTGATCTCGACGAACAGCTGCCCTGCGGCGCTCACGGGGGACTCATCTGCCGAGCGGCACTTCTCGAGGATGCCCTTGAGGAGCTCGCTGATCTTCGCCCTGGTGTTGGCGGCGCGCCTCTCCATGACATGGAGGCGGTCTGCGGCATAGTATTCCTTCAGCGCGGACTTGAGGTCCTCCACTCCGGTCCTGCCGCCGTTGTAGAGGTCAATGTTGCTGAGGATTGAGTCAGACCACTCGCTGTCATCAAGGCCCTCCCTGATGAGGTAAGCCTCCGCAGAGCCGAATATGACGCGTCCCGGCCTTGCGATCTGGTACTTGTCAGTCACCTCGGTCCTCAGCACGTCCTTGTTCTTGCTGGCGTCCGCCTCATTGTTCGCCATGTCGAGCTTGTTGCCGAAGACGAACGCCTTGTCCCGGAGCCTGATGCCGTCATCATCTACGTCGCTCTTCCGGAGCATGCTGATCTGCGAGTCGTTGAGATTCGGCTTGTCGCCGACATTGGAGACGAAGATGATCGCGTCAGCCGACCTGAGGGTTTCCTCGGTCTGCTCGCGGTGGAGCTGGGTCGGGGAGTCGAATCCCGGCACGTCAAGGAGCACCGCGGTCTTCATGTCATCACCGAGCTCGCGCGACTCGATTCTCACGCTCTTCACCGCGTACGGGAACCCGCCGCGGGGGCTCTGGCTGTCCACCCGCTCCTCCCTGAAGCCGGTGATGAACTTCTTGAAATCGGTGCTCCTGAGCTCGTCCTCGCCGCTGAAGGCAAGCTTCTGCCTGCCGAGATAAGGCAGTATGTCCCTGCGGTTCTCGGCCATGGTCCTTATGTCGGGGACGGTTGTCGAGCTGTGGTCGCGGTACATTGAGGGATTCTGCTTCTCGACGCCCCTCCAGAACTCCTCGAAGTCATCAAGGCTGAACTCGGCAAGGCTGCAGGGCTCATAGCCGAGCTCGCCGAGCTGTCCTCTGAAAATCGCATCGAACTCCTCCGGGGTGTAGAACTCCACCCAGGCGCGATCCTCCGTTCCGGAGCGGATCTCGGTCTTGGTAAAGGTGCAGCGCTCTGACTCGGCAGGCAGGACATTGACGCGGATCAGCGCGTTCGAGAGCGTGCTCTTGCCGGCCTTCTCGAGGCCTACGACGGCGATCTCGAACTCCTGGCTCCGGATCTTCTCGAGGAGGCGCTCGTTCCGCCCGATGAGCTTCTCGATCTGCGCCCTCTCGCCGTACGATATGACGAGCTGGTCGGGATCCACGTCCAGAATGCGGCGGAATGTTCCGTCCGCCTTCTCGATGCTGCCGACTAACTTCTGAAAATCACCGGAAAGTGCTGCCTTTTCCATAAGCTGACCTCGAATTCCCCGATATGCGGGAGGTGAATGTTTTCGCCGGGACTGCGCCTGAATGCATCCTGCTGAATGGCATTATAAATACGCCCGCAACAGGATAACCGGCTTTATGCCACATTTTGAGACACTGAGTGTCATGTCAAAACGATTGCGGCAGCTGCCGGGCCTCATCAGTTTAAATATGGCCTGAATGCCGTCTTTCAATCCGGATTCAGCGGACGTCTCCTTCGCCTCTCAGCCGCGGCTCTGGACTGCTTGTCATGAAGGCCTCGGTCTGCTCCCTGGCGCTGCGCCGATGAATCTGTACGATTCTATCAGACGAAATATTTTCTAATGACGGTTAAAGTCTTTTGTATATCAAAAAATGACGTTATCGGTATTTCGGAGCTCTGTTTTTTCTGATAAAAATATCACATACTATCCGTCATAAAGACCGAAGATACAGCAGC
>SAMEA3663052__coassemble_713_pt1 | contig 14047 bp, 9 predicted proteins | sample SAMEA3663052__metabat2_high_PE_014 | metagenome-assembled genome bin SAMEA3663052 (sample SAMEA3663052) | pig gut metagenome | biome: pig gut; feature: pig-associated habitat; material: faeces | place: France | collected 2012 | reverse complement strand
AAGCCTGTTATTTCATAACAGATTGTTTCAGCCTGTCAGTGAGCAGTAAATTTTTGGCTCATGCGGAACTGACTATCAGGACATTCAGCCAAACAGCACGCAACACAAGGAAGAGAGACTCAGATCCCAAGCTCCAGACACCATTCGTAGACCGGACGGATCCTGATAAGGCATCCAGACACCTCGATATCCTCCCTGTTGTGATGAGTGAGCAAAAGAAGATCAGTACAGCCTGTCTGCCTCTCAGCGAGCAGCAGCCCCCTGATTTCACGCTTTCGTGCAGTTTCTGCTGATATGTCATAGGACACCTGTATGGCCTGACACACCTTATTCCCATTGCAGACCACAAAATCGCACTCGCCGCTGCGATCATTCAGATAGTAAACATCCAGCGCTTCAGCCCTGGATTTGCGGATAAGATGCACCAGGACTATCGTCTCCAACCTGTGCCCAAGGTTTGCACCTGCAAAGGCATTCTCCCGTTTGTCCATCATCGCAACATCAACAGCATACACCTTCTCCTGCGTAAGCCTGATTCTGCTTTTCGTCGAGTATTTCTGGATACCAATAAGAAGATATGCGCTTTTCAGATAGCTGATGTAATTTCTCGCAGTGTGTTCTGACCTGAAGCCAAACTGCCTGGCCAAATCTTTCGGGACAACAACACATGGAACATTATTCAGCAGATGCTGTGTCATATTCTCAAATGCAACCTTATAGCTTATGCTGTAACGCTGCTCAATATCACGCTGCACAATATCGTTAACAAGCTCGGCTATGTAGTGGCGGCTGTCTTTAATCGACTGAAGTTCCGGAAAACCGCCACTCCTCTGATACTGATCAAAAGCATCACGTCGAAAAGCTTCTGCCTTTGTCGTCTTAGTTACGGCATCAACATTCTGAACTTCGCAGAATTCAAGGAACGAGAATGGAAAGAGCTCTATCTCCTTTTTTCTGCCTGAAAGATGTGTAGCAAGCTCACTGCTGAGCAACCTAGCATTGGAACCTGTAACAACAACATGGATTCTTTTCCTCAGCAGGCGATTGACAAAAAGGTGCCAGCCTTCCACATTCTGAATTTCATCAAGGAAAAGAAAGCTGAAATCACCATATATCTTGTAGAGCACCTCAAGCACATCATTCAGCTGATCTGCTTTTAGTTCTTCAAGCCGCTCGTCATCAAAATTGGCGTAAGCAAATTTCACACCCTTGGCGCGAAGGGACTGATAGCAGAGTGTGGACTTGCCACTGCGTCTGACACCGATGATTACCTGTGCCTGCGGGCTATCCAAATCAACCTGTGATTCTTCCTTCCTGTGGCAAAGCCGTTCCTTGGTGCGAGCTTCAATTTCTTCCTTTTGATCCGAAAGAATAAACTCCAGTGCTGCTTTATCAACCATATCTCTACTCTTTTACAGCTGGGCATACTGCGCAGACTCTCTACAACGCATTATTTTGCAAAAAATTATAGTTTCAAATGCGTTATTTTACAAAATTACATCTTCGACAACGCGTTATTTTACAAATTTAAGCTCTTTTCAACGCACTATTTTACAAAATATTGCAGATATCAATGCATTATTTTGCAGAAATCATAGGTTACTAACGCGTTATTTTACAGATTGTATCAAATTACAACGCGTTATCTTACAAAAATATACTACCACCAACGCGTTATTTTGCAAAAAAAATACTACCACCAACGCGTTATTTTGCAAAAATTGACAGTTCTCAACGCGCTATTTTACAAAACACGCCTGAGAAAGAGCGCTTTTCTGAAAGCTTCTGAAGTTTCCCAGAACAGTCAGGTGGACAGCAGGAGAGCGCTTGAAATCACGAATTCCTTCATCACTTAAAATGGCCCGACGCCTCCGCCCAGTCAGCCTTCGCTGCCGTTCTCCTCTGCAAATCTGACCATTGCCCTCCTTATCCCGTCCCGCACGCGGCGGAATGCCCTGAGACGCTCATCCTCTGATCCCCCTGCCGCGGCAGGATCGTCAAAGCCGATGTGAAGCCGCCTCCTTACGCTTCCGGTGAACACCGGGCAGGTCTCCCGGGCCCCGCCGCAGACGATAATCACCGTGTCCCAGGGCTCCGGGATATACCGGGAGACGCTGCAGGGAATCCTTCTGCTGATGTCGATTCCGTCCTCGGCCATAACCCTCACGGCAAGAGGGTTCACCTCAGGCGCAGGCACAGTGCCCGCCGACCTCACGGTCCACTCAGGACAGAGCCTCTCCAGGTACGCAGCCGCCATCTGGCTCCGGCAGCTGTTGCCGGTGCAGATAATGAGAACCTTCATTTCATCCCCTTCCTTTCCGCCCTTCTGCACGGATCCGGTCAATTATATCCGCGGCTGCAGAGGGCTCCTCCTGAGAATGCCTCACCGCTCAGGGAGTCTCTCAGGCAAAAAACGGACAGATATCTCAGATCAGAAATAATCAACTGCCGCAGCAATGCTTTTTTCGTATAATCAGGATGTGCGGTTCAGTCCGTACTGAGCCCGGTTCTTCTCCTTGCCGGGCTTTTCTGTTCATAATGGAAGTTCCAGCAATGAAAAAGAGTCTCATCATCGCGGCCCTTTCCGCCGCAGCCATCGCAGCAGCGTGCACCGGATGCAGCAAGAACGAGCCGGCCCCTGCCGCATCTGCCCAGCCTCAGGCCAAAGAGGCCGTTCAGGCAAAAAAAGACTCCGCGGCAAAGACCGCAAAGGCTGAGGTGAAGAAGGAAGAGCCGAAGCAGACTGTTCCGGTAAAGCCCTCGATTGACAGGACCAAGCTCACCGATTTCCAGGCAAACATCTACAACTTCAAAAGCGCCGACCGCGGCACCGGCCCGGTCCTCCAGACCGTCGAGCTCTGCTTCCAGCAGAAGAAGAAGCTCTCCGCCTGCTCCGGGAAGGCCAAGGGCAAGGACTGGAGCATGGCCGATGCCATCAAGTACGGCACCGGCGTCTCGAAGTTCGTGAAGAGCATCACCGTGAAGGACGGCGTTGTCACCCTCACCTCGAAGAATACCAACGGGAAGGACGTCACGGCCGAGATGACCAAGATCTACGTCCCCGCACCGGTTGATCCGAAGGATCCGTCAAAGGGGCTCACCTGGGAGGTTGACGCGGCGAACTCAACCTGCGCCCCGCTCGGAGCCTGCTGAGGCACTCTCAATTGCCAGACCGGCGGAAGGCGCCCGCCTTCCGCCGCATGCTTCCTTTTGTTTCCTTCCTCTTAATCCGTTTTCCACTCATTCCGGTTTCTTCCGGCATGCCCTTATATCCAAAATGGCGCAGATGCACAGGCATAAGGCATCTCTGTGCTAAAATTTGGTTCAGTTTTTCGCATGGAGGCGGCAGGCCGCCCTCCATAATCCAATGAAGGAGCTGAAGTTAAATGATTCGCATCGGAATAATGGGGTACGGCAACCTCGGCCGCGGAGTCGAGAACGCCATCAGGCACAACCCTGACACGGAGCTCGCTGCGGTGTTCACCCGCCGCGATCCCGCATCGCTCAAGATCGCGACTGAGAACGTCCCGGTTGTGTCAGCAGCAAAGGCTGCCGAGTGGAAGGACAGAATCGACGTCCTCATCCTCTGCGGCGGCAGCGCGACTGACCTTCCCAAGATGACCCCGGAGTACGCAGCACTCTTCAATGTGGTAGACAGCTTCGACACCCACGCGAGGATCCCCGAGCACTTCAGGAATGTTGACGAGGCATCGAAAAAGGCAGGGAAGATCAGCGTCATCTCCATCGGCTGGGATCCGGGCCTCTTCTCCCTCAACCGCGTGCTCGGCGACGCCATCCTCCCCGGCAGCAGGAACTACACCTTCTGGGGCAAGGGCGTAAGCCAGGGTCACTCCGACGCCATCAGGAGAATACCGGGCGTGAAGAACGCCAAGCAGTACACCATCCCTGTGGAGAAGGCCATCGAGGAGATCCGCGCAGGAAAGACCCCGGAGCTCACCGCAAGAGAGAAGCACACCCGCGAGTGCTTCGTCGTCCTCAAGGACGGCGCGGATCCGAAGGCCGTCGAGACTGCCATCAAGACCATGCCCAACTACTTTGCGGACTATGACACCACCGTCCACTTCATCTCCGACGAGGAGTTCAAGAAGAACCACAGCGGCATGGCCCACGGCGGCTTCGTGCTCACGAGCGGCCGCACCGGAAAGGACGGCGAGAACGGCCACGTCATCGAGTACCGCCTGAAGCTCGACTCGAACCCCGAGTTCACCTCATCGGCGCTCCTCTGCTACGCCCGCGCCGCGTTCCGCCTCAACCAGAAGGGCGAGAGCGGATGCCGCACCATCCTCGACATCCCCGCAGCCCTCCTGAGCCCGAAGAGCCATGAGGAGCTCATCAGCACCCTGCTCTGATCTGAAGCCGGGGCACTCCCCCGCAGAATGCGTCAGAAGTCAAAAGCCGGACCTTCGGATCCGGCTTTTTCTGTTCCGGCGCGGCGGAATAATTTACAATGAGTGTGCATTCTGTCCGCTGCCCGGTGATGAGCAGGCTCTCCATAAGGCAGCAGGACAGCGCAGCCGGAGGTCCAATGCTGAAGAAACTCGCTTTCTGCTTCATGATACTGCTGTCAGGAATCATCATCCTTACCGCGGCAGCGACGCTTTATTTCAGGAGCGAGCACGGCAAGAAGCCCTTCGCGGAGCTCCTTGAGAAGGCCGTGAGCCTTCCGGTGAGCATTGACCGCGTCTCCTACAACCCCGTCCACCCCGGCAAAATCAGCATCAGCGGGCTCAGGATCGGCAGCGTCTTCAGCGCCGACGAGGTATACGCCGAGGTTGACGGCAAGGCGCTTCTCAAGGGCGATCTCATCATCAGCAGGTTCGACGCGGTCAACGCCGAGCTCGATCTCACGAACCCCGACGCGGCAAGCCTCCTCTCGCCCAGGATCCGGACCGTCTCGATAAGGGAGGGCCGGGTCAGGAACCTCAATGTCACCGCCGACAGCTTCAAGCTATACGGCGTCGTGGCGGAGGTCTCGGGCTACACTCCGATAAAGGACGGAGAGGCATCGTACTACTCCCCGCTCTACACCCTCTTCCACGCAAAGCACATCGACTACCTCGGGAAGCACACCGGGAGCACCGACTTCAGCGCGAGGATCGATGAGAAAGGCAGGTTCATAATCGACGACTTCATCTCGCACATCGGCAAGGGCTCCCTCCGGCTCTACGCCGAGATCATCCCGGACAGGAAGCTCATCTTCCTCAAGAACTCGGAAATCGACAACGCCGTCGTGCACGTCGAGAGGAACATCCTCAAAAAGTTCGGCCTCACCGACTGGCACCTCAAGTCCTATGACATCAACGTGTCAAGATCGACCATCGTCCTCAGGGACTACAACCTCTACCTCAACGGCGTGGACGGCGGCATCTCGAGCATCACCGCGGACCGAGGCGGCATCACCGAGATGAGCGCCATGCTCAACGCGAACGAGATCTCCTACCTCGGAAGCTCTCTTACCAATGCCTATCTAAGGCTCAGCAAATTTGACTTCTGGGTGTTCGACGTCACAGGCGACATCTTCGAGGGACGGGTCAAGGCATCAGGCGCCTCTGACGGCAGCACGCTCGAGTTCAGGGACCTCGAGCTTGACTCGGTGAGGCCCTCGCTGGCCATGGAGCCTGACATGCTGCTCTCGAACCTCCCCTTCAGCCGCTATGTCCTGAAGCACGCCGTCATCAGGGGTGCGACGCTGCTGCCTCTCAATGATGAGTTCCCGCTCTACGCCAAGGACATCAGGATGTACATCAGCGACATCGCCTGGTCCGCGCCTTACGGCTTCGAGTACCAGCAGGGAAGCAGGATCGCGGTCGAGGGCGACGAGGCCGCCCTCTGGATGGTTGACCTGAGGAACTTCAGCATCACGGGCGAGCAGAAGAGCAGCGTGTTTGACCTTAACCTCTACGGCTTCATGAACGGCGGGCGCGTCTCGGCGAACGTCCGCGAGCACCGCAGGTCCCGGAAAACAGACATCGATGTCGTCCTGAACCGGAGCGACGCGAACATCCTGCAGCTCACCGGCATCAGCCGCAGCGCGACAGGCACCATCTCCGGCGAGGCAAAGCTCTCCTGGGACTCCAACGCGGCGAAGGGAAAGGAGCTCTCCGGGAACGTGACACTCGCGGGAACCGACCTCTACATCTCTGACTTCAGCCTGGGCAGCATGCTGGGCATCAAAGAGAAGACCCCGCTTGCAGATCTCTACTCCAGGGCCCACTCGGCAGGCGGCAGGACGATGCTCAACAGCTCGAAGGCCAGCATAGAGATAAAGGGCAGGAACCTCGGCGTAAAGGCGCAGCTCGGCCTCATCACTGACACACTTGATGTCGAGCTTGCAGGAAGCCCCGGTAGCAGCGAATGCCATGGAACGGTCACGAGCGGGAAGAAGGGCAAGTTCCTCATAACGGCAGACGAGGCCGGAAAGCTCTTTGCCGAGCCTGAGAAGAAGCCGGAGGATACGGCAGAAAAAGTTCAGGATGAGGCACCCGCCCCGGCTGCTGAAGCCAGGGCCGGCAGAGAGGAAGGGGCAGCGAAAAAAGCTCCTGCGCCGGCAGCCGGGCAGCCAAAAGCCAAAGCAGAGGATAAGCGTCGTGCCGCTCCGGCTGATGCAAAAGCAGGAACAGACGCGAAGGCAACGGAGAAGGCTCCCCTTAAGGAGTCTCCTGAGAGGAGCGCCCCTGAGCTTCCGGGGAAGGCGCCCGCGGTGATACCCGAGGGCTCGCTCTGAAGAGCGCCGCCCCTCATGGCGGCGCCGAGGCTCATAGTCAGGCGCATGCTTTTCATGCTGCCTCATGAGTTAAAACGGAACATCCTCATTATCAAGGTCGTCCAGACCATCAGGAGGCAAGTCCCGTAAAGCATCAGCCGCCTCAGCAGATCCGTGGGCAGCAGCTTTCCTGAACCATGCTTCTGCCTTCTCCTTATCTTCCGGAACTCCGAGCCCGTGCCTGTACATACAGCCTGTGCAGTACTCTCCGTACGCGTCTCCCTGCCCGGCCGCCTTGAGGTACCACTCCAGGGCCGCCTGGTAATCCCTGACGCCGAAACAGCATATGTTTCCGAGAAGGCACTGTGCCTCAGAGTCTCCCTCATCAGCATCCTCTCTCAGCCCGTCAGGCTCATTGAAGAACATATTTGCCAGGGCCTCCACGGCTCTCTCATGATGCTGCTCCGCTGCCAGACGGAGCCATCTTCCGGCCGCCGGCAGGTTCACCCCGGTGCCAAGTCCGTCACGGCACATGATTCCAATGCGGTACTGGGCGTCAGCACTGCCTTTCCCCGCTGCCTCCTCAGAGCTTTCCAGGGCCTTACGGTACCATCCGGCGGCCTCTTCCTTGTTCTCCTCAGAGCCGCAGAGCGAATGATCATAAATAAGTCCGAGATAGAGCATGGCATCCGCGCTGCCCTCCGAGGCGGCTTTGAGGTAGAGCTTCATGGCCATGCCATAGTCCTTCTCCGTTCCGGTTCCTGACTCGTACATGCAGGCAAGCCTGAATGCCTCCGAGCTGTCAGCCTGCTCCGCCTTCCTGCTCAGGGTGAGAAAGTCCAGGCACTCCTTTGCCTTGTCCGAGCCGCCTTCCGCAGCCTTCCGGTACCAGGCCTCGGCGGCCACCGCATCCCGGTCAGGCCCCTTTCCGTAACGGTACATGTCACCGAGAATCTTCTGGGATTCCGCGTCGCCCTGCTCCGAGGCCCTGCGGTACCACCTCGAGGCCTCCCTCTCATCCTTCTTCAATCCCTCGCCTTTCAGGTACCGCTCTCCGGCCCAGCGCTGGCAGTACAGATCGCCCTGCTCCGCAGCCTTGAGCATCCATTTAGCCGACTCTATCGGATCACGGTACCTGGTGGCATTGTAGTAAAGAGCAAGCCCGTGCTGCGCAGCCATGTTTCCCTGCTCTGCGGCCTTCCGGTACCATTTCTCCGCCTCCTGATCGCTCTGGTCAACGCCGCGGCCGTAGATGTACATATTGCCTATGCGGTACTGGAAGTACGGGTCGCCCTGCTCCGCAGCTTTCAGGAACGGTCCCGCAGCCTTCCCGTACCAGAGTGAGGCCTCCTTCTCATCCTGGCTTACCCCCTGCCCCATGCGGTACATCTCACCGAGAATGAACTGTGCTCCGCAGTGTTCCAGCGAGGCTGCTGCCTTATACCATCTTGCGGCCTTGCCGAAGTCCTGCGCCACTCCGACACCGGCGTAATACAGATTGCCGATTCCGGTGAGAGCATTCGTCTGCCCCTCTGCGGCCTCCTCAAGAAGGCGCATGGCATTATCAGATGAGATCCGGTCTGCATTTGCCATGCGCAGATCCTCAAGCAGCGTCTCCCTGCTGCTCTCGGCAAAGGCGCTGACCTTTCTGGCAGGATTAGCCTTTCCAAGGTTCATCTTCCAGAAGTTTATGATTCTGCCGAGGCTGGAGAACGGTTCCTTCTGCTTTCCGGGGGAACGGAGGATATTCCCGATCAGTTTGTCCGCCTGCTCTTTCATTTCAGGGGACTTAACTGCGTGCGCCAGGCAGATCCTTCTCCTGAGCTCGCTCCACGCTATGCGGCCGCTCTCCTCAATCAATTCAGTCTCATCGTCATCCAGGGGATCGCCATATTCATCAAGGAGACTGGGCCCGTCATCATCTGAAGACTCAGCTCTCATTGCCCGGCAGTACTCGGCCTGCATGATGAGAGCAACGAGCCTCCTGATGTCAGCCGCCTCCGGATCCTGCTCCTCACTGCCGCCTGCTGCCTCACTGAGGAGCGGCATCCCTGCCTCATCGCGAAGGAACATCCAGTCGATCTCCTCAGGGAGCGGCACGATGTACATCTTCTCCCTGCAGAGAGCCTTGGTCTCACCGTCTGTAAGGTTCTTTCTCTGGCAGGACTTCACGAGATCAGGCATCAGCTGATCCTCATACTCCTCGCCGTCAGAATCAGGATAATCAGGAACGAGGGCCATCGCCTCCTCAGTGGTCCAGTCCCTGATCCTGTATGCCTCCTGTTCCTTGTCCAGGTTCTCTTTCTTCACGGAGTCTATGATCAGGCTCTTCTGATCATTGAGCTTCAATGCAAGCGATCTGATGCTCTCATCCATGAGCCCCTGCGCCTCGAGGCGCAGCAGTTCGGGATACTTCTTCTCAAAGACATTGCTGACCAAGACATTCCAGTCGTTCTGGTCCAGGAGCCTGCAGGGTCCGGCAAGCTGTCCCATGTTCTGCAGCACCTCATGCTCATAATCCCTCACCCGGAGAATTACCGGATGGCTCAGATCAGGCCTGCGGTAGATCTTGTACCGGTAGGTCACATTGCGATCCGGCCTCGCATTCATAAGGCGCTCCATTTCCCCGAAAAGCTCATACATCATGTCGTCCATACGTTCTCCCGCTTCTCTCCGGGGCTCCTGTCCCCGTCAGTGGCTCTTCATCCGGTGAGGCGGCATCTTCAGCCCGCCGACCAGTCTCCTTTGCAGGCGCCATCATGAAATCAGTGTGAAATCCACGGTGCTGTCTCGTTGAAGGCTGCTCTGTCTTGCAGTTTGCAATTTAACATAACTTACTGCTCCTTCCTACACTTTAAATTAATCATTGCAGAGTCATCGGGCTCGCTATGTCATGTGAGCCGAAAATAATCTGAAAATGATGGTTTACTGGAGGTTCGGACTGATCTGATGTGATGTTTTCTGAATTTCCGCCACAGGCGTCATGCGTTCTGGCAGCTCACTTCCTGTCAAAGGCGGAGACGAGGAGGCTCCCCGAGGCAAAGAGCGCTCCGGTAAGGCAGACGCCCGTCCAGCCGGAGTGCTCCCAGCCAAGTCCCGCGAAAAACGTCCCGAGGCAGCCCCCGGTGAAAAATGTCGCCATGAAGATGGTGTTGACACGGCTCGACGCTCCCGGGATCTCTGCGAGCGCCCCGCTCTGCCCGCTCAGCTGCTGGCACTGCGTGCCGATGTCAACGAGGATCAGCGCGGCGATGAGCCCTGCCCAGGTGCCGCCAAAGAGAAATGACACTCCCCAGCCGAGAAGCTGGATGAGAGCGCCCGAGACGCAGAGGCGCTTCACGCCGAAGCGCGGAATAATCCTGCCCATCCCCGAGGCGGCAACCGCCCCGGCCATGCCGCAGAGCCCGAGCCAGCCCACAGCGTCACTGCCGCAGAAGAACGGAGCGCCGGAGACGTGGAACGCCATGCAGGCCCAGAGGGCGAGCATGCTCCCGAAGCCGAAGGCGCTCCTTATGCTGTTGAGCCGGATCTGCGGGTGATCACGGACTATGCCGGTGATGCTCCGGAGAAGCGAGAGGTAGGAGCCCTCAAAGTTGGTCTTTGTCGCAGGCATCAGGAAGAGGCAGACTGCGGTGCAGATGACCATCACCGCAGCCGCGGTGAGGAACATCGCGCGCCAGCCAAGCCACCCGCCCATAAAGCCGCTGATGACGCGCGCGGCAAGGATGCCGGTGAGGAGCCCGGAGAGGACAAATCCCATGTTGCGGGCCTTGTTCCGGGGCTCCGAGAACTGCCCGGTTAGAGGTATGAAGAGCTGCGGGACGACTGACGAGACGCCGAGGACGAACGACGCGGCGCAGATGAGGTAAATGCTGTCTGAAAGAGCGATGGCAAGGAGCATCAGGAAAGACGCAAGCATGCAGGTGATGACTATCCGCCTGCGGCTCCAGAGATCGCCCGCGGGAAGGACCAGCATCAGGCCGGCAGCGTAGCCGGCCTGGGTCACGACAGTCATCATGTCCGCCGTGAGGTGGCTGATGCCGAGATCGCGGCTTATCATCCCGAGGAGCGGCTGGTTGTAGTAGATGTTGGCGACGGTAAGCCCTGCCATTACGGCCATCAGCAGTATGATGCCGCCCGGTATGCCGCCGTTCTCCCTGAGTTCATTCATGAAAAAGCCCTTATCCGATTTCCCTTTCCGGACTTGCCGGTCCGCGCGCGCATTTTATAACGGGCCGGGCCATGGCGCAGGACGGAACCCTGTCTCATGGTGACTGACAGGCTGTTGCGGGATGCAGGCATCAATACGGACTCGACAGACCAGACAGACCAGGCATCAGAATTGTCCAGCACTGGATATTTTTTTGTCGAGTCCTCGATATTTGCCTCCTTCGTGCTGGGCTGTTGAGCGCCGGGTGATAAGATTCCGGTTCCGGCAAAGGCGGAGGTGACACATGGCAATTCCAATCGGGATCAGGAGGCTCTCCGCACTGCGGAGAGCGGGCTCTGACATTGCAGAGCTCATGGCAGAGCCTGAGCCTTCCGCGCTCCTGCACAAGATCTGCGCTTTTGCAAATGACATCCGGAATGCCGGCGGCGGATATATCGTGCTCGGTGCGGAGCCGGGGCCGGAGACACATGATATCCGCATCAGCGGAATCGCCCCGGACAGCGCTGATGCGATGCTGAGGATGGTGAGCGAGATTTCCCGGCTCATCATTCCGTTCTATGAGCCCAAGGCAGAGACAATGATTCATGAGGGAAAGTGCATCATCGTTCTCCGGTGCAAAGGAGGCCGCGGGCGCCCCTACACTGCCCCTGAGGATGCAGATGCACCTGAGTCCGGAAGGCGCTTTTACATCATGAAGCAGGGAAGGAGCATGCCGGCCGCGCCTCATGATGAGAAAAGGCTCTGGATTCTCTCTCTCGACTCTCCGTACGATGAGAGGCCATGCATCGCGGCTGCGCCTTCTGATCTTGATGAAGAGTTCATCCGGGACTGCCTCAGGAGGAGCGGAAGCCCTCTTGCCTGCAGTTCAGGAGAGAAAACGCTCAGGGAGCTCTCGGATGATCTTGATCTTCTGGAAGGGCTTCCAGGTGAGGAGAGGCCGCGGAACGCCGCCATCCTCTTGTTCGGAAAGGATCCGCAGAAGTATTTCCCGCAGGCAGTGATCAGGCTCATCAGCGTCACGGATCCCAAGGGCGGCAGGATAACGGAAAGGACTCTCTCCGGAACGCTGCCATACCAGATCCGCTCCGCGCTCGCGCACATCAGGAATGCCCTCACGGAGATGGTGATCAAGCACAGTGACAGGGCCGAGGCTGAGCGCATCTGGAATTTCCCGTACCGGGCCGCTGAGGAAATCCTCAGCTTCGCGGTCTGCTTCAGATCCTATGAGGCGGCTGAGCCGGTTGACGTAAGAATATCCGGAACTGAAATCAGGATAAGGTTCCCCGTCGGGCGGTGCTCTGCTGACAGTGAGGCAGAAGGCAGCATCACCGGCAATATTCCGGAGAACAGGAGGATCCCCGAGCTCATGAGGGAGCTGGGATTTGATGCAGCATGGAAGAGCGGGTTCCCTGGAGCTGCCGCAGCACTGAGGCACAACGGCTCGCCCCCGCTCCGCATCATGACTGACACCGGGCGCTCCAGCCTTACCGTCATTATCACGGTGCACCGGAAATTCATCACCGAAGCAATAAAGCGTGACGCCAGGTATCAGGAGAGGATCCTGTCAGCGCTTGGCAGCGGGAGCCTCCAGCTGACTGAAATTTCCGCTGCCATGGGGTATCTCGGCATCACGAAAAAGCTCAGTGACACTGTCGGAACAATGGTTCTTGGAGGTCTGCTTGTGCAATTCACCGGCCCGCAGGGGAGGCTCCTCTACAGAAAAACCTGATCCTCCGCGGCCTACAGCACCCCGTCATTGCGGAGCTGCTCAATGGCAGCGAGCGCCTCCTTGTGCCCGTTTTTCGCGGCCGTCATGAACCACCTCACCGCCTCGTCCCTGTTCTTCTCAATGCCCTGGCCGGTTGCGTAGCTCAGGGCCAGGTTGGTCTGGGCCATGGGGTTCCCGAGCTCCGCGGACTTCCTGAACCACCTCACCGCCTCCTCCTCGTCCTGATCAACTCCCTCACCCATCAGGTAGGCGTAGCCGACGCTGTTCATGCCGTCGGTCCCGCCATGCTCCGCGGACATGCGGTACCACCTGAGCGCCTCCGCCTTATCCTGCTCCACGCCATAGCCGAGCTCGTAGAGGACGCCGATATTGTCCATGGCGGCAGTGCTGCCCTGCTCCGCGGCTTCCCTGAACCACCTTAATGCCTCATCGTAGTCCTGTACGGCGCCTTTTCCTGAAGCGAACATATTTCCGAGAGCAAGCTGCGCGCTGACGGATCCCCTCTCCGCCCCAAAGCGCAGAACCGGGACCCTGACCGCGATCCAGAGAAGCTTCGCGATCACAAGAACTGCAGCAGCATCAACCAAAGATACCCAGAATGACATTCAAAGCCTCCGTTTATGAAACCAATTAAAGCCTATCCCGTACGCCGGAGAAAATCCTGTTACTGATCCCTGCTGAAACCTCCTCATACGGGAAGCGCAGATCCTAACGCTCTGCCTGACCTTCGCCTAATCAGGCGCTGCCTCAGCTGACTCAGCGGCGAGCCGGCGGCCATGAAGGACAGCCAGAGAAGGACGTTTCCAGCAGAACCCATTTTCTTTCAGTCCTCAGAACCGGTAATGCTCCTATATTTATAGCCAGCGCAGGAAACTTTCAAGAAATCACGATTGTTTATGACATGCGAACAATCAAACAGTCTAAAATCCACTTTGCCTGATGTGAACTGGTGACGGAAACGCCGGAGTCATGGCTGAGGCCCCTGGAGGCGTGGCTGAGTCATGAATGGAGCGTGCGTGCTGAGTCCATTCTTAAGATGAGTCCGCGATAAACAGACTCCATGGCTGGCGGGTACAGGAATTTACTGACTCAGCACCGCGTGAACGCCAAATCTGGAGTCATACTGCTGCGGAAAAACGGACTCCTGTATACGCTGACTCTGGAAATTACTGACTCCACACGGCGCCAGAAGCGAATCTTGAGTCAATTCAGCGCTCCGAGCTGAGAAAACGGACTCCTGTACACGTGGAGTCCGGGAATTTACTGACTCAGCACGGCCCGGAAAGCAAATCCTGAGTCAATTCAGCTCTCCGAGCGGAGAAAACGGACTCCTGTGGCGTGCGGAGTCCGGGAACTTACTGACTCAGTACGGTCAAGAAAGCTGTTCTTGAGTCCATTCAGCTGCCAAAGATGGATAAAACTG
>SAMEA3663052__coassemble_692_pt1 | contig 14492 bp, 13 predicted proteins | sample SAMEA3663052__metabat2_high_PE_014 | metagenome-assembled genome bin SAMEA3663052 (sample SAMEA3663052) | pig gut metagenome | biome: pig gut; feature: pig-associated habitat; material: faeces | place: France | collected 2012 | reverse complement strand
CCGAAGTCGAACTCCGCATACCTTGCCTACGAGCGGGCGAAGAGGGACGCGGCGAAGGACCTTGACGAGCCGGTGCCCATGCAGATCCGGAACGCCCCGACCAGGCTCATGAAGGACTTGGGGTTCGGGAAGGGCTATGAGTACGCCCATGACGCCGAGGACAAGATCACCGGGCTCGTCTGCCTCCCCGAGCGCCTCATGGACCGCTCCTACTACCGCCCGACCGAGGAAGGGATAGAGAAGACCTTCGCGCAGAAGCTCAGGTGGGCAAAATACATGCACCAAAAGCTCAGGGAGGAGAAGAACGTGTCTGCCGGACAGAAAAGTGCAGATCCTCCCGGCAGGGACGCTTCTGACGGGAAATGACAGGCAGCCCTGATCCTGCCGGAGAGAAACCGGCGCAGGCCCGCTCCAGGGTCCGGAGAAAGTCTCATGCACCGCTCATTATTCATGTACCTGCCGTATACCTGAATTATCCGTCTTGAAGGCTTATGCCCCGGCAGCAGATTCAGGCAAAGAATGCGCAGCTTCAATGAATTGCAAGAAAATCATGGCAGGAACAGCCGCCGTCCTGCCCCGCGGACTGCAATTAGGTTAAAAACAGGCGGCTTGTGCTATTGACGACGTAGTGCCGAAGAGGAAGCGTTTATACGGCAAGACTGATTTGATATACGAGGCATTTATTGTGGAGTAAGCGCAGGTGTGATTATTACCGACAGTCAGACTGGAACAATATTCCCAGACTCAAATCGAGAAGAGCATGAAAAATGACAGAAGATCTGAAAAAGGCAGTTGCAAAAAGGGTAGCCACATTTGATGAAGATGATCCTGCAGTAGACAAGGCAAGGGCTGAGGAACTCAGGATAGTTCTCAGTGACATCGATTGAGCGCTTGAGTTTATCAGGAGAACTGGCACGGACTTCAAGGTCTATATGCTGAATGAGATTCTCTGCGACATGTGGGATGCGACCCATGACAGCAGGTTCATTGAAGCTTACCGGTATAGAGCAGAGAAAATGGAAGCTCCGGAAATGAAGCCCAGCATTCTTCAGGAGATCAGCTGGGTCTGAATCAGTAGTGATGTTGTGAAATAATTGTACTTAAGCAAAAAATACAGCCTGGCCAGGGGTAAATGAAGATCAGGCAATGAAGACAAAAAAAACAGCACGAGTCTGACATCTGACAGAAATAGCATAGCTAGTGATGAGAGGCACCTTGTGCTTAAGCTCAAATACGCTGGAAATGATGCAGGATATAAAAAAGGAAACAGTGAAACAGATTAAGAGCAGGAAACATGGAGGCAAGTTCTACTGACAGGCTCATAAACTGAATAATGCCGTGTGCATTGTAAGCAATTATCAGGAATGTGTGCAATCATCAGTTAATTATAGGCGGTAAATTATGTCTTATAAAAAAATAAGTACAAGCAACACTGTAATGAGGCTGATCAACGCGGAAAATCTTGTCTATGCCGATAAAACACCTTTTATAGCACGTCTGGAGGAAGATCCTGCCTGCAAGGTTGCGGTTTTCCTGCGTCCCCGGCGTTTTGGCAAAACACTGTTTACCGATATGCTGATGAGTTACTATGACCGCTCACTTGCCGGTAGTTTTGACAGTACTTTCAAAGGAACATGGATCCATGAGCACAAGACATCGCTCGCATGCTCTTACTGTTGTATCCGTTTTGATTTTTCTTCGGTATCTGGTGATGCGAAGCTGGTTAAAGCCAGTTTCACCGGTGAGATCGCCTATGCACTTATGGATTTCACCGATCGTTACCCTGATCTCGGACTGCCATACAGTGAACTTAAAGCTGATCTTTATGCCGAGCCGTCCGATCTCATGAAGGCTTTTGTAGCGAATTTCCGCAGACATTCAACCGGCAGAGACCAGCTGTATGTCATTATCGATGAGTATGATCATTTTGCAAATGACATTCTGTCACGTGACACTGAAACATTCAGGAAAATAACATCAACTGCAAAAGAGCATGAAGGGTTCATCAAGCAGTTTTACTCTTATCTTAAAGAAGCATCGGGAGGAGATCGAAGCCGGCCTATCGAACGCTTTTTCATTACAGGAGTCTCTTCGGTATCACTCGATTCCCTGACCTCCGGCTTTAACATTTGCACAAACATCAGCAATGAGCTGTGGTGCAACTCCATGGTTGGATTCACCCATGAAGAGCTGTCAAAAATAATCGATGAAACGGTTGATCTACGTGCGTTGCCTGGGATTGATAAAGCCCAAATTCTTCAGGTAATGGAAAAATTCTACGACGGATACACTTTTTCCCCCAAGGCAAAAGAACGCATTTTTAATTCAAGCATGTGCCTTTATTTCCTCAGGGCTTTGATTAAAGCAAACGAAATGCCTGAAAAGCTTGTACCTGAAAGTGCAGGCGCAGACCTGAGCAAACTTGATGGGATGCTTAGGATTGCAATTCCGGAAGCCCGTAATCAGATTGCAGAGCACATATTCAGCCGTGAGGAAATTTCAGCAGATCAACCAGCAACATTGAATCTCAATCAGAATGATCTCTTTGATTTCAGTCAGGCAGTTTCAATGCTGATGTATATGGGTTATCTGACAATTGCATATTCTTTACCAGGCTCTGGAAAGCTGGTTTACAGATGCCCGAATGAAATCTGTTATCAGGTTTTCCTGAACTATAGTGAATATTGCATCGGACTAAGGAAAAGTCAGAGCATCAATCTGACTGATTTGATCGATGAAGCTGATCCTGCCTCACTGATCAAAAGCGTGGAAGCAATCATCTCAGATCTTCCTGATTCTGGCTTTTCCGGTTTTAACGAGCGAACTCTGCAGATGTGTTTTGATTTTGCCTTAAAACAGGAACAGTCCGGCCTGCTTCACCCGTTCCTGGAATATGACACAGGTGACTGCGGAAAAACAGATATCTATATTGACAACTCCAGGCCTGGCGGGCACAGATTCGTAATCGAACTCAAATATCTGTCAAAAAAACAAGCTACAGAAGCTGCCATCGGTGCCAAATTATCCGAGGCTGTTGCCCAGCTGCAGCGCTACAGCGCAGGACCGAATTTACAAGGTGCAAAACCTTTGGACCTTTGGGCTGTAGTATTTGCCGGACGTAAGGCAGCAAGAGTTCAGCAGGTGCTCCATACACCTGAAGTCTGACTGCGGAGGCAGGATATCCGCTTTTGCACGGGAATGCCCGGAGCATGACACCTGAACACGATGCCTGTGCTGTTCGTATAGTCTTCGAGCGGTACGACTGGCCAGCCTTTGGGGTATACTCCTACGAATCCGCCCCGGCGGCAAATATGGAGCAGAAATGTCAAAGATAACAGCAGACGCACTCATCCCCTGCGTAAGGGACTACCTTAAAAGACAGGGCCTTGTCTTCAATTACTCTGAGGAGCTCAAAGGCTTCGGCTTCGGCATGGAGCTGAAGAATGACAGGGGTGTCGCCGGCGTTGCGGCCGTCTGCGGAGATGACAGCCTCATAGCGTTCTGCACCTCGCCGCTTCATATCAGGGACGAGCGCAGGAACGATGTCGCGGAGTTCCTGCACCGGGTGAACATGAACATGCTCTTCGGCTGCCTGCAGTTCGACATTGACAAAGGCAGCGTGCGCTACATGGCGTACTCGCGCCTCTGCGGCGTCATGCCTGATGACTCTACTCTTGCGTCAATCATGATGGCGTTCCGGGTCATTGACGACACAGAGCCCCTCCTTGAGGCAGTCGAGAAGGGAGAGATCTCCCCGAAGGACGCGGCCGCAAAGCTCGAGTCATAGACATGAATTAAAATCATTTAAATTCACCGCGCACTGTGCGGTGAATCTAACCAATTTGGTGCATGTTTCTGCCATTATCCGCATAGACTACAATTCGCTACTCAATGCGTAGCGAATTGCTTTGTCATAAAACAGTAATCATTATGTGCACAGCAAAGGCAAATGCCAGCGGTGGTAACTACAAGATTCATACTGCCTTATCCGACAGTGTCCATTATTCATACCTGTTTCTGCAACTTACGGGCTTTTCATCTATCAAAAGTACCAGGCATAATACGTATTGATTAAAAAATCCTCAGATATAATCTTTGTACTTTACAAAACCGCCTGCTGAAAGAACTACATTTGTCATGAACCACTGAACCAGTCATCAGGATATTATGACAATTTCATTTTGGCCACTAGAACATCTAATATATGATTATTAGGCTATATTTATCCATTTTATCCTAAAGTATTCGCGTTTTATGATACAATTTGAATATAATGATAATTAGCCCTGACATACTGACAATTCACCGCACACTGCGCGGTGAATCTTAAAATCAGGAGAGAAGCTACCTATGGAAGAATCTTTTTACCAGACAATCAGCAATATCCTTCAGCATGCAAGAAACTCGGTGTACCGGACTGCAAACACAGAAATGGTCAATGCATACTGGAACATCGGCAAAGCCATAGTTCATGAACAGGGCGGAACAGACAAAGCTGAATACGGGCAGAAGCTCATCGGGGAGCTGTCCGCGCGCATGACTTCTGAGTTCGGAAAGGGGTTTACTGTTACAAATCTTAGGGACTTGCGCCAGTTCTATCTCACTTTCCAAAACAAAGAGACACTGCACAGCGAACTGACATGGAGCCATTACCGCATGATCATGCGCGTGGAAAATCCTGCTGCACGTCAGTTCTATCTTGAAGAGACCGTAAAATCCCAGTGGAGCACCAGGCAACTGAAACGTCAGATCAGCACTTTCTTTTATGAAAGGCTGCTTTCAAGCAAAAACAAGGCAGTGGTTGCCGGCGAGATCCAGAAACTGGAGCCTCCGAAGGATCCAAGGGATATTATCCGCGATCCTTATGTTCTTGAATTCATCGGCCTCCATCCTGACGATGATTTTTTCGAAAGCGATCTGGAACAGGCGCTGATTTCCCACCTGCAGAAGTTCCTGCTGGAGCTTGGCAGAGGCTTTTCCTTTGTTGCCCGCCAGAAGCATATCGTCTTCGACGGAAGGCATTTCTACATTGATCTTGTCTTCTATAATTACATTCTGAAATGCTTCGTACTTATAGATCTGAAAATCGGAGACCTGACTCACCAGGATCTAGGACAGATGCAGATGTACGTCAACTACTATGAACGGGAGCTGATGAACGAAGGTGACAATCCGCCAATCGGCATTGTGCTGTGCGCGGACAAAAGTGACTCGCTCGTTAAATACACACTGCCTGAAAATGAGACTCAGGTATTTGCGTCAAAATACAAGCTGTACCTCCCTTCTGAAAAAGAACTTTCAGAAGAGCTTCATCGTGAATACCAGGCAATAAGCGATGCGAAAGACGAAAAAAGCAAATGAATGAACATGATTCTCCGGCTGATAAAGACCGCCCCTCCAAGGTTGGTATCTACTGCCGCATCAGTGCCGGCGGGGTTGCACAGCTGAAAAAACTTTCAGAACAGCTTTCTGCCCTTGCCAGATATGCTGCGGCTCATGACAGCTGGCGCCTTTCTGATATCTATCTGGATATGCCCAATGGCAGAAACAGTGCTCACAGAGAGGAATTTGAGCGAATGTCAGGTGACTGTGCAGCGGGCAGGCTGGACATCATTCTGCTTAAAAACCTGGGCTGCCTTGGCAGCAGCTGCTCAGATATCCTTGCCTTTATCAATGATGCAAAGCAATATGGGGCAAGGGTTATTGCCGTTGATGACAATGCTGGCTCCGGTACCGATACAGACCATGTCATCATTTCGGCAATAAACACAGACTCACCGGCAGAAAAAGGCTCACGCAGCGCTAATATCCGCAGGGGCCTGGCCATAAGCGCCGCTCTCGGAACTAGCAGGCTTTTTAACAGAAAATGCTACGGCTACGATCACGATGAGGACGGAGATCTAATCATTAATGAAGAAGAAGCCCGGATTGTGCGCTGGATCTTTGACTCATACCTGTCTGGGCAGAGCATTGTCTCAATCATCAGACAGCTCCGGGAACAAGGTGTCAAATCCCCGGCAGGAAAGGATACCTGGTACAAGCGGGCCATAGAGACAATGCTGCATAATGAGAAATACATCGGCGACACCATTCTGTTCAAAGGCTCCGGCCGCGATCAGTATGCTCTTGCCGGGAAGCATCCTCCGATTGTTTCCAGAGAAACATTTGAAGCAGTCCAAAATGCAGTCAGACAGCGCTCCCGCAGGAATCACCAATGGAACGGCGAGGTCTGACAGCCTGATGCAGCGCGGGTTTCCCCATTAAGCCTCTGCCGTAAGTGCTTTTCCATGCCTGTTCCTCAGTCCTGCCGTCCTCCCAGCATAATTGATTAAATAATAATCAAATGTAATTCTTTATTCTCCTTAAAGGTTTACCAAAGTCCCTCATATGGCATACACTTGTCAGGAAATTCAGAAAAGGACAGAAGGAGCCCAGGATGAGCAGGAAGATATTCATAACGGGGACAGGCACCGACATCGGGAAGACCTATGTATCAGGGCTTATCGTAAAGAAAATCCATGACACCGGGTTCCGCTCCGCCTACTACAAGGCCGCGATGAGCGGCAACGTGAGGGCTCCTGACGGCTCGCTCATCCCGGGTGACGCCGCGTTCGTGAAGAAAATGTCCCAGACTCCCGAGCCTCTTCCCGACATGTGCCCCTACGTCTATGAGCACGCCTACTCTCCGCACCTTGCCTCAAGGATCGAGGGGAACCCCGTTCAGTTTGACAAAGTTCGTGAAGGACTCGCGAGGCTTGAGCTGCAGGGCTGGGACTTCATCACCATGGAGGGAAGCGGCGGCATCACCTGCCCGCTCTCCTTTGACTCGGGCGAGCTCTATCTTGATGAGATGGTGAAAAAGCTCGGCCTCACCTCAATCATTGTGGCGGACGCCGGCCTCGGCACCATCAACTATGTGGTCCTGACCGTGAATTACATGAGGGACAAGGGGCTTCCCGTCGCCGGCATCATCTACAACCACTGCCACAAGGGGAGCGCCTTCGAGGATGACAACATCTTCATGTGCACCCATCTCACGGGAGTCCCGGAAATCGCCAGGGTATCTGACGGCGACACCTCGCTTGACTGCGACGCGGCGAAGCTTATGGAGCTTTACAGGGAGTAGGCCATGGAAAGGACACGCTTCAGCGTCAAGATGCGCTCGAGCCTCGGCTCGGTTCACGGCATCGGCGGCAGGCACATCTCGGGTGCCGAGAGGATAGTTCCGGAGAAATCCCTCGAGGAGACCGTCTGCGAGATGCTCCGGAGAGCGAGAACCCACGAGAGGGGAACTGCCGACTTCATTCAGATCAAGGTCGAGGAGCTCAATCTCTCGAAGGCAGTCCATGCCCCGCTTCTCCGCTTCAGCGAGATAAAGTCATCGTCAAAGGACGAGGGCCGGAGGATCGCGGCGGAGGAGCTCGAGGCGGCCGGCGTAAGCCATAAGGCGGTCACAGCGGGCATGAGTCTTCTCGGAGCGCTCACCGACAGCATGAGGGGCGCCATGGTGATTGACGCCGAGACCGGAGAGAGGCTCGACACCCTGCCCCGCCCCGGCGTTCCCTCACCGGATCCCAGAAGAGGCATCCGCTGCAGCTCGATGGACATCGCTGACGAGGATGCGTACCGCAGGTTCATGAAGGAGAGGGGGCTCTCCGGGGATCACGCAAGGGAGGCCATGGTCCTCGCCTCCAAGGTGCAGTCAGAGCCATCGACGGTCGCCGAGCTCTGCTGGTCTGACGATCCGGGCTACGTCACGGGCTATGTCGGCTCGAGGAAGAACGGCTACCGCAGGATAACCGTCATGAAGGACTTGGGCGATCCGGTCGGCGGCAGGATTTTCTTTGTCAGGCACGGCACCGACACCGGGAAGTACACCGGGTACATGGAGAACACCCCGGTCCTCATCGACACGCCGGAGGAAGGCAATGCCGCTTGACACGACAGCCTCTCCTGAGGCCGCAGCCAAAAGAGAAGATGACGTGCGCTTCAGCGTGAAGATGCGAGCCTCGGCTCGGTGCACGGGAGGGGCGGCAGGCACATCTCGGGCGCCGAGCGGATCGTTCCTGAAAGCGAACTCGAGGACACCGTCCGGGAAATGCTCCGGAGGGCAAGGACCCATGAGCGCGGCAGGGCTGACTTCATACAGATCAAGGTCGAGGAGATCCGCCTCTCTGGGGCCGTCCATGCTCCGCTTCTCAGATATGCTGAGATCCCGTCATCATCGAAGGACGAGGGCCGGAGGATTGCGGCTGATGAGCTCCTTGCGGCAGGAGTCGGGAGAAATGCCGTTCTCGCTGGATTCCGCCTCCTTGAGGGGCTCCGGGAGAGCATGAGGGGCGCCATGGTGCTTGACGCAGAGACCGGGGAGAGGCTCGACACCCTGCCACGCCCCGGCGTTCCCTCACCGGATCCTGAGAGGGGCATCCGCTGCACCTCGATGGATATCGCTGATGACACAGAGTATCAGAGGCTCATGAAGTCAAAAGGCCTCAAGGGGGATCTCCACGCGAGGGAGGCACTAGTGCTCGCATCCAAGGTGATATCCGATGATTCAACTGCCGCTGAGCTCTGCTGGTCAGATGATCCGGGGCACACCAAAGGCTATGTCGCATCGCGCATGAACGGCTACAGGAGGATCTCGGTGATGAAGGATTTGGGCGACCCGCTCGGCGGCCGGATCTTCTTCGTGCGTCACGGCACTGACATTGCAAAATACGCTGACTATATGGAGAACACCCCTGTTCTCATCGAAATTCAGGAGGAAAGCGATGCTGATTAAGGACATACCGGCCGCTCTTCAGAAACTGAGCGCTGCCGGAGTCTACCGCCATGTGGCGGACTTCAGGATGATCACCCCGACGCTTGCGGAGAGCCCCTCGGGGGAGCGCTTCATCGTCTTCAACTCCAACAACTATCTTGGGCTCACCCACCGGAAGGAGGTCATCGAGGCGGCCGAGAAGGCGCTTCAATACGGCACAGGCTCGGGCGGCGCGCGGCTCACCTCGGGCTCATCGTTTGAGATCTCGCGCCTCGAGAAACATTTCGCGAGGTTCCGCGGCTCAGAGGACGCGCTCGTCTTCAACACCGGCTACATGACGAACCTCGGAGTCCTGTTTGCCCTCGCCTCAAAGGACGACGTCATCTTCAGCGACGCGCTGAACCACGCGAGCATCATCGACGGCTGCCGGATCTCGCGGGCGAAGGTGGTGGTCTATCCGCACGCTGACGCGGAGGCGCTTGAGAAACTCCTTAAGGAGAACCCGACTGACGGGCAGCGCTTCATCGTGACTGACGGCGTGTTCAGCATGGACGGTGACATCGCGCCGCTCCCGGACCTCGCAAGGCTCCGCGACGAGTACCATGCCTTCCTCATCACTGACGAGGCGCACGCCGCCGGAGTCATCGGGAGGACAGGGCGCGGCACTGGTGAGTATTTCGGGAACCCGAAGCTCTCGGACCTCACCGTCGGGACGCTGAGCAAGACGCTCGCCTCGGAGGGAGGCTGCGCCGCCTCGTCAAAGGACGTCATAGAGTTCCTCAGGAACCGCTCGCGCCCCTTCATCTTCTCGACCGCGATATCGCCCTCAACCGCTGCAGCCGCTGACGCCGCCCTCACCATTCTCGAGAACGAGGGCGGGAGCCTTATGGAAAGGCTCGGGAGGAACGTCGCCTTCATGAGAAAGACGCTCACTGAGGCCGGGCTCCCTGTGGTCCCCGGGGAGACCGCGATTATCCCGGTCATCCTCGGCGATCCGGAGAAGGCGGTGATGCTTGCCGCCAAATGCCGAGAGCAGCATATCCTGCTCTCCGCCATCCGCCCGCCCTCAGTACCCGCGGGCACCAGCAGAATCAGGCTTACGGTGACAGCCGCCCACACCGAGGAGGAGCTGTCCCGCGCATCAGAGACCATTATCAGAGCATTCAGGGAGGAGCTGTGACAGACATCGGACACCTTTGGTACCCCTATACCCAGATGAAGCACATGAAGGCGCCGTTCCACGTTACGGGAGCGGACGGCGTGTACATGCATACTGACAGGGGGGATCTCATCGACTCGACCTCGTCCTGGTGGTGCATGATTTACGGCTACCGCAACGAGGAGATCTGCCGAGCCATGGCGGAGCAGGCCATGAAGCTCCCGCATGTGATGATGGCGAACGTCGTCCATGACGGCGCCCGCGACTTCTCCGACCGCCTCGCGGAGTTCCTCCCCGGGACGCTTAATCATGTGTTCTTCTCCGACTCCGGGAGCGTCTCGGTCGAGATCGCGCTCAAGATGGGCTACCAGTACTTCGTAAACCAGAAGAAGCCCCGCAGGAAGATACTCTCACTCAAGAACGCCTACCACGGCGACACCTTCATGGCGATGTCCGTGGGCGATGACGAGGATTTCCACGGCGCGTTCCCGAAGAACCCGGACGTCACCCACATTCCCGTGACCATTGAGGCGCTTGAGGATGCCTTCAGGAAGGAGGGGGAGCAGTACTGCTCGATGATCGTCGAGCCGCTCCTCCAGGGCGCGGGCGGCATGAAGATGTACGGTGTCCCGTTCCTCAAGAGGGCCCGCGAGCTCTGCGACGAGTACGGAGTCATCCTCATTTACGATGAGGTCGCGACGGGATTCGGGAGGACCGGCCACCGCTTCGCGGCGGATCTGGTCTGCCCGGATATCATCTGCCTCGGGAAGGCCCTCACCGGCGGCCACATCGGGCATGCGGCGACTGTCGCGAACGACAGGGTCTACAGCGGCTTCTGGTCGGACTCCAGGGCTGACGCGTTCATGCACGGGCCGACCTTCATGGCGAACCCGATTGCCATGGCCGCGGGGCTCAAGTCACTCGAGATATTCGGGCGCGAGCACACGCTCGACAAGATAAAGAACATCGAGAGGATTGTGAAGCGCGAGCTCGAGGGCTTCCGCCCCGAGGGCGTAAAGGAGACCAGGGTGATGGGGAGCGCCTTCGCGATTGAGGCGGAGAACCCAGCGGATCTCGCAGGATTCCAGGACTTCGCTGCTGAGAACGGCGTGTTCGCGAGGCCGTTCCTCGATGTTCAGTACGGCATGCTGCCGAGCATCATCACCGAGGAACAGATAAAGCAGGTCATTGATGTCATGAAGGCCTGGTGGACAGACCGGAGAAGGGGCTGAGAGCAGCCCCCGGAGAGCCTCACGGCCTGCTGCCGCTTAAAAGGCAGCTGGCCTAGGAAAGCGAGTGGCAGTGCAGCGTGGAGAGGCACCTCAGCGCCTTGACAGGCATCTGCGCGAGCTCCATTGCCTCGCTTATGCTCAGAGGCTCATCCTCCAAGCACTCTTCCCAGCGGACAAGGCTCCAGTACCTGAGCAAAGACTCCGCTGTCACGGAAAGCGCCTGTCTGTTTGCGAGATATACCGGATCATCGGGCCGCATCCTCTCATCACCGAAGCGGAGGTCCACAAGCCAGTGAAGCTCTTCTGCCGGAAGTAGGCACGGAACCGCCGTTTCGGCGATCCTCGCGAGATTCCCCATCACCGGCGCCATCGAGGTGATGCACCATGCTGAGGTGACTTTCCTGGTGCCCCTTATACCGGACATGTCAATCCGGACAATGCTGCCTCCTTCAAGGCCGTCATAATAAGCAGTGACGAACGGAGGAAGCAGTGAGGCAGGGAGCAGGGACACAGTGACTTTCTTTTTCTTAACGTCCCCGGTATCCGCATGGATGACTGATGAGACAGTCTCTTCCCCGTGCGTGACGAAAAGGCGCTTCGTCTCCTCCTCAAGCTGGAAGCGGCGATCCGAAAGGACAAAGAGATAATCTCCACCTTGCGAGAGAGCCTCTCTTTCAAGACCAATAGGAGCACGCCTCAGCGGAACTGCGAGCACGCATCCGCGCAGGTCAAGCAGCCTGATAATTCCCGGATCAGACACCGCATCAAAGAAATCCCTCTCATCATCATTCTCCCAGAGAAGGACACGCCCAGGAGTGAGTGAAGACTCCTGAATACTGACTGCATTCCTGACAGCCGGGTGCCTGCCCGTGCCCGCCTTTGCAAATACCGGGGAGAGCATCAGGCAGAGATCCGGAAGCTTCCCTGGTCTTGCCAGCATCATCGCCTTTCTTATGAGAACCGGTGATACTTCACCCTGAGGCACAAGATCCCGGAACTGCCCGGAAAAAGCCGCCTCCCTGAGGCTGCCGTTTGCTGCTGTGCTGATTTCCGCGGCATCCGTCTTTCCGCCGAGTGAGGAGAGAATGACGCAAGAAAGAAGCATCTCGAGACGGAATGCATCTGCCTGCTTAAGACCCGTACCTGCTGTCTGACTCTCCACAACCGGTGCAGTTTCTTTCTTGCCGTTTTCTTCTGCCCTCTCCCTGAACGCGTCGCGCTCCTTCATGAGACGCCAGGTTGGCGACATCACGAAAGTGCCGTCCCGCCTGATCGATCCGTAGGTAATCCTGCTCTGACGCCTCTCACCGGATACAGGATCCTCCACCTGGATGCTCCTGTATACCTGATAGTAATCGTAGCGGTTGTTGTAATTGAGGCACGCTCCCTCGGGGATGTCATGGTAAAAGCTCAGATCGGGCTTCGGAAAAGGCTTGATGTCAGGCATAGGATCACCATCTCTCTGTTTAAGCAGTCAGGACAATACAGGATTTTTCAGTGGGTTTCAGAAAAAATCCCCGTGCTGTCCCATCACTTCACTGGCAGCAGGAATGACTGCCGGTCACGACTCCCGTCCATTTTCCCTCACGCTCTCAAAGAGCATCGCGCCGAGTCTTTTCAAATGCTCAAGATGATCCTCTGTCTCCTTGGCGGAAAATCCTCTCTGCCTTGAGATCCGGAGCGACGGGAGGAAGAACTCCAGGGTGTCAAAGTCCCTGATCCCCTCGTCCCAGCGCTCGATGAAGATGCGGAGCTCCTCACCGCCTGATCCGCTATGGAGGATCTCCGAGTACGAGATCTCAGTTCCATCCGGGAATGACGCAAAGTGATAAAGCACTGCCCGCACTCCTTACTGCCGCCTGACTGCTGTACGATTCTCTCAGAATCATCACTGCCGCGCAATCTGCCACGGCCTCATGCGCCCTGCCTGGACATTAATATACGTACACTGCTGTTGGCAAATCCGCCGGAATGGGATTAAAATCACAAAAATTGCTCCTTCGATCCGGAGTATCGCTGTTTTTTCCGGCCGCAGTGATCGGGCGGCAGGCACAGAATCGCACAATGGCAGAAGAGTCACAGTTTCTCAGAGTAGGCGTCGACATCGGCTCGACCACCATCAAGACCATCATCCTCAAAGGTGACGGCTCCGTCATCTTCAAGTCCTACGAGCGCCACCTCTCAGAAACCGTCAAGTCCCTCGAGCGCAACCTCGGATATATCAGGGAGCATGCCGGAGACAGACAGTTCTATTTTGCCCTTACAGGCTCCTCTGCCATGGGCCTTGCCGAGAAGTCCGGGCTTCCCTTCGAGCAGGAGGTAATCGCCTGCGCGGCCGCCGTACGGAAGCTTATCCCTGAGACCGACACCGCCGTGGAGCTCGGCGGCGAGGACGCCAAGATCACCTACTTCCGGGGCACCATGGAGCAGCGCATGAACGGCGCCTGCGCCGGCGGCACCGGCTCGTTCATCGACCAGATGGCCATCCTGCTCTCGACCGACGCGAAGGGGCTCAATGACCTTGCCGCGAAGGGAAAGGAGATCCATACCATCGCCTCGCGCTGCGGCGTGTTCGCGAAGACCGACGTGCAGTCCCTGATGAACACCGGCGTGAGCCGCGAGGACATCGCGCTCTCCGTCTTCCAGGCCGTCGTGAACCAGACCATCGGCAACCTCGCCCAGGGCCGCCCGATCAAAGGCCACGTCGCGTTCCTCGGCGGGCCCCTGCATTTCCTCCCCGAGCTCAGGAAGCGCTTCATCGAGACGCTGAAGCTGAGCGAGGACGAGGTGGTAGAGGTAAAGGATGCCAACTATTTTGTGGCGGCAGGCGCGGCATACTCTGAGAGCGCAAGGCTCACGACGGTCCCTGAGCTCGAAAGGCTCCTGAGGAAGGCCTCCGCGCTCGGCGGGCACGGCGCGGGCTCGCCCGATCTCGCGCTCTTCAGATCCGATAAGGAGTACCTTGAGTTCAGGGCCCGCCATGATCTCCACAAGGTAAGGCGCGGAAGCCTCGAGGGGTACAAAGGCGGGCTTTACATCGGCATAGACGCGGGCTCGACGACCACGAAGCTCGCTGCGGTGAGCGCGGGAGGCGAGCTCCTCTATACAGACTACCAGAGCAACCGGGGCGCGCCGCTCGGCACCGTAATTGCGGAGCTCCGGAAGCTCTACTCCCTGCTCCCCGATGGCGTCACCATAGCCGGCTGCTGCTCGACGGGCTACGGCGAGGACCTGGTGCGCGCCGCGCTGCACGCCGACACCGGCGAGGTCGAGACCTTCGCCCACCTCCGCGCCGCCCGCGAGTTCTGCCCTGACGTCTCATTCGTCATGGACATCGGCG
>SAMEA3663052__coassemble_690_pt1 | contig 14568 bp, 10 predicted proteins | sample SAMEA3663052__metabat2_high_PE_014 | metagenome-assembled genome bin SAMEA3663052 (sample SAMEA3663052) | pig gut metagenome | biome: pig gut; feature: pig-associated habitat; material: faeces | place: France | collected 2012 | reverse complement strand
AAGAGGAAGCCTCCCTCTTTCTGCCTCATAAGCATTAGCCTGCCGTGCCTCTCAGTGCCCGCCCTTTCCGGCGGCGCTCAGGGACAGCGCGTCCTCTATATAGCGGATCAGAATGTGGATGATCTTGATATGAACTTCCTGGATCCTGTCAGAGTAGCCGTGGAACGGAACCCTGACCTCGGCGTCCGCGAACCCGGCGAGCTTCCCGCCGTCATTTCCGGTGAGCACCACGGTCTTAATGCCTGCCTTCTTCGCTGACTCCACGGCCTCGATGATGTTGCCGGAGTTTCCCGAGGTCGAGATGCCGAGGAGCACATCGCCGGGCCTCCCGATGCCCTCGACAAAGCGCGAGAACACGTATCTGAAGCCGTAGTCGTTCCCCACGCAGGTGAGGTGCCCCGGATTGTCGCAGGCGACGGCGCCGAGCGCCGGCCTGTCATTCCTGTAGCGGCCGGTGAGCTCCTCGGCGAAGTGCATGGCGTCACAGTTCGAGCCGCCGTTGCCGCAGGAGATGATCTTGCCGCCGTTTCTGAGGCTCTCAGCCATGATTTCCCCCGCCTTCTCAATCGCCGCCGCGCCGCCCGCTGCTATAAACGAGTCAAGGACGCGGCTTGCCTCCTCAAGATCACCAAGGATGTCAGTTTCGGTCATCGGGTCCTCCGGTCAGATTCAGTGAATGGATATTGTCCTGCAGCCCGCCGCAAAACAGCGTCCGGGCTTCAGCTCGCGCCTCTGGCAAAATTCCCGGAAATGCGCGATAAACCAGCCTGATCTTCATAATGTATGACAGATACCACTGTTTGTAAAAGATTTTTGCTGATAATATCATTTCGGAGCAGGTCTTTAAGGATTTCAGGTAATCGATCATGAGCACGGATACCATAACCTTTTTCGATGAAGTCGACGGAAATGACAGCGGAGCCTCCAGCGCGGCTCCTTGGAAGATCCTTGTCGTTGACGATGAGGAGGAGGTTTTCAACGTCACCCAGCTTGCGATAAGCGGGTACGAGATATTCGGCAAGCAGTGCAGGCTCCTCTTCGCCCCCAACTCCAAGGAGGCATGCAAGGTCCTTGACGCCAATCCAGACATCGCCCTGGTGCTCCTCGACATCGTGATGGAGACCGACACCGCCGGGCTCAACGTGATTGAGTACATCAGGAAGCGCCTCGGCAACCCAATAATGAGGATTGTCATCAGGACCGGGCAGCCCGGGGTTATTCCCGAGGAGAACATGCTCCGGGAATACGACATCGACGACTACCGCGAGAAGACCGAGCTCACCGCGCAGAAGCTCCGCACACTGATCCGCTCGAATATCCACTCATTCATGGACATGACGCAGGTCAACAGGCAGAACATCGCCCTCTCGGACATTGCCGGATTCTCCAAGGTCCTCCTCACCGCGCAGACCCAGGACAGCTTTGAGGCCGCAATCTACCAGAAGCTCAACGAGATCGGACTTCCGGCGTGGAGCCTCTCGGGCTACATGAACGTGAGCGCCTACTCCTACCTCTGCAACAAGTACGACAGCGGCATCTCCGTCACTGACTTCGCGACAAAGCAGCCCTACGATCACGATGACATCACCAAGGTGATATTCGAGAGCATCTCCGGCAGGCAGGCCCTCATCTACAAGGGGACAAGCTGCTACATCTGCCTCAACATGTCGGAGCAGGCACCCCCGGCAGGAGCCTTATACGGCCGCCCGGACATCTGCCTCAACATGTCGGAGCAGGAGCTCTACGGCATGGTCTTCAGGCTCGATCCGATCGACGAGGTGAAGATGCGGGGCGACTCGAGGATGCTTGACCTCCTCATCGAGTGCATCACCATAAATTACCGCAACCTGCGCCTGCGCGAGGTAATTGACCGCAACCAGCGCGAGATAATCTACCGTCTCAGCGAGGTCGTCGAGACAAGATCCAAGGAGACCGGGCTCCATGTGAAGCGCGTCTCGCTCTACTGCGAGCTCATCGCTAAGCTCCTCGGACTTCCGAAGGCCGAGCAGGATATCCTCAAGCGCGCAGCGCCCCTTCACGACATCGGCAAGATCGGGATCCCTGACAGGATCCTCAACAAGCCCGGCAAGCTCGATCCGGAGGAATGGGCAATCATGAAGACCCATTCCAAAATCGGATATGACATGCTGAAGGACTCAGACCTGCAGCTCTTCAGGACTGCCGGCATCATCGCCTACTACCATCACGAGAAATGGGACGGCTCAGGCTACCCGCTCGGGCTCAAGGGTGAGGAGATCCCGCTTTACGGAAGAATCGCAGCCCTCGCCGACGTGTTCGACGCGCTCGGCTCTGACAGGTGCTACAAGAAGGCCTGGCCGCTTGACAAAATCCTGAAGCTCATAAGGGAGGAGAGCGGGCACCACTTCGACCCGAAGATTGTGAAGGTCTTCCTCGAGCACCTTGACGAGTTCATCAAGATCCGCGACATGCAGCAGGACCAGTTCACCGAGGGGAACTCCGTGCTCTCAGAGAACTCCTGCCCGACAAAGCCCAAAGGCTGAGAATTCCGCCGCACTTTTGAGGAGAAGGGGCGGCTACTTGATTTCTTATTGTGGTTATTAACTGAAAGTCACAGAAATGCAGTCATATACACAGGGCAACACTGCAAATCGTGCTCTTTTCTGAGATCTTTTGTATAAAGCATATAACGCTGCAGTATTCTTGAAGAGAATTTCTTTTGAAACTCATCGATTGACTTGTGCTCACTTGACTGAGATGACTTAACTTCAATAGGACAAATTTTATCTTTCCTGGACAGAAGAAAATCAATCTCATAGTTTCTGTTAGCTGCAGGAACAGGCCAGGTATGGTAATAAAGGCAGTTTCCGGCAGCCACAAGCATTTGGGCTACCACATTCTCGTACAGGTACCCCAAGTCAGCCCGAAGCCTGCCGCTCAGCAATTTCTGATAGATTATATTATCGGTGAACTTCTTGTCCCAGAAAGCCAGAGTAACGAACAATCCCGTATCACCGCAGAACAGCTTGAAGCGTTCCCTTGATATATGAAATGCCAGTCCGGCACTTGGATCATTAGCATGATATGCAATATTGGTTGTCATTGAATCTTTCAGAATGTTAATTTGCTCACCAACCCTCTCAGCTCTGCTACCATCAATTACAGCTGAAACCTGATAACGTGAGGCATTGCTGTTCAGCTGAGCTGGAATAGCATGAAATAGTGCCGATGTATTCCCGGAAGGATCAAGTTCGTAAAAATCATCATCATACAGTTCCAGGATGCTGCGCTTTCGCTGATCAACTATACTCAGGTTGCTGGTGTCAAGATAATCGTCCACTGCCTGAGGCATTCCTCCGACAAGCATATAGAGACGGAAATCACGCATTAGCTGACGATTAGTATCATCACCAAGCGGTGTTCTCTCGTTGAACATCTTGCGTATAAGCGGAATTGTAGTCTCATCACCAAGTGCCCAGCGAAACTCTTCATAGTCCATGGGATACATGTCCACGCGCGTCTCTTCACTTGGAATAAGGATATTCTGTTTCTTTTTCTTTATGCTTAGAAGGGAACCTGTTTCGATGTAATCATAACGTCCATCTTTAACGAGTTTTTTTATGGCCTGACGGGCAAGCGGCTCTTTTTGTATCTCATCAAAGATGATCACTGATTTGTGGTGAAACAGATCTTTACGATAGCGAAGCTGAAGTTGGGTAAAAAGATAATCTAAATCCGATATATCTTCAAATAGCTTATGTACAGCCATCGGTGCTTCAGAAAAGTCAACAAGAATATAGCTCTTATATTCATTCTTGGCAAAGGACTCTGCTATGGTCGATTTTCCTACACGCCTTGCACCTCTGATCAGCAAAGCCGTTGTACCATGCTGATTAGTTTTCCACTCCAGCATCTGTTGATACAGTTTTCTTTTAAAGATTCTTTTCGTCATTTTTCCGCCATTTACAAACGTTTAAATATGTTTAAATAAATTATCGCAAAAATCAAATCATTACTTTTACAAATGTCAAAATCCGCAAACTTTTATACCTCGTGATTGTCAAAATCCGCAAACTTTTATACTTAGTATCTGTCAAAATCCGCAAATTTAGTTGAACATTAATGTAAAATTAATTATGTGGATAATAACACTTTAATATAGGTAGAAATATTTTTAATGACAATATTTAAACAATTAAATATCGAAATGTAGAAAATATCGCGACATCATGCATCGGTGTAAGGAAAGCCTAGATCTGGTATGGGATTCCGAAATGCTGCAAGAGTTGTTCTCAAGTTCCACAAATAAAATTTGCCATTGCGATAGTTTAAATGACCTACATCAAAATTAGACAGATACAAAGGCAAAGCACGGTAAGGACTTCCGCTCTTCATGAACGCCGGCATCATCACCTGCAATCATCACGAGAAATGGGACGGCTCAGGATACCCGCTCGGTCTCAAGGGCTAGGAGATCCCGCTCTACGGACGCATCGCCGCCCTTGCCGACGTGTTCGACGCGCTCGGCTCCGACAGGTGCTACAAGAAGGCCTGGCCGCTCGACAAAATCCTCAAGCTCATCCGGGAGGAGAGCGGGCACCACTTCGATCCGAAGATCGTAAAGGTCTCCCTCGAGCACCTTGACGAGTTCATCAGGATCCGCGACATGCAGCAGGACCAGTTCACCGAGGGGAACTCCGTGCTCTCAGAGAACTCCTGCCCGACAAAGCCCAGAGGCTGAGCCACCAAATATCTGCCGCAGCGACTGCCGCGGCACTTAATTCCTGTCGCAGAAGCAAACTGCCTTCCTCACTGAACGCACCTCTCCGGTACGTGACTATCCCATCCCTCTGCTGCACAATCCTGAGCCTGCATATGTCCTGGTGACAGGCAGAATGCCCTGCTTCTTAAAAAGTGACGCAGCTGTCATAAACAGACATTATTCCTGCAAAAATATGGTCATAAAAAATCACAGCAGTAAACTTAAGAAACTGAAATCCCGGTCACACGACGGCTGATAAAAGCATCAGACAATAGCGAGGCGGAAAATGAAACAGAATCTGATTACAGGTTTATTAACAGCTCTTAAGTCTGGAGGAACAAGGCTCGCGTGCGGAATTGCCGCCGCCCTTCTGCTGGCAGCAGGCCCTGCATGCTATGCGGACGACATCGATGCTCCGGAGCCGGAAGACGACGTTGATTCCGAGGCCCAGGCTGCAGAATATGCGGAGCACTCCAGGGAATTCCAGCACAGCTGCTTTATCCTGAGCTTTATGTGCGACAGCGCGTACGACTACTTCAAGGAATCCTGCGATCAGGGTTATGACGATGCCTGTGTGCAGCTTGCATGGATGTATCACAACGGAATTGACGTCAAAAAGGAAAATATAAAAATCAGCAAGGACGACGGGAAAGCGCAGCAGCTTCTTGAAAATTCCTGCAGCAGGTATTTCGCACCAGCCTGTCAGGAACTTGCGAGCCTCTACCATCAGAAGAAAAACATCGGCGATGCAATAAGGACGCTGGGCAAAGCCATCGAAGAGTATGAAAAAGAATGCACCAACTACAAAGAAGGCCCCAGCTGCACGAAGCTTGGCCATATTTATGAAAGGAAGTGGCTGAATATCGATAAAGATGTCAGTTCATCACTGTCATACTTCACCAAGGGCTGCGAGCTTGGCGATACGGAGGGATGCGTAGAAATGGCAAAGCTGTACCAGAAAGGCGTGGCCGGCGATGAGGGGAAGAAGGAAGCCAAGAAGATCTTCGAGCTCGCCTGCACCAACCGCTATTATGCTGAGGCATGCGCATATGCAGCAGACTACTATGTGAACAAAATGAGAGTAATTACCGGCGGTGCCATGTTCACAGACGCTGATATGTTCAGTTATTACCTCAATGCAGCATGCAGCGTCTGGAAAACAACCAGATATGATCCGGGCCTGGCAGAGATATGCTACCAGTCAGCAGCCCTTGAGTATGCAAAAAACCAGAAAGGCAAGGATCAGTGCAGACCTCAGCTTGCCCCGCCTCTCCTTGCTGCACAGAATCTTTCATACGCCGTGAGGCTTGGCAATAAGGATGCAGAAAATCTGCAGGCCTCGATTGTAAAGAAAATACACACGGCACTGGAGCAATACTCCGGCGGCACTGTGGGAAACAGCTGCGACAAGGATCAGTACAGCAAATACATGGAAGAGGAAATCACGAAAATCACCGAGCTGTGCGATGAAGGGGTTTCAGGCTTCCGGGACTACAATTCGGCCCACAGAACGTACGGCGACTACTGCATGGAGGCTGCCTATTACCATCAGAGGAAAAATGATCAGGAACAGTCAGAGCATTTCCTTGACACTGCCTGTTCCCTGCATCAGAAAGAGGGCTGCCTGACACTTGCAGAATACTACAAATCAAAGAACAACAAAGAACAGGTACAAAGCTATTTCTATTCGGGATGCGACAATAGTCCTGACACGAATGAGACCTGCAAGGAACTGGACGCCTTTCTCAGGCAGTGATCTACGAGAGCCAGGCAGGCACGCCGGCAGACGGCGTGCCTTAAGCCGCAATTCCTTTTCCCCGACGGGAACAGCCCGGGCACTGCCCGGGCTTACTGTTTTCCTGCCGCCTCAGCGCCTTCCGCAGGAGGCTCAGGCTCCTTCCTGAATACCGGCGTGCACCGCCCCACCCTCGCAACATAGTCAAGTATGCTCTCATGGAGCGCCAGCTCCGCCTCGCTCGGATGGATGACCTTGAAATGCGCGCCGGTCTTTCTCGCCCTCTTCCTGCTTCCGGGCGCGCCGCCTGCCGCGTCATCGCCGAAGGTGAGCTCGCGCTGGCCGCCCGTCATGCGGAGGTAGACCTCGGCCAGGAGGAGCGCGTCGAGGAGCGCACCGTGTCCCTCGGTCTCACGCTCTGTCCTGTCGACCTCGAACCTCGTGCAGAGGGCGTCGAGGCTCACTCTCTCACCGGGGAACATCTCCTTGGCGACAGCGAGCGTATCAACCACCTTAGAGACGCTCTCCATGGTCTCGCTCGCGTGCGCGAGGCTGAACTCCTGGTTGAGGAACGCGGTATCGAACGAGGCGTTGTGGATGAGGACCGTGCTTCCCCTGATGAACTCGACAAAGCCCGGCATCTCCTCGATGAACTTCTTCTTGTCAGCGAGGAACTCGTCCGAGATGTGGTGCACGGCCTCGGCCTCCTTCGACACCTGCATCTCTGGGTTCAGGAACACATGGTACTTCCGCCCGGTGAGGCGGCGGTTCATAATCTCGACCGCGCCGATCTCGATGACGCGGTGTCCCTTCTCGACGTGCTCGCCTCCGTCATCGTTGTTCATGCCGGTTGTTTCAGTATCAAGCGCCACCAGGCGGCCGCTGTCATTTTCCATCATTCGCTCCAGTTCACAGGCAAATCCCGGCAGAGTTCCCGGCCGCGGATCGCACTCTTGTGCTTTTTAGGCTAAACTATATCAGGATTTCATCTCAGGACCAAACAATGTCACTTACCCAGAAACAGATTCAGTATCTCAAGGAAAAAGCCCACAGCCTCTCGCCCGTCGTAACCATCGGGCAGAAGGGCATCACAGAGTCCCTGATCAAGGAGCTCGACAGCTCAATAGAGAACCATGAGCTTCTCAAGGTGAAGATCCAGGGAGGCGACCGCGACTCAAGGACCGCTGCCGCAGAGGAGCTCTCTAAGGCAACCTCAAGCGAGACCGTCCAGATCATAGGGAACGTCATCACCCTCTTCAGGCAGAAGAAGAAGGAGTCAAAGTTCTCGCTGCCGAAAGACAAATAAGGGGTGATACCGGAAAAGGCCCGGAGCAGGGCTCTTTTCCGAAGCCTGAATACGCAAATGCCCGGGTCTCCCCGGGCATTCTCATATCCGCGCAGGCGCTTCGGATCAGATGTACTCGACCTTCATGATCTTGTAGACGAAGCAGCCGGATGGGAGCTTCACCGGCACGAACTTCCCTACCTTCTTTCCTATAAGCGCGCGGCCAATCGGGGTGTTGGAGGAGATCATCTTCTGCGCGATGTCCGCCTCATCATCGCCTACCAGCTTGTAGGTGTTCTTGATGGTGTACTCTGAGAGGTCCTCGTCTGCGTAGTCGGACTCGTCGTAGTCAAGATAGTCCTCGTACTCGTCCTCATCCTCGAGCTTCTTCCCGATGAACGTAACAGTTGATCCGAAGACCACAGTGCCGTCATTGGTAAGCTTCGTGACATCGATGATGCGGCAGTTCGAGAGCTTCCCCTCGATGTCCTTGATGAATGCCTCATTCTGACTGTGAAGCTCCCTTGCCGCATGGTACTCGGCGTTCTCGCTCAGGTCGCCGTGCTCGCGGGCCTCGGCAATCGCCGCGGTAATCTGCGGGCGCTTGACGTTCTTGCGGTACTCGAGCTCCTTCTTGAGCTTTGCCGCGCCTTCCACGGTAAGAGCGATAATCTCGTCAGCCATTGAAATTCCCCCTTACGGCCGCCTGCGCGGCCTCTTAAAACTGTTTTCCGAAGCGGGCAGGCTCCTGCCCGCAGGCATTATTTCTTGAGATCCTTGAAGAACTGCTTGATCCTGTCGACGAAGTCCTTCGCCTCAGGGCTGTGGCTCCCCGGCTTGTCCTGCGACTCGCCGAGAGACTCACCGAACTTCCTGAGAAGCTCCTTCTGCTCGTCATTGAGCTTGACAGGCGTCTCGACCTTCACCGCGACGATGAGATCGCCCTTGCCGCCGGAGGTCGTGGGCATGCCGCCTCCGCGGATGCGGAAGCGCTTGCCGGTCTGGGTCTCGCCCGATATGGTGATGCTCTTCTCCCCGTCAAGCGTCGGAACAGTGACGCTGCCGCCGAGAGCCGCGGTAACAAAGCTGATGGGCACCTCGCAGTAAAGCGTGGAGTCCTCGCGCGTGAAGATGCGGTGCGGCTCAACGATGATGCGTACATAGAGACCCCCGGGAACTCCGCCGCGCGGCGCAGCCTGTCCCTCGCCGGAGAGGCGGAGAACCATGCCGCTGTCCGCTCCCGCAGGGATCCTGACGCTGAGTGTCTTGCGCTTCTTGACAGTTCCCGAACCGTGGCAGTGTGAGCACGGGGTCTTGACGTACTTGCCGGTGCCGTGGCAGTGCGGGCAGGGCTGCCTGACCTGGAAGAAGCCCTGGCGCATGGTGATCTGGCCGGAGCCGTGGCAGTACGGGCAGGTCTCGGGCTCAGTGCCGGACGCAGCTCCGGTGCCGTGGCAGTCAGGGCACTCGACAAGCGTCTGTACCGAAATATCCTTGGTGCAGCCTCTGTAGACATCCTCAAGGGTGACCGTACAGTCCATCTGCAGGTCAGCGCCCCTCTCAGGCTCCGCCTGCGCTCCCCTGCCGCCTCCGCGGCGTCCGAAGATGTCGCCGAATATATCGCCGAAGATGTCTCCGAAGTCACCGCCGCCGAAGCCGCCCTGGAATCCGCCGCCGGCGCCCTGCTGGTTCGGGTCGATACCCTGATCGTACATCTGGCGCTTCTCGGGATGGGACAGGACGTCGTACGCCTCGTTGACTTCCTTGAACTTGGCCGCGTACTTCTCAGGATCATCAGGATGGCGGTCCGGATGGTACTTGATGGCAGCACGCTTGAACGCCTTCTTTATTTCCTCGTCGCTGGCGTCTTTGGAAACGCCCAGTATCTCATAATAGTCTTTCATGATATTTGCGGTTCCGGCACGCCCCGGAAGCGTTCTCCTTTAAGTACGCCCTAATGCTCTGAGTTTTTATAAACCTTGTACTAAAAACTGGTGTAAGTTTTATAAAACATTGCTACTTCAGTAAGTTAAATAAATTCAAACAATTTATAGAACTCATTCAAACCAGTACCATGTACTAAACATCAGTTTCATTTCAGGCAGCCTGCAGAATTCAGTTGCTCAAACCAAAGCGTCTGCATGCCAGCGCAGGCTGCCGATAAAAATCCGGATGTTTTCGTATGAAACAGCGCCGGAACTATTCTTAATTTTAATTGATTTCAGCTCGTCCTCGAACGACTTCTTACAGCATTGGCACTTCAAAGAATGCTTCGGAAAATACGAAGCGTCATTTTCAGTACAAAACTGTAAAACTGAAACTAAGGCATCGTTCATCATCGTCTGCTGATTACGGCTCCAGCACGAGAGAGCCCTCACCGCTCTCTCGTGCTGGCTGCCAAGAAAGGAGACGCCCGGAGGCGCCTCCCGTTCTGACTCAGTCAGGCCTGCAGATTACTTCTCGGTAAACTCTGCGTCCTGGATGTTGTCATCATTGCCCTTGTTGCTGCTGCCTGAGCTGCTGCCCGCGCTTCCCTGTGAGTAGGAGGAGGAGTTAGGCTGAGGGCCCTGCTGTGCACCCTGCTGCGCAGCCTCGGCAAGAGCCTGGGATGCGGCCATGAGCTGCTGCTCCTTGGTGGCAATCACATCCTTGTCATCGCCCTTTGCGGCGTTCTCGAGCTCGTTGACCGCGCGCTCAATCTCCTCGCGCTTGTCGGCAGGAAGCTTGCTTCCGTTCTCGTCAAGCTGCTTGCGTACGGCATGGACTGTCGCGTCCGCGCGGTTCCTTGCCTCGACGAGCTCGGCGAACTTCTTGTCGTTTGCCTCGTTCTGCTCGCCCTCGCGGACCATGCGCTGGACATCGTCATCGGAAAGTCCCGAGGAGGCCTTGATGGTGATGTTCTGCTCCTTGCCGGTTGCCTTGTCCTTTGCGGATACATGGAGGATGCCGTCCGCATCGATATCGAAGGTAACCTCAATCTGCGGCATGCCGCGCGGAGCGGGGTTGATGCCGTCGAGGTTGAACTGGCCGAGGGACTTGTTGTACATCGCCTGCTTGCGCTCGCCCTGCAGAACGTGAATGGTTACCGCAGTCTGGTTGTCCTCGGCGGTCGAGAAGACCTGGGTCTTCTTGGTCGGGATGGTGGTGTTCTTGGGGATAAGTCCGGTCATGACGCCGCCCAGGGTCTCGATTCCGAGGGTAAGCGGGGTGACATCAAGAAGGAGAACGTCGTTCTTGGATCCTGAGAGAACGCCGCCCTGAATTGCAGCGCCGAGCGCGACTGCCTCATCAGGGTTGACGTCCTTCCTGGGCTCCTTGCCGAAGAAGTCCTTGACGACACGCTGGATCATCGGCATGCGGGTCTGGCCGCCTACCAGGATGACCTCGTTGATGTCGCTCTTCGAGAGTCCGGAATCCTTGATGGCCTGCTCGACAGGGCCGAGTGAGCCGTTGACGAGGTCCTCAACCAGTGACTCGAGCTTTGCGCGGGTCAGCTTGATGTTCATATGGACAGGGCCGTTCTGGTTCGAGCTGATGTACGGAATATTGATCTCTGACTCCTGGGCGGAGGAAAGCTCAATCTTCGCCTTCTCGGCAGCCTCCTTGAGTCTCTGCAGAGCAAGCTTGTCCTGACGGAGATCAATGCCGTTGGAGTTCTTGAACTCGGAGATGAGGAAGTCGATGATGCGGTTGTCGATATCATCGCCGCCGAGGTGGGTGTTGCCGTTGGTCGCAAGAACCTCGAAGGTCTTCTCGCCGTCAACCTCATCGATATCGATGATGGAGATATCGAACGTGCCGCCGCCGAAGTCGTAGACCGCGATCTTGCTCTCGCCCTGAACCTTGTCAACGCCGTAGGCGAACGCAGCTGCAGTAGGCTCGTTGATGATGCGCTTTACGTCAAGTCCTGCGATGCGGCCTGCATCCTTGGTTGCCTGGCGCTGCGCGTCGTTGAAGTATGCCGGAACAGTGATGACCGCCTCGGTTACCTTCTCGCCGAGGATATCCTCGGCGGACTTCTTCATCTTGCGGAGGACCTCTGCGGAAATCTGCGGAGGAGCCATCTTCTTGCCCTTTACCTCAACCCAGGCGTCGCCGTTGTCCGCAGGGACAATCTTGAAGGGCAGGACCTTGAGGTCGCGCTGTACCTCAGGATCAGTGAACTTGCGTCCGATAAGGCGCTTGATGGAATAGTAGGTGTTTCCGGAGTTGGAAATCGCCTGGTTCTTTGCCGGATCGCCGACAACGATATTGCCGTCCTTGGTGTAGGCAACAACGGACGGGGTGGTGCGCTTGCCCTCGGAGTTCTCGAGAACCTTTGCCCTGTCGCCGTCGAGCACCGCCACGCAGCTGTTGGTGGTACCAAGGTCTATACCGATAATCTTTGACATTTTAAAACTCCCTGAAAGTTAATTCTTCGTCAAACTCTTGTATGACAGCTGCCAGCTTTGCGGTGCTCTGTCATTCACAACCGCTTATATGGGGATGCCTGCTTTAAATTCAAGGAAAATAGATTTTTTGTTTAAAATTCCGGCCTTCAGGTGACAGGCACATGGGAAATTAAGGCTGTGAGCAGACCGGAGCCGTGCCGGCTCCTCAAGGCACACTTGGATGAAAAGGCCGCCCGGAGTCATGAGCCCGGACACATCAGGAATAAAAAAGGCAGTGAGGCGCCACTTGCCCCGCTGCCTGTCAGAAAAACACCAGCTTCTCTCAGTCGCCGCCGGCGCCCGAGCTCCCGATGATGACCTTGGCGTAGCGGATGCAGCGTCCATTGAGACTGTAGCCCTTCGCCTTGGTCTCGATTATGACCTCGCTTCCGTCCCCTCCTCCCACAGAGGCGATGGCCTCCTCGGTGTTCGGATCGAACGGCGAGCCCTTCTCCGGATCTATCTGGATAAGGCCGTTGTCACTGAAGGCCTTGAGGAACAGCCGGTAGATCTGTATGGTGCCGTCACGGTAAGCCGCAAGCGCCGGATCATCCCCCATGTGCGAAAGAGCCGCCTCCATCGCGTCCAGGGGCGCGAGGAGCGACTTCGCGAAGCCGGTGACCGCGAAGTCACGGGCCTTCTCAATCTCGCGCTCCATGCGGGAGCGGGGAACCATCTCAGGATCACCGCTGCTGCCATCGCTCTCCGGCCTCTCCTGACCGCCTTCAGCTCGGGCAGAGGCAGAGGCGGAAGCAGCTGCCGCAGCACCCGCCGCGGAAGCTGAGGCAGATGCCGCAGAGGATGCGGGACCTGACGCATCTCCTGCGCCGGAGCCGGCCGTTTCCGGCTGCTCCGTCTTCTGCTCTGCACTGCCCTCAGCTGACGGAGAGACCTCTGCTGTGATGTCGAGGCCGAGATCCGGCACCCTCACATTTGCGAGGACCGCATTGAGCGCCCCGGCCGAGGGCTTCAGCGAAACCTCGCCGAAGACCGGATGATCGGAGACGCCCTCCGACCTCCCGAAGCCGAAGCGGCCGAGCGGCATGCCGTTCTCAGTGAGCGCCAGGCCGTAGGGCGTCATGCCGGATGGGATCTCGATCCTTGCCGGGCGGCTTTTCATGAGCGATGCGCCGGGAGGGAGGATGTCAACCGGGACGCTCCTTGCCGAGATCCTCCTCGGCAGTGAGCCGTAGCCTGACGGCGCGGAGGGACGCAGGAGGATCTCGCCCGAGAGCCCGTAGGGGAATGCCTCCTCTGCCGCGGAGCTGCCGTAGAGGCAGAGTATGGCGGCACCGCCGAGCGAGTCATACTCGGCATCCTGTGCGCTGGCCATGACCTCCGGGCAGCAGGAGCAGAGCACCCCGGGGAGCCCGGTATAGCCGCCGGTATCAGCCGAGACAATGAGCCCGACCGCACCGCGGCTGATGCCGAACATTCTCATCCTCTCCGCAATCACGGAAAGCGGCTTCCTGAAGGTCTCCGCGGCGCTCTCCGCGACCCATTCCCTGGTCAGTGTTACGCGCTGTCCGCGGTAGATCCCCTCGGCGCCCTCACGGTTCCTGAGGATGCTCCGGAGCCTCCTCACCGTCATCATGAGCTCGTTGTCGGGTGTCCCGCCGTCGAGAAGCCCGGAGGCGATGTCATAGTCAAGCATGAACATGCCGGTGTCGCCGCCGGCGGCCGCGAAGCCGTCGAATGCGGAAAAGCCCCTGTTCCTGTCCGGATCAAAGCCGGAGAGATGGAAGCTCCAGCCCATCTCAGAAATCTCAAGCGCTGCGATTACCCCGGGGCGGCCGTGAACGGCAAGGGATGCTGAGGCGGCAACAGCCGAGGCATAGCCGCGCGAGACGACACGGAGGACCCTGATGCCGGCCTTCTCCGCGGCTTTCGCAACGGCATCGCGGGCAGACCTCGTCAGGAAGCCGGGTACAGCAAGCACTGCCTCGTCAGTCCTCTGCCCGTATGATGCCTCGGCCTTCTGCCTGACCTCGGCGATCATTCCGCCAACTGCTTCCTCAGGCGCCATCACTGCGCCTGACGGGAGCTTTATGCCCGCATGGCCGTCAGCGCCCTTTGCGAAGGAAATGCCGAACAGCGAGCTTATTTCAGGAAGAGCCGGATCCGCGGGGGATCTCCCGATGAGATCCGGAAGAAACGGGACCGGCACGCCCTCAGGCTGCACTGCCGCCTGGGCACTGCCTCCCAGAATGAGCCTCCCGCTCCGGTCAAGGGCCGCCGCGCGTACGGCGCTGCCGCTGATGTCTATGCCGATTTTCATAACGCCCTCCGCGTCTCAGGAGTCCGAAAAAAAACGGACATTATGAATCGAGTAGGCGGATGTTTTAGCATCACACCTCTCACAACACCGTACGTGCGG
>SAMEA3663052__coassemble_656_pt1 | contig 15454 bp, 14 predicted proteins | sample SAMEA3663052__metabat2_high_PE_014 | metagenome-assembled genome bin SAMEA3663052 (sample SAMEA3663052) | pig gut metagenome | biome: pig gut; feature: pig-associated habitat; material: faeces | place: France | collected 2012 | reverse complement strand
AAGCAGTAATGCATGGCGGCCTCGATCTGAGGACACCGTCAAAAGAGCTTAAGGCCGGCATAATGCCGGCTTTTTGCAGCCCTGCACTGCCCAGGATGTTCCTCCCGGCCCGCCATTGGGGAGCAGCATGTCACAGGGGAAGGACTCTCCATGCGCCATTCTGCCCGGAAAGACTTCGTACGGCACCCGCCATGGGATCCTCCGAATCCTTATTTTGAGAGATATATGTCATACCTTTACAGCTTTTGAACACCCGCATCTGATTTTGCTACTTATATCTCATTTATGAAGGTTTATGCCATTAAAATAAAGACAGGCTTTTGAAATGGAGAACCTCATGAAGGGAAAGCTCAAGGTCAACCTGCACCTCACCCAGGCCTGCAACTACCACTGCCGCCACTGCTTCGCCATGTTCCCGGAGCCCCGCGACCTGTCGCCTGAGCGCTGGAAGGACATCATCAGCGGCCTTGCGGAGAGCGGCCTGGTCGGCGCCATCAACTTCGCGGGCGGCGAGCCGGTGTTCTGCCGCGGGTTCCCTGAGATTGTCTCCTTTGCCCACGAGAAGGGATTCCTCCTCTCCATCATCACGAACGGCTCGCTCCTGAGGAATGAGAAGCTCTTTCCCCGTGAGCTCTTCCCCATGCTCAGCATGTTCGGCTTCTCCATTGACAGCCTGAATTACGACACTCTACGGAGGATCGGAAGGTACGACAGCAGGGGAAACATCCTCGGCAGGCAAGGCTTCATCGACACCGCAAGGCTCATCAGGGAATTGAGTCCCAGTGCTGCCGTCAAGATCAACACCGTTGTCTCGAAGCTCAACTGGAACGAGCGCCTCGTTGACATCGAGGAGGTGCCCGTCAGCAGGTGGAAGTTCCTGAAGATGAAGGTATTCGAGACGAAGGGCTTCTCCAACAGGGACCTTGCCGTAACAGAGAGCGAGTTTGAGTCATTCGTGAGGAACAACCGCCGCAGGTACGGGGAGACAGTGGTCGAGAGCACCATGGAGCGCTCCTACCTCATCATCGACAACGCAGGGAACCTCCTCGACAACCGCGGCGACTCCTACACGATCATCGGGAACCTCCTCGAGGAGCCCTTCGGCGAGCTCCTCTCACGCTTCAGCCTTGATGACCGGGAGTACTCAAGGCGCTACGCCGAGGCAAAATGAGAGCTTCGCTCATGGCTCCATGAGGCTTCGCAGGCCGCATCATCCTGAGGAACATGCAGGCTTCTCTCCCGGAGGCGCGTCTCCGGGCCCAATCCATTCCGTCTCCCGGAATCCTTATAATGCAGGGTTTCAGCATGCGTGCGCTCAGGGCAATAATGGCGCCTTATAATACGTTCACACTCATGAACATAATGGTGGCTTAATGAGCTCCGTAGACCGCAGCCTCCCCGGCATGCCTGTACCAGCATTCGCCTATCCTGACCGTCACGACGGAAGGGTTTTCGTCCGCAACAGAGACCGGAATGGAAAGATGACCAAGAGAACGATCGGGCACATGACCGACAGCACTCCGGGAGAGGAGAAAATGGTCCCGAACCGCTATTTCCGCGAATGCTACCCGGATCTTTACTCGGAGGCCTACCCGGGAAAGTCACTGCCGAAGCGTGACATAAGCGCCGGAATGTACGCGCTGACCCTGGGGATTGCCACAGGGACAGGGCTGTATGAGGACCTCCGGAATATATACGGAGCTGAGGATGTGAACGCGATACTGGACTGTGCGATGTTCTCCATACTGCACCCCGGCAGTTCCCCGCTGGAATTTGAGACAGCCATGGAAAGTGAGGCCGTCTTCTCGGAGAGGCTCCACAGCCAGAGCTGGTACTCCGCGTTCTTCGCCGAAAAGCTCTCAGAGGATAAGAATCACGCGCTCCGCATCAGGCGGATGGAGCGGCTCATGGCGGCAGGGCTCAGGAATGTCTGGCTTTCGGCAGTCGGCCCCGGGCGCGGCGGGGCCGGAGCTGCCCGCTGCATATACGCTCTCGACGCCGCCTCCGGGAGGCCGGTAACCTGGTTTCCCTGTAACGGCAGCGTGCCTGACTTCCTGGCATTCGAGAAAATCTCCGTATTCCTCAGGAGCTTCCATGTCGAAATAGAAGGCGCGGTGCTGGGAAGCCGCTTCGCCCTCCCTGAAGTGCCCGGTCTCATCCAGAGCCGCGGCCTGAAGTACGTCATCGCGCTCCCCGGGGACAGCCCTGCCCATCAGCAGATGCTGAATGAGCATGCAGCTTATATAAGGTGGCGCTCAGGGTACCTCCTTGATGATGGGACAGTTTCCGGCACAGCCGCTGCCATAAAGCTATTCAGTGAGAGCCCCGTGGAATCCCCTGTATGCCTCTTCTTTGACGGAGAAGCCGCGTCCCGGGAGTCACTGGAGCTCATCAGGAAAATCCAGTCCGGGAAACGGAGAATCCAGAGGGCCATAGCCTCCGGTGAGGAGGCCTTGGTCCCCGGGGACCTCCGGAAATACCTGTCAATAGACGTGGAAGGCTCCGGGCGGACAGTCAGCATTGACAGCGCCGCGCTTGATGAGAGCCTCTCATCGAAAGGCTTCTTCAGCTTTGCAGTGTCACAAGGCATCTCCCCGTCAGATGCACTGAGGCTCTGCAGGATGCCGGAGGACTCCGGGCTCGGCATTCCCGGGGGAGAGGAAGCAGGCCCCGGGCAGTCCGGCCGCGCGCGGTGCTCCCCGGGAAGGCTCGCCATGCTCTTCATCTCGGGCATTGTCCGCTCTGAGATTATGAGGGCCTGCAGGAAATGCGGGCTCAGTGAGGATCAGGCGCTCCGGAGCCTCAGTGAGGTCAGGCTGCTATCCTCAGGGAATGATCAGTATGAAGCCGTGCGCGGCGTTCCGGATGACGCGCTGAGGCTCCTCGGGGAATTTTCCATTGACGTGGACAGCCTGGAGAGGATTGCGGCGGAGTACAGCAGCCGCAGCCGTGCTGACGCGAGGAACCCCGACCGCAGGATTCCTGATGACGGAAATACTCTCACAAGGGCCAACTCCCACAGGAGGGGCCGGCCGCGCAAGGCAGCGCCCGAAAAGTCAGAAAACGGCAGAGTGAGCGGCGGCGATGCCACGGAAGCAGTGAAGCCAAAGGGAGGAAGGCCCAAGGGGAAGAAGGACTCAAAGCCCAGGAAGCCGAGGTCTGACAGGGGAGTGCCGCGCAAAAAAGGGATGCCTCTTACCAAACATTCACAATTTTTATGAAATCGCGAGGGTATTCCTAAAACCTAACCTCATCTTTCATCATTTGAATAATATTCAAATGCTTTACTCCGCTTCGTTCCTGCAGGAGCAAATCCATTGTGAGCAGGTATTTCAGATAGCCGTCACGAATCGACTCCAGAGAGGCGTATTCCCGATTCTCTGTAATATTATTGCCGTCCGCATTGAACCTTTCGTTGTAAATAGTTTTTGCTACCTGAACATAACAGTAATTTCTATTGGCATCCCGCAGAATGAAATCAACCTCAAGCTTGCCTATCCTGCCGATGCTTACTGAGTACCCCAGGCTTCTTGCGTAGTTGTAAACAATATTTTCCAGCGCAGGACCATAATTGATATTGTTATCTGTGTTTTTCGAGTAGTAGAAAGCGAGATCTGTAAGGTAATATTTTTCCTCTCCATTCAGTGACTTCCGGCTTTTCATGTCAAACCGGTTGCATCTGCTGATGATCCGTGCATTTTCCAAAATCGAAAGATAATTGTACAGAGTCTCTTTACGAACTGGCCCGTCACTAATGTCTGACAGAGCTCTGCAAAGTCTGCTTATAGAGGTAGTAGCACCAAAGTTGTTGATGATATATACCATCAGTTTGTTAAACAGCTGCTTGTGACGAATCTTTTTATTTCTACGTATATCTTTTTCATAGATTTCATCAATGACACTTTCTGTATAAGAATGTTTATCTTCATAGGAATCAAATCTGACTGCATAAGGAAATCCGCCTTCGCGGATATAGCTTACGAATTCATTCTCCAGATGAACTGATATTTCCTTGCCCAAAAATGCCTTCATTCCAAGATATTCGCTGAACGAAAGTGTAGAGATTTCGAATTCTATATAACGTCCGGTAAGTTTTGTTGCGAGTTCCCCTGACAGGAGATAGCCATTGCTGCCAGTAATAAAAATGGAGAATCCTTCTTCACGCAAAGCATTTATGGTCTCTTCAAAGCCAACCACGTTCTGAATTTCATCAATGAACAGATATTTGATACTGTCCCTGTCACACTGTTCTGACTTTAGGTCTATGACATTTTCAAGAGCATCAGTCGTACGGATTTTCTTGTGCGGACGCAAATCGAGAGAGATAAAAATGATATTTTTTCTATCAACTCCCCTCTCAATAAGTTCGTCTGCAATCATACGCATTATGGAGGACTTACCGCATCGTCTTACTCCGATCAGAACTTTTATGATTTCAGTTTCATCATAAAATCCCCTAATCTTCTTCAAATACATTTCTCTCTTATATAATTTCTGTTTAACCATGTATTAAAAATATCCATTGATTTTTTAAAATTATAACAGAAAAATGGCTCATAACCGTACTAATCTTAAAAAAAATAAATTTAGTACGGTTATGAAACCATTTTACTCAAGGAGCATCTTATATCAAGCTTCGAATTAGTTGCAGAGAATTATATATAAAATTTAACGGTCTTAAGTATATGAATATTGCTTACTGACAAGCTTCAATTTTTGTCTCATAACCGTACTAATCTGCAAAAAATGCAAATTAGTACGGTTATAAACCGGTTTTAGGCATATGTCAGGGCTTTCGTAACATGATCGATAAAACAGATTTTTCGCTGTGTAACACTGAGCCTGATGCCTGCACTGCGCAATCATCACTTCCAAAATAGCCTTATAACCGTACTAATCTGCAAAAAATGCAAATTAGTACGGTTATAAACCGGTTTTCAGCACATGTCTGGCTTCCGCGGCAGCCAGACCAAACTGCATTTTCCTGTAAGACGCTGATCCTTATGCACGGCTCCTCCGGCAACGTATCCAAATTGGTCTCATAACCGTACTTTTTTGCCAAAAAATCAAATTAGTACGGTTAGCGCAGGTTTTCAGCAGATATCAGGACTTCCGGAACAGCCCATTAAAATATACCCAGCGGAGTGGACACGACAGAAATTGGGTTACCCTTAATTCGGACACCTAAAATTAGCTAACCCAAAAAAGCGGACACCTCACATCAGGCAGAAAGTTTCACACAGATCGCTGCTCCTTATTATGCATGCTGCGGGGCAGCGGAGCCGCTTGAATGCCGGACAGGAATTGAAACATCCAAAAGAGCAGGTAAAATAGTGCCCCGTTCACCGCAATTCCGGAACTGCGTCCCATGGATTCCCTCTTTGAGCCCACGCTCGTATCATTCCTCATCGTCTGCCCGCTCCTCTTCCTCTCGGGGCTCGTTGACTCGATCGCAGGAGGCGGCGGGCTCATCTCGCTCCCTGCCTTCATGCTCACCGGCATGCCGATGCACGCGAGCCTTGCGACCAACAAGCTCTCGTCGACCTTCGGGACAGCAGTCGCCGCGGCAAGGCTCTTCCGGAACGGGCTTATCGACCTGAGGCTCGCCCTGCCCGCGGTAATCGCGGGAGGCGCGGGATCCGCGCTCGGATCGAGCCTCTCCCTCATCATGCCCGAGGCCCTCATCGAGAAAATACTGCTGTTCGTGCTCCCGGCCGCAGCGTTCCTGGTGCTGAACAAACGGCTCTTCAGGGACAACCCGGACTCCGGGAATCACATCCATTCAGCGAAGACATACACCATCGTCATCCTGACTGCGCTCATTGTCGGATCCTATGACGGGCTCTACGGCCCCGGGACAGGATCGTTCCTCATCATTGCCTTCACGGTCTTCGCGAAAATGCCGATCATAAAGGCGAACGGCCTTGCGAAGGCGATAAACCTCACAACCAACATCGCGGCGCTTGCGGTGTTCCTCATCCACGGCCAGGCCGTCATTGCGCTGGGGCTTGCGGGTGCCGCCTGCAGCATTGCCGGCAACTACATCGGAACAGGGCTTGCGATGTCAAAGGGAGCAAGGATAGCAAGGCCGGTGCTCATAGCGGTCCTGACGCTTATCCTCATCAAGATCATCGGCGGGCTTTAGCCGCGGCTACGAGAGCACTCGAAAGCGCCGGCACGCATGTGAGGCTCCGCGCCGGGATGCCGGCCTGCCTGGGGAAATGTGCCGGAAACTGCTGTACTTCCGGGCAGAAAAAGCAGACAGCCGCGGCTCCTGCATCAGAAAGCCATAAGGGAAAAGGCTCTGCTTTTCCCGGACCCTCGGGCTCATTCAGCCAGATCATTCATCAGCAGAAAATCCTTCAGCCTGATATGCCTGACGGCGCTCGTGGAGTAATCGATATCGTCGTTGGTTATGATGATCCTGCTGTCAGTCTGGCTTATATTCCCGAAAGCCGAGAACTCCCTCTGGTATGCCTTTTCCTCGGCAACGCTGTAGGCAGCCTGCACGAAGTAACGTTTGCCGTCTTTCTCTGCAAGGAAATCGATCTCGCGCCCGTTATTGTCGTAGACGGAAACGGTGTATCCCATGTAGATCAGCTCATTGCAGACAATGTTCTCAAGGTTATGCGTCAGATCATAGCGGCCGTCATGGCATCTGATGGAGTTAAGCGCAACATCGCAGTCGTAAAGCTTCCTGCTCTGCTCAAGCTCTCTTTTGGCCTTTCTGGAATACCTCGCAACTTCATCAATGACATAGGCCTCCCGGAGATACCCAATCCATTTCTGCACCGTGCCGGGCCTGCATCTGATTCCATTGGAGTTCAGGTAATCAGAAATGGATTTGGCGGAACAGATCCGCCCATTTGAGATCAGGACATAACTGGCTGCCTTTTTGAACTCTTCGGCTTTTCTGATTCCGTAACGCCCGATGATGTCGCTGCTGACAATGGTATTGTCCAGATCATTGAGATACCGTCGCTGCTCACTGACTGAACCAAATTCGAGCCGCTTGGGAAAACCTCCCCAGATCAGGTAATCCGTGACAGACACATCCCTCCCGAGCTCTCTCCCGTACTCAAGAAGCTCCCTGTACACAAACGGCCTGACCCTGAAGGACACATATCTTCCGGAAAGCTCACTGGTAAATTCCCGGGAGAGAAGCTTTGAATTGGATCCGGTAATAAAAACCGAGCAGTTCTCTCTCCGGAGCGACCTGCATGCTGCCGGCCAGCCCTCTATTTCCTGAACCTCATCAAGGAAAACATAGCACAGGCCGTCAGTCCTCTTCTCCTGAACATACCTTACGATATCCTGCCAGGTTTCTATGGAGGACGTTACGGCCCGGTCATCAAAATCAAGGTAGACAATATTGCCGGATACACTTCTGATTTCATCCATTATCTGCTCAAGAATCACCGACTTGCCGCATCTCCTGACGCCGGTGATTATCTTTATCAGATCGCTCTTATAAAAGCCCCTGACCTCTGCAATATATTTTTCCCGGATGATCAATTTGAGTTCCTTATTTTCCATTTGTAATGAGAATTATGGAAATTTACGGAAAAGTTATCAATACTATTGATAATTTAGGAAAAGCTTTCCGAAATTATCAATAGCATTGATAATTTGCACCAGGATTCATATGAAGGATTCGCTGCCGGAGACAGGCCAGCCCAGTCAGACAGGGGGCTCTGTAAGATGCAGAATGAGCGTGCCGGCCGGGCGCCATGATGCGGAAAGCCTGCGCCCTGCGTTCGCAGGAAAACAGCGAAACCGGCCTCATAACCGTACTAATCTGATTTTTTGCAAAAAAAGTACGGTTATGGGGCCGGTTTCGCAGCAGACAAGGCAGGCCTTTTCTCTCCGGAAAAGGTGCCTCCTGCATTTTCTGCCGGAGGGCCGCAGGCTTCGCGTCAGAACACCAGCTGCCTCATAAGCATGTAGCAGGCCGTGCCGCCCGCTATGGAGATGAGCATCTGCCTCTTCCAGAGGTGGAGCCCCACCGTAACGAGCGTCGCAATGAGCTCCGGCACTCCGTGCGTGCCGCTCACGAGAGAGACGTTCTTCATGCAGTAGACGACCAGCATGGCGAAAACCGCGGAGGGAAGCGCATGCCCGAGGTACTGCACGTAGGCAGGAGTCGGGCGCTTCCCGGAGAACACCAGGAACGGCAGGAAGCGCGTAATCATGGTGCCGAGCGCGAGAAGCGCAATGGTTACAATCTGCTGAGTGATGGTCATGACAGGCCTCCTTCCCTCTCGATGGGCTTCCGGAGGAAGGTGAGGCAGAGCAGGATGCAGATCATCGAGGGGATCATGAAGCTCTCCGCCGTGAAGACCACGCGGCAGAGAATGGTGCAGACGAGGCCGATGAGCGCCGTCCAGTGCTTCCTGTCCTTCATCCACTGGTCCATGAAGATGACGATGAACATCGCGGTCATCACAAAATTCAGTCCGTCGGTGTCAAAATGGATGAGGCCTCCCAGGATCCCGCCCAAAGCCGCTCCCGAGACCCAGTAGATGTAGTTGAGGAAGGTTACGGCGAACATGAACCAGCCGCGGTCAACGCCCTCCGGGATCCTCGCGGAGTAGTTGATGGAGAAGGTCTCGTCGCACATCCCGAATATGAGGCAGAACTTCTTCCAGCCCATGCCGCGGAAGCGGTCAAGCATGGAGAGCCCGTAGAACAGGTGCCTTGCCTGTATGACAAGCGCCATGAGGAACGCCTGCGCCGGCGCGAATGACGAGAGCAGCATGGTTACGGCGACGAACTCCAGCGAGCCGCCGTAGATGAACATGGCCATCAGCAGGGGATAAACGAAGCTGAACCCTGACGCGTTCATGTAGATGCCGTAGGCGAGGCCCAGGAACCAGAGGCCGGCAAAGACCGGCACGGTATGGGGAAAAGCCGCCCTGAACGCCTCCTTAATCATCGAAATCACCTCTTGACGATATAAGTTACATATCGTAAATTTAAGTAAACGGTGATTATGGCACGGTTTAATAAAACGATCAATATGTAAATTAAAAATAACAAGGTGGGTCAGATGGAGATCAGCGCGATCATTGCGATTAACCTCAAAAGGATCAGGGAGGAGCGCAAGCTCAGCATGGGGCAGCTTGCCGAGATGGCCGGTGTGAGCAAGGTCGTGCTCTCGCAGCTTGAGAAGGGCACCGCGAACCCGACCATCAACACCATCTGGAAAATCACCGGCGCGCTGGGGCTGCCGTACTCGAGCCTCCTCGAGATGCCGGAGACCAATGCCATCCACATAAAGAAGAAGGATCTCCAGGACATGTGCGATGACGGGTACCACATATTCACCTATTACGGGAAGGAGCCCGCAAGGCCATTCGAGCTCTATGAGATTGTGGTCGATCCGGGAGCGGAGCATGACTCCATCGGGCACTCATCCGAGAGCTCCGAGTACATCATCGTGACCGAGGGGGAGCTTGAGATCGGCGTCAACGGCGACTCCTACACCCTTGATCCTGATGACGGCCTCTGCTTCGAGGCCGCGGTGCCGCACACCTACCGTAACAGGACAGAGACAAGGGCAAAGGCCGTGCTGATGATTTTCTACAGGTGAGGAAGATGCGGCCGGGGAGCCGGATACCTTCTGTGGCCTGCCTTATTGGAGAGCACTGATGGCAAAATACTCATACCCTGCTGTTTTCACTCCGGATAGCGGCGGGTACAGCGTCACTTTCCCTGACTGGGAGGGCGCAGCCTGCGGAGACACGCCTGAAGATGCAGTCATGATGGCGTAGGCTTCCTGAACCTCACCTGCTATGACGCGGAGTGCTGGCACAGGGAATTCAGGAAGCCGACGCCTATTGAGAGCATCAGGGCCCCGGAGGGCGGCTTTGTCCGACTTGTTGAGGCTGATACAGTTGCCTATGATGAAGTCATGAAGCGGGTGAACAATCCCATCTCATATGAGCTTGAGAAAGCAGGAATGGCCGTCAGGAGGCTCGCGGATCTCCTGGGCGCCCAGTACCGCACAGTCGAGGACTGGAACGCCGGCTGCCGCACGCCGCCCAAATGGCTGCAGAATCTTGTAATAGAGAAAATCAGGGCCGCTGCAGGATCCACGGGTGACCTCAGGGAGCCCTGAGCCGGAGCTCTACTGAGACCGAGGAAGTGATCCGCTTTGACGCACATCATGACAGAACATATCATGATGTTGACTGCATCCTGCTCTCCTAATAAGGCCATGTGGCGTATCCGTGCCATCTGCAGGATGACCAGGCGCATCATATCGGAGGTGAACTATGGACAGGCTCGGAAAGCTCCTTCAAATCAACAGGCTGCTCCTTGATGACCAGCCGGAGTACCGGGATGATGCAGAATCGTTCCCGAAGGATGAGGGAGGACAGCGGAGGCTCATGAGAAGCCTGATGAACGTCAGGCCGCCGAAGCCTGTTCCGCCAAAGCTCCTCCGCCTACAGGACCTGTTCCTCTCGGAGGAGCGTGAGGAGAAAGGCATCGTGCACGCCGATGCACTGCCCGCCTCAGTAAAGGACAGCCGGCTCTGCCTCTTCCAGGGCGACATCACGAGGCTTGACGCCGATGCCATAGTGAATGCCGCCAACTCAGAGCTGCTCGGCTGCTTTTTCCCCTGCCACGGGTGCATCGACAACGCGATACACTCAGCCGCCGGCATGGAGCTCCGGGAGGCATGCGCCGAGATCATGCGGAGGCAGGGCCATGAGGAGCCCGCAGGGCAGGCAAAGATTACGCCGGGCTTCTGCCTCCCCACGAAGCATGTCATACACACCGTAGGCCCGATCATATGCGGTCCGCTCACAGAGGATGATGAGGAGCTGCTTGCCTCGTGCTACAGGTCATGCCTCGAATGCGCCGGTGAGAACGGCCTCAGGAGCATCGCGTTCTGCTGCATCTCGACCGGAGAGTTCCATTTCCCCAACGAAAGGGCTGCGGAAATTGCGGTGAATACCGTTGAGGAATACCTTGACGCGCACGAAGGCACCTCCGTACGCAGGGTGATTTTCAACGTGTTCAAGGATCTTGACAGGGATATCTACCGGAGAATTCTGGAGACCTGAGTCAGGAAGGCCGTAGACTCCCCTAATGAAGTCCGGCATCAGCCGTACTCCCGCCCTGATTTCACTGAGTCTGCGGAGTCATGTCAGGACATAGAGATCCCGGACGGCAGAGGATTAGCCCCTCTCCGGCCAACTATTTCCATTTTGGAAATAGTTCAAAACTCTCACCGTGCCGGTACTGACTCAGCACGGAGGTTGTCGGTAATCGTGTCGGAAATAATGTCGGATATTATACCGTGGATAATCTGACGTCAGATCAAGCTAGCTATCTGATTTCTCTGGAATTTCTGACTATATATCTGCATGCCAGCTTATTTCAGCGCGGTGAAATATGTCGGAAATAGTGTCGGAAATAATATTAAAAATGTCGGAAATAATCATCAAAATTCCTGATCATGCTGCGTGATACCAAGGGCCTGCTTCCAAATTCTCCATCTCAGCATTGCAGAAGCGAACACATTTGCTCTGGAGACAGCTTGCCTGTAAAGTGGCAGGCTTCTATACAGTACCTCATAAAAACAGTGCAACAGATTTGACGATTTCCGACATTGCCTGTAAAATCATGATAAAAATGTCGGAAATACTTTACAGTCCTGAGATGAAAAATCATGATTTACTATGAATCAGAAATAGTTGAACTGAAAGAATCTGTGAATGAAACCCTGGCCAAGGAAATGGTAGCTTTCCTGAATTCTTTTGGCGGGACTATCTACATTGGAGTAACTGACAAAGGCATTGTAAAAGGTGTTAACAATGTGGATAAATCATTCAGGCAGATTTCTGACGTGATTACTGACAGTATAGAGCCGTCCCCGGTTGGACTGATAGAACCTGCATTCACTTACGATAAAGAGAAGCCCCTGATCAGAATAACAGTGAAGAAAGGGCTTCGCCCGTTATACTGCATAAAGAAACACGGATATTCTCCGGCAGGATGCTTCCTTAGAATAGGAGCAACCTGCAAAAGCATGAGTGCCGACGAGATTCAAAGGAGATACGTTCAGAACCTTGCCAACACTGATCTGATGATAAGTTCGGTAGGTAATACCGGAATTCTGTCATTCAATACACTGAAAAATTATTATTATGAGAATGGATACCATATAGAAGACGAATCGTTTGAAGATAACCTGAAACTTCATACAACTGACGGTCATTACAATAAACTGGCTGAGCTTATGTCCGACAGCAATATGGTTCCTGTCATTGTTGTTAAGTTCCAGGGGAAAGACAAAACTTCCATTTCACAAAGAAATGACTATGGCGGAGGCTGTCTTCTTTTTACTTATGAAAAAATCAGAAACAGGTTCATGTCAGAAAATATCTGTAAATCTGATACAACCGTCAGGCCGCGCAGGGATCGGTATCTTTTTGACATGTCTGCCGTCACAGAAGCCATAGTAAACGCGTTTGTTCATAATGACTGGACCAAATCGCAGCCGCTGTTCTGCATATTTAAAGACAGGCTGGAGATTTTTTCTCATGGAGGGCTGCCTGCCGGTCAGACAAAAGAAGATTTCTTCAAGGGCATCAGCTGCCCGAGGAATGATGCATTAATGCGGATTTTCAACAACATGCATATCTCGGAGCATACAGGCCATGGAATACCGTTAATAGTGCGCAAATACGGCAAAAAGGCCTTTGATATTACTGACGACCATATTAACGTCACAATACCCTTTGATCAGGAAGTACTGAAATCTGTCGGAAATAATGTCGGAAATCGTGTCGGAAATAAAGCAGAAAGCAGTGTCATAAACAGTGCAGGAAACAACGAAGGAAGTTACATTAGAGATGACAAGATCGAAAACGCGATCATTGCATTGATTCTGAAAGATCAAAAAGTCAGTGCAAAGAAAATATCCGAGAAACTGGGAGTTACCTCCCGTACCGTTGAACGTATTATTTCCAGATTGAAAAATCAGGGAGTATTGGAACGTATAAACGGAACCAGAGGCTACTGGCTTGTTAAAAAATGACATTGCTAAAAACATTTCAATGGCATTACTCAACATCTTTAATGGGCAACTATTTCCATTTTGGAAATAGTTCAAACTCAGTGTCAGCCAAGATCCGCGAGAGACAGGTTTCCGGCTCTGGAAACGGCCAGTTATTTCCATTTTGGAAATAGTTCATATTCCAGCTGCTGATGTAAAGCCCAGAGAAAAACGCATGACCTCTGCAAGGGCCAACTATTTCCATTTTGGAAATAGTTCAGAACCACGCAGCCCCGGCACGGGCAGGCAATATATAATCCGGGAACAGGCAAGGATGCGGCGGGACAGGAGCATATGCGGAAGAGAAACTTCATTCACACCCGCGGTGAGCTGCTTGAGAAAGGGCGCGAGATCATCTCCTCGTCAGCCGAAAACAAATACATCTTCCGCGCAGTAATGGTCAACCTGCTGCTCAGCGGAAAGATCAGCGCAGCAGAACTCAGCAGACTCTCGGAAGTTCCGGAGCGCACCCTTAGAACCTGGGTCAGGATAGCGGATGAGGAAGGGTTCGGGCGGCTCCGCGCCCTAAAGCAGACCGGAAGGCCTGAAAGGCTTACGGAACAGCAGAAGGCCGAGATCAAAGAGGCACTCATGAGCCCTCCCGGGAGCAGCGGCCTCAGGGCCCGGGACGGGCCTTCACTCTCAGAATACATTGCGGAAAAATACGGCCTTGCCTACGGCGTCAGGCAGTGCCAGCGGCTTATCCGGACGCTTGGATTCTGAGAATGCCGCCAGGTTCAGGATAAGGAGCATCACCCAGAGCGTTTCACCGGCTGACGGAATGCATCCGCAGCTGGACACAGCCGCCTCTGCCGGCAGCAAGAGAGCAGGTACCGAGGCAGGAAAGGAGAATCACCATGACGAGACAGGACAGAACGGCAGACACACTCAGAGACCCGGACAGCATTGAGTCCCTCAGGAGCGCAATCCTCACGTCCGACGCGATCGTGATCGGAGCAGGCTCAGGCCTCTCGACGGCCGCAGGATTCCGGTACTCGGGAAAATTCTTCAAGCGGTATTTCGGTGACTTCATGAGGAAATACGGGATCCGCGACATGTACTCCGGCGGCTTCTTCCCGTTTCCAACAAGGGAGGAGTTCTGGGCCTGGTGGAGCCGGCACATCTGGCTCAACCGATACGCGCCGCTCCCCGGAAACCTATATTCCCTGCTCCTCTCCATCGTGAGGGACAGGGACTTTTTCGTCCTCACCACCAATGTTGATCACTGCTTCCAGAGAGCGGGCTTCGACAAGAAGAGGCTCTTCTACACGCAGGGAGACTACGGCCTCTTCCAGAGCAGCAGGCCGCATGGCGCATCCATCAACAAAACCTATGATAATGAGGGGATGGTGAGGGAAATGCTCCTCTCCCAGGGCTTTTCCATCGGAGCGGACGGAGAGCTGCTTCTCCCGGAGGACGGGAGCCCCAGGATGGAGATTGACTCCGGGCTCATACCGCACTGCCCTGATGACGGTCTCGAGATGGCCCCGAACCTCCGCTCGGATGACACGTTCGTGGAGGATGACGGCTGGCACGAGGCCGCAGGACGATACGCCGATTTCCTTGCAGTTCACGGGATAAAGGCAACAGGATTCTTCACGGAAGACGGCATTGCGGAGACAAACCGAAGCTATGGCGGCAGAGTACTCTTCCTCGAGCTCGGGGTCGGAAGGAACACCCCGGGAATCATCAAATACCCCTTCTGGCAGATGACCTTCGGAACAGAGAATGCCAGGTATGCCTGCGTCAGCCTCAATGACGCGTACGCGCCTCCAGAGATCCGGGAGAGATCGGTCTGCATTGACGGGGACCTCAAGGAAACCATTGAGACGCTGGCGCGGAATTGAAAGCCTGCGTCCATCAGACGGCTCAGCACAGAACAATCCTCAGGACAGCGCCAGACTGCAGACGCCGACGTGATCTGCCGAAGGCATGATCATGGGCTGCGGAAGGCTTGGATTTGGAAGAATTGCGGATTTCGTGAAAAACAGGCCTGAAAGATGTCATGTATTCCTTCAGCGTCTCAGCCTGCATCTCATCTAGTTTGTTCTGAAGATCCGTCAGCCAGCTGATATGATGCGATGTCCATTTCGTCCCGCTGTACATGCAGCCGTGGCGAAGGACAAACGCATTGATCTGCTACTTAAGCTTTTTCAGGGCGCCCTGATGATCCTCTATCATCCGGATGATAATCTCTCACGGCCTCATCCTCTGCAGCCGGGATGACGACCGGGTGATACCAGTTGCAGCACAGGCATTTGGCAATCAGCCTGGCATCGCGACTGTCGGTCTTGATGCGTTTTCCCCGCTCCGACAGCATTTGTGGCAGAAGCCATGATGACACACCTGACTCCGGCAGCAGTGAGCTGGTGATAAAGGACATAC
>SAMEA3663052__coassemble_624_pt1 | contig 16204 bp, 9 predicted proteins | sample SAMEA3663052__metabat2_high_PE_014 | metagenome-assembled genome bin SAMEA3663052 (sample SAMEA3663052) | pig gut metagenome | biome: pig gut; feature: pig-associated habitat; material: faeces | place: France | collected 2012 | reverse complement strand
TATATGATATAATATGTCATATAAATAAAGGCGGAACTTTCACAGAATCACTCTCACCTGCAGCGGCTCAGGCGCTTTCCTTTCACAGCCTAAGGCTCTTTATCACAGTTCCCTGTGAATTCTCTCTACCCTGCGCATCCGCAGGATCTTTTTACCCAGCTGAGCCCGCCTGCTGCAGCATTCAACGGCATCCCGCGGTAAATGGCCTGAATTTCGTTCCATGAGGCTTTTTTATAAGAGCTGTATGGTTCAGTGCTCTTTATGGATGAGGGGCATTGGGCAGTGTTTCTGACGCATTTGCAGGCATTTCTGCATATCATGGATGTCATAGAGCCTGATTGAACCTGTTTCAGGCATGAAAAAATCCCCCGGAAAAGTGCTTTTTTCCGGGGGATTCGATTTTCACAGAATTTTTGTTTCTGCCTGGATGCTGAAAAACGCGCAGAATTTGGAGTTTTAAGGATTATCCACTGTTTTGTGCTCAGTTAGTCCACATTTTTATTCACTTTTTCCCGTTTCCCCGCTGTTTTTCACTTCTCATGAGGTGACAAAGCTTTCACAGCAGATTTTCCCGCCCTTCTATGCCTCGTAGAACGGCTGGGATCCCTTCACGTCCGGCGCGTCGCTGAGGTCAAGGAACTCGACCTTCTCTGCCTTCAGCAGCGGGTGGAGGACTGCTGACCATTCCTCGAAGTCGCCGCTGTGATCAGCGTTCTTGAAGAACTCAATCACCACCTCAAGCACATGGTGCCCGAGCTGCTCGCGCGACCTCACCCAGGCATGATCGACATCAACCATGTCATCAAGGAACCTGTTGAGAACCTCTGCGGTTTTCTCGTCAGGATTCACCGGTTTGTAAACAGGCTTCACCTTAATCCATGAGGTCGGGTTATAGTAGTTGGTCTTGCTGATTTCCTTGTCGATATAGGAAAAAAACTCGCTGTCAGCGATGAAGCTGTCTGTTGACGGGTTGATGATGAGCCCGAAAGCATCCTCAGAATTTTTCACCAGCTCGGAGAGCAGATCGTAGTTGTGGACAAACCTTGTGAAAGGTGTCCTGATGTCCTTCTGGTAGTCAAGGAACTTGTCAGTCGAGGTGAAGACGATATAGAGGTACTTCCCGCTCTCCGAGGCGATCCTGGCGTAGGCAAGCGAGCCGTCAGGCTTCTTTTCCACAGGAACGATGAGGCTTGACCGCATGACCGCGTCGGCAATCCTGCCGTAGAGCGCCGGAAGCAGATGCTCGTATTTGGAGTCTCCGGTGAGCTGCTTCAGGTAGGCGAAGCCGAACTCGACCGCCGGGTTCCTGAGCGACCTGGTGTCAGACGGCGGCAGGATGTCGGCGAGGCTCATCTCGATTTCGTCATTGAACTTTGCGAAGCGGAAGCCCTTTCGGTAGATGAGATCATCAAGCTCCTCCTGCAGATCCGGCTTAGCGAATGAGGATACCGATGCCTCAGTGCAGCCGAGATCCTGGAGTGCATCAAGGGCTCTTTTCTCGTCGGAGTACATCCTGAAGAATCCCTTGTCGATATACGGGAGCCCGGTCTTCTGGCTTTCGATGTACCAGAGCCGCTCCGCCCTCTGCAGCTTCGCGGCGAAGGTCAGATAAAAGAAGCTGCCGCGCTGCTCAGCGTCGGGCAGGTTCTTCTTCATTATCCCGCACAGTCTCAGAAGGCCGGCGTAGTCTGCAATGTCGAGGTTCCTGTCCCTGATCTGCTTTAAGTCGAGAAAGAGGGTATCCTCCAGCTCATCCTGTGAAAGACTCATGAATTCCTCCGTGGTGGCCCTGATTAACATGCCCTGGTGAATGGAATATGTTCCGCCTGTGTTTAAAAGGCTCTGTTGTATATGGCCTGAATCGGGAAATTATATCATCAGGATCAGGGATGATCTGTTCCACGTGGAACAGGGTGTTTCCAAAGGTGTGGGAATCGCTGATGTGAATTGTCAGCGGCATGGGCGGTGCTGCAGGCAGTATTTTGTACAAATTTTATACAAAATGCCATATTCTGAAAAGATATATGACATTAAAAGTCGTACTAGTATCCTGACTTTTCCGGAACAGGCGAATTTTCATAATTTTCGCCTCTCAGAAAAGCAGCCAGCATACGGTTTTCAGGATTTCTCCCCGGATCTTCTCCGGCAGCAGGGGCGTATTTCAGAAAAAACGGCTGTTTTTCAGCTTTCTGCCCGCATCATTTTGCAATCTTTTTCAATTTAAGTGACGCAACGCAGACGGGCCCTACCGCGGCGGGTAGTATAATTCAAATCAGTTCTCGTTAACAGTGCAGAAAAACAAATTCCGAGGTTCCGATGTCTTTGCAGATTTTTATTCTCGCGGCCGGCAAGGGAACGCGCATGCGCTCCGACAAGCCGAAAGTGCTTCATGAGATTGGCGGTCAGGCCATGCTCAGGAGGGTCTACAACACGGCATGCCAGCTCAGGCCGGCCTGCATCCACATCGTATACGGCTTCGGCGGCGATCAGATCAGGAAGGACATGGCAGACCTTAAGAACGTCGACTGGGTCTACCAGGCCGAGCAGCTCGGCACCGGGCACGCGGTCAGGCAGGCCATGCCCAACGTCAAGGACGATGACATCGTCCTTGTGATCTACGGCGACACTCCCCTGCTTTCCGTCACCACGCTCGGCCGGATGGTCGCAGCAGTCCCGGACAGGGGGCTTGCAGTCCTTACCGCGAACTTCAGCGATCCAACCGGGTTCGGCAGGATTGTCCGCGACTCTGCGGGAGCGTTCGACAGGATTGTCGAGCAGAAGGACGCCTCGCCCGAGGAGCTCAAGATCCGCGAGATCAACACCGGCGTCTGCGTCGCTGACGCAGGAGTGCTCCGGACCATGCTCAACACCATCGGGCGCGACAACGCGCAGCATGAGTACTATCTCACTGACGTGTTCTCGGTAGCCCGCCGCTGCGGCATGCCGGTCGTGACCGTCACCGCTGACGATCCAGACGAGGTACTCGGAGTGAACTCCTGCGTGCAGCAGGCAAAGGTCGAGAAGATCTACCAGCGCAAGCTCGCAGAGAAGCTCATGACCGACGGCGTGACCATCATTGATCCGGACAGGATCAACATCAGGGGCAGCCTTTCCTGCGGCCGCGACGTGGTGATTGACATCAACGCGGTGTTCACCGGCAATGTGGTCCTCGGCGACCGTGTCACCGTAGGGCCGAACTGCGTGCTGAAGGACTGTGAGATCGGGCCTGACAGCGTGATTTCACCCTGCACGGTAATCGAGGGATCGAAGCTCGGCCGCCATGTGACCATCGGACCGTTCGCAAGGCTCCGTCCCGGCTGTGAGCTTAAGGACGAGGTCCATGTCGGAAACTTCGTCGAGTGCAAGAATGCGGTTCTCGGCGAGGGAACCAAGTCAGGGCACCTCACCTATCTCGGCGACGCGACTCTCGGAAAGGGCGTCAACATCGGGGCCGGCACCATCACTTGCAACTATGACGGCCTTCATAAATTCAAGACGGTAATCGGCGATGACGTGTTTGTCGGCTCCGACACCCAGATCGTCGCTCCGGTAACTGTCGGCGACGGCGTCACCATCGGCGCCGGCACCACCGTGACGAAGGACATAAGCGATGACATGCTGGTCATCACCCGCGCTCCCCGCCGCGACATACCTGACTGGAAGAGGCCTGGGAAGAAGGATCGCTCGCCGAAGAATCCTGAGGAGCAGCAGTAAAAGAGGCTGCCGGGACAATACGGAAGGCGGGGCTCTGTGCTCCGCCTTTTTTGTTTCCTGCCTCACATGACTGAGAGGCAATAAAGCCTTTTCCTCCGCCCGCTGTTATCATTCAGTGAAAGTACTGTGGAAAATTATCCTGCTGCAGGTGATAATGAAATCATTGTTCAGATGAGGATCTATTATGTGTGGAATTGTCGGTGCTACCGCCCAGCGTGACGTTACGGATATCCTTATTGAGGGACTGAGACGGCTTGAATACCGCGGCTATGACTCCGCAGGCGTCGCTGTCGTCTCGGGCGGCGTTCTGAAGCGCGAGAGAAGCGTCGGTAAGGTGCAGAAGCTTGCTGAGCTTGTCGCGGAGAAGCAGGTCAACGGGCCTCTGGGCATTGCCCATACCCGCTGGGCCACCCACGGAGAGCCTTCCGTCAGGAACGCCCATCCCCAGGTCTCAGGGAACATCGCCATTGTCCACAACGGCATCATCGAGAACTTCATGGAGCTCCGTGAGATGCTGAAGAAGGAGGGCTATGAGTTCACCTCGGACACCGACACCGAGGTCATGGTCCACCTGGTGAACTTCTACAGGAGAACCGAGCCGAGCCTCATCAAAGCCGTACAGCGTGCGGTGCGCGACATCAGGGGCTCCTACGGCGCCGCGCTCATCAGCTCCGATGAGCCAGGGCACCTGGTCGTCGCGAGAAAGGGCTCTCCGCTTGTCATCGGCCTCGGCATAGGCGAGAACTTCGTCGCCTCGGACCAGATCGCGCTCCTTCCTGTTACCAGGAGGTTCATCTATCTCGAAGAGGGGGATACCGCCGACATCACGAGGACCTCGGTGAAGGTGTTTGACTGCGATGACAATCCTGTCATACGTGAGGCACATGAGTCAGACGTCGTCACCGACAGCATCGACAAGCGCGGCTACCGCCATTTCATGCTCAAGGAGATTTACGAGCAGCCCGAGGCGGTGCGCCGCACGATTGAGGGCGGCTTCAGCAGCGAGCATTTCCTGCCGGCCGTATTCGGCCATGACGCGGCAGCGACCCTCCCGAAGGTCCGCCATGTGAAGATCGTGGCCTGCGGCACTTCATACCATGCAGGCCTTGTCGCAAGGTACTGGCTTGAGAAGTACGCCGGCGTCTCCTGCAGCGTGGAGATTGCCTCGGAGTACCGCTACAGGCAGTCAGTCACCATGCCGGACAGCCTCTTTGTTGCCATCTCGCAGTCGGGGGAGACTGCCGACACGCTAGCTGCCGTGAGGCTCGCGAGGAAGCAGGGCTATATGTCCGTTGCGGCTATCTGCAACGTCCCGGGCTCCACGCTCGTGCGTGAGTCGGATCTCTGCTTCCTCACCAGGGCCGGAGTCGAGATAGGTGTCGCCTCCACCAAGGCGTTCCTCACCCAGCTCGCGGCTCTCATGATGCTGACGGGCGCTCTCGGCTCGGCGAACGGACACCTTGATGCGGCAACTGAGAAACAGCTCATTGAGGCGCTGAAGTCCCTGCCTTCCGACATTGAGAAGGCGCTGAGCCTCGACAGCATCACAGAGTCACTTGCGGCCAGGTTCCTCCAGAAGCCGAGCTGCCTTTTCCTCGGCAGGGGAGTGCATTTTCCCATCGCGCTCGAGGGAGCGCTGAAGCTCAAGGAGATCAGCTACATCCACGCCGAGGGCTACGCCTCCGGAGAGCTCAAGCACGGCCCCATCGCGCTCATTGACGCCAACATGCCGGTCGTGGTCGTCGCCCCCTCGGACGAGCTCCTCGAGAAGCTCAAGTCCAACATCGAGTCCGTGAGGGCGAGAGGCGGCGAGCTCTATGTGTTCGCTGACGACGAGAGCGCCGTAACCGGCACTCCGACCTGCCACATCATCAAGATGCCTAAGGTCAACAGCATCAACACCCCGCTGGTGTTCACCGTTCCGCTGCAGCTTCTCGCCTATCACGTCGCGGTCATCAAGGGAACCGATGTGGATCAGCCTAGGAACCTCGCGAAGAGCGTGACTGTGGAATAATTTCACGCTGCGCATTTGCCTGTTTCAATGCCTGCCCGAGCGGCAGGCTTTTTTGTAGAATTTTCCACTGCCATGCTCAATAGAATTTTCACAGATGATGATCTCGCTGCAGTCCGCGCCGGATCTGTGCTTGCCGCGTTTTTCCGCATTTCCGCAGTCACAGCTTTTTCACCTGATGATCACAGGCTGTCGCTCCATGCGGAGGAGCTCAGGGGAAAAAGTGAGAAATTCCGGAGGGAAAGGCTTGCCTCAAGGGCAATGCTCGCTGATTTCCTCCGCTCAACGGCTGAGAATCCGCTGCCGCCATTCAGCTTCGGCAGGTACGGTAGGCCGTATTTCACAGGCTCGGGCATGCCGTTTTTCAGTATTTCACACTCCGGTGAGCATATTCTGTTGACAATGTCCAAAAAGCCAGTCGGGGCGGACGTTGAGGCGATCCGTCTCCGGAAAGGTGCACAGGGTATTGCAGACAGGTATTTCACGCCTGCAGAGGCCGGCTGTGTGCGGAAATACGGCCAGAGTGCCTTTTTCAGGCTGTGGACAATCCGCGAGGCAGTATCGAAATTCACCGGAGGCGGTATTCAGGACTTCTCCCGTATCCGGATTGATCCAAGAGGATTCTCCGTTTCTGTTGATGACTGTGAGGATCCTCCCCTGCCTCTCATCTCTGAGACTGAGTCGTTGACGGCCGCCATTGCTGTTCCTGTACAATCCGAGGTGAGAAGCGTCATGATCGATGAGAGCGGAAGGCATGACGCGGAGCTCCTGTGGCATGTCCCTGAACCGGAGGATCCTGATGAACCTTAATGAGAGACAGCTCGAGGCGGTGAGGTATATCGGCGGGCCGTGCCTCGTGATAGCAGGCGCCGGCTCCGGCAAGACCAGGGTAATCACCAGCAAGATTGAGTACCTCCTCGACACCTGCGGCTACCCCGGTTACTCGGTTGCCGCAGTGACGTTCACCAACAAGGCGGCGCGCGAGATGAAGGAGCGCGTCTTCAGGAGCGTCTCGCCGGAGGCGGCCGAGGGGCTTATTGTCACGACCTTTCACTCACTCGGCCTCAGGATCATCAGGAGCGAGTGCAGCCGCATCGGGCTCAGGAGCAACTTCATGCTCTTTGACGAGCATGACAAGGAAATCCTCGTGAGATCCGTCCTCGGCGAGCTGCAGCCGTCGGCCGGGGCAGATGATTTCTCGAAGGAGGATGTCGAAAGGCTCCTCGGCTTCATCTCCTCGTGCAAGATGGACATGGTTGAGCCAGAGGACTCGCAGTCGCGCGCGGAGGACGGGGACGGCATCCTCTGCTCGAAGGTCTACTCCCGCTATGCCTCCATGATGAGGTCCTACGGCGCTCTTGATCTCGATGATCTCATCTACCTTCCCGTAATCTTCTTCAGGAGCCATCCCGATGAGCTTGCGCGGTGGCAGAGGAGGCTCCGCTACATCCTCGTTGACGAGTACCAGGACACCAACTCCTGCCAGTACGAGCTTCTGAAGCTCCTTGCGGGGGAGCGGCAGGCGTTCACGGTCGTCGGTGATGATGACCAGTCGATCTACTCCTGGAGAGGCGCGAGGCCTGAGAACATCGATCTCCTCATCAGGGACTTTCCTGACACCAGGGTAATCAAGCTTGAGCAGAACTACCGCTCAACCGGCAGGATCCTCAAGTGCGCAAACGCACTGATCTCAGCGAACAGTCACACCTTCGGCAAAAAGCTCTTCTCTGCGGCTGACTTCGGGCCGAAGGTGAACGTGTTCGTCACGAAGGATGACGAGCGGCAGGCGGATCTCCTCTCAAGCGAGATCCTCGGCAGCACCTACATGCACCATTCGCGCTGGAAGGACTACGCCGTCCTTTACCGGAGCAGCCACCTCTCAAGGATCATCGAGAAGGCCTTCGTGAGGAACAGGATCCCCTACCGCATCTCGGGGAGCGTCTCGTTCTTTGACCGCTCCGAGGTGAAGGACTTCCTCTCCTATTTCAGGCTGATCCTGAACCATGACGATGACAACGCCTTCCTCAGGGTGGTGAATACCCCGAGGCGCGACATCGGCGCAGCGACGACGGAGAAGCTCGGCATCTTCGCAAGGAAGCACGGCATGTCCATGTTTGACGCCGCTCAATCAGCGCTGTTCCAGAAGGAGGTTGGCGCGAACACATTCAGGGCGCTGGGTGAGTTCTGCGAGTTCATAAGCGGAAGGACAGATCAGGCTGAGGATGACGCGAGGGGCATGGCTGAGTCGCTTGCGGATGATCTGGGCTACGGAGCCTATCTTTCCTCAAGCTCAAAGAACGAGGACATCGCCTCGATAAGGATGAGAAATGTGGAGCAGCTCGTCTCATGGCTTACCGAGAAGCTTGACGGCAATCCGCGCGAGCACCTTGAGCCGCAGAGCTTCGAGGCGTCAGTCCACTCGCTCTGCACCCGCGACATGCTCGAGCACTCGAGTCTCGGCGAGGACGACGAGGAGCTTGACCAGGTGCAGCTGATGACCCTGCATGCCTCAAAAGGACTGGAGTTCCCGTATGTCTACATCATCGGCATGGAGGAGGGGGTTCTTCCCCACCAGAGCGCGATTGACGAGGGGGACGTCACGGAGGAGAGGCGCCTTTGCTATGTCGGTATCACCAGGGCCATGCGCGAGCTCAACCTGATGGAGGTGAAAACCCGCCGCGGTGCGGGCAGGAGCATGAGGCGGCAGGGTGAGAATGACGGAGACGGCAAAAACCGCAGGGGCTCGCCCGACGATTCAAAAATGACGGAAAGCCGGTTCATAGGAGAGCTCCCCAGTGAGGATCTCGACATCCACAATGAGACGAGACCGAAGACCGAGGACGAGAAGGCGGCCGAGGCGAAGAACGTCAGCATGCTCCTCAAGGAGTTCCTGCAGAGCGGCGGCTGATCCGTTACCGTGGCTTTACCGGAATGTCCTTATTCCGGTGCGTGTCTGATGGTATCATGCCATACGGCACAGAGGGCGCGCGATCTCACGGCAGATGCGCTGCGCCTGCGGCAGATTGTTAAGCGGCTCGTGATATGAAGATCAATGTAATCAGGGGAACTCATCAGTTCGGCGGCAATGCGGTGAAGGTCACATCGGACAGCGGCTCTGCCATTGTCCTTGATTTCGGCGCGGAGTTCGCGGTGAACGGCGGCAGGGCGATTGTTGCCGAAGGCATCACGGCAGGAAAGCCAGGGGTGCTGGGCGTCCTTATAAGCCACTCCCACAAGGATCACGCCGGGCTCATCCATACGATCCTCCCCGGGGTTCCCGTTTACATGGACCGGATTGCAGGCCGCATCTACCGCACCTACAGCGAGGTTACCGGGCGCCCGGAGGCAGCCGCGGCCGGGAAAATGAAGGCCCTCCCCCCGCTTTGCGGAAAAATCGAATTCGGTGACATCACCGTCACACCGTTCCTCTCGGATCACGGCACCTACCGCTCCGAGATGTTCCTTGCCGAGGCTGACGGGAAGAGGCTTCTCTACACCGGAGACTTCAGGCTTCACGGCCTGCTCAGAAGTGAGCTGCTTTCCGGCCTTGGGAGTCTCCGCGGAACAGTCGATCTGCTCATCACCGAGGCGACCTGCGCAGGCCGAGGTGACGAGTACTCGACCTATGTCCCGTCCGAGAGGACACTCGAGAAAAGTGTCCTGGAGTTCCTCGGAAAGTCGCCCGTGATCCTCTTCTGCTCCATCATCAACATCGACCGCATCGCGGGGCTCTCGGGGCTGGTGAAAGACAAAGGGGGCAGGGTGTTCGTCTCATGGGCGGAGAAGCGCGTCATTGACGAGGCGGTGAAGGACGATGCGCCTCCTGCGGCGTTCTACCAGAACCTCTCCATACCGGAGACCTATGACAGCAGCCTCTTTGCTGACATCGGGAAAGGCGATCTGATCTTCACCTCGTCATTCGAGGACTTCAGAATCCTCTCAGGGATGATCCCCTCTGCCGAGCTGGTATTCACGGAATGGCCGGGGAACCTTGCCCATATGAACAGTGCGTTCCGCGAGGATCCGAGGTTCCATGTGATGCATGTGAGCGGACACGCGCATCCCGCAGAGCTCAGGGAGTTTGCTGAGTTTCTCTTGCCGCGCGCAGTGCTGCCGGTTCACACCTCAAGCCCGGAGAAGTGCGCTGAGCTCCTTGAGGGATTCAGAGTGCTCCCGCTTCAGGACGGGGAGGACTTCTCACTCTGATCTCATCATGGGACAGGCGGCAGAGCGTCAGCTGCCGTCCTTTCTTCTTGACTCAAAGAACTCCTGCAGGATCCTGCCGCACTCCTCTGCCATTACGCCTCCTGTTATGTCACGGAAGCGGTGGTTCACGAGAGGGCTCCCGGCGATGGTGAAGACCGAGCCGCAGGATCCGGTCCTGGGATCCGCTGCTCCGAACACGATACGGTCAACCCTTGAGTGCACGAGCGCTCCCGCGCACATGTAGCAGGGCTCGAGCGTCGTGTAGAGAGTGCAGCCGGTGAGCCGCATGGTGCGAAGCGCGCGCGCCGCGTCACGGACGGCGAGAACCTCGGCATGGGCGGTAGGATCCGGAAGCTCCATCACGCGGTTCCGCGCGCCGGAGACCACCTTACCGTCCTTCACCACGACAGCTCCTACCGGCACCTCGTTATTCTCAAACGCCTCACGGGCAAGAAGCAGCGCCTCCTTCATGAATACGGAATCAAGACGCCTCTCCTCCGCGCTCACTGTCTCTGTGGCTCGCTGCTCCGGGATCCGGCGGAGCCTCAGGGGAACGGTCCTGCCGGAGAGGAAATCCCTGAAGGTGAGGGCGGTCGTGACAGTCTTGTCCTTGCTTCCGTCGTCCCTCAGGAACACCTCATCCTGCACGAGGTATTCCCCCTGTTCCGTGCTGAACCTCCTTACTGGAGGCTTCCTTCTGCTGTCCGGCATGGCTTTTCCTTGTTCGAAGAATGCGCTCAATTATAGACTGCCATTCTTCCGTTCCCTCCTTTAAAACGAAAAAGCCCGGCGGGGGCATCCCCGCCGGACTTACTCAGAGAGAGGGAAAAACTGTCAGAGCTTCTTCCTGATCTCCTCTGCCGAGGCATCATCGCCCTGGTGCCAGCCGCCGCCGAGTGCCTTGTAAAGGGTCACCTCGTTTATGAGCTGCGCGAGCTTGGTGCCGATCTCTCCGGTCTGTGCGGAGAAGAATGCCCTTTCGGCGTCAAGCCTGGTGAGGTAGCTGTCTACGCCGTTTCTGTAGCGGGTGTCAGCCAGGTTGAAATACCTCTCGGTTGACTTCCGGAGGCTGCTTGCCGCGTTGAACTGATCAGTGTAGGCCTTCTGGGAGACAAGTGAGTCATAGACTTCCCTGAATGCGTCCCTGATGGTCTTCTGGTAGGTGACTACGGCAGCTTCCTTCTGGATCTTTGCGAGATCAAGAGAGCCCTTGAGCCTTCCGCCGTTGAAGATCGGGACGCTGATGGTGGGTCCTATTGACCAGTAGCCGTTTCTCGAGGTGCCGAAGAGCTCGTTCATCTCCGGGGAGATGGAGCCGACGCCCGCATTGAGGCTGATCGAAGGGAAGAAGGCTGCGCGGGCTGCTCCTATCGAGGCATTGGCAGCCTTCAGGTTATGCTCTGCCGCCATGATGTCAGGACGCCTCTCGAGAAGCGATGACGGAGCCGCAACCGGGAATGCGGGGAGCGACAGATCAAGGAGACTGACGTTGCTTCCGGTGTCAGCAGGGATCTTCGCGCCGACGAGGACGGACAGCGCGGAGAGGTCGATGCTTACGAGCCTCTCGTAGTTCGCGGTGTCAATCCTTGCCTGGTCAACCGCGGTCTGGGCCTGGACATAGGTCAGGTCGGAGACTGCGCCGCTGTCGAGCTGCTGCTTGACGAGGGCACTGCTCTCCTCCTCGGTCTTCAGGGTGCGCCTGCTGATCTCAAGGAGGTTCCTGTCTGCGACCAGAGTGTAATAGGCGTCAGCTACAGCCGCGATGATGCTCATCTGCGCTGACTTCCTGTTCTCCTGCTCGGCGAGATACTGCTCTACGGCAGCCTCCTTCTGGTTCCTGATCTTCCCGAAGAAATCAAGCTCCCACCCGACATTGAGCCCGACATTGTACTGTGTCGAGTAGCTGTTGGTCATGTTGGACTGGGAGTCCGAGACCTTGGAGCGGGTCGATCCTGCAGCGCCGTTGAGCGAGGGCAGGAGATCAGCCCTCGTGATGCGGTACTTAGCCTCATAGGCGGCGACGTTCAGGATGGCAAGCTTCAGGTCGCGGTTGGTCTTCAGCGCCTGGTCAATAAGGCGGCTGAGCTCAGCGCTGCTGAACTGCTTCTGCCAGTCAGGGATGCCTGCGGCCGTGTCGCCGGACCAGAAGGCGCCCTCCGGCATGGACGGCCTCTCATAGTCAGGCGCAAGCGAGCAGCCTGAGATGAGGGCCGCAGCGGTTACCACCGCAGCGGCGGTAAGCCTGAAAGCCTTAAACATTCTGGATTCCTCCTGTCTTTGCCGCAAGCTTCTTGGCGTGAGCCTCTCTTACCTGCTTGGGGATGTATTTGGTGCAGTAGCGCATGACGAACACGAAGAATACCGGGACGAACACTATCGCAAGAAGCGTTGCGCTCAGCATTCCGCCGATAACGCAGATTCCGATCTCATTATGGCTGTTCGAGCCTGCGCCTGAGCTGAGGGCAAGCGGGAGCACACCGAAGATGAAGGCGAGCGAGGTCATCAGGATCGGGCGGAGTCTTATCCTTGCGGCCTTTACAACCGCGTCGGTAAGCTTGGCGCCGCTGTCATAGATGTCCTTCGCGAACTCGACTATCAGTATTGCGTTCTTCGCGGAAAGTCCGATGGTGGTCAGCAGTCCTACCTGGAAGTACACGTCGTTGTATACCGGGTGGATGTTCGGGTTGACGAACTGCGCCCACCACTGGGTAATCATGGCTGCGATAACCGATCCGCAGACTCCGAGTGGCACAACCAGCATTACCGCGAACGGGATGCTCCAGCTCTCATAGAGGGCGGCAAGGCTCAGGAACACGACGACGAGGGAGATGGCGTACAGGAACGGAGCCTGATCGCCAGACTGCTTCTCCTGGAACGAGGTGCCGGTCCACTCAACCTCATAGCCGTTCGGGAGCTGCTTGGCGAGGCGGACGATCTCATCCATCGCCTCACCGGTGGAGTGTCCGGTCTTCGGCTGTCCGGTGATCTCGACTGCCGGGAAGGCGTTGAAGCGCTCGAGACGCGGCGAGCCGTAGGTCCATTCCTTGGTGGCGAAGGCGCTGAACGGAACCATCTCGCCCTTGGTGTTGGGAACGTACCACTTGTTGAGGTCAAGCTCTCTTGATCTGAACTGCTTGTCGGCCTGGACCATTACCTTCTTTACCCTGCCGCGGTCAACGAAGTCATCAGTGTAGGACGAGCCCCACGCGGTTGACATGGTGCTGTTGATTGCCGATGCTGTTACGCCGAGCGCCGCAGCCTTCTGGTAGTCGGTGTTGATCCTGAGCTGAGGGGTATCGTCAAGTCCGTTGGCGCGGACGTTCTCGATGATCTCGCTGTTCCTGGAGGCGGCAAGGATCTTGTTTCTTGCCTTGATGAGCTCCTCGTGGCCGTATCCGCCGCGGTCCTCAAGGAACATGTCGAAGCCCTGCGCGGTTCCGAGCTCAGGTATTGCCGGAATATTGAAGCAGTAAGCGAGAGCGTCCCTGACAGCGCCGAGCTTCGGGGAGGTCTCCTTGATGAGGTTGTATACGGTCTTCTCGTAGCCCTCACGCTCTGACCAGTCCTTGAGCTTGACGAAGAACATGGAGTTGTTCTGTCCGACGCCGGAGTATGACCAGCCGATGACGGCCATGACCTGCTCGATGACGTCCTCGTGTCCCTCGCGCATCAGGTCGGTCACCATGCCGGCAATTTTCCTGTTCTGCTCAATGGTGCCGCCGGCGGGCAGGGTGATCATGGTGAACATGGTGCCCTGGTCCTCCTCGGGGAGGAAGGATGAGGGAAGCTTCATGAAGCCCCAGACCAGCACTGCGCAGATGACCGCGTAGTAGAGGAAGTACCTCGGCAGGTGGTGAACGACCTCCCTGACGTGGTTCTCGTATGACTCGGTCATCCAGGTGAAGAACCTGTTGAAGAGATTGAAGATAGGGGAGAGCAGGAGATCGGTGATCTTCTCGAAGGCCTTCCTGAGGGCGCCCTTCTTCCTCTTCTCGATGAGCCTCGGATCAGCAGCCTCCTCCTCGGCCTCCTCTATTGCGGCAAGCTCCTCGTCCTTCTTGCCCCTGAGCATGCTTGCGCAGAGCGAGGGGGTGAGGGTAAGGGCGATAAATACCGAGAGTCCCATCGCGGAGACGATGGTTATGGAGAACTGGCGGTAGATGACGCCGGTCGAGCCGCCGAAGAATGCCATAGGGATGAACACTGCTGAGAGCACCATGGCTATGCCGATAAGTGCGCCGGTGATCTCGTCCATCGACTTGATGGTGGCCTCACGTCCGGTGAGGTTCTCGGTAGTCATGACTCGCTCGACGTTCTCGACGACGACTATCGCGTCATCGACCAGAAGTCCTATTGCGAGCACCAGTCCGAACATGGTGAGGGTGTTGATGGAGAATCCCGCGGCATACATTATCGCGAACGTTCCAAGCAGCACTACAGGCACCGCTATGGTCGGAATGAGCGTAGCGCGCAGGTTCTGCAGGAACAGGTACATGATGATGAATACGAGGAGGATTGCCTCATAGAGCGTATGGGTAACCGAGTTTATGGACACGGTTATGAACGGGGTCGTATCGAACGGGTAGACGATGGCCATTCCGTCGGGAAGGGTCTTCTCGAACTCTGCCATCTTGGCGCGCACGAGCCTTGAGGTCTGAAGGGCGTTGGCGCCGGTGCTCAGCATGATGCCGAGGCCGGAGGCGTTCTTGTGGTCAACAAGTAAGGTAGTCGAGTACTCCTCGTTGTCGTTGCCCATCTCGACTCTTGCAACGTCCTTGAGCCTGATGACATGTCCGTCAGCGTCGCCGCGGAGGACGATGTTGCGGAACTGCTCAGGCGTATTGAGACGTGACTGTCCGACGATGGTGAAGTTGTACTTCTGCGCCTCAACCGATGGTGCACCGCCCAAAGCGCCGTAAGTGACCTGGGCGTTCTGCGCCTTGATGGCGGCGTTGACCTCATCGGTCGAGATGCCGTAGAGGCTCAGCTTGTCCGGGTTGAGCCAGACTCTCATCGAGTACTGGCCGCCGAACACGATGATGTCGCCGATGCCCTCAAGACGGGAAATCGGTTCCTTGAAGTTCGAGACCACGTAGTCTGCGAGGTCGCCCGACTCGTACTTGTTGTTTGGGGAGATGAGCGCTACGGCCATCAGGAACGAGGAGGTGGACTTTTCCACGGTGATTCCGTACTGCTGCACTTCCTGCGGCAGCTGGGTGGTGGCCTGCTGCAGCTTGTTCTGCACCTGGACCTGGGCAATGTCAGGATCGGTTCCTGCCTCGAAGGTGATGGTCACATGCGCGTCGCCGTTGCTGTCAGACTCGGAGCTCATGTACATGTAGCCGTCAAGTCCGGTCATGTTCTGCTCGATAATCTGGGTGACGGTGTTTGACACAGTCTCGGCCGATGCTCCGGAGTAGGTGGCTCTGATACTTACAGAGGGAGGCGCGATGGTCGGGTACATGCTCACGGGCAGTCCCGAAATTGCGAGAGCGCCTGCCATCATGATGACGATGGCGATAACCCATGCGAAAATCGGCCTGTTTATAAAGAATTTAGATAGCATCTGCTTTTCCTGCTTCCTTACTTTGAAGCCTTTTCACTGCCGGCCTTGCCTGCATCGGCTGCGGCTGCATTGAGAAGAGCGGGATCGTCATCGGTTCCGGTGAAGTCAATCTTGAACTCCTGCTTCTCAGGATTGACCGGAGTTCCGGGCTGCAGGAACAGCTGGAGCTTCTGGATGTTGTCGATGGCGACAAGATCGCCTGCCTTGAGTCCGCTCGTTACGACGTAGGCATTGCCGTACTCGCGGCCGAGGGTAATGGGCACTGAGTAGTACTTGTTTCCCTCCTCGATGCGGTATACGGAAACCTCTCCCCTGTTGCCCCTGATGGCGGCGACCTGAGGAATGAGGACAGCGTTGTCGAGCTCGCCCTGAACGAGACGGGCCCTCATGAACATGCCGGGAAGCAGGAGCCCGTCCTTGTTGTCGACGGTCGCGCGGACGGTTACCATGCCGGTGCTCTTGTTTACGTCAACGCCGGTGAAGTCGAGGTGGCCAGTAACAGGATAGAGCTTGCCGTCCTCGAAGTAGATCTGGATTGCGGCGCGGTTCTTGCTGTCAATCTTGATCTTGCCTGCCTTGACGGCCTGCTTGAAGTTCCTCAGGTCAACGTCAGACTGTCCGAGATCAACATATATGGGATCGATCTGCTGGATGGTGGCGAGGGCCGAGCCCTGGTTCGCGGTCACAAGCGCGCCCTCGGTTACCGA
>SAMEA3663052__coassemble_622_pt1 | contig 16228 bp, 14 predicted proteins | sample SAMEA3663052__metabat2_high_PE_014 | metagenome-assembled genome bin SAMEA3663052 (sample SAMEA3663052) | pig gut metagenome | biome: pig gut; feature: pig-associated habitat; material: faeces | place: France | collected 2012 | reverse complement strand
AGTTTGTCGATAAAACAGGTTTTCTCAATGATATTACGGAAAGTTATTTGTATGTTGTTTTCGGTTTGTTTGTCTAACTGCATGTGTAGTGACCGCCGGAAATGTAGGATTGACAAATAGTAAATAATTTAATTATAATAAAAAATTTAAGTATTTGCCGAATATAAGCCTTTTTTGTGAACTGGATCACTACATGATTTCACTCTAGTAAGGGCACTGATCTCGGGACGGTTTTCCAATTACGTGATCTGAATATAAGCAGGTGGCTATTAAAAGTACTAAAATTCGGCCATAGTTTTCCTACTATAGGCAGTTCAGTTCCACGGGATTTGTTACTTGTATCATATTCGGACGAAAAATTGACGTCTGATTGTGGCGCATGCGGGGAAATGAATATAGTATAGAATCAGGGAAATTTAGTTTTAAGTCACTAACAGCACGGATGCACTTATGTTTGGAAAAAAACAGGGTAAAACCTACCAGCTAATCGGCGTCGATTTTGGTAGCCAAACCATCAAGGCTGTTGCGATATCCGGCAGAAAAGGCTCTTTCCAGATCGATTCTGCCGTTGAGGTAGCGTGCCCTCAAGGCGCGGTAGTCAACGGGAAGATTCAGGACAAGGAGAGAGTCGAGCAGGCTCTGGCCCAGCTCAGCCGCAGTATCGCATCGCGAGGTAAGTATGTTGCAACTGCTGTCTCCGGAACTGATGTGGTTACCAGAACAATCACACTGCCCAGGGACATCGACAGCGACAAGGAACTTGGTGATCAGGTACAGGCTCAGTCTGAACAGCTGATTCCGTTCCAGAATACAAGCATCGCTCTTGATTACGGTATTTTAGGTCCCAATAACAGTGATTCGGACCAGAATGATGTTCTCGTCACTGCAGCCCGCGGAGAGAGCGTACTTGACCGCAGCGAGGTCATGGCGCAGTGCGGTTATGAGGTCAAGGTCGTCGACGTAGGCTACTACGCGCTTGCCCGTGCTGTCATGGCACTGGTTCCCAAGCTGAACCCTGATCCGTCCGGAGCAAACCTGCCGCCCACCGCAGCAATCGTTGACTTCGGAGCTTCCGAGACCGACATCATTTTCCTCGAGAACGGAAGGATTACCTCAACAAAGTCAATCCCCACCCTCTCGGGTGCTGTTTATGACAAGAGAATAGCAGCAAAGACCGGCTATCCTGCAGCCGAGGCGGAGAGAGCGAAGACCCAGTCCCGTCTTCCTCCCGAGGTTGAGGAGGATGTCACCAAGCCGTACATCGCCTCCATCATCAAGCAGATTGCCCAGGCGGTAAGGATCCAGCAGAGCAAGGTCTCCCTTTTTGTTCTGACCGGCGGCTCAAGCCTTATCCCGGGACTTCAGCAGGCCTTCATCGAGGTTCTGAAGACCGAAACCATCGTTCCTGATCCGTTCGATCTGAACCCGAAGCTCAGAACCGAGTATGTCCAGCACGGTGCCAAGTACATGACCGCACTCGGACTTGCCCTCAGAAGCTTCGACAATGAGTCGCCCAACATCAACCTGGTTGACTGGAGAGCGGCAGAGGCTAAGCAGAAGACCCATAACTTCTTTGTTATGGCAATTGCCTTCGCTGTTGTCGGTGCCCTCATCGACATCGGCATCTGGACAATGCTCAATGCCCAGATTGACAACCAGAACGAGAGAAACGGGTACCTGACTTCCCAGATCAGTCTCCTTCAGGACAAGATCAACGAGATTGAGAAGCTCAAGAAGGAAAGAGACGAGATGATCAACCGCATGAAGCTCATTGAGCAGCTGCAGCAGAGCCGCAGCACTGTGGTCAACATCTTCAGCGATTTCCCGACCCTCGTTGCAAACGGTATTTACCTCGACAATATCGACTTCGACGGAATCAAGATTTCTGTCAAGGGTCTCACTGAGACTCTCGCCAGGGTATCCGAGATGTACCGCAACATTGATATCGAGAGCAAGGGCCGTTACGGAAACGTTCAGATTTCCTCAATCAGCGAGGACAAGCAGAACGATTCCAAGTCAACCATGACTCTCAGCAACTTCGGTCTTTCCTTTGTATCAAACGCAATGGTTGAGGCGCAGAAGAGCCTTGAGAAGAAGAATAATAAGAGGGGAGGCCGCTAATGAATTTAAGTGAGCTTAATTTCCGTGATCCGGGCAGCCTGCCTGGCAGCATGAAGTTCGCGGCCTGTGTCATTATTGTGGCTTTGGTCTGCGCGGCCGGCTATTTCCTCGTGTTCGCGGATCAGTACGAGCAGCTCGAGGGACTCAGGCAGCAGGAGGTAAGCCTCAAGGCCGACTACGAAAAGAAGGCCATGGAGGCAGCAAGTCTCGAGGACTACCGCGCCCAGAACCGGAAGCTCCAGAGCCAGCTCAAGAAGCAGCTCCAGCAGCTTCCTAACACCGATGACATTGCTACGCTCCTCGATGACGTCAGCTTCAGGGCGATGGATCATGGCCTGAAGATCGAGGTTATCAAGTGGGATCCTGAGCAGAAGCTTGACGACTATACTGTTCTTCCTATGGAGATCAGCGTTGTAGGTGAGTATGCCCAGCTCGGAAAGTTCGTCGAGGAAATTGGTAAGATCAAGCGTATTGTCGCCATCACCCAGTTCCAGCTGACCCATGCCAACGGAAAGGGCGGTGTTGTCCAGACCGGACCCAACGGAGCTCTTCCGAAGGATGCCGATCAGCTTGCAATGCACATGGTCGCCAAGACTTACCGTTACAACCAGCCGGTTGATAACAAGAAGGCTAACAATAAGGCCGGGGGTGCAAGATGAACGGAATGAAGATGCGTAAACTTTCAGTTCTTGTCGCATCATGCGTGTCCGCAGCCCTGCTTACGGCCTGCGGCGGAACGGAAGATCTGCAGCAGTTTGTGGTTGAGGTCGGAAACAGGCCCCATCCCCAGATTCCGGAGCTTCCTGTAGTGAATGACTATGTGCCTGCGTCCTTTACCCCGGCGACTGATCGCTCGCCGTTCGTAAGGCCCCGCGCAGAGCTTCCTCAGATTACCCAGAGCTTCCATGAGGAAGGATGCGACGACATTACCGCTCTTGTCTCAAGAACGGTCAAGGACTCGCTCGAGCACTACTCTCTTGACAATCTGATCATGAAGGGAACTTACAAGGACGGAGCCGGCCAGCTGTGGGGCATCGTCCAGGTGGGAGCCCATTCAGTCCAGAACCAGAAGGTCAAGGTAGGCAGCTACATGGGTCTCAACATGGGCCAGGTAACTGCGATAACACCTGAGGCTATTCAACTTGACGAGTACGTTCAGGAGAAGCCGGGCTGTTACAAGAAGAAGAGCACTAAGATTGAACTTAATGTGGCAGACAAGCGGAATTAGCAAGCAGGAATTACTATGAAATTTCACAAATCCAAAATAGGTCTTATCGTTGCTGTTGCAACACTTGCTGGTGCTTGTGTACCGGCTGAGGCGGCTAAGCTTCAGAACGTTAAGATCAATACAAGCTACGCGAACCAGATCAGTCTTGACTTTGTCTTTGACGGTCAGGTTGGCAACTATACCGACAAGCTCAGATATCACCCGGACGAGCTCGTTCTCGAGATCCCGGACTCTGAGTCAGGGCTTGCCCGCAACACTGTTGACGTGCTGCGCCATGGCGTGAAGAAGATTGACGTCGCAAACCTCGGCGACAACCTCCTCATCAACGTCGGCCTCGAGGAGCTCAAGCCTTACCAGATTTCCCAGCAGGGCAACACCCTCAAGGTTATGGTAGGCGAGAGCGGCAAGGTAACTGCTGCCAAGATGAATGCTGCACCCAGCGTTCTTCCTTCTGCAGCCGGCGCATCATCCTCGATCAATACCGTTACCAAGGTTGACTTCCAGAAGCACGGCTCAGAGGGCGGCGTTGTAGCAGTCTCCCTCGACAACAACTCCGCAGCAGTTGACGTTCATCCGCGCGGGAACCACCTCATCGCGACTTTCCACTCGACTGATGTCCAGGCTAACCAGCTCACCAGCATGGATCTCTCCGACTTCGGCACTCCGCTTAAGAAGGTAAGAGTAACCCGTGAGGGCGGCAACGCAATCGTTGACATCACCTATGACGGCAAGGTTGACTACAAGTACACCCAGAACGGCCGCCAGGTTGTCATCAGCGTCAACAAGCAGGTTGTTAAGCAGGAAGAGCTGCCCAAGTACACCGGAAAGCCTATCTCCCTCAACTTCCAGGAGATTTCCATCCGCTCCGTACTGCAGATCCTGGCTGACTTCAACAACTTTAACCTTGTTACCACCGACTCTGTAACCGGAAACATCACCCTTCGCCTTGACAATGTGCCCTGGGAGCAGGCCCTTGAGACCGTTCTCCGCGTAAAGGGTCTCGACAAGCGCCTTGAGGGAAACATCCTCCTCGTCGCCAAGGCTGAGGAGCTTGCAAACCTTGAGAAGACCAAGCTTGAGGGCAAGAAGAAGGTTGAGGAGCTTGCTCCGCTGACCACAGAGTTCATCCAGGTCAACTACGCAAAGGCCTCTGACCTTGCTACCCTTATCGGCGGACTTTCCCGCGGTGTCGCCAACGACGAGGGCAGGAATGACGCTGCCAACCAGTCAATCCTTTCACCCCGTGGCTCGGTAGCTGTTGACGCGAGAACCAACACCCTCATTGTCAAGGACCTTCCTGACAACGTCGACCGCATAATCGACCTCGTCGAGCGTCTCGATGTTCCTGTCAAGCAGGTTCAGATTGAGGCAAGAATCGTCTCCATCAACAACGCCTCTACCGACGAGCTCGGAATCAACTGGTCCTATTCCCGCACCAGCGGCGCAAGCGCGAATCAGGGCTTCTCCCCGACTTCGAACGCACTCCCAGCCGACGGCGATAACGATGGTAAGGATCCGTACGGCAACTTCGCAAGCACCGGACACTATTCTGCTCATGTGAACACCGCACTGCCTATCGCAACTCAGGGTATCGGCATCGAGATCGGCAAGTGGTTCGGCGATGACCTGCTTGACATGTACCTCTCCGCACTCGAGACCGAGTCCAAGGGCGAGATCATCTCCTCACCGCGCGTAACTACCTCCAACCAGAAGGCAGCCAAGATCCAGCAGGGTACCGAGATTCCGACCAACGTAAGCACCTCCTCCGGCGCAACCTCAGTTGACTGGAAGGAAGCAGTTCTCGGACTCGAGGTTACTCCTCAGATCACTCCGGACAACTCCATCATCCTCGACCTGAAGGTAACTCAGGACACCCCGGGTGATACCGTTGCAACCGGTACCGGCACTGCCCAGGAAATCAACACCAAGAGAGTTGAGACCCAGGTTCTGGTCGGAAACGGCGAGACCATCGTACTCGGCGGCATTTACCAGCAGCAGATCACCAAGTCCGTCAGCAAGGTGCCTATCCTCGGCGATATTCCTTATCTCGGACGTCTCTTCAAGTACACCCGCGACGACAGCCGCCGCCAGGAACTCCTGATCTTCGTAACTCCGAAGATTGTTGAGATTAAGCGCTGATAATTTACCGGCGTGGTTTTACATAGGGGGGCTTCGGCCCCCTTTTTTCATTTCTTCCCATCAGCATTTTCCTTATTTCAGACACCTCTTCATTCCTTTCTTATTTTTTGTGATTCAGCGCTCGTTTAGCTTATAATGCTCAAATAAATCGGAGTGTTTTATGCGTGAAAACAGCGTTATTGTCCTGATCGGGCCAATGGGGGCCGGCAAGAGCACAGTCGGCAGGATACTAGCCTCGATTCTGGGCAAGCAGTTCCTTGACTCGGATGAGCAGATCGAGAAGAACGCCGGCGCGTCTATTCCGTATATTTTTGAGGCTGAGGGAGAGAAGGGCTTCCGCGCAAGGGAGGAGAGCACCATTAGGGATCTCATCTCCGGAGAAGGAATTGTCCTGGCAACAGGCGGCGGGGCAGTACTCTCAGCCAATACCAGAAAGCTCCTCAAGCGCGACTGCTTCGTGGTCTTCCTTGAGACCTCGGTCGGGGAGCAGGCCCAGAGAACCTCAAAGAGCGACAACCGGCCCCTTCTCAGGGGGCAGGACAGGGCTGAGGTTCTGGGCTCAATTTATGAGAAGCGCAAGCCCCTCTATGAGGAGTGCGCCGACTGCAGGATCCTGACTGACGGCCATTCTCCGAGGGAGATCGCGGCCTTCATAGCTAAGGAATTTTGGAGTAACTGATGGAACAGCTGAAAGTAGATCTCGGGAGCAGATCATATCCGATTTTCATCGGAAGCGGCCTCATATCCGCCGCTGACTGCTTTGCCCCGTATGTAAGGGGCAGGGACGTGATGATTGTCTCCAACGAGACCGTGGCCCCTCTTTATCTTGAAAAGCTCGAGAAGACCCTTTCAGGCTTCAATGTCCACTCAGTCATCCTGAAGGACGGTGAGCAGTACAAGAACCTTGACGGCATCGAGAGCATCATAACGGCACTCCTCAGGAACGATGCCGGGCGCGATGTAACGCTTATAGCGCTTGGCGGCGGGGTTGTCGGTGACATGACCGGCTTTGCCGCTGCCTGCTACCAGAGGGGAGTTGACTTCATTCAGTGCGCCACAACGCTCCTTGCCCACGTTGACTCATCGGTGGGCGGCAAGACCGGCGTAAACCATCCCCTCGGAAAGAACATGATTGGCGCCTTCCATCAGCCGAAGGCCGTTGTTATAGACACGGATACGCTTAAGACCCTCGACAGAAGGCAGCTCTCCGCGGGACTAGCCGAGGTCATAAAGTACGGAATCATGTGGGATGGCGAGTTTTTCAGCTATCTTGAGGAGAACATGGACAGAATCATGGCCCTCGACGAGGAGAGCCTCGTAAGGACCATCAGGACCTGCTGCTCGATAAAGGCCGAAGTCGTGCACGAGGATGAGCGCGAGAGCGGTGTAAGAGCCCTTCTCAACCTTGGCCACACCTTCGGTCATGCCATCGAGTGCCACGAGGGCTACGGCGTGTGGCTTCACGGTGAGGGTGTTGCCGCCGGCACGGCCTGCGCCGCCAGGGTCGCCGTGTACCTCGGCAGGATGAGCGAGGAGGACTTCGGCAGGATTACGGCGCTCCTTGAGCGCGCGTCGCTTCCCACTGAGGTTCCTGCCGACATGAGCTATGACGTTTTCTATGAGAACATGATTCACGACAAGAAAGTCCGCAACGGCAGGATCCGCTATGTAATCCCTGACGGAATCGGCCATGCCGGTGTTCTTGATGACATTCCGGCTGAGCTTATCAGCCGTGCGATTGAAGATCTGAGGAAAAAATGCTGATTATAGCCAGCCAGCGACTGCTGGCAAATAAAATTGACGAGAAAGTCAGAACAGCCAGTTCAATGATCTACCTTTCCGGTGAGCACGGAAGCGGGCGTACCGTGATTTCCGAGATGGTCATCGGCGATCTCCAGGCACAGGGCATACAGACAGTCTACTGCGAGTGCCATCCAGGCGATGATCCGGCGAGAGCAAGGGAAATGGTGGTGAAGGGGCTGTTTCCTCCCGCAATCTTCGATCCGCAGGACCGCCTTACCAGCACCTGCCAGTACCTGGATTTCTCCGGCAAGAAGTTTTTCATTGTCATAGACTCTGCCGACTATCTGGGGCAGGTTTTTGCCTCCGAGCTCTTTGAGTTCTTCGCCGCCTACAAGGATATCTGCAGCATTTCGATTATGCTGACAGGATGCGCCCCGGCTCAGCAGCTCTTTGACGAGAAGAGCCGGGCCTCCGTCAGCGTCATGGAGATTGAGGCACTCAAGCAGGATGAGAAGAAGTATCTTGCAGAGAACTATTTAAGCAGATCCGGCAGCGGCAAGGATTCGCCGGATCCCAAGGTCATCGCAGAAGTTGTTTCTAAGTGCGGGCCGCTTCCCGGTGAAATCGTCAAAATGGTAGGTAACGTTATGTCAGATAATTTGAACGGAAAATCTGATGCCTTCGGTGAGGGCATTGTCCCGGGCGCCGATTCCCCGATAAAAAGAAAGCCAGGTGACAGCTCCAGGCTCGAAAGGCGCAGGGACAAGACCAAGATTATCCTGATCTGCGCCACTGCGCTGCTGGCCATTGCGATGATTGCGATACTCATTCCTCTTCTCACCTCAGGCGGCGAGAAAAAAGCACCTGCTCCGGAGCCGGTTGTCGTACAGCAGGCGAAGATCACAGGCCCTGCCGCTGACGCAGATAAGCCTGCCACCGCGGCAGCAGCACCGGCCCCGGCTCCACAGGCTCCTGCTCCTGCACCGGAACCTAAGCCTGCAGCCGACAGCCAGGGTGCCGCAGAACCAGCCACTGCTCCTTCTGCCGACGCGCCGAAACCAGCTCCGGTTCCCGCGGAGGATTCAAAGCCTGCTCCGGCGCAGTCAGCTGATGCACCGAAGCCTGCGGATGGAGCCGAAAAGCCGGCACAGCAGGAGGTTCCGGCCGCAGCTCCCGAGCAGAAGAAGGAGCAGCCTCTGCCCCTCACTGACGCCCATGGCGAGAAGCTTCCCGCTGAGTCTTCGGTAGCACCGCTCAGAAAGCCTAATGAGGGTGCTGATAAGAAGAGCTCGTCAGCTGATGATCAGAAGGCAGAGCAGGCACGAAAGGAAGCCGAGGCCGCTAAGGCAAAGGCTGATGCTGAAGCAAGGGCAAAGGCCGAAGCTGACAAGAAGGCCAGGGAAGAGGCCAGGGCAAAAGCCGAGGCCGAGAAGAAGGCCAGGGAAGAGGCCAGGGCAAAGGCCGATGCCAAGGCGAAGGCTGACGCAAAGGCAAAGGCCGAGGCAGAGAAGAAGGCCAGGGAGCAGGCAGCTGCCGCAAAGAAGCCGGACAGCGGCGCTTCGGATGCTGCAAGGAAGGCCGAGGCTGAAAGACGCGCCAAGGCCGAGTCCGGAAAGACCTCAACTCTCAAGGCCGGGCAGGTTGTGCCTTTCTCCGAAGTCCAGGGCGGACGCGCATCCTCTGCTGCAAAGCACCAGTCCGCTGCATCCTCCGCTGCCGGCAGATACACTGTCCAGCTTTCAAGCTCAGGTGACTACCAGAAGCTTATCGAGATGCAGGACCGGTGTCCTGAGCCCTGCCGCATAAAGAAGGTCGGCCGCACCTACAAGCTCTACATGGGATCCTACGCGGACAGGGCATCGGCAGATGCAGCGAAGAAGAAGGCCACAGGCATCGCCCGTGACGCGTGGGTGACAAAGGAATAAGCCGCGGGGCCTTGTATTACCGGAGCCGCTTTCATGCGGCTCTTATTTTCAGAAGATAAGTTTTCATCTCAAAGAGAAAATCCTATGTCCCGGAAATATCTTATTGCTCCCTCGATCCTCTCGGCTGATTTCTCGAGGCTCGGAGACGAGGTAAGGAATGTGCTCAAGTCCGGAGCCGATGTCATTCATGTCGATGTTATGGACAACCATTACGTCCCGAACCTGACAATCGGCCCTCTTGTCGTGAAGGCTCTCAGAAAATGCGGCATCACGGCACCGCTCGACTGCCACCTGATGGCCTCCCCGGTCGATCAGCTCGTCGAGATGTTCGCCGAGGCTGGTGCGTCGTATATCACCTTCCATCCTGAGGCATCGCTGCATCCTGACCGCACGCTCCGCCTTATCAAAAGCTTCGGGCTTAAATGCGGCCTGGTCCTTAATCCCGCCACCTCCGCTGAATGGCTCCGCTATGAGATGGATACCGCAGACATCATCATGCTGATGTCGGTGAACCCCGGGTTCGGCGGGCAGAGCTTTATCCCCGGGACGCTCAATAAGCTCAGGGAAGTGAGGAAGATGATCGATGAGTCCGGCCGCGACATCCGGCTTGAGGTCGACGGCGGGGTCAAGGTCTCGAACATCAGGGAGATCGCTGACGCTGGCGCCGACATGTTCGTTGCCGGATCGGCAATCTTCGGCGCTGATGACTACGCTAAGGTGATCTCGGCCATGCGGGCGAGCCTCGGAGGTGACGAGTGAAGAACTGCTTCCTTTTTGACATAGACGGAACAATCGCTGACACGGTGCCGCAGATGGCGATAAGCATTGAAAACAGCTTCTCCTCCTTAGGCCGCGACTATCCGCCAGAAAGCGAGGTGCGTGGCTATGTGGGAAACGGCCTCGACAAGCTCGTGCTCCGCTCGATGAAGAGAAGCTTTGATGCAGATTACGCGGATTTCAGCGCGGAGGAGTTCGGGAAATTCAAGAAAGCGTACTCTGACGAGTACATGCGCCAGATCACTGCGAACTACACCCTATTCCCTGGGGTCGCCGATACGGTGAGAAAGCTCAGGGCGATGGGAAAAAAGCTCGGCATCGTGACGAACAAGCCGCAGCCATACATCGAGCCATTCCTCAGGAGCGCAGGCATATTCGAATGCTTTGACTTCACCCTTGGTGGCGGTGTCATAAAGGAGAAGAAACCGAGTCCGGCGCCGATCCTCTACGCCATGGAGAAGCTCGGGGCAAAGCCCGGGGAGACTGTTATGGTCGGCGACTCCTCCAATGACATTTTTGCCGCAAAGGCTGCCGGCGTTTCGTCTGTCGGGCTCACCTACGGGTACAATTACGGGCATGATATCGGCGAGTTCGGACCGGATCTTGTCACCGGGAACTTCAGCGACGTGCTGAAATTCGCGTAGGGGAAGAGGAGCGTCATCTCAGTGCCTGAAATGGTTCCAGCCGTCGGGCACTTCACATGGAACTCCGTGAAGCAGGTATTCTGCTCTGCCGGTATCCGTTATCCTTCCGATTTTCGTTATCCCTGTCCTCGCGAGCACCGGGATTTTCTCTGCCTCTCTGAAGGTTTCTTCAGACATGGTGAAAAGAAGCTCGTAGTCTCCGCCGCCGGCAGCCGCCAGATCAATCCTGCGCTTTTCTGCAAGTGAGGATAGCGCAGGGGAGAAAGGGAGTGACTCCAGTGAGATTTCCGCTCCGAGCCCGCTGTGAAGCAGATGCCTGAGGTCAGACGATATTCCGTCGGAGATGTCGAGCATTGAGTGAGCAAGCCCCCGGAGCGCGATTCCCTCCTCAGTCCTTGCCTCGGGACTCTCAAGGCGCCTCACGGCCTCACCCCATGCTGAGGGAGGAACCGAGATATGGCCGGATACGGTATCCTCGACAGCGAGCGCAGCAGCGCCCAGCGATCCGGTAACCGCGATGACATCTCCCGCCTTTGCTCCGTCACGCCTTACTGCGGTGCCTTCAGGGATGGTGCCGAGCGCGGTCACGGTGATGCTGAGCGGCCCCCTCGACATATTGCCTCCGGCCAGGAACGCGTCTTTTCTCGCCAGATCTGCCTTGAGCGCTGCCGAGAACGGGCTGAGGAATTCCTCGTCAGGCGAGGGCATTACAAGGGAGAGGAAGATGCAGAATGGCCTTGCGCCCATTGCTGCAAGATCAGAGAGATTGACCTCAACGGCTTTGACCCCGAGAGACCCGGGTGATGTTCCTTTGAAGAAATGGACTCCCTCGACGAGGGAGTCGGTTGTCACCGCCGTCTCTGTGAGTGGCGGGCAGCGGAATACAGCGCAGTCATCCCCGTTCGGGACAGAGAGGCGGCCTTGATCGTCATCTGAGAAGTACTTCCTGATAATGGAGAACTCATCACTCATTCAGCGCTCTCGCCGGAGTGCTCTTTCCCGGGGGCGCGTGACTTCCAGGGGCCCGATCTCCTTTCCCCTGACGGGCGGTGATCCCCATGCGGCCGGCGATCCTTTCTGAAATCGTGCCTTTCGCCGCGCTCTGAGTCTGAATGGCCTCCGTCCTCACCATCATTCCGGTCTGAATGGAAATGACCCTTCCTGAACGATGAGTCTGAATGATGCCTGAAGGAGGACTTCCCTCCGTTCCTGCCGTTTCCGGTGTCCCTGCCGGAGAATGAATGAGGCTTTCTCCTGCGGCCCGGGGAGCTGGGATCAAGGCTCATGGGCTTCGGCTTCCCTCCGTCTTCCACAGCGGCCTCTGTCCCGTCAGCCGAAGGAGTCTCCTCTGCGGCGCTCCCCTCAGCAGCTGACTCTGTCTCAGGCTCTTTCTTCTCCGAATTGCTTTCATCAGCGTGGTCTGCGTCCTCGTCAGGCTCCGCATCCTTGAGATGCAGTCCCTTGGAGACAACCTTGTCCAGGACGCCGTTGATGAAGCGGTGGCTTTCCTCTGCGGCAAAGGCCTTTGCGAGGTTCACCGCCTCGTTGATTACGACCTTGTACGGAACCTCGGACGAGAGCCGGAGGAGCTCATAGCATCCCACACGCAGTATCGCGCGGTCAACCTGATCGAGATCCTCGCTGCTGCGCTTTTCCAGAAATCTCTTGTAGAGGCTGTCAAGCTCCTCGTGCTCTGCTACTACTCCGTCAAAAATTCTGTCGAAATAGTCCCAGTCCACGTTCTTGCACTCCGGATCTGAGCTGAACTGCGCCTTGATTGCAGAAGGCAGGTCGCCGGTCATCTGCCACTGATAGATGGCCTGCATGGCAGTGCGCCGTGCCATTGTACGCTGGAAGGGTTTCATCAGCTTATCCTACGTTCTTAAGGTTGTTGAGTACGTTGATCATCTCAAGGGAGGAGAGCGCTGCCTCTGATCCCTTGTTGCCGGCCTTGGAGCCTGCTCTCTGTACTGCCTGCTCGATGGTGTCGCAGGTGAGCACGCCGAAGGCAACAGGGATATCCGAGCCGAGCATGGTCTGGGTCAGTCCCTTGGCGCATTCGTTCGCTACGATCTCAAAATGGTAGGTCGCGCCGCGGATAACGCAGCCGAGTGCGATGACGGCATCGAACTTCCCCGAGTCAGCGGCCCTCTTCACGGTGAGGGGGATCTCGATGGCGCCCGGCACGCGGATGCAGGTGATGTTGTCAGGATTTACCTGTCCCTGGCGGAGGAGGGTGTCTTCCGCACCTTCAAGAAGGCGTTCGGTGATAAAGCTGTTGAATCTTGATACGACAATGGCTATTTTGGCTTCCGGGCAGGGAAGGCAGCCTTCGATGGTTTTCATGGCAAATCCTCTTTCGGTCAAACAGACACAGTCTGCTAAATTGTGGCTCTCATGATAATTTGAAGGGGCTGCTTTTGCAAACGGCACGGGCACTCAGGGCGAATTTTATGCGCTCAGATGAAGCCGTTCGCGCCGAGCGTCTCAAGCGAGAGCCCTCCGCTCCCGGACTTTCCTCTTTCACCGGTGCCTGCATCAAGCGCGGCCCCCTGCACGGAGAGGATTCTCGCGACGTACCTGGCGAGCACGTCAACCTCCAGGTTGAGCCTTGTCCCCTCGCTCCACTGTGAGATGTTGGTCGCGCTCATGGTATGGGGTATGATGGTGAGCCTGAAGGTGTCGCCTTCCGTGTCATTCACCGTGAGGCTGATGCCGGAGACCGCTATTGAGCCTTTTTTGGCAATATACATCATCAGCTCATGCGGAGCCTCTATGACATAGTCAGTGCCGGCGTCACCGCCCGAGATGCTCCTCACGGTGCCGGTGCCGTCGATATGTCCGGTCACGATATGGCCGCCCATCCTGTCCTCCGGGCGGAGCGCCTGCTCGAGGTTCACTGTGTCGCCTGGCTTCAGGTTTCCTGCAGCAGTGAGGTCCATGGTCTCGTGTGAGACATCGGCGGTGAACATGCTGCCGCGGATCGAGGTCGCGGTAAGGCAGATGCCGTTGACCGCAATCGAGTCACCGACGCGTGCGCCTCTGAGATCAAGCGCCCCTGCGTCTACGGTAACGGTCATGCCGCCTCCTGCAGAGCTGATTCCTGCAATCTTTCCAGTGCACTCGACTATTCCGGTAAACATCTGTTCTCCGAAGCTGATTTTGGTATATCCGATCGCCCATAATCTGCAGCAGCTGACAGATTTGTCAGATTTTGCGCGATTTTTTTTACATTCTTTTTGAAATTTTCATTATACGCCTTAAAATAGGGTTAATGTGTACGGCTCCTGGAGCCGCGCTCGGATTATCAACGAAGGCGCCTGGGGCGTCTTAACAGGGAGATCGGATCACAACAGGATCTGTTAGTTTGCTTATGATGAAGAAAATGTGGGTGATGACCGCAGTCGCTGCGGCAGTTATGGCTCTTTCCGGCTGCAACGAGAATTCCAGCCAGGCTGCCTCCGGCGCCCAGGCACCGGCTAAGACCGAGGCAAATGCGCCTGCAAAGGCCGGCAAGGCTGAGGCCGGGACCGCAGAGGCTGCAAAGAGCGCAGACACCCAGAAGGCCGGCCTTGCCGGGGATGACGCTGTAGCGTACGCGGTCGGCCAGTCTCTCGGCGAGTATATCGGCAAGACCAACAAGCAGCAGGAAGCTTTCGGACTTAAGCTCGACACTGCCAAAATCATTGAGGGATTCAGCGACGGCATCAGCGGCAAGGACAAGATGCAGGGCGTTGACAAGCAGAAGCTTCTCATGGACTTTGACGCAAAGCTGAAGGCCAAGGCTGAGGAAGCCGAGAAGAAGAAAGCTGCAGAGGAAATCGCCAAGGGCGAGAAGTTCCTTCAGGAGAACGCCAAGAAGGAAGGCGTCAAGACTACCGAGTCAGGACTCCAGTACCAGGTCATCGAGCCTGCCAAGGACGCCAATGCCCCGAAGCCTGACAAGGATTCCGTTGTAAAGGTCTTCTACAAGGGCACGCTGCTTGACGGAAAGGTCTTTGATCAGAATATCGGCAAGGAGCCCATCGAGTTCCCGCTCAATGCGGTAATTCCCGGCTGGTCAGAGGGCGTATCGCTCATGCAGAAGGGGGCAAAGTACCGCTTCTGGATCCCCTCGAAGCTCGGCTACGGTGACAGGGCGGTCGGACAGATCCCTGCGAACTCTGTCCTCGTATTCGAGGTCGAGCTCGTAGACGTCAAGACCGCCGAGGAGGCAAAGGCCGAGGAGCAGAAGGCCGCTGAGGAGAAGAAGAAGCAGGCCGAGGAGCAGAAGGCCGCAGCCGAGAAGGCAAAGGCTGACGAGGCAAAGGCAGCTGAGGCCAAGTCTGCGGCAGACGCAAAGTCAGGAGCAAAGGATGACGGCGTCAAGCCTGCTGAGGCCAAGCCTATCGAGGTGGAGGATGATTCCGGCAATGTTCCAGCTGACAAGAAAGTAAAGTAACAGGAATCAGCTCACTGTACAAGTCCATGAGGGGCAGGCCAGATAGCCTGCCTCTTTTTTTAAATATTCTGAATTTTTAAATCATCGTCAAAAAATTTATTTTATTTTCAAAAAAAATTCTCTAAAATCCCGAAAGGCAGTGCCTTACTCAGGTATTACGGCCTGAATTTTTTTTGTTTGAGTTTCCCGGACATCCGATGCAGTCCTCCTGGCGTTCGTCATTATTAATTGCTGTGAGCCTGCTGTTTTCCGCGTACGGATACGCGGAGGCCGCAAAGGGCGCTGCCGTGCCTGATGACAGCCGCCTCCGGGACTGGATCGAGCAGAACAACGAGGATTTCGGCTCGGCTTCTACATTTATTACAATGACGTTTCGGACGAGGAGAGCTACCTTGCTGTCTCCTATATATTCACGACCCGCTATGACGAGGTGTTCCGTGAATACCATGACAGCATGATGGGCGACTATTTCAGGAAGCGGGGCAGCTCCGATCTCGGGGAGTTCTATTCCGACTCGTCAGATCCGAGGCATTACATATACGTACGGAAAAGCGAGTGCCGTGCCCGCGAGTTCCAGATAGTGAGGTTCGCCGAGTTCCTCGCTCCCGATCCGATGCACAGTCTTGACCGGCGGCTTCTTGCCGGTGCGGATTCCAGGTTCCGGGCCGAGAGGGGCAGGCTGAGCGCAAAGGAAATCAGGAGCCTTGCCGCCATCCGGACATTTGACAGTCTCTTCACCGATGACATCGTGGATGACACCTTCCCCGATGATCTCAGAAGATCGGACGGGAGCCATGTACAGCTCCTTGACGCTGCCGTATCGCACCCCTTTGATCTGCCCTTCGGCATGAGGTTCGTGGGGAGCGCAGGCGGCGCCTATACCTATGCCGTGAAGGACGGGAGCCGAAGGGCCTATGTCAGGGTGCGCTACCTCCGTGGCAGGTCAAGGAGTCTCCGGGGCGACGGGACCTGCGAGCTGTTCCGTCAGGGGCCGCATACGGAAGGCGACATCTGCCGGGAGGTCTTTGCGCCGGAGTACGCCTACGAGGGCGGAGGGAACTACGAGCGCGTGATGCAGCTGAGCTTCCCTGACGGGAAGAGGTTCCGCCTCTCCGACGTCGATATCGAGTCGCTTGAGCTCAATGCCGACGTGCGGCGCTTCCGGCTCTTCCTCTACGAGCCTCTTCAGCCGAAAAGGGAGGAAGGCGTG
>SAMEA3663052__coassemble_618_pt1 | contig 16278 bp, 14 predicted proteins | sample SAMEA3663052__metabat2_high_PE_014 | metagenome-assembled genome bin SAMEA3663052 (sample SAMEA3663052) | pig gut metagenome | biome: pig gut; feature: pig-associated habitat; material: faeces | place: France | collected 2012 | reverse complement strand
GCCCAGGAGTCAGAATCCGTTTACTTGCTATCACCCTCCCTGGAGGAGCGAGAGCGCAATCTGGGTGGAGCTGTTCGCCTGGGTCAGCACGGAGGAGGCGGCCTGCTGGATGACGTTCTGCTGCGTCAGCTGCGCGGTCTCCGCCGCGAAGTCGACATCCTCGATGCGGCTTCTCGCGTCTGACACGTTCGTTATGGTGTTGCTCTGGTTGCTGATGGTCGAGGAGAGACGGTTCTCAACCGCGCCCCACTGGGCTCTCTCCGAGTCGACATGGTTGATCATCACGTCAAGGCACTTGATGGCCGCCTCGGCATTGGCGTGCGATGTCATGCTGATTGCGAAGAGCTTGCCGTCCTTGCCGCCGGTTGAATCGATGATATCTTTTTTGGTGTTGCCCTTTCCGGGGTGCCCTACCTTCATGTCACCTTTGTTCCAGCCGGTGAGGCCGTCATGATCCTCATCATCGATTTTCTTCAGCACTACATTCTGGATGGCGGGAGTCGCAGGATTTGCTACCGGGTCTGCACCTGCAGCCTTGGCTGCAGTATGGGTGGCGCTCTGTGCGAAGGCAATTTTATCCCCGGTGGCGGGATCGATTACCCCGTCCTGCTGGGCATAGTTGAGGAGCCCGGCGAAGGTGAGGTCAGAGAAGGTCGCTGTAACGGTCTGGTCAGAGTGGGAACCGACCTGGAACTTGGTGAAGGTGTCATCAAGCGTGCCGTCAGCCTTGACCGTGCCGATTGATCCGTTCAGCACATGGAGCGTGCCGCCGAAGGTGGTCTGCTCGCCGATACGCTGGATTTCGAGTGAAAGCTGGTTCACCTCCTGCTGGATGGCGTCTCTTTCAGAGTCGGCGTTGGTGCCGTTCGCGCTCTGGATGGCGAGGGTTCTCATGCGCTGGAGCATGTTGGTGATTTCCTCGGTGGCTCCCTCCGCAACCTGGCACATTGAGATGCCGTCGTTCGCGTTTCTGTTGCCCTGGGTCAGGCCGTTGATCTGGGAGGTCATGCGCGATGCGATCTGAAGTCCTGCCGCATCGTCCTTCGCCGAGTTTATTCTCTTGCCGGTCGAGAGCTTCTCGTAGCTGCCGGTCAGCTTGCTGGTTGCCTTCGCAAGGGCATTCTGGGCCCGGAGCGAGGAGGTATTGGTATTTACATAAAGTGCCATAATCTTTTTCTCCTGAAACTGTTTTCAAAAGCCCGGCAGGGGCACTGCCCCCTTGTTTTTATTATTGTTGGCCCCGGGACATTCCCGTAGGTGCCGGACAAACCTTTTGTCATGTTTATGGAAAAAGCGTGCCATGCTGTGAAAAGCCTTACTGGACGCGCTTTCCCGAAGCAACTGCCGTTCAGGCACAATCCCTGCATGGCAGAATTCCGGCGTAAAAGCGAAACTCCTGGCCGTGCCGGTTCATAAGCCGCGCTGGCGGCGGTTTTGTGTAAGAGAAGGCTCTGTTCTGATAAAATTCAGGCAGCCGTTCCGGGCAGTACGGACAACAGACACTGCCCAACACAAAGAGGAGAGCGGAAGGTCCGCCGGGCACACCGGAGGATGCTGATGCGAAGCACATGAAGATAAAAGTACTTGTCATTGGCGGAGGCGGACGCGAGCACGCGCTCGCATGGAAAATCTCCGAGTCACCCATCGTTGAGAAGGTCTATGTTGCCCCGGGCAACCCCGGAACTGCGGCAGAGCCCAAAATGGAGAACGTTGCCATCGGCGTCGATGACATAGACGGCCTCGCGAAGTTCGCGAAGGGCAATGGCATCGATCTCTCTGTCGTAGGCCCCGAGGGGCCGCTCGTCGCCGGCGTGACCGACAGGTTCCGGAAGGACGGGCTCCGCATCTTCGGACCTACCGCAGCGGCCGCAGAGCTCGAGGGCTCGAAGTCCTTCACCAAGGACTTCCTCTCAAGGCACAACATCCCGACCGCGAAGTACGAGACCTTCACTGACGAGGAGAAGGCCGTCGCCTACATCGAGAAGCACGGCGCTCCGGTAGTCGTCAAGGCTGACGGACTCGCCGCCGGCAAGGGCGTGATTGTCGCCATGGACACTGAGACCGCGGTAAGCGCGGCCCGTGACATGCTGAGCGGCAACAAGTTCGGCAGCGCCGGCTCCAGGATAGTCGTTGAGGACTACCTCGACGGCGAGGAGGCCTCCTTCATCGTCATGACCGACGGCGTCAATATTCTGCCGATGGCCACCAGCCAGGACCACAAGCGCGTCGGCGACGGAGACACCGGCCCCAACACCGGCGGAATGGGCGCCTACTCCCCTGCCCCGGTCGTCACCAAGGACGTCTATGAGAAGGTCATGTCCCGCATCATCACCCCGACCGTCCGCGGAATGGCAGGCGAGGGACGCAAATACGTCGGCTTCCTCTACGCCGGCCTCATGATCGATAAAAACGGAGATCCGAAGGTCATCGAGTTCAACTGCCGCTTCGGCGATCCCGAGACCCAGCCCATCATGCTGCGTATGAACTCCGATCTCGCAGAGCTCTGCTACGCGGCCTGCGAGGGGGATCTCGGCGGCAAGCTGGTCTCCTATGACGTCCGTCCCGCTGTCGGCGTCGTCCTTGCTGCAGAGGGCTACCCTGCATCGCCGAGGAAGGGCGACGTGATCACAGGTCTTGACACCCCGCTTCCGAAGGGAACCAAGATCTTCCAGGCAGGCACAAAGGAGGCAGACGGCAAGGTCGTCACGAACGGCGGCCGCGTGCTCTGCGTCACCGCCCTCGGCAATACCGTAAAGGAAGCCAGGGACAATGCCTATGCACTTGCGGAGAAGATCAGCTGGAACGGCATGTTCTGCCGCCACGACATCGCCCACCGCGCGATCGAGAGAGAAGAGGCCGGCAAAATCTGATGCGGCGCCTGATTGCCCTTGATCTCGACGGAACGCTTCTCACGAGCTCCCGGACGATAAGCCGGGAGACCGCGGAGGCGCTCCGTTTCCGTGAGGAGCAGGGCGACACTGTCGTGCTCGCTACCGGAAGGCCGGTCGAGGGGATCAGGCCCCAGATTGACTTTCTCGCCCTTCCCGGGAAAATCCGCCCGGTAATAGCCTTCAACGGGGCCCTCACGAGGGACTTCGCAAGCGGGCGGATTATCTCGAGGGAAACCATCTCCGGGAAGGACGCCCGGGAAATCTATGACACTGGCGTGAGAGCCGGCTCCGGCATCCACGCCTTCTCCCTGAGTCGCAACCTCATTGAGCCCGCCTGGAACAAAGGCAATCCCTATACCGGCATAGAGATGAGCTACAACGGAATAACCGCAGAGGAGGCAGATTTTCATAAAATCCCCGACGACGAGGAATTTATGAAAGTCATGTTCGCAGCAGAGCCGGAAATCATCGACGCGTTCGTGAAAACCCCCGAGGCTGAGAATCTGATGAGGAGGTTCACGGTGCTCCGCTCCATGCCATTCTTCCTCGAGTTCCTGAACCCGCGCGGCAGCAAGGGACAGTCTCTTATGCTCCTTGCGGACGATCTAGGGATCCCGCGTGAGAGCACCATCGCGTTCGGCGACGCGGGGAACGACATTGACATGCTTGAGGCGGCCGGCACCGGCATCGCCATGGCGAACGGCACTGAGGACGCAAAGGCTGCGGCCGATTTCGTGACGCTTGACAACGATCATGACGGAATACCGGCGGCCCTAAGGAAACTCAATCTCTGGAACTGAAATGATCGACTTCATCAAAAGGGTGTTCGGGCTCATAGTCCCGTACTGGAAAACCAAATCCTCAATCCTCAGCTGGGTGCTGCTCATTTCAGTGCTGTTCCTGACCGCAGCAGTCGTGTACCTCAACAAGCTGTTCAACAACTGGTACAACGAGTTCTACAACACCATGCAGGCAGTCGACGAGTCGGGCTTCAAGCGCTGCCTCGTGCTCTTCGCCGTGCTCGCCTGCTTCTGGGTGCTCTCAAACTCCTGCAAGAGCTTCTTCACCCAGATCTTCGAGATCCGCTGGCGTCACTGGATGACAAGGTCATTCATGGCCCGCTGGCTGAAAAACGCGACTTTCTACCGCCAGCAGTTCGCGAAGACCCACTCGGACAACCCGGATCAGCGAATTTCCCAGGACCTTGACGAGTTCATCTCGCTCTCCATAAGCCTGGTGTTCAGCATCGGGCAGAGCATAGCCATGCTCTTCACCTTTGTCTACACGCTCTGGGAGCTCTCCTCAAGCACGTTCTTCGTCCTTCTCGCCGAGTACGACACTCTCCCGGAGGGGAACGCGGAGCTAATCAGCTTCGGGCAGGATCTGCTCGTCCACTCGCACCACCTTCCGGACGGCTACCTCGTCTACCTGAGCCTTGCCTACACGCTCCTCGGCACGCTTCTCACCTTCATCATCGGACGCCCGCTCATCCGCCTCAACTTCTACCAGCAGAAGCTCGAGGCTGACTTCCGTTTCGCGCTGATGAGAATAAGGGAGAACGCAGAGTCCATCGCCATCTACCACGGCAGCAGCGACGAGTGGAACTACCTTGACGGCAGGTTCAAGAAGGTTGTCCGCAACTTCGTGTCCCTCGTCTCCAGGACCTTCGGTCTCAACTTCTTCGTCTTCGCCTACAACCAGACAGCAGTTATATTCCCGCTCATGATTGCGGCTCCGCTTTACTTTGCCAAGGTCATAACGCTCGGCATCTTCATGCAGATCTCGAACGCCTTCAGCCAGGTCCATGACTCGCTCTCGACGCTCATCTCGAACTTCACCGGCATCGCCCGCTGGAAGTCAGTCGTCGACCGACTCATAACCTATGAGAAGTCCATGGAGGAGGCCGAGAGGATAAGCTGCATCGATCCGGAGAAAGGCCAGGACAGCGAGCTTCATGTCTCGTTCTCCGAGATCACCTCACCCGCCGGCGCTGAGCTTCTGAGGGACACCTCCTTCACCATCGGAAGCGGCACCTCGCTCCTCGTGAGGGGCCCCTCCGGCTGCGGCAAGTCAACGCTCCTCCGCTCAATAGCCGGCATCTGGCCGTTTGCCAAAGGGCAGATCACCTACCCTGCCGAGGGAGGCGTGCTGTTCCTCAGCCAGAAGCCCTATCTCCCTCTCGGGACAATAGCAGACATCGTCTCCTACCCCGGCGAGAAGAAGGCTGACGCCGATGAGATCAGGAAGGTGCTTGAAGAGGTCGGCCTCCCTTCCCTCAAGGATCACCTCGATGATGATCAGATGTGGGGACAGGTCCTGAGCCTCGGCGAGCAGCAGCGCCTCGCCTTCGCCCGCGTGTTCGTCACGAGGCCGTCGGCGGTATTCCTTGACGAGGCGACATCCGCGCTTGACGAGGACAATGAGGAGAGGCTCTACTCCCTCCTCAAGGAGAAGCTCTCCGGCGCGGTAATCGTCAGCGTCGGGCACCGGAGCACCCTCCGGAAGTTCCACAACGCAACCCTCACCGCCGAGGGCAATGGAATATGGAAGCTTGAGCGGCAGCAGGGAAAAGCATAAGAGAATCTGGAGTGAAAGTCTGATGGAATATCTCGGAAAGACAGCCTACCGCTGGCTCGGCAGGATGAGCCCGCTGCAGCAGTTCATGTTTGCCCTTGCTGTCGCAGGGCATGCGCTGCCGAACTTCGCCATGTATGCGGAGAACGCCGGCAGGGGGAAGCTCGCCGTGAGGCTCCGCGGCATTGCTGAGGCGATGTGGGATGATCTCGGCGGGAAAACCGATGACTTCGCGGATGAGGCAGAAAAAAGCCTCGCCGCGCTCAGGAAGGAAGTGACTGAGGACGGCTCTTTCGGCGCGGAGGCGGCCCTTAACGCGCTTGATCTCATGGAGAACGCGCTTGAGGCATCAACCATGAGGTCCGTGAGCCCCGCCAGGGTCGCCTCTGACCTCTCGTTTGACATCATCGCCTCAGCCGAAGCGACGAGGAAGGGAGAGCCTCTCACGGATGACGAGCTTGACGAAAGCGCGCTCGTCAACGCCGAGCGGGACTTCGAGGTCGATCTGATCCGCTTCATCCGGGAAAAGTCCGGAGGCCCCAAGCATGAGCGGCTCCGTGAGATGTCAGACGCTGACGGCGTATCGAACATCGGGATCTCCCTCGCATGAGAACAGGCATGCAGAAGGGAAGCATCGCAGATATTCCGAGAGCAGCTGCGGCGTTTGCCCTCGGCGCAGTCTCCGTCCTGGGTTTCGAGCCCTACGGTGCGGGGCTCGTGTTTCCCGCCGCGCTTTCGCTGCTCCTTGCCCTGACTCTCACCTCGTCATCGGCATCCGGCGCCTTCCTTCTCACCTTTCTCTTCGCCTTCTCGATGAACTCGTTCGGCCTCTGGTGGATCCATGTCTCCATGACCGAGTTCTCCGGAGTGCCGATGATCGCGGCAGTGCTCGCCATCATGTTCCTTGCCGCCTACCTCGCCCTCTACCCTGCCCTGGCCGCATATCTGAGCAGCAGGCTCTTCGGGAGGATGCGGGCCGTCAGGGCTCTCCTCGCGTTCCCCGCGCTCCTATTCTTCGCGAACCTCCTGATGGGCTGGGTCCTCACCGGCTTTCCCTGGCTCATGCCGGGCTACACCCAGGAGAACCTGCCCTTTGCCGGCTTCGCGCCGCTTGTGGGCGAGAAAGGCATCACAGTCCTCCTCGCCTCGTCCGCAGGGGCCCTTGCCTGCTTCATCATCAATATCAGAAGAAGCCGCGCCTGGCTTTTCCTCCTCATTCCGGCATCGCTCACCATGGCAGGAGCCTCCCTCTCCGGGCACCTCTATACCGAGGAGCAGAAAGCGGTCAGGGCCGCGCTGATGCAGGGAAACATACCGCAGGCAATCAAATGGGATCCCGAGGAAATCGTTCCGACCCTCCGGAACTACGAGCTCCTCTCGAAGCCCTATGTCATCCACCCCGGCACCGTTGATCTCGTGATCTGGCCGGAGTCAGCCGTCCCGGCGCTCGAGCATATTCTGGGGCATTTCCTTGAGGAGCTCTCGAGGTTCATGAAGGACTCCAGGATAGGCTTCATCACCGGCTTCCAGCACTATGAGCCGGAGCCCGGGAGCGATGCGGGAGCGCCGGGCGGCCGCTATTACAACGGCGTCATGGGCATGGGCCTCATCGACAGCGAGGGAAAGACGGACTATACCGTAGGAAGCGGCAACCGCTACTACAAGCGCCATCTGGTGCCTGTCGGCGAGTTCGTGCCTTTCCCGGGGCTCCTCAGGAAAATGGGAAAGCTCTTCAACATGCCGATGTCGTCATTCACGAGAGGCGACGAGATCCAGCCGAACTTCGTGGCCCACGGGCTCAAAGTCGCAACGGCGATCTGCTATGAGATTGCCTTTCCGGAGGAGATGAGAGTCAATATCCACGATGACACGGACTTCATCCTCACGGTGAGCAATGACTCCTGGTTCGGGCACTCCGACGGCCCGGTGCAGCACCTCACCATCGCGAGGATGCGCGCGCTCGAGTTCCAGAAGCCGGTGCTCCGCGTGACAAACGGCGGGATAACAGCGGCATTCAGCGCGTACGGTGACGAGCTCGGCAGAATCGGGCTTGATACCCGCGGGGTGCTCGAGGTCTCGTTCCGTCCGGCAAGGGGCTCTACTCCGTACCTCAGGTTCGGCGACTGGCCTGTCACCATCCTCTCCCTTGCGGCCCTTGCCTTCGCGCTCACCGCAAGGCGCCTCAGGGCAAAAAGAAAATAACCCGGACGGCAGGACGCATGCTCTGCCATCTGGGCTTCAGAAGTTCAATGGGCGTGCCCAGCAGCCCGTCCGGCTTTCTTAATCTGAAAGGCAGTCCGTGAGGGCGTTCCGCCTGCCGGTTATTTCCCGCCGAAGAGCCCCATTACCGGGCCGGTGACGCTGTGCCACGAGCAGATCGTGCCGGTAAATGCCTCCTTTGCCTCGGGAGTCAGCGACTCCGCGAATTTCCTGCCCTTCTCCCTTGCCGCCTCGCTCGAGTCATTGCAGTACGGGGTTATGGTCTTGTAGAACTCGAAGCACTCGGACGTGTGCTTCTTCGCGGCAGACGCGCCGTGGTCGCTCAGGTACTCAAGCTGCGCTTCCGGCGTGCACTCCATGATGCGCGCGCTCAGCTTCTTGTCCTCGCATCCCGTAAGGACAAGGGAGACGGCCGCCGCTGCGGCGGCAAGGCATAATACTCTGTGGTTCATACGCACCTTCAAGGATGGTTAGGCAGCGCACATGCACTGCTCACTTAATCTGGCTGCTGCTCTCGTAATAATTCCTGATTCCGCGGTAAATGGCTTTCGCGAGCTGCTTCTGGTAGCTCTGGGACTTCAGCATCGCCTCCTCCTCAAGGTTCGAGATGAACCCGTTCTCTATGAGGATTGACGGAATGTCAGGAGCCTTGAGCACCGCAAGCGAGGCATAGACAGGCTCGCTCTTGTGGAGCCTCGCGATTCCCCTCAGCTCGCTGATGACCTTCCTGCCGAGGGTATATCCCTCGGATCTGGAGTTGTCCCAGGACAGATCAAGTATGGTCTTCGCGAGATAGGGGTTCTGATCCGCATCGGTCTGCTCGAGGACCGTTCCCGCCCCTCCGAGGAGCCCTGACGACTTGTCGCTGCCGTTCCTTATGAGCTTGTTCATCTCGCGGCTCGCGCGGTTGCTGTTGAGCACCCATACGGACGCGCCCCTCGCCGCACCGTTGTCAACGCTGTCCGCGTGAAGCGACACGAGGAGATCAGCCTTCTTCTGCCTTGCGATCTCGGAGCGTCTGTCGAGGCCGACATAATAGTCGCCGCTCCTCGTCAGGTAGGCCCTCATGTGCTTGTCCTTGTTGATCTCGCGCACCAGCTCCTTCGCTATGCCCAGGGTGACGTCCTTCTCCCTGGTGCCCTTCTGCCCGATTGCGCCTGGATCATGACCGCCGTGTCCCGGATCAACCGCGACAATGAATACTCCCGTGCGTTTTTTGCCGGCAGCGCCCTGGCTCCCGGAATCGCGTCCGGAGGACGAGGCGCCGCTCTTCCCGGCAGCATCTGCCTTAGCGAGCTCCATGCTCTGCTTCTCGGCCTCCTTTCTCGCAAGCTCAGCCTTTTCCCTCGCTGCCTTGGCCTCTCTTTCGGCCTTCTCGGCCTCCTGCCTGCTCTTCCTCGCGGCGGCCTGCTTCTCGGCCTCGGCCTTTTCCCTGGCCTTGGCAGCGGCAAGCCTCTCCTGCATGGTGAACTCGGCTTCCTCGGGAGTCAGGATCCTGATGCCGCTTTCAGTGGTGCGCCCGTTTTTGTCTTCCTTGCCCTTCCCGGAGGCTTTCAGGCTGTCCGCCTGGGCGGCTGCGTCCTGGGCCTTTTTCCTTGCGGCCTTTGCCTCGGCCTCGGCCTTAGCTGCCTCAGCCCTGGCCTGCCTTGCCCTGTTCTCCGCCTCGATGGCAGCCTTCTCCCGCTTCTCCCTCTCGGCAAGGATCTGCTTTTCCATCTCCTCGGCCTCGCCGCGGGTCAGCACGCGGATCTCGTCCGGATCGCTGTCGGGGTTCTTCGGTGCGCTCCTGATCTGATCATTGATGAGATCGGCCACAATCCTGAAGCCCGAGCTGCCGTTGGCGCCGAGCGTGAATACCTTAGGTGAAAGATCGTACTTGAGATTGAGAACATAGAGGAGATCGTCGCCGTCCTCGACCATCTGCACGCGGGAGAGGATCATGCCGTCACCGCAGACCGGGCTGACCTTCGCCGACTTGCGGTCGATATTGAAGAGCCTTATGACGAGCTTGTAGGGATAGCTGCTGCTTGACTCGTACCTGACCTTGCTGTCGAAGTCAAATACCACCCTCGTGCGGTCCTTCTCGTTTGAGCAGCGGATGCCGCGGATTTCCGCAGCAGATGATGCCTGAACCAGGCAGGCCGAAAACATGGCGGCCAGAAAAAGAATAAAAAACCTGAAAAATCTCACTTGTTCCATCCGCTTATTATCTGATCCCCGAGAGGAGTTGACGACTCTGCCTCCGCCTTTCTCGCGCTGCCGCTGTAGCTTATCCTCACCGTGACGTCAGGAGGGCTGATGAGGCCATCGCCCCGGTCAGGCCACTCGACAAGGCAGACGGATGATCCGTCAAAATAGTCACGGATCCCCATGAGCTCGAGCTCCTCGGGATCGCTGACCCGGTAAAGATCAAAATGGTAGATGCTGAGGCTCCCGGCAGTGTACGGCTCAACGAGCGTGTAGGTCGGGCTCTTCACCGGGCCGGTGTGCCCGAGCCCCAGGAGAAAGCCCCTTGCGAATGTCGTCTTGCCGGCTCCCAGAGGGCCTTCAAGATAGAAAACGGCGCCCGGGCGTGAGGCCGCGGCCGCAGCCTTTCCGAATGACACCGTAGACTCATCATCCGGCAGCTCAGCTTCAAGTCTCATCACCCTATTCTCCTCACGGTCATTGCGCGGCAGGCTCTCCGGGCCGGGAAGGTCACCCGCCTATGCCGCTCGCAAGACGTCTCACAATGGGGATAAGGTCCTCGGCCAGCATTCCTGTCTTACCGTCAGCCGCGGCAATATCGCCCGCACGGGAATGAATTGTAACACCAAGGCAGGCTGCCATAAACAGGGAAAGGCGGCCGCTGGCTAAAAAAGCACCAATTATTCCGGAAAGGAGATCGCCCATTCCGCCTGTCGCCATGCCCTCGTTGCCCTCCAGGCACAGCGCCTGCGCGTCCTTCGATCTGATGATTGTGCCGGGTCCCTTCAGCACTGCGACGCCGCCGTAGATGCGCTGCAGCTCTTCTGCCGCCTCAAAGCGCGAGTTATGAACACCGGCGAAGGCCATGCTGAGAAGCCTTGCGGCCTCACCCTCATGCGGCGTAATCACCCTCTTCGGGTTAGTGCTGGGATCCGACGCCAGGAAAAAGAGCCCGTCAGCGTCAGTAACCATCGGCTTCTCCGCCCCGGATGCCTGCTCATATACCCCTCTGCTCCACTCGCTCCTCCCGAGCCCGGGACCGAGCACCACAGAGCCGGCAAAGGACAAGGCATCCGAAATGCCGTCACTGTCTGCCGCCCCCAGCATAATCTCCGGACATCCGGCAAAGATCAGAGGAAGGCTCTTCTCATGGGCAACGCATCTCACAAGCCCGGCGCCGCTCCTTAGAGCGCCCCGCGAGGCAAGCGCTGCGGCCCCCGGGTACATCGGCGCGCCGCCTATGACGGCAACCCTCCCCGAGAGGCCCTTGTACGCCGTCCTCGGCCGCTGCGGAATGAGATCCCTTACCCTCTCATAGGTGAGGAGCAGAGGTGAGAACGGATCATCCCCGGGAGTCTTCCCTGTCCCGGTCCCGAGATCATCAAAGATGACCTTCCCCGCATAGAGCGGCCCGTCGCCCGTGAAAAGCCCGGGATGGAGCCCGAGCAGCGATACTGTCCACTTTGCCTCTACCGCGCCGTCCGGGGCTGCCCCGCTGTCGGCATTGAGTCCGGAGGGGACATCGACGGAGAGGACCGGAAGGCCTGCCCCGTTTATCTTCCGGATAAAATCCGCAGCGTCTTCCCTCAGGGGGGATCTCACGCCGATGCCGAGCACGGCGTCAACCAGGAGGTCAAAGCCAGCAAGAGCCTCCGGGGACGGAAATTCCCTAACGGTTTTTCCTCCTGCAGCGGTGAGGTGAGCGAGGGCCTCCGCCGCCTCGGTGCCGGGGCTCGGATCCTTCGGCAGGATGCAGAGGGCACCGATTCCGCGCTCAGTAAGGATGGCCGCGAGCTCAAGCCCGTCGCCTCCGTTGTTGCCGCCGCCCGCTGCGATGAGGACACGGGACACGGAGGGGATTTCGCAGAGGAGCGCGTCACGCAGGGTCTCTGCAGCCCGGTGCATCAGGGCAAACGAGCTGCCGCTTTCCTCCCTTGCGGCTTTCTCGCTTTTTCTTATCTCTTCTGAAAATACGGCATAATCGGGGTAGCGCATAGTGAGGTCCTCAATGACGGAAAATTCCTGCTCGGATGCAGATCTTAACGCCGCAGTCTGCGGACTTCTTGAAAGAGAGTCAGAAAAGCTCGGACTTGTGTTCGCCGGGGCGGCTGGGGAGGAGACAGACGGAAAGTTCCTTGAGGAGTACGGCAGGTGGCTTGATGACGGGTGCGCTGGTGAGATGGCATACCTGAAGGAGCACTATCCTCTGCTCCGGAATGCCGCCTCCCTTCTTCCGGGCGCGAGAAGCGTACTCATCTTCGCCCTGCCCTGGCCGTTTCCGGGGAATGACTGTCCGCCGGAGAACGGCTTCATCAGCAGCTATGCGAGGGGGCGCGACTACCACAGGGTGATGAGATCAAAGCTCAAAAGGCTCGCCGTGTCACTCTCCGCCCTGTATCCCGGGGCGTCGTTCCGCGCTGCGGCGGACTCGGCACCGGTGCCTGAGGTCGAGAAGGCCGCCGAGACAAATTTCGGCCGGCGGGGCCGGAGCTCGCTCCTCATCTCGGAAAAGCTGGGCTCCGCCTTCTTCCTCGGCGAGATAGTCACGGACGCCTGCATCCGGAAAAGCTTTCCGGAGCCCGCGGATCCCTGCCGCGGATGCATGAGGTGCGTGAGGCGCTGCCCGGGACACGCCATCAGGGGCGACGGCTTCATCGACGCGAGAAAATGCGTCTCCTACCTCACCATTGAGTTCCATGGCGCCTTCACCGACGAGGAGAGCCTTTCCGTCGGAGGGAGGGTCTACGGCTGCGACGAGTGCCTGCTCGCCTGCCCCTGGAACAGAAGGAGGAGAGCAGGCTCATTTGACAGTGACTTCACGGAGCGCGTGGCGCTTTTGAATCTGACGCTGAGGGACAAGCTGATGCTCTCTGAAGATGATTTCCTCCGCCTGACGGAAGGCTCGGCGATAAGGCGCATCGGCTATCTCCAGTGGCTCCGGAACACCGCCTGCGCCTTAGGCAACCTCTCATCAGATACTGATGACATACCGCTCCTCGAGTCAAGGTCCGGCCTCTCTGAGCCGCTCGACGCTGAGATAAGGCGAGCCGCGGCGAAAATCACCCTCCGTGCCGGAGCGCGGGACAAAACGTCCCGGACGTTGTAAAATCACGCCCCGTTCACGCCGGCATGTCCGCTTGTTTCCTGCTTTCCGTTTTTGGAACTCTTTTACATTTTCTTAACAGTATCTTCACTTATTTTTGCTATTATTCCAAAGGCGTTCGGTTGTATGTTTCAAACCGAACCGTACAAGATTAACAGTGAGGAATACTATGATGATTCTAGGTGTTGATATAGGCGGTTCAGGCATCAAGGGTGCTCTGATTGACACTGAGACCGGTGAGCTCAAGTCTGACAGGATCCGCATCGAGACCCCGCAGCCCGCCACCCCCAAGGCAGTCGCAAAGACCCTGAAGGAGCTTGTTGACAGATTTGACTGGAAAGGACCTGTCGGCTGCGGCTTCCCTGCCACCATTCATCACGGAATCGCCTACACTGCCGCAAACATTGACAAGGAGTGGATCAACGTTCCGGTCGACAAGCTGTTCTCCAGCGTCATCGGGCAGCCCTGCTACGTCATCAATGACGCTGATGCCGCAGGCATCGCCGAGATGAAGTTCGGCGCCGGAAAGAACGAGAAGGGAGTGGTCATGATGCTCACCATCGGCACCGGCATCGGCAGCGCCATCTTCGTCAACGGGGAGCTTCATCCCAACACCGAGCTCGGCCACCTGATCTTCAAGAAGGGCCACATAGCCGAGCATTACTGCTCTGACTCCGTACGCCAGAACAAGGACCTCAAGTGGAACAAGTTCGGCAAACGCTTCGGCAAGTTCCTCAACTACCTCGAGTTCCTTTTCAATCCTGATCTCTTCATCATCGGCGGCGGCTGCTCCAAGAACTTCGACAAGTTCTCAGACCAGTTCAAGCTCCGCACCAGAATCACCACGGCAAAGACCCTGAACTACGCCGGCATGATCGGCGCGGCAGTCAATGCCGCAGAGCAGCATGAGAAGGCTCCTGCTGCCGCAGAGACTCCCGCAGCAGATGCCGCAGCCCCGAAGCCTGAGTCCGGGACTGAAAAGGACGCTGCCGGGCAGAAGGAGAAAAAGCAGAAGAAGGCCGATAAGGCAGAGAAGGCTGATAAGGCAGAAAAGCCCGAGCAGCCCGTAAAGCCCGAGTCAGAAAAGGCTCCCAGGTAAACTGAATTTAATTCTTTAAACAGAGAAAAAGGCGGTTATAATCGGATAACTGTCTTTTTTTTGCACAAAGAGGAACCCCTATGAACTTCACTCTCAGAAAAATTCTCGGAGCAGCCGCCTGCGCGGCGCTCCTCTCCGCACCTGCCGCCGCCCTTGCCGAGCCCTCAGCCGACGGCCTCCTGCCGGGAACTCCCTATATCTCCCTCCAGGCCCAGGGATCCGTCAGGAAGACCCCGGATCTTGCCGTAATATCGATGAGCACCGACTCCTACTCGAAGGACGCCGGCGAGGCCAAGAAGAAGGTTGATGACGCAGTGCAGGCCTTCAGCAAGTACTTCGGCACACTCGGCTACGAGAAGAAGTACTTTGTCAGCGAGAAGATCAACATCGAGAAGCAGTACGAGTACGATGTTGACGAGAACGGCGACCGTGTGAAGAAGTTCAAGTGCTACAAGGTCTCGAGAACCGTCAAGGTCAAGGTTCCGGACTTCGGCAGAATCGGCGAGGTGACTGACCAGGCCCTGAAGAACGGCATCAAGTCAGTTGACTACATCAGCTTTGAGTTCTCCGACAAGGCAAATGATGAGGCCCGTGCCGAGGCCAGGAAGCTCGCCATGGAGAACTCCAAGAAGCAGGGGCAGGAGATCGCTGACATCTACGGAGCGAAGCTCGGCCACGTCTGGTCAGTGAGCCACAACCAGTATGAGACCGGCGGCGATATCGGGGCAAGAAGAAGCTTCAAGAGGGCAGACGTCAACCTCATGGCAGCGCCAGAGGCGGCTGACAGCGCCGGGCTTGCCATGGCAGACAGCAGCTACCAGCCTGACGAGCGCGAGTACAGCGACAATGTCCAGGTAATCTTCACCCTCGATTATCCCGAGAAATAATGAAGCGGCAGCGCTGAATGCAGGAGCAGCGCTCCGCAAGAGGAAAAGGCGGGGAAATCCCCGCCTTTTTGCTCATGATGCGGGAGAAGGCTGTCAGATCAGACTGATGCCGGCCTTCCTGCACTCCTCTGCCATATCCTCAGGCCAGATGCTGGCCTGGATCTCGCCGATATGGGCCTTGTGCAGCAAGACCATGCAGAGGCGGCTCTGGCCGATGCCTCCGCCGATGCTGAGCGGCAGGCGTCCCTCAAGGAGCTCCCTGTGGAAATACAGCTGCTCCCTATCCTCCTTCCCCTCGAGCTTAAGCTGCCTGAGGAGAGATTCCCGGTCAACGCGGATGCCCATTGACGAGAGCTCTATTGAGCGGCCGAGAACCGGATACCAGATGAGGATGTCGCCGTTGAGACCGGGCTTCCCCTCCTCGCTCACTGTCGACCAGTCATCATAGTCCGGCGCGCGGCCGTCATGCTTCTCGCCGTTTGAAAGGCGTCCGCCGATGCCGATAAGGAACACAGCGCCGTATTTTTTCGTGATGAGATCCTCTCTCTCCTTCGGGGTTCTGTCAGGATACATCCTGAGGAGGTCCTCGGTGTGCACGAAGGTGATCTCCCGCGGCAGGAAAGGCTCTATGCCGTCATAGGTCTCTGAGACCAGGAACTCGGTGCGCAGGATGGCCGAATAAATTCTCCTCACGACATCCTTGAGGAAGCTGACCGTCCGCTCCTCCTTCGTGATGACAGCCTCCCAGTCCCACTGATCAACATAGAGCGAGTGAAGGTTGTCGAGCTCCTCATCGGCGCGGATGGCGTTCATGTCGGCATAGATGCCGAAGCCCGGCCTGATGCCGTACTTCGCGAGGGAGAGCCTCTTCCACTTCGCAAGCGAGTGAACCACCTCTGCGATCCTGTCGCCCATATCCTTGATGGGGAACGACACCGGCCTCTCGACTCCGTTGAGGTCATCATTGATGCCGAGTCCCTTAAGGACGAAAAGCGGCGCGGTGACGCGGCGGAGCCTGAGCTCTGTCGCGAGGTTCTGCTGGAAGAAATCCTTGATTCTCTTGATGCCCTGCTCGGTGTGCCCGATGTCGAGAAGCGGCCTGTAGCCTTCAGGTGTGATAAGTCTGCTCATTTAAAATCCAGATTAAGCAATTGAAACCGGAATATTGTTGCCGGCCTCAGGGTAAAAATCAAGGAAATGAGCCTGAAAACAATACCTCCGGCAGAAAAAGGCATTTCCTGCCGGTGAGGCGCCCAAGACTTAACCGTACCGGCAATCGAGTAGGCGGATGTTTTAGCATCACACCTCTCACAACAC
>SAMEA3663052__coassemble_617_pt1 | contig 16384 bp, 17 predicted proteins | sample SAMEA3663052__metabat2_high_PE_014 | metagenome-assembled genome bin SAMEA3663052 (sample SAMEA3663052) | pig gut metagenome | biome: pig gut; feature: pig-associated habitat; material: faeces | place: France | collected 2012 | reverse complement strand
CCTCCAGGAGCTGTACCGCGCTTACAGCATTTGAGGCAGGCTGGCATGACATAATGAAACGGCAGCGCACTATGTAAATCAGAGCGGCGCTGCCTTATTCCGTGCAGAAGCCTGCTCCGCTTCCTGAAGCCCGGCCAAGGGACATCAAGATCAGCAGTCTTCCATACTGCGTTCTGACGCAGGAATGTCCTCATGATATGCATTTACGCTGCATAGACCTGCAGATCATTTCAATGAAGTCTGATCTCATTTCCCATGGATCCGGAATTCCTGACGCTGAGAACATTCAGGCCAGTAAAAGAAGGTCAGGAGCGCTGGATGGGATATTTTGCCTACTGCCTAGACAAAAAGAAGAAGGAACTTCGGTGTGTGATGCTGCAATCAGCCGTGCATATGAGGCAGATGAGGGCTTTTTGAGTGGCATGGAGGGGCTGATGAATTACATCACATCAAAAGCGAGCTGACTAACATGTGCTATCTTCAGGCATGCAGAACACAGTGAACCTGTAATGGTCCGGACGGGCAGATCTCTGCGAGAGTCTGGAAAATTAAAAAATCTCGGAAACGTGTATGCTGCAGGCTCTCAAAAATCTAGGAAACGTGTATGATCACGGTGGATGAAAATCTTGGAAAAGTGTAATTACAACGGTAACTCATTGATGTTGCGTATGGGAATAATGATGCATGACTGGCTGCCTTGACTGAACCGTGAATCGGATCAAATGCAGTGTCAAAGTTGGCGCAATTCTGGTGGCTATTAGCCGGGCTGTGCAGATTTGAATCAGCATGATTGATGCTGTTTGCTTGAGCTGCTATGGATGACCGCCGTAGCAGCGAGACGGAATACCTCGATCGTTATATGCCACGATGGCGATTTCGAATACTTACAGGATTATCAAAACAACTCCGAATGCGATCCTATTCTGAATAACTCCAGGATCAAAAGGTTATCGTTTATCCGATAAACGAGCAATAAATCCGGCTTAATGTGGCATTCCATATAATTTTGATAATTGCCTGACAGCGGATGCGGCCGGTTTTTGGCAGGAAGCTGCTTCTCATTCACCAGTAGCATGAGTACTTCTCTTATCTTTGCAACCGTGTCCTGATCCTTTGCAATCTTTTTATAGTCTCTTTTAAAACGGCTGGAATATTCAATCTTCAGCATGAATTAAGAGTCCAAATCAGCCATTAAATCATCAACAGAATCGAATACCCGGCTGTGGCTGCCTTTTTCTACCTCTTCGATGGCCTCGATTGTTTCTTTGTTGGGCATGTAGGGCGACAGTCTCGGTGTGAACGGCAAACCTCCATCGATAACAACCTGACTCAGAAAAATCCTGACAGCATCGTTAATGCTCATTCCAAGACTTTTTAAAATAGCTTCTGCATTGGTCTTCAGATCCATGCTGATCTGTGTTTGTAATTTTGCATTCATTTTAACTCTCCATGTATTCATTTTGCATTTAAATATAATACCTTTAGATTAAATATTCAATACTATATTTCCCTTGGTTTTTCAATTTGACCGGCCGTTGCATGCTGAGGCGCGCGTCCGGTCTGTGCTGTTCCTGCCATTCATTTTTTTCTATGTTCCATAAGCCTTAATCTGCCTCACTGCAGGTGCGGTGATAAGATGCTCTGATGAAAAAATATTTTCCGCCGCGGAGGACAGCATGGAGATGAGGCCGATGGATTTCAGTGAGTTCCTCCTGGCCATGGGCGATGAAATGCTGATGGGGCTCATCAGACTGCAGTTCGGGAAACGCCAGCCGATGGGCCAGGACATGCACCGCCGGGCCATGACGAGGCTCAGGGAGTACCTCATTGTCGGAGGAATGCCTGAGGCAGTGGAGATATACGCGAAGACCCGTGACTTTGACAAGGCCGACCGCGGGAAGCGCCGCATGATTCAGCTCCGGAGGAGGGAGCTCAGGAGCCGTGCCGGCAGGCAGAAGGGCAGGGTCTCGTTAATACTTGACGCGATCCCAGGAGAGCTGCGCCGCCGCGGCAGGAAGTTCCGGCTTTCGGATCTGGGGGAGGAGACCAGCTTCCGCGACTGCGCTGAGGCCTTCAGGCTGCTTGAGGACTGCGGGCTTGCCTTAATCAGCAGAAGATGCGCTGGGCCGGACGCCGGCTCCTGCCTGATGCCTGAGGGGAATGCGCTCAAATGCTATATGGCTGACACCGGACTTCTCATCAGCCACGCCTTTGACGCGGAAACAATTGAGAAAGAGCAGCTTTACCGGCAGCTGATGCTTGAGAGCCTTGGGTTCGGTAATGGCATGCTGATGGAGAACCTTGCCGCGCAGATGCTGCATGATGCCGGGCATGAGCTCTTTTTCCTCTCCTCGTACTCGAAGGGAAACAGCGCAGAGAGGATGGAGACAGACTTCCTTCTCTCAAAAGAGCTGCCTGACGGCAGGTACGGCGTGACGCCGGTCGTTGTGAAGCATGGAAGGAATTCTGCGAAATCGTCACTCATGAAGATGAGGACGAAATACGGGAGCCTCCTCGCCGGTGAGGTGATCCTGCACGAGGGAGACCTGAAGAGCGAGGACGGCATCCTGTATCTGCCGCTCTATATGGCGCCGCTGCTCTGATATGTCTGAGGCAGGAATCTGCCTGCTCTGCCGCCGGTGGATTATTTCCCGGGCTTTGATTCCGGCGCGTAGTCCCTCATTTCCCCAGCCTTTCCCGCGGATATGGCCCAGAGGTAGATGCTTGCCACGCTGCCGCAGGGCGAGTAGCGCCGGCGGTACTTCTCAAATAGCTCCCTGGTGATTTTCCTGTGATGGTAGAGCATGCGCATGCCGCGGAGGATGGCGAGATCGCCGAAGCTCAGCACGTCAGGGCGCTGCATGGAGTGGAGCATCAGCATCTCGGCGGTCCAGACTCCGACGCCGTCAAGGGAGGAGAGTGTCCGGCAGACCTCAGCATCGCTCATGGCACTGAGCGCGCCTATATCAAGCTCCCCTGACGCTGCCTTCTCGGCAATGCTCCTGATGTATCCGGCCTTTCTGAACGTAATCCCGAATTTCTGCAGCCCGTCCTCATCGAGGGAGAGGAGGCTTTCAGGCGTGATGGAGCCCAGCGTGTCAGTCATCCGCTTCCAGATGGTCTGATGGGCCTTGGTCGAGATCTGCTGTCCGACAACGGAGTTCACGAGGGCGCTGAAGAGGTCCGGTATCACAGGTCTTTTCACAAACCCGAGGAGGTCAATGACCTCACCGAGCCGCCTGTCACGAGATTTGAGATAGGCCATCTCCCTTTCGCCGTAGCGGAAATACTCTTCCGTCACCTGAGCCTCGCCGTATCTCAGAAGAGCGTGCCGCTGCCCTGCTCGAGCTCAAGCAGGTACTTCTTTGCCTCTATGCCTCCGCCGTAGCCGGTAAGTGAATGGTCAGATCCGATTACCCGGTGGCAGGGCACGATGATGGAGATGGCGTTGGCGCCGTTTGCCCCGGCGACAGCGCGGACGGCCGTGGGCCTTCCGAGCCTCGCGGCGAGCGCGCCGTAGGACTCGGTCTTCCCGTAGGGTATGGAGAGCAGGGCATTCCAGACCGACTTCTGGAACCCGGTGCCGACGAACATCAGCGGGAGGTCGAACTCCTTTCTCTCCTTTGCGAAGTACTCGTCAAGCTGCCGCATGGCCTCGCTGATGACCTCAGACTTCTCCTCGCGCGGATCACCGCCGAGCTCCTTCCCGAGCCTCCTGAGAACCCGGCCGTGGTGCTCCTCGGAGAGCCAGTCGCAGAGGCAGAGCCTGTCACCCGCGGACACAAGCTGCATGCGGCCGCAGGGCGTGTCGTAGAAAAAGGTGCAGATTGGGTTTCCGCTGTCAGCAGCCATGTCTTTCTCCTCTGATGGTTAATCCTGTGCGTTGCAATTTTAGGCTGTAATATGGGAGAGGGCAATAAGGCTACGTTTTCTGAGGGATGCGATGGACGATGAGGAGAAGCTCCGGGCGATAGAGAGCCGGGATGGAAGCTATGACTGGCGCTTCTGGTACGGGGTGAAGTCCACCGGTATTGTGTGCCGCCCGTCGTGCAGCGCAAGAGTCCCCGCGCGGAAGAACATTGTCCTCTTCGATACCCTGGAGGACGCGATCCGGGGAGGCTTCAGGCCGTGCAAAGTGTGCCTCAGGGAACTGTATCCGCCGAGGCGCCGCGGCCTCGTCAGCACCGGGCGCTGCGCCTGGTGCGAGGAGAATGAGCTCCTCCGCCGCTATCACGATGAGGGGTGGTGCACGGAGCGGCACGATGACGAGTCTCACTACGAGCACCTCGTGCTTGAGGTGATGCAGTGCGGGCTCAGCTGGGAGCTGATGCTCGGGAAGCGGGAGATCTTCCGCAGATGCTTCGCTGGCTTTGACTGCCGGAAGGTGGCGGAGTTTGATGACTCAGATGTGGAGCGAATACTCGCAGAGGACGGCATGATCCGCTCGGAGCGCAAGGTCCGAGCCGTGATCGGGAACTCGAAGGTGTTCCTCGCTATTGTGGCTGAGTTCGGATTGTTCGACAGCTACATCAGGAGCTTCGTGGACAATAAAGTCCTGGTATTTTACGGAAAGCAGCCAGCGGAGTCAGAGGCGTCACGCCGCCTCAGCGCTGATCTCAAAAGGCGCGGCGCGAAGTTCCTGGGGCCCGTGGTGCTCCACTCCCATCTGGAGTCCTTCGGGATCGTCATGGCGCATGAGCCCGGCTGCCGGAAATTCCAGGAGTTCATGGCCGCGCTCCCGGAGAACGTGGCCTTCGTCCGCGGGACCGGGCCTTACTGAGCCCGGGCTCCGCGTTCTCTCAGGCTGCGGACTTGTCCTTTTTCCCCAGCGTCAGCACCGCATGGCAGACGATGACGAGGAAGGTCGCGGCCTCGGTCACCGGTATCGCGAGCCAGAGCCCGGTGTCGCCCATAAGGCGGGGCATCGCCATGAATGCGATGAAGAGGAAGATGAAGCCGCGGAGGAGCATGAACACCGAGGCGGCGCGCGGCTTCTCAACGCTCTGGTAGAGGCCTATCGCCACGATGTTGAGCGTGAAGAACATAATGCAGCTCGCGTATACGGGGTAGCCGTCAACCGCGAGGCGGGCTGAACTGAGTCCGTCCTCGAGGAAGAGGCTCACGATCTCAGGGCTGAAGAACACTCCGCAGAGGGTCATCAGGATGCCTGAGACAGCGCCTAAAAGGAGCGCCAGGCGGACGGTCTGCCTGACTCTTCCGGTGTTATGCGCGCCGTAGTTGAAGGTCATTATGGGAAGCGCCGCCTGCGCGATGGAGTTCCCGAACATGAAGATGAGCGGGCAGAGGTAGCAGGTGACGCTGAAGGCGGCCACGCCGTCCTCATGGAGCCTCCCGATGAAGGCGTAGTTGCCGACCACCATGGTGAAGGAGAGCGCGAGCTCGCCGAGGAGCGTCGAGGCGCCGAGCTTTGACATGTAGCCCACGTTGCGGACGGTGAGCCTTATAGCGGTCCTCGAGAACTTCGGCCTGTAGAAGTGCAGCGTCCTCGTGCGGAAGAAGAGGTAGTACAGGATGAGGAGCGCGCCGATCGCCTGTGAGAGCGTCGTCGCGAAGGCCGCCCCCTCGATGCCCCAGCCGAAGGGGAAGACGAAGAGCCAGTCGAGGAAGATGTTGAGGATTGATGCCGCGATATTGACTCCCATGGCGATGTTGGGCGCCCCGTCGAGGCGGAGGATGAACATGCCCTCAACAAGCACGATGATGAATGGGAGCCCCGGGGTTATGTAGCGGAGATAGCCCACTACATAGGGCTTCAGCTCCGGGCTTCCGCCGAAGAGCGTGCCGAAGTGCTCCGGGAAGACGAACACTACGGCCGCGATGACGGTCATCACGAATACTCCGACGGTCACCGCCTGGGTCATGTTGATGTTGGCGGCCTTGATGTTGCCGTGCGAGAGGTGGAGCGCCGCCACGACCGAGACACCGCTTCCGAACATCATCGCGAGCCCGGTGCAGACCATGAAGATCGGGGCTGCCACGTTGATGGCGGCAAGCGCGTCGCTTCCCACGCCGCGGCCGACGAAGATGCCGTCCGCAAGGTTAAGGACAGCCGAGAACAGGAGCCCCAGGAGTGTCGGGACAAAAAGCCTGATAAAGAGTGACGGTATGTTGAGCCGTCCGAAGTCTATCGCGTCTCTTTCCAGATTTTTCTGCTGCATGGTGTTTCCCTCATCACACGGGTGCTGCATGCGGCGGTGAGGCCCCTCCGGATCCTTCTCTTTCCGCCAATGCCCGTGAGCGGGGCAGATTCTACTGCTTTATGCTGAAAGATCAACCAGGACCAGGTTTTGCCTGAGCCTGTGCTGTCAATCGGGAGCCGGAATGCCATGCCCGCCATATGCCTCTCCGCGAATGCGCTCCGGGACAGCCGTTCATGGTACACGGCTTTGGTGAAAAGCCAGTGAAAAATCCGTCAGATGAGTGTGAAAGCGGAGGAGGAAGGAGAAATCAGGAAAAATCATCTCAGACGGCTCCTTATGACATTTCAAAGACAACTAAAGTTTGATCGGGGCTCCGGCGGCAGATAACATTAAAGGCATGAGGGAGGGACGGATGAGCTCCGGCCCCCACCGGCAGCCTCCGGCTCTCCCTCGCCCGGGCGGAAATGCCGCGGCCTCAGGGCCGCAGCCTTCTGGCAGTGCCTTCCATGGTTACGGGAGGCGCGCCGGAGCAGGAAAAAAGAAATGTTTTGTAAGAAAAGACAGAGTGTAGGAATGGAAAATAAAGAAAGTGGGATTCCGCAGGAACTTCTCGGAAAGATAAGGCTGCTCGTTTTCCTTGAGGGCCTTGAGTCATGGGCAAGGGACTCATGGAGGAAGAACCCGCGGCTCATTGAGTTTTACAAGATGAGCAGGCTCTCCCAGGTGGCATCGGATCTTGAGGATTATGACAGGGATGACGCCGCTAGGGATTCCTGGAGAAAAGGAAGGCCGGTGCCGTCCTTTGACGGAAAGGACTTCGGATTCATTACAGTTGCTGCAAGGAACAGGGCTGAGCTGAAGAAAAAACTGATGGATGCTGCCCGCTCGTTTCTTCCTGATCCGGAGCTCCGCTCGCCGGCGATGGATGATTTTTTCTGCGAGTGCGGAAAAAGATGGATGCTTGGACTCAGCGCCGGACATCTGCCTGAGTGCTGGCAGGATTTTTATGACTGCTGCCTCAATCCCTGCTATGACGGCTCGCTTTCCTGGGATGATGACGAGTAAACCTGCATTCAGGCGCTGCCTGACGCAGGATGGCAATCTGAATTTCCGGGCGCGTTCCGGAGTGCAGGAAGCAGCAGAGATGCAGAAAGCACGGAATCGGAAACATAAAGTAGACAGAGATAATGACATTGGATATGAGTGATGAGCTGAAGGGGAAGATTTCTTTCCTCGGATTCATGGAGGGGCTTGCCTCCTGGGCCCGCGAGGCGTGGAGGAGAAATCCTCAGCTTGCAGAGTATTTCAATACCGACCGGCTCGCTTATGCTGCATGGATGCTTGAGGAGTACGACAGGGACGAGGCCGTCAGGGAAGCTTACCGTACAGGAAAGAAGAGCATCTTTGTCTTCAACGGAACGAGAAATGAATCCAAAAAGCTTTTTGTGAACAGCAGGGAAGAGCTCAAGAAAGAGCTTCTTGATGCCATCCGCGGCTTTCAGCCTGATCCTGATGCCAGGGATGTCCCCGCCATGGACAATTTTTTCCATGAGATGGGAAAAGTCTGGAAGTTCAGACCCAGTGGCCTTCCGCGCTGCTGGCAGGAATTCAGCGATTTCTGCGTGAATTCCGACTATGACGGCTCGCTTGGCGCTGAGCTGGGGATTGACGGAAACAGATTAGGATCGGGCGTCAGCGCGGCCAATGAAGACTGGCTGTAAGTACGGGAGCAGGCAGTCTGGCCAGAAGCTTTTCTGAAGACATGAACCGAGAAGAATGAGTCCTGAGGAAAAAACGGCCTGCCGCCTGGGCGGCCTTGGCTGCAAGGTCGTGCTCAGCGAGGGGCACGTGGATTGAAACATGACAGCGTCACAGGCGAGTTCGTCTGGATGCCCTTATCGCACGCTCCAGGGATGAACTGAAGAGGCTGCTCCTCCCTGGGCTCATTCCTTTGTGCCTGATCCAGAAAGCAACGCTCCCGGCATGACCAGCTTTTTCTATAACATGGACCAGAGCTGGATGTTCCGCGGGGAGCCTGAATGATGGCAGCAGTTGATGATTACTGCTCAAACCATGATTTTGAGCTCGGCTAACTCACCTGGGAAGTGGAGGATAACTGACGAAAATAAAATAGGGTGTTTTGACCATTTTATTTCGTAAAGTGTGCTAAAACTGGTAAAAATCGAAAATAAAATAGGATTATTATGGTATTTGATATAGTTTATTATAGAGAATTTGGTCACTTTGCCTAACTAAAAATTAGTGATAACCCATGATACAGGAATTTACAGTCAAAAATTTCCGTTCTTTCAAGGACAAGGTAACATTGAGCTTCGAAGCCACCAAGGATACGACTTTTGAGAGTTCTCATGTGGTTGAGGTTGCTCCCGGTGTGCGTCTGCTTCGTCTGGCGCTTGTCTTTGGTGCGAACGCGAGCGGCAAATCGAACCTTCTGGCTGCTTTTGATTATCTGCGTAATTTCTGGTTTCATCAGCCTGCCGATCTATATGCTCCTACAGAGAGCATTCCTTTTTTGCTTGACAAAGTTACTCCGCAGGAACCTACAGAATTCGGGCTGAAATTTTATACTGCCGGCAAGAAATACTGGTATGTGCTGGTTTTGGATACGCACCGTGTAATTTCAGAGAAGCTGTATTTTTACAAAAGTGCCCAGCCTACGCTGCTTTTTTCCCGATCATTTGAAAATGGCCAGTCGGTTATCCGGTTTAACCCTTCCGTTATCAAGATTGACGCAACAGTGTCCAGGGAAATAGCACTGAGATGTCTGCCCAACATGTCATTCTTCGCTGCAAAGAAAATGATCAATTATTCATTGCCGCATATTAATGACGCAAGTGACTGGATGCGCAAAAGGACACACCAGATTATTGATCCTGGTAACACCATGTTTGATTCTGCCGGGAAAATGGCTCTTAACAATGATGCTTTAAAAAAATACCTGGTTGATTTTATGCACCGCGCAGACTTCAACATTACCGATATCAGCGCTGAGAAATATGCCTGTGATGTCCGCACTTACTTCGAGCACACAGTCAAAAACAGCAGAGGTACGGAGAAATATATTCTTTCCAACGAGCTTCAGAGCCTTGGAACACAGCGTACATTCGGTATTGAAACAGCTATTTACAGCGCTATTCTTAATAATGAATTTTTGCCCATCGATGAGATTGAGTCATCACTTCATCCTGATCTGACTGAGTTTATTCTGGAGCAATTCTTTAAATCCGAGAGCAGGAGCCAGCTTTTGGTCACTACTCATTACGATCCGCTTCTGGGCAGTGTGGATGATCTGATTCGGAAAGATTCAGTCTGGTTCACGGAAAAAGGGGAAGACGGATGCTCTGACCTCTATTCACTTGTGGAATTCAAAGGACTCCGAAAAATCAAATCTTTTCAGAAATCATATCGCAACGGGGCGTTTGGCGCGGTTCCAAACATATAGAAATTTATATAACTTATTGAATTAACAATGTTTTATAAAAATTGCAGCATTTTTAGTAAATAGCTTTGAAAAACTCAGAGAATACAGGCATAACTGCAATAATGAACAGGAAAGTGTCATTTATACGAGGCTTAAGATGAAAGGAATAGCCCAGACTCAGAGCTTTACCGATCTTATAGATTCCGGTTATATCTACATTGACAAAACCCGTGAGATAAGCAAGCTTCTTATGAACAGGAGGGTCTTCATATCAAGGCCCAGACGCTTCGGGAAATCCCTGATGCTTGACACCATCGGCACGCTTTTTGAGCAGGGCACCGAGCCATATTTCAGGGGTACCTGGATTTATGACAAATGGACCGAGGAAAGGTATCCTGTCCTGGGACTGAACTTCCTGAATTTCAGCTGCACTGATTACAAGGAATTCTGTACTGATTTTGATGACACCCTGTCAAAGTTCGCACGTCTCAACGGCATTGATTATGTATCAAAAGACCTCCCCAGGCGCTCAATGATATCCTTGTTCGACTCGCTGAGGCTGAAAAAGCAGAAGATAGTAATCCTCATTGACGAGTATGACGCGCAGCTTGCCGCAAACATAAATAATCCTGAACTGTATGAGCAGTTCCGGATTTCGCTCCGCGAGCTTTACGGTGCCGTCAAAGGAGAGCCGCTTGTAAGGTTTCTCTGCGCTGCCGGAGTTACAAGACTGAAGGATGTCTCAATTTTTTCAGCTGGTTCCGACATTCTTGACGTCAGCTATGCCTCTGAAATTGCAACAATTACAGGATTTACCAGGGAAGAGCTCGGGAAATATTACGCCGACTATATAAACCTTGCTGTATCAGCTGATAAGGGAATGCCCGAAGAACAGGTCACAGATGAGCTGCGTGATCAACTCCTTGACAGGCTTGCGGAGGAATATGACGGCTACAGCTTTGATGAGACCAACAGAGTAAAGGTATTTTCCACCTGGTCAGTCAACAGTTTCTTTCTGAATGTATGGAAGAAGGGATACGTTGCTTTCGGCAATTACTGGTACGAAAATGGCGGAATTCCGACTATTCTGGCAAATTACTTCAAGGGACATAAATTGGAAGTCAGTGATTTTAATGTTCCGGTATATGTCGAAACAGAGAATTTCCTGAATCCATCCTCACTGCTGTCTATCGATCAGAATATTCTTATGTGCCAGACCGGTTACCTGACACTTGATTCTGATCTTTCCGGCTACTCAGTAATCCTGAAGACTCCGAACAAAGAGGTTCAGAGGGCACTCGCAAGGCTGGTCTCAACCAGGATTTTCAGCGCCTATCTGGAAAGCAAACCGGACTACAGGAGCGTTTTTTACAAAGGTGATGCAGAAAGCATAGTGTCTGAGCTTAACAGAATGTTCAATTCATTAAGCTATGAGAGATATCCAATCAAAAATGAGAAAGAGGTTCAAAACTATATACATGTGTTCATGATGGGCGGCAATCTTCCTGTCAGTACTGAAATCCAGAATGCAACCGGACGTTCGGATATTGTCATTGAATATGACAGGCGCCGCATAGTTCTTGAGCTTAAGTACGCTGATACAGCATCGGAGTGCGGGAAGAAACTTAAGGAAGCGTCTGAACAGATTAAAAGCAGGAAATATGGAGAAACCCTGCCATCCAAACCTGTTCTCAGGCTGGCCTTGGTATTCAACGGCGACAGCAAGGTAAGGCAGTTTACGCGATGGTCATCGGTTGATGAGTCAGAGCCGGCATCATGAGAAGAGGCCGGATGCTGAAATGTTCTGAAGAAGAGCGTGAACCAGTGCAGGCTTTGATCTAACCGGTATCAGCTCCGGGGCGTCAGGGAACAGAGCCAGGTGGCTTTATAAAATCCGCTCATTCATGGCCGAATGCCGCAATGGCGCGTCCGGCGCCGTGCCTGAAACATCTGCCGCCTGACCGGGAGGCCTCTTTGGCACTTTCCGCCTGCCGCCGCATCCTGTCCCCGATGCGGTACATCTTCTCCTGTCAAGGTGCAGAGCTGTCTCTCTGCATTCGAATGAAAAGCCGCCATTACGGCTCTGTAATTTCTGTCCCCTGCTTATCCGCCCCTTTGCGTAAATGATAAAATGACAGCGTATGTTTAATTCCAACCGAGGACATTATTCAATGCTGAAGAACATCAACCCGACCACTACCGCTGCGTGGAAGAAGCTCCAGGCTCATTTCGAGCAGACCAAGGACCGCACCATCAAGTCACTCTTTGAGGCTGATCCCAGCCGCTTTGATCATTTCTCGAAGAAATTCGGCAATGACATGCTGGTTGACTACTCCAAGAACCTCATTGACAGCACCACCATGGGCCTTCTCCGCGAGCTCGCAGAGGAGTGCGGCGTCAGCGATGCCATCAAGGCGATGTTCAGCGGCGAGAAGATCAACCGCACCGAGGGCCGCGCAGTTCTTCATACCGCCCTCCGCAACATGAGCGGCAAGCCTGTCCTCGTTGACGGAAAGGATGTGATGCCCGATGTGAAGCGCGTCCTTGCCAAGATGAAGGCCTTCTCCGAGAAGGTCATCTCCGGCGAGTGGAAGGGCTATACCGGCAAGGCAATCAAGAGCGTCGTCAACATCGGAATCGGCGGATCCGATCTGGGCCCTGTCATGATCACCGAGGCCCTGAGGCCCTACAAGAACCACCTCGAGATGCACTTCATCTCCAACATCGACGGCACCCATGCTGCCGAGGTCCTGAAGCGCTGCGATCCCGAGACCACACTCTTCCTCATCGCATCCAAGACCTTCACCACCCTTGAGACCATGACCAACGCGCACACCTGCCGCGACTGGTTCCTCAAGGCCGCAGGCGACCAGAAGTTCGTCGCCAAGCACTTCGTCGCCCTCTCGACCAACACCAAGGGCGTAACCGAGTTCGGCATCGATCCTGACAACATGTTCGAGTTCTGGGACTGGGTCGGCGGCCGCTACTCCTCATGGTCAGCTATCGGCCTCTCCATCTGCCTCTCCGTCGGCTTCGACAACTTCGAGAAGCTCCTCAGGGGCGCCTATGAGATGGATCAGCATTTCGAGACCGCCGCTCCCGAGGACAACATCCCTCTTACCCTTGCCCTCATCGGCATCTGGTACAACAACTTCTACGGCTTCGCCTCCGAGGCTATCCTGCCGTACGACCAGTACATGCACCGCTTCCCCGCATATTTCCAGCAGGGCAACATGGAGTCAAACGGCAAGTCCGTTGACAGGAACGGCAACCCCGTTGACTACCAGACCGGCCCGATCATCTGGGGTGAGGCAGGCACCAACGGCCAGCACGCCTTCTACCAGCTCATCCACCAGGGCACCAAGGTAATCCCCTGCGACTTCATCGCTCCGGCCATTACCCACAACCCCATCGGCGATCACCACGTCAAGCTGCTCTCCAACTTCTTCGCCCAGACCGAGGCCCTTGCCTTCGGCAAGACCAAAGAGGCGGTTGAGAAGGAGTTCCTCGACAAGGGCAAGACCCTCGATGAGGTGAAGGACGTTGTTCCGTTCAAGATCTTCAAGGGCAACCGTCCTACGAACTCCATCCTCGTAAAGGAGATTACCCCGGAGACCCTCGGCGCGCTCATCGCGATGTACGAGCACAAGATTTTCGTCCAGGGCGTCATCTGGAACATCTACAGCTTCGACCAGTGGGGCGTTGAGCTCGGCAAGCAGCTCGCAGGCCGCATCATCCCCGAGCTGAAGTCCGACGAGAAGGTCACCTCCCATGACTCCTCCACCAACGGCCTCATCAACGCGTGGAAGTCATTCGCGAAGTAATTTCCGGGAATCTGTAAATGAAGGGCCGGCACTGCCGGCCTTAAAGAGGGGCACGGCGCGGTTCTCCGCTCCGTGCCCTTCTGCTTTTCAGGCGTCACAAGGCTGAGCCAGTGCCGCACCTGCTGCACCAGGTGCAGCCGCTGCAGTAAAACCTTTTCGGGCATTTGGCGCAGCGCGGCTGCAGCCTCACCTCCCGCTCAAGGGGCGGGTACTGCAGGCCTGATCTCTGCGCCTCGGCGTGCTGGTATGCCTTCGGGACGTGATACACGCGGCCGTTCATGATGAACTCATTCCCGATGCCGCAGAAGGTGAACCTGATTTTCCTTGAGGCACAGTCATCGTAGAGCCTCTTCACCCACTCGTAGCGGAGGGGCCTTGCGCCGTCGTAGTTCTCGCCGTCAGCAAGGATTTCCTCAAGAAGTCCGGTGTCAAGGTAGCGGCCAATCTCCAGGGGCCCGAGGAGCGGAGCGGCCATCGCCCCGCGGTGTTTCGCAGGGATGTCAAGGAGCAGGGGGAGGCGCTCGTCTGCCCTCTTCTGGTTCTCTATCGAGACATTGAGCGAAACGTTCTCATACCCCTCTCCCCAGTCCGGGGGAAGGCACTCCCTTATCCTTGAGGCGCGCTTCGTGAGAAGCCAGAAGTGCACGTCCGGCCGGAGCCTCATCATCTGCCACACGGCATCGCGCCACTCATCAGCCTCCTTAAGGAAGAAGTCGCTCGTCATGCAGACCCGGATGGTCATGCCTGATGGTATTTTATAGTTCCCCTGCCGGTCCTTTTTGAGGGGCAGGGAGAAGCTGTTCTTTACCCGGTAGATTTTCCCGCCGTCGGCGCCACGTGCCGCATCGATTTTGAACATGTAGCAGTTGAGGCAGCCCTCGCTTATCTTCCGGCAACCGTGCCAGGGATTCCAGATGTCATTCATGGAGGAGCTTTTCGAGGGCTGACTTCAGGCTGTAGGGAACGGATCTCTGCCCCCTCACCATGCTGACGCCATGATCCTTAAGGAACTGCAGCTTCGCGGGGCTCTTCCTGAGGTCATTGGTGAGCCGGAGGCGCATGACTTTCTTCACTCTGACATGCCCGTCGCTGTGCTCATAGGGGATGTCAGTCTCCGTAACGATCGCCCGGCAGATGATGCCGGAGACCGGCGCGGTCTCATAGAGCCAGACAGTGTCGCCGGGGAGGATATTCGCGCTCTGCTTCCAGATGAAGGTCCCGTCAGGGAGGCTTTCGTCAATCGCCCTGTCGATTTCGTAATATGCGGGGTTCGCCGGAGCGAGCCAGTCCCTGCTCCCCCTCTCGGGAGATTTCCTGGAAACGGCCTTTTTAAGCGTCAGGGACCAGCTCTCCTTAAGGAGCGGGAGTATGGTCTCTATGCCGACGGTCCCGTCGAGAATGATGGTTATCCAGTTCTCCCGGTGCATGTGGTAAGCGGGATAGAACCCCGCGTCCTGCCTGAGGAACGCTCCCTCCTCCGGATCAACCCTCAGGTTCAGGATATCGACTCTTTCTCCCTTCCTCGCCGGATCAATCCTCTCCCCGGGGATGTCCATGATGAGGGCGTACCACTTGCGGTTCCCGGTGTGCCGGAGGACGCAGTAGAGGGGGAGCTTCTCCCAGGGGTACTCAGGCTCCGCGCCGTACTGCTCCCTGGCAAAGGAGATGATTTCATCACGCTGCGATTTTTTCCCCATGCTGCCCTTCCTCTTATCATCTTCCATTCCGCACGGCCATTATGCCGGGAGGTCCGGAACAGATCAAACAGATGCTGCGGCCTGACCCGCCATGCCCCCATACGCGCTTTCCCGAGCGCACGGGCTTTCCCCTTCTGCTAAAATTTTAACCGTTTTCAGAGGAGTTCACTACGATAGTCACGACAACAAACACGGTTGAGGGAAGGAGCGTCGCTGAGTACCTCGGACTCGTTTTCGGTGAGATGGCCGGAGGTACCGCCGGCTTTCGCGGGACGTTCTTCGGCGGATATGACAAGGCAATTATCAACGCAAGGAACAGCGCGCTCAACGAGATGTGCGCCAACGCCTCCAACATGGGCGCGGACGCGGTTGTCGGAGTCTCTGTAAACTACAGCATATTCGGTGACACAGGCGGTCTTATGATGGTTACCGCAACCGGCACCGCCGTCAGGCTGGCCTGATCGCATGAGGCTCTCCTTCTCCGTCTGCCTCCTTGTTCAGCTTCTCTCCGCGGCCTCATTCGCCGTGGAGACGGATGACACGCAGGTCCACCGCTGGGTCGACGTCTACGGCAACGTCCACTATGACGACCGCATGCCGGAGGAGGAGACCGCGCCTGTCACGTTCACTGCGGGAAAGGAGCGGGTGCTCAGGATATTCAGGACCGATCCGTTCCTTGAGGGCGACGTGTTCCCGGAGCACGAGGAGCCTGACGACAACCTCAGGCAGCTCTATACGCTCCCGTGGGGCTGGAAGGTGACAAAAAAGACCGACCGCCTCATCGAGTACGGGCGCAGCGGCCACCCGGGGAGGGTCACCGAGGCGTTCCTCGGCGACATCCCCGAGGGGCTCAGGATGGAGAACCTGGCGGGCGCCATCGCGAGGGGCTACTCCTGTCCGGACGGCGGAGTGAGGTCACTCCTGCTCCCCGATCACTCGCTCGCCTTCTCCTACACCGGCTGCCTCCCCTACGGCGGGCTCCTCGGATACTACTACATGACCGCGGCTGAGGTCGGCGGCTCATGGCACCTCTTCTATACCTCCTGCCCCGCGGGCGACTCCTGCGGCACCGAGAGAAAGCTCATCGGGCTCATGCTGCAGAAGACCAGACAGCCCTGATCTCCGTCAGACGTCAGCAGTATCAGATCTTCACTGACTTCATCCGGAACACCCTGAGGAAGAGCGTCAGGAAATAAAGCACTGCGGCCGTGAGTATTCCGGCGAAAAAGCCGATCCAGAACCCGATCATGCCCATCCGGG
>SAMEA3663052__coassemble_612_pt1 | contig 16661 bp, 8 predicted proteins | sample SAMEA3663052__metabat2_high_PE_014 | metagenome-assembled genome bin SAMEA3663052 (sample SAMEA3663052) | pig gut metagenome | biome: pig gut; feature: pig-associated habitat; material: faeces | place: France | collected 2012 | reverse complement strand
TTTAGCAGATCACTCTACATTAACACAGGAAATAATTTTTGTCGTTCACTATAAATTCATGCGAAACGGCCGGTAGAAGACCCCCGGCCTTTCTGCTGCGTCTTTTCAGGTGAAGTAAAACTCATCCCTCTCCCTGAGCCTCTCCCTGAGGCAGCTGCTGCGCCGCGTCTCCTCGCCCGCGGCATGCACGATTACATCCCTGGTTCCGATTAGGGTCAGCCACTTCCTCGCTCTTGTGATGCCCGTATAGAGCAGCTCCTTCGTCAGCACCCTGTTGTACTCCGGCGGAGTCACCATCAGCGTGTGGGTGAACTCCGAGCCCTGCGACTTGTGGACGGTTATGGCCAGCGCCGTCTCGGAGTCCGGAAGTAGCGTGAAGGGGATGAACCTCGGCTTCTGCTCGCTGTCAGGGAATACCGCGTCCCAGCCGCTCTCGGTACGGAGGATTATGCCGATGTCGCCGTTGTTGACTCCGAGGTTCCGGTCGTTGCGGGTAATCATGATGGGTAGCCCCTCGAAGAGCGGGATTTCATCCGCAGACAGCTGCAGCCTCTTGTTTGCACTTGGGGTGCCGAACTCACGCAGGATTTCGATGGAGAGGCTCCGGTTCAGCTCGATAGTTCCCGTGAGACCGTTCCTGTTGCTGCAGATTATCCTGAAGTCATCGAGATGCCTGAAGAGATTTCCGATGAACTTTCCGTCTTCAAGCTTGCAGTATTCCTCCCGTTTGAGAGGCCGGCGCACTGTCCCTCCAGCTGCCTTCCCGAGAGAGTCAACAAGATATGCAAAATAATTCCGGTAGTTATGAACAGAGCCTTCCTTGCTGCCGTCCTTGCTCCGGAGCTCCCCGAGCGCCGCCGAGATTGCCATGTCATGGATGGCCTGCTCTGGGTTTGCGCAGTTTTTCGCCGCATAGATGGCAACTGCCGCTTCGCCTGACGGATTTTGCGGCAGCTTCTCCGCTCTGTCGGAGAACTCAGTGATGTGCCGGTCATCGCTTGGTCTGAAAAGAACAGATCCGTCACTGCCGCTGAACGACAGGATCTCATTTCTGAGCTTTCCGATGCCGGAGTCATCTCTGAAGCGGTGGCTCCTTGTGAACTCCACGGCGTGGCGGCCGCATTTCTCCTGCGGCCTGTCTCCGGATTCAGCCGGATCGAAGCCTGCAAGCATCCTGAGCGTTTCCCGGGTGCCTTCGTCCAGGCTTTCATTGAGGAGCGATGAGATGTCGCCGAACACCGAGCCGGTCTCGACCGACGAGAGCTGGTGGCTGTCGCCGAGAAGGATGAGCTTTGTGTTTGTCCTGAGGTCGATCGCATCAAGGAGCTTTGCCATGATGGCAAGGTCAACCATCGAGGTCTCGTCGATTACGATGATGTCTGCTGTGAGCGGATGCTCATGGTTTCTGAGCGCCTTGGCGTTGTTCGGCACGGCCTTGATCATGGAGTGGATGGTCATGGGCACAGTGAGGAGCGCGCTTTCAAAGCCAATCCGGTCAATGCCGGTCTCATCAGAGAGGCGCTGCAGGCTCTCGCTGAATTTCCGCGCGCTTTCACTCAGCGCGTTTCCCGCAGGAGCCATGGCGTTTGCTATCGACTCCTTAAGCCTTGCCGCGGCCTTTCCCGTGGGTGCGGCTAGGAGAATCCTCAGATCCTCATCTTTCCCGCGGAGCGCTCTCTGGAGAAGCAGGATCTTGGTTACGGCGAAGGTCTTTCCGGTACCGGGGCCTCCGGTTATGACCGTGAGGTCCGAGAGGACCGAGAGGGCGGCTGCGGTCTTCTTTGCAAGGAGGTCCTGCCTGTCAGCCTCGTCCTTCTCGCCTGAGGGGTCAAAAAGGATATCGAGGTATTTTTTGGCATTTCCGAGATATTCGTCTCTGCTATCCTCAGGAATTCCGCTTTTCGCGGCAAGCCTGCCGAGCCTCAGAGCGGCATTTATCTCATAGTCCGCATAGCGGCGGTAATAGAGATGATGGCTGTAGAGCTTGAGCGGGGTCTGCGACTCCTCATCGTCTGACACGGCAGGGCTTTTCCTGAGGAGCTCCTCGATGTCCCCGGAGAGGAGCCTCGACCTGATGAGATCACAGCAGTAAGCGAGTTTGTAGTTCCAGGGCTGTCCCGAGATGTCAAAGTTCTCGTCAATGAAATCACCGAACTCACCGTCAGCGCCGCCTTCAAGCGGAAGGCAGGAGTCCTGCCTTGCGTAGGCGGCGGCAAGTGCGGCTGCGGCTGCGCGGAAGGCTTCGGCGTCATCTCCGTTGAGTCCAGAGAGCCCTGTAAGGAAATCCGCCATTTCAGGAACTTCGGGTCCGGTTACCCTGTTTCCGGCAAGGACGTCAAGGGCATGGCTTACGCTGATGGAGAGCCTTTTGCCGTCGCTGCTCAGGAAAAGCAGCGGCTTTTCAGTCCCGCTGGATTTCGCGGCCGCTATCGTGCTCTTTTCGACCGCAGATCTGACATCAGCGCCGTTCAGAATGGAGGCTGCCGAGCTCAGCATCTCCTCGTCATCCCTGTCATGTGCATCCTCAGCCTCACGGATATACCGGCCGAGGAACTCCGCAGTGCTTTCACCTCCAAGCGGCAGGAACATGCCGTTATCCCCGCCTGCAAGGAAAAGCGCAGTGAGCGCAGCGCGGAGCACTCCGGCATCTCCGGCGGAGAGGTTTTGCCCTGCATAGCCGCAGAGCTCCTCGGCGAGGGCCCCGGCGGCACGGAGCCTTGAGTGGAGATCTGCCTGGGATCCCTGAGGCCTGGCTGACATGCCGTAAGCCTGATTGTCCATGCTATTCATGTTTCGCTGCCTCTCCGCTGAATTTACTGTCAAGATCCTCAATAAGCTCCCTGCTGAGCTTCAGGAAGCGCACTCCGGGGCTGCCTTCCTCACCGCTGCCTTCTCCTTTCATTCCGCGGAGGAAAAGGTAGATGATCCCGCCGATATGGGTGCTGTAGTCATAGCCTTTTATCCTGTTCTTAAGGAAGCGGTGCAGGGCAAGCGTGTAGCTGATGAACTGCACGTCATAGCGGCTTTTGATGATCTCGTCATCGAGGTGCTTCCGGTCATAGGACTCGAGGAAGTTTGACTTGTAGTCGACCACGTAGTACTTCCCCTTATGCTCCATGAGGAGGTCTATCTCACCGGTCCACATGCCGCGGAGCGCTGTATCTTTCTCATCCATGTCGATGGTGTTGAACCTTTTGACAAAATCATCATCTGTCCTCTGCCGCTCGGCCTTCACCGCGCTGTTGTAGTCCGCAGTGCTGAAGTCTGCCGGCATGACGAACTTGAGCTCGGAGAGCCGGTGCTCACCGGTAATGTCCGAGAGGCTGGCGCCATTGGGCAGGGGCGTCGTCACAACGTTCCTGAGCCATGACTCGATGGCGCTGATGCCGCTTGCGGTGTTCCATTTCATCTCGGCAGACTCGTCACCGAGTGACTTCCTCATGAGCTGCTCCCGGATGATCCTCCGGCATTTCTCCGCTGCCGCGCCGTTGCTCCCTGACGCGGCCATTTCAGGAAAGTCGATGAGCTCAAGCACCTTGTGGAGGAAAAGTCCCGGGAAAGTGCCTCTGGGGAAGCTTTCGGGGGAGAGGAACGGCTTTATGGCAGCGGCCTCCTCTTCTTCCGCTGCACCGTCAGCTTCAGAAGGCTCATCCCTCTCCGCCTGTTCGATGCCGTGCCCGCCGCGGCTGTTGTGGGTAACCGAGGAGAAGGAGAGCCTGTGCCAGCTCCGGTCGATGCTTCCGGTGAACTTCTGGGCGGAAGGAGCGCCGGCGCCGGCTGCATCATCCTGATCTCCGTTGCCGTCGCTTTCCTGTTCCTGCTGCGTCTCTGCTTCTGTCCCAGTCACGGAGTCCTCGTCCTCATCGAAGCTTTCCAGGTCAAAGAGGCATTCAGGGAGCTGTGACTCCTTATTCATCTCCTGATCGCGCTTTGCCTTATCCGGCTTCATCCCGGCAAGGTCATCAGCTGAGGCAATGCCGGCGCTCTGCAGGAGGACTGACCAGGGCGACTCAGCCTGTGTCTCATACCTCGCGGCAAAGATCCAGTTGAGGTATTTAGCCCTGGTAAGGGCAACATAGAGCTTCCTGATTTCCTCGGCAGTCTCCTCCTCCTTCGCCTTCTCCTCTGTTTCATGATCGCTCATGGTGCTGTAGCTTCCAGGAAGCTTGGTGTGTTTCTCCCCTCCGGTGTGGCTGGTATGGAACCTGGTCTCTTCAGGGACAAGCTTCCGCAGCTCGGCTGATACGAAAGGGAGCAGCACGATGGGGAATTCCTGACCCTTCGCGATATGTATGGTGAGGATTTTTATCACGTTACTCTGGGCTGAGTCGAGGCGCAGGCGCTGGCTGTCAGAGGAGCGCTCCGCAAGATCCCCCATCAGATCGCGCAGACGGTCGATTTTCTCATCAACGGAGTCCAGTCCCTCGAACTCGTCGTTCAGAAGCTCGGCTAGCTGCAGGAAATTCACGATGGTCCTCTCTCTTTTCCTGTCGGGACTTCCGTCTGATTTGATGATGGAGTCAAGCAGTGAGCCGTCAGGGCTGAACACTCCTTTCTCGGTGATGAACCTGGTGGCGGCCTTCATGATCCCGCCCTGGCTGTCGAGGTCCCTGCGGCATTTTTTGAGGAGGTCCGTGAGATTGATGATCCGTCCTTCGTCCTGCAGGATTGCCATGGTCCCTTCAAGAGTGAGTCCGGAGATTTTCTCCGCGGCAATCGAGCGGAGCGTCCTGAAGTCGGAGGGATTTTTAAGAGCGCTGAGGAAGAACAGCATGCTCTGTGCCTCGGGCTCGCTGTATACGGAGCTCCGGTCGGAGTAGTAGACGCCCCTGAGCCCGGCATCAGCGAGTGACCTGATTACCGCCTCGGCCTGGTACTGCGTGCTGACGAGCACCGCTATGTCCTCAGGCCTTACCTCCCTGCCGGAGAGCAGGTACTGCTCATCCGCGCCGTTTTTCCCGTGTCTGAAGAGTAGCCTCCTCACCTCGGCTGCGGCGGCCTTCGAGGCCTTTTCGAGAAAAACAGTTTTCCGGGACTTCTCTGGAATGCCAGAGCTCATGATCTCAAAGGGCGGCGCCGTCCTTGTTTCCGAAGGAGTGCTGATCTTGAGCTCCGATTCCTTCAGGCTTTTGATCTCGTCGTAGCTGATCCCCTCGCCAAGTGGGGTGCTGCCAGTCTTGTCTTTGAAGAGCAGGTTTACTGCCTCAATGACATCAGCGCTCGAGCGGTAGTTCCTCTGCAGGCTGTAATGGCAGCCTCCCTGTCCGGCAATGTCCTTTCCGAGGCTGTTGTAGGTGTAGACATCGGCGCCGCGGAAGGAATAGATTGACTGCTTGGGATCGCCTACGATGAAGATCCTGGCATGCTCCGCGGCTGCCTGCCCGGAGAGGTAGATTTTCCGGAAAATCTCTGACTGGACCGAGTCCGTGTCCTGTGACTCGTCGATCATGGCGACAGGGAGGAGAGAGCGGATCCTCGCGGCAAGCTCCTCGCCATGCTCCCTGTCCATGAGCGCATCCCTGAGATCCGTCAGGAGGTCGTTGGTGGTAAGTGAGCTCAGGGTCTTCAGCTTCTTCTGGAACTTTTCCCGAAGCGCGCGGACAAATGACATTCGGAGCTCATTCTTTTTCCGGGCAGCGCGGCACGACGCATCTGCAAGCGCAGGATTCTGACAGAGGTCGAGCACCTCCTGCTGCCAGTCCTTCAGCTCCCCGGGCTCCTCTCCTTTCTCCTCTGCATCGCTCCGGGCCTTCGTTATTTCATCAGCAAGGGAGAAGACGGTCTCCCTCAGCTCAGAGACGGACTTCATGGCGGCAGTGCTGTCTGTCTCATGTTTGAGGTCGGCGATGATGTCCCTGATCCTGTTGAAGTCTCCCTTCCGCTGGTAGCTGCTCTTGATTTCCGGGATGTTTTTCACCGCATCAGCGAGGCCGTTTCTGCTGCTGTCAGTCATACGCTCAAGGACTTCACGTGGGGGGAGATACCTGCCGTTTTCCTGAGGGCAGTCCGCATTGAATTTCGTCCCGTCGGAGAGCCCGGTGTCAAGCCTGCTGAAGAGGGCTGACATGCTGTCAGGGCTTCCGAGAACCTGGTGCACGAGTCCTGCAGCTTTATCATCAATTCCCTCTTCAGTCCCTCTGGGGTAGAAGCTCTCCCTCCATACCTCCCTTGAGGCCTCAGTAAGGAGCTCTGCGGTATCCTCATTGACCTGCAGACCGAAGAGCTCACCTGACTCGAAGGCGTTGGCCCTCAGCATCCTGCTGCAGAACCCGTGAATGGTGAAGACTGAGGCCTGATCAATATCGCTGGCTGCCGCGGTGAGGATTTTCAGGATCCTTCCGGCGTTTTCCTCACTGCCTATTTTTTTGATGAACTGTGTCTCGAAATTGCCGGGGTCATCGTAGATTTCCGAGATTTCGCCTTCGCTGAAGCGCCCGGTCATCCTGACTACGCTCACGCGTGAGATGAGTGAGTCGATTCTTTTCCTGATGTCCCTTTTGAGGTCCGCGGTTCCCTTTTCGGTAAAGGTGACAACCAGGATCCTCCTCAGATCGAGCGGCGCGCCGCCTGCACTGCCATCATCTGAAAACGTTATGCTTTCAGTGATGAGCCTCGCGAAGAGGGCAGTCATGCTGTAGGTCTTTCCTGTCCCCGCGCTTGCCCGGATGAAGCCGTTCTTCCTCAGATCTATCTCGTAGGGTGAGCTGATGTTCACGAAAGAGCTCTCTTTCATTGTCTCTGCTTTTTCTGTCATTTCTCTTCTGCTCCGTCAGCTGATGCCTTCTTTTTCCTGGCAGAATCCTTTTTTCCATTGGACGAAGCCTTCGTCGAGGTTTTTCCCGACTGCTGCCCCTTCGTTTTGGCCGTGCTTTCTATGGATACTTTTTCGCCTTCTGTCATGGCGTGGAAAATTATGCTTGTCCGGATGATTTCATCTTTGTCGTCTTCATGGAGAGTGCGGTTCCAGAAGGCATTTGCAAACACAGGGTTCTGATCCTCTGCCGCGGCAGTGACGAAGCCCTTGAGGAACTTTATCTTCACATCGATCAGATCTTCGATCTTCTCTGAGGCCTTTTCCCCGGCATTTTCGAAGCTTTCGGAGAGGAACTTCTGCGTGTCCTTTCTGCCTGATGCGCCGTCGCGGTATGAAAGCATCCTGCCGAGCAGCTCGGTCATGCTCTTGAACGGTCCTTCCTTTTTGCTTATGAATTTTCCCTTGTTGTTGAGAAGTATGTCGCCTGAGAATGAGTCAGATCCGCTGAAGCCCCCCGAATGCTTCCCTTCGAAGATATCAGGGCTGTCAGGCTGACTGTCCTTACGGAAAGTCGGCTCGAAGAAGCGGACCGGCCTTGTCTGCCCTATGGCGAATAGCTCCAGGAGTTCTCCGAGCAGGTTCTTGCTTATGGATGAATCCCCATCGTAGCTTTCGAGCCTGTCGAGCCTTATTGCCCCCTTGTCCTTTGTCCCGGCGTAGGCAATGACGCTGCCTGACTTGTTGCAGAGCACCCTGTCTATAAGGGAGATGGTGAACAGATGCCTTTTAAGCCTCGCCGGCTTTGATACGGGATTGATCATGAAGAACACGTCGCTCTGGCCGGATGCATCGCTGTAGTGCTCCGGCATCTCTCCCGATATCCGGTACCTTTTCCCCTCATAGGCAAAGCTTTCCGACAGAGGAGCGGACTGGACAGTCCTGAGCCCGGCTGTATTATCCCTGACTGCCCTAAGTATGCCGCTCTCCTGAATGCCGCGGACGAGCTCTCCGGTCTCGCTGCGCCCGAAGCTGCCCTCGGTGCTCTGCCCCCTGAGCGCAAAGAGCCTCAGGGCTTTCTGCGTTTCGGACCCGGGGTCTTCGGTGCCGAGACCGGACTCAAGATCCTTAAGCCCTGCCTTTACCAGCTCTCCGGCGAGCTCCTGCCTTTCGATATAGTCGTCATCAATCGAGAACTTCTCGCTGTCCGGCAGCTGCCTCTCGTAAATGTCGAAGACGATGCCGTGCTTTTTGTAGAAAAACTCCACAGGCTTCTTCACGAAGCTGAGGAGGTCGCCGATATCAACGTCAATAACATCGGCGCTCTCATCCTCCTCTGCCTGAGGCAGAGCGGGCTCTGATGACGGCGCGGGGCACCACTCGCTCCTGTATGAGCGGATTATGCCGTTCCCGCCTCCGGTGAAGTTTTCCTTCTGGTAGGCGAACCTAGGCTCTATGACGGAGAGCTCATCGCGGACATTTGCCATATTCTGCCCGACGGCGTCCACCATCTCCTTGATGCCTTTGTCCCTTGCCTTCCGGAGCTCCTGGTCCGTTCCCGCGCCGCTTTGAGCGCTTTCCGCGATTTCCCGGGAATTTTCCCTGACTTTTTCCCGGAGAGTGCTGAGCTCATTTTCCATCTTCTCCGACATGAAGGTCCTGCCGCAGTAGTCGATAAGCTCCGATACAAGTACCGAGGGCTCAAGCTCCTGGTTGCTGTGCATGTCCCTTCCCACATAGGAGATGGTGAGCGACTCCCTTGCTGAGAAGATCGCCTCGAGGAACATGTAGCGGTCCTCATCGCGCCGGTCGCGGTCGCCGCGCATCCGGTGCCTTGCCATGAGATCAAAGCCTGAGGACTCCGAGCGTCTCGGGTAGACATCCTGGCTGAACCCGACAAGGAAGATGTGTTTGAAGGGAATGGAGCGCATGGGGATCATCGTGCAGAAGCAGACCTTCCCGGTGATGAAGGCCGAGCCGGAGGGCTCCCTCCCGAGACGATCGGTGAGGAAGGTGCGGAGAACCTCAAGCGGGATCAGCGGATCGCCCGGCGCCTTTCCGCTCAGGTCAAAGGCGGCGCCTGAGTATTTCGCCATGTCTCCGACGGCCTCGGTGAGGAGCATGAAGTCCTCCTCGTAATCCTTTGTGCTGAAAAGGCTCCGGACCATGCTGCCTATGAAGGACTGCCAGCCGGAAGCGGTTCTTTTCGTCCTGAGATCGCTTACTGCCTGTGAGAGCGTCCTCACGAATTCCCTGAACATTGCGGCGGCCCTTATGCCGTTTCCCTCGATGCTGCTGTACGGGAGAACCTCGCCGCCGGCTTCTGCATACGGCTCCTCATCAGGCATTACGGCGCCCAGCATCATGCGCTCAAGGCCGTAGGAGAAGCTGTTGAATCTGCTGAAGCTGCGCGACGGGTCAAGCCCGGTATCCGCCCTTATACCAGACTCCTCAGCCCAGGCGGTTATGACGCGGCAGTCCTCCTCGGAAAGCCCGAACCTGTTCCTCACCGGCTCGGAGCTGAGGATCCCGCTTACCGCCGGGAGGGAGAAGCTTCTCTCCGGAAGCTCCAGGATTTCAAGGAAGGTCTTGAGGAACGGGCTGCTCTGCACTGCGTTCCTGTCGCAGATGCTGAAGGGGATCTTCCTTGACAGCTGGTTCTCTGGAACCGAGCCGAACACCGAGCTGATGATCTCCGCGTATTCGCTTATGTCCGACACCATGACGACGATGTCCCTGGGCTTGAGCTCCGGATCCTTGTTGAAAAGATCGAGGATTTCGTCGTAGAGAACCTCAATCTCGCGCTCCTTTGAGCTGCAGACGGCGATGCGGAAGCCCGCAGGCGGCGCTCCTGCACCGTCTTTCCTGTAGTTCGAGAGCTTTGAGGGACGGAGCGGCACGTCCATCGGATCATTGTCGGTGACTGTAAGGAGCGGCTCTGTCAGCGTGTGGATATCGTACTTGACTGCATCAAGGAAGGAGAAGTTCTCCGGGGAGAAATCGCATCGGGCGGCACTCAGCGTGGTGTCCCTGATGTCGTGGTCGAAGATGAGCGAGAGGAAGTCGCGCTCGACGCGCCCCATGGAGGAGAGCAGGGCGTTCATGCTCGAGACGTCCCTTCCTTCCCTTGCGGCCTCAGCGCTCCTTTCCGAGAGGATTTTTCCCTTGCCGAAAGCCCCGTCCGGGAGCTCCTCTCCCCTGACGAGGCTTGCAAGGTCAGCCTCTGAGAGGCTTGCCGCATTCTTCGAGTCAATGGTTATGCAGTCAGCGAGCCTGTCGAGGTCAATGAGCTTCCTTGCAGCCTCTCCCTCTGCTGTCTCCTCTGCCGTAAGGTCGCCCCAGTACTCGCGGCAGGGGTTGAGGACCATGAGGTTGACCTCTGCGTAGTGCCCGAGCATGTCGAGCAGATCAATGAACATCGGCGGAAGCGAGTTTATGCCGAAGACCGTCACGCGGTAGGGTAAGGCAAGCGACTTCCGTTCCTCATCGTTCTCAAGGCTCTCCATGAACGCGTGAAGGCGCTCGGAGAGGAACACGCTGTTTCTGATCTTCTTCCTTAATCCGCTGATGCTGCCGTTATTTTCAGTGTCATCTTCCTGTATGCCATCCTCAATGCCATCCTCAATGCTCTTCAGCGTCTCGAGGTAGCGCAGGAGGAGAAGCGGCTCCCAGGAGAATCGCCGGAGGAAGCTGCGCCAGCTTTCCGAAAGGCTCCCTGCCGATACTTTTGCCTTCCACTCCTCAGGATCAAGCTTTTCCGCATCGCGCCCGTAGCCGGTTCCGAGCCAGAGGAGGGAAAGGAGCCTGAGAGGCACGTTCTCGGAGCTCAGGGGAGTGCTGTCATCCTTCCCGGCGGAAGAGCCTTCAGAGACGTCTCCAAGCGCCTCGCTGAAGGCGTCATTCCCGAAATACAGGAGGGACTGGTCCGAGGGTGTCATGGCAGCCTCCCTCAGTGTTCTGAGCCAGCCCGGGCGGTAGACAGAATAGTCGTTGAAAAGGCCGGCTGCTGATTCTGCGAGGCCGAAGAGCCTCGCCTCGTCGAATTGATTTTCCGGATCTGACCGATCTTTCCTCAGCACGTAATCCGCAGCCGGCTTCATGCAGACGGAGAACGGGTTCGGCTTTTCAGTGGTTCCCGGCTCGCAGAGTGTCCGGAGGAGCGAGTAGAGCGACCAGGTCATGTTGTCAGGCCTGGTGTACTCGTAGAGGCTGTCTATCCTTCCTCCCTGGTTCGTAAGCTCGTACATGTACTTCCACGGGAGCGCGAATTTCATATTGCAGGCGACGCCGAGCTCTCCCGCAAGGTACTGCCTGAGGTAGTCCTCCATGCCGGGATTCTGAACGAGGAAGATCTCCGGCTCGATTATTCCGGGCTGCGGATCGGCCTTGAGGATCTTCGCTGTAATGGCTGCGAGATCGTCAAGCCTGTCCGAGCTGAAATAGTTCATTTTCATTGTCTTGTTTTTACTGCTCTCGTTCATGTTCTCTCCACAGAGGCTCTCCTGCCAGGCTGCGCAGAGCCCCAGGGGCTCCCGTCCTTGCGCATCATCCGGAGGTGTTTCGCGGCATAGCGGTTTCTCACTATTCTACATCCGGGGCCGGGGTTTTCCTGGGAAAACCTGATTTCAGCTGACTTAAAAGATCTGATCCTGAAAATTTCTCCGGAACGCTGCAGGATGCAGTGTACCTGCTTCATGATTCAATTACATGTCATTTTACGCTGATGCGGCCCGTTATGACATGCGATCGCAAATTGACCACGGATATGCTCTTCCACATTCATCCCAGCGGCAACTAAAATCCGCTGTAAGTGAAAGAGGGCAGAGAGGAGATACACGGAAAAGAAGCGGCGCGGACCTGCGGGCTGGAGCCCGGAAAAAAGACGATGACCGGCAGTGAGTTTATGCCGGTGTGCAAGAAAAGACAGAGCAGAGGATAAAAGAGATGATGATGATAAGAGATGGCAGCTGTGCAGGGACAAAGGCTGAGGAGAGGAAGGTTTTCGTGTACGGTCACGGGCTGCAGGCAGTCGGTGACGGAAAAAGGAAGGACCGCGGATTTTACGGCCGCGGAAAGTGCCCTTTGAGCGGAGAGCGCTGCCGCTTCTCCGGGAGTCTCGGCAGAAGGGAGTCCGGGGTGTGCTTCTTTGGAGAGTGCCTGACCATGGACATCAGCCTCGGCACAGTGATAAGGGCCCTTGCGCTTCCGGTATTTCTCTTCCTCATCTGATCCTGTGCCAGGCATCTGCTGAGACCGGGCTTCCTGATACGGGAAAAGGCCTCTGCCGTCAGCGGAGGCCTTGCAGTGCTTTGCGTCTGTGAACCGGAACTGAAAAGGCGGCCTGCGGCTTCGAAAAAATTTTTACTGCAGCTGAAAAATTTGCGCGGCCGCAGTTTTTTCACAAAAATCCAGCCGTTTCCTGTGCACTTTTCTAATGCGGTTTCATTTGAATGGTGCAGAATCTTCATTTTGAAAAAGCATTGCCTGGCACGGGGTGCCGCGCCGGAGCGCTGCATTGCAGCCTATCTTTCAGACAGACAGCAGGCTCTGCTTATTCAGGAATATTTTCCGGGAAGGCCGGATTCTGCAGCTATCGAAAATTTCTGCAGAGTGATTTTCATGGGCAAAAAAATCCGGCGGCACTGCTGATACCTCCGGACCTTATAGGATTAGCGCAATGAATTCGTGCGCTGAAACAGGATGTTACGCAGCTGCAGAAAGGGGAAAGAGCTTGGATGCGTGAATGCCTTTCTCCCCGTTCTCAGTCTCGAAGCTCACAGGCTGACCGGGCTTCAGGGTCTTGTACCCCTCCTCCTCGATGCAGGAATAATGAACAAAAACATCCTCACTGCCGTCATCCGGGGTTACAAAGCCGAAACCCTTGGCGTTATTGAACCACTTAACCTTTCCGCTTAACATAATTGCCACCTCTTCGCTGTTTTTATTTTACTGCATAATAAGCAGCTCCTCAGACTGCAAAAGCATGATCTGTGCCACAGAATTTCCCGATTGCAATTGAGGTGGTTTTACTTAATAATGCTTTTCCCGGACAAGGTTTAAATCAGTGCTCCGAGTCCCCATATAAGGGCACGCAGACAGATGCTGTAACAGACAAGGGCTTCAGCGAGCCAAGAGGTTTATTTTGGATTCATCGTACAGAAACGGTTCAGTAAAATATTCTCCTGACGTCAAGGAAAGCCTTGATTTTGCTGTAAGTCTTGCGAAAAAATCAAGACATTCCGGCGTGTCGGTGGAGCATCTCATGGTAGGCCTCATAGAGTGCAGCCAGGATTTCCGGAACCTCGCGAAAGGTCTCGGGCTTGATCTCGAGAAGTTCCGCTCGGCGCTCGACGACTGCCTCGCAGATCCAGAGAGATGCCCTTTGATTAAGGACGGTGAAAGCTCCGAGCCCAGCTACACTGTCGCGCTTGAGAGGCTCCTGAAACGCGCCGAGTTCAGGACCTCAACCATGTCCGGCGCGTCGGTCACCGCATCAGAGATCCTCATCAGCGTCTACTACGAGAAGAACAGCTCGGCTGCCTCGTATCTCACCTCCTCGGCAGGCCTCACGCGCAGGAGCGTCCTTGAGTACCTCGCGAAGAAGAAGAAGGATTTTGCCTCAAGGAGGACAGGCGCCGAGCCCGAGGACAGCGGCCTTGAGATTGAGTGGCGTCCTGCCCCTGAGAAGGGCAGGGCAGCAGAGCCGCAGCAGGGGAGCGGCTACGGCGAGCATGAATACCTCAGGAACCTCAATGAGGCAGCGAAGAACGGCGAGTTCGACCGCCTCATCGGGCGCGAGAAGGAGCTTGACCGCATCGAGGGCGTGCTCCTCAGACGCCGCAAGAACAACGTCATCCTGGTCGGTGACGGCGGAACCGGCAAGACCGCCATCATCGAGGGGCTCGCATCGCGCATTGCCAGCGGCAATGTCCCGCCGAGCATCAGGAACATGGTGATTTTCGAGGCTGACATCACCGGCGCTCTCGCAGGCTGCGAGCTCAGGGGCATGTTCGAGGAGCGCCTCAAGTCAATGCTGGAGTTCATCATCCAGGATCCGAACAGGATCCTCTTCATCGATGAGATCCACACGATCATGACTTCGAACTCCGGATCGGGAGACGCGTCTGACGGCGGATCATCAACGGCAGTCGAGATCATGAAGCCGTACCTGGTCTCCGGCAAGCTCCACTGCATAGGCACCACGACATTCCAGGACTACCGCCAGACCTTCATGGGCAATCCCCAGATCCAGAGGCGCTTCGAGAAGGTCGAGGTGACGGAGCCTTCCCCCGAGGAGGCTGTTGAGATCATCAAGGGATCGATCGAGGCCTACGAGAAGTTCCACAACGTCAGCTTCGCTGATGACGTCCCCGAGGAGGCGGTGCGCCTCTCGCAGCGCTATATAACCGGGCGCCGCCTCCCAGACAAGGCATTTGACATCATCGATGAGTGCGCGGCTGACGCAAGGCTCAGGAACACCGGTGACGGGAAGGACGCTGACGAGCCCTTGAAACTTGACACTGCCGCCATCAGGAAGACCGTGTCACGCATGATCGGAATGCCTGTCGAGAAGCTCGGGACAAGCGAGAAGACCGGACTCCTCAACCTCGAGAAGACCCTGAAGAGCACGGTGTTCGGGCAGGACGAGGCGATTGCAAGCCTTGCTGACAGCATCTACATCAACAGGGCCGGGCTCAAGCCGGCGAACCACCCGATCGGAGTGTTCATGTTCGCGGGCCCGACCGGCGTCGGCAAGACCGAGGTTGCGCTCCGTCTTGCAGACGCGCTCGGGCGTCCTGTCATCAGAATCGACATGTCCGAGTACAACACCAAGTTCTCAGCGACCAAGCTCATCGGCGCGGAGCCCTCGTACACCGGTTTCCGCGAGGGCGGCACGCTGACGAACCAGGTCCTGGAGAAGCCGTACTCCGTAGTTGTGCTCGATGAGATTGAGAAGGCGGATCAGGCCATCCTCAACCTCATGCTCCAGGTGTTCGACAACGGATCGCTGCTCGACGGCCGCGGGAGGAAGGTTGACTTCACCAAGGCGATCATAATCATGACCACCAACGCAGGAGTCAGGGAGACCGTGAAGAACTCCATCGGCTTTGCGCAGGATGAGAGCGGCGACTCGGACAAGAGCAGGGCAATGGTTGAGATCAAGCGCCTCTTCACTCCCGAGTTCCGCAACCGTCTCGACGGCATTATCTGGTTCCACAGCATCACGAGGGAAATCATCCTCAACATCGTGGACAAGTTCATCAAGGAACTTGAGAAGCAGCTTATTGAGAGCAAGGTCAGCATCGATGTGTCCGACGAGGCAAGGCATCTTCTCGCGGACAAGGGCTACAGCCGCACGATGGGCGCAAGGCCCATGGCGAGGACCATCCGCGAGGAGCTCAGGAGCCCCATCTCGAAGGAGATGCTCTTCGGCGAGCTCGCAGCAAGGGGCGGCTCAGTCCATGTCGGGGCCGAGAACGGCAGGCTCACCTTCTCCTACCAGAAGGGCAGGGCGCAGAAGAAGCGTGCCGTGGCTCCTGCTGTTACTCCTAGGGCCGAGCTCATCAAGACCGAGGGAACCCCGAAGACAGTAGTCTGACGAAAAGCCTGAAGGCTTCAGGAAAAGGAGGCGGATCCTTCGGGGTCTGCCTTTTTTGTTATGGTTCTGCTCTGAGACTCCGGGCAGGCAGAGGCTCTGCGGAGCTCCTGGAGAGGACTCTGAAGCAGGCTGGCTCAGAGACAGATTCAGGGCAGAAAAAGCCCTAAGAGCGCGGCAGCGCCGCGGCTCTGGATGGTGATGGATTTCTCTGAATTTCCGGCAGACAGCAGCGCATGTGCCGCACTGTCACATCTGAATGGGCACAGAGAGCCTCATCTCCGGAGGCGCCGGTTATCCTTGGCTGAGGTCCGGGGCAGGAAATTCAGAATAAAAAGCTATCTTGAACGGAAAACGATGCGTCCCTTGGTCAGATCATAGGGGGTCAGCTGTACGGTAACCTTGTCGCCGGTAAGAATTCTGATGTAGTTCTTTCTCATTTTGCCGGAAATGTGGGCGATGACGACATGGCCGTTCTCGAGCTCGACGCGAAACATGGTGTTAGGCAGAGTCTCGAGCACGGTACCCTGCATTTCAATAGCCTCTTCTTTAGACATTTAATCCTCATATGAGTCATCAGACATCTTAATGCCGCTGCATGCCTGACAGAAAAATATCGGAGCTTCCCTGGCGAGGAATCCCCGAACCTCCGTGCCGGAATTTTTATCATCCGGCGGATCTGATAATGATACGGCTCACAGATCCGGCGCTATTTTATCAGGGTTGCAAAGACAGTGCTGAAGGAGAGGCAAAAGAGTCAGCCTGCAGCCGGATACAGGAGCCTGTTCTGTTCCGCTGTGAAGTGAGCAGGAACGTCAGCTGCCGGGCAACAGAAATAAGTCATTAATGTGTAGTTTGGCCAGTGATTTGTTATTTTGATAAGACATAAAGAAGGAAACCGTTCATTACAAGCTGCATGAAGGACAATAAAACTATCCATCTGTAATTGTCCGCTATAAGCTTCTCGATCCGGTTCATTGCTGACATGTGCTTTTGTGTTTCCGCTGACACGAGTTTTGCGATGTGTGAATTGATGTCTGACTCAAAATTCTTGAGCTTGCTGTCAGTTAGCTGGCTTATTTTCTGCTGCTGTGAGCTGTAAATTTTGGTCAGTCTGGCATCAAGATCATCCAGAACCTCTGAGAGATCCAGCTCGAAGTCCTTGATCAGCAGCTGCTGCGCAGCCAGCTGCGCAACTGCCGGATCGGACGGATCCAGTTTTCTGCCGGTGTGCTGGTAAATCTTGTTTACGAGATTGTTGGTATCAATCATTGTCTAATTCTCTGCAAAAAATAAACAGTTTTTCTTTTTTTA
>SAMEA3663052__coassemble_606_pt1 | contig 16867 bp, 10 predicted proteins | sample SAMEA3663052__metabat2_high_PE_014 | metagenome-assembled genome bin SAMEA3663052 (sample SAMEA3663052) | pig gut metagenome | biome: pig gut; feature: pig-associated habitat; material: faeces | place: France | collected 2012 | reverse complement strand
CCGAACGCGCTCCAAATATCATTTGCTCCGCGCTCTTTAACTCCGTCATCTTCCAGAAGCGAAACAACATAGTTCTTTGAGTAGTTCTCGTTCATCTTAAGTTTCTTTATAAACCAGTTGATCTGAGGCGTGTAAGCAAGATTGGCCAGCATAATCCCCCACCCGGATAAATTATCCAGCCCGAGTCTCTCTATAAGAGCCGCCGTGCTGCTGAATCCATTTTTGTCTACAAGCCCAGCATCGCGCAGGAACCTTCCAAAGAAGCTGTACATCTGAGAGCCAAGGGAATGTTTCTGGCTGAACTCATTCTTGTAGTCAAAAAACTGCTGGAACCACTCCATTTTCGGTGCATGACTTGAGTAACAGTTCAAGCTCTTGTTCTGCATGATTGATCCCCCTTTTGGCATTTCCAATGACTTGTAAACAAGGCAGCCCTGCTCGACTTTATGACATTCAGAGCAGTGAAGGCAGTCATCACTGATTTTGACCTGGCCATTCTTCATGGAGATGCAGCCGTGATGGCAGTCTGCCTCACATTCATGGCAGTTTATGCAGCAGGCAGCCCTGCGGAAAACGTTCTTGAACAGCCTGGCAAAAACTGGGTCCTCTTTTACTAACTCTTTCTCTATGCTGATGCTGTACCCATCCTCATTGCTGATAAGGTTGAATTCACGCTGTTTTCCATGAAAAAGCACTCTAAACGGAGATGAGTCATTTGAAAGCACTCCGATAGTCTTAATCCACTCTTTCCAGTCTGTTTTTGGATGAACAATTTCTAATGTAAGCCTTCCGTCAGAAGTTGACTCGGAATATCCGACCTTCAACGGTAGATCTCTTCCATTCTTTCTCGCTTTCCACCCGCCCTTTTCAACGAACTCATCAAGATCCTTTTCAGATGAAAAGTTATGGCTGTAGAACTTCTTGATGATGCCGGTGTATACATCAAAATCCTTCGTATACCAGACACGTCGCATGAATGAATTTTTTTCGGACGCCATAGGGCATACAAGACAGCCAGCGCGGCTGTTGCCCTTTTTATAAGTCTTATTCAGAAGGAGATTTTCGGAATAGATATACGTGTAAAGTTCAGCTGAGTTCCATTCAAGTATGGGATTGCAGCTGTACTGACCTTTATGCTTCTCACCGATGCTGAGATATTGATACTCGCTTCTTGCAAGGCTTTCACTGGCACGTACTCCGATGAATGCCATTCCGGTAAAATCCGGATTGCCTGTTTTCTCCCTGAGAGCGAGGATCTGAGGCACAGTCTTATGGACGCTGCAGCACCACCTTGTCACGCTTGCCGGAGGCCCGAACTGTGACCAGGTGTATTCCGGAGAAAATTCTGATTTGGCCCTGATGAAATCTATACTGTGTTCAGAGCAGTAGGACTCGATCTTATTGACGGTATCATAAGTATCAGGAAACTCCATGCCGGTGTCGCCGAACAGCACTTTGAAAGCATTGTGGGGAAGCGCACGCTGGACAATATCAAGCGTGACAATGCTGTCTTTTCCCCCGGAGAATGCGACATAGAATACATCGACTCTTCTGGCGTACTTATGGTAGGTGTTATAGACCTTTTTGATAGTATCCTGGACAAGCCCCTCAAGGATAGCCTGGTTTTTTTCAACCATTCCGGGTATGTCTACAAACCGGAGGGGCTTCCCGTCGGGCTCTGGGTCTTCATGGATTATGATTTCGGGGGCAGTGCAGCATGATCCGCCTTTTGTCTCTGCAACCTTGCGTCCACGGTAATAATAGCTGCTGGACTCAGCCCACATGTATGGATATGCATCGTCCTTTTCATATTTCCAATATCGATCGAAGCCAAGTACATCAAGTTCTTTATAATATACAGGACGCGGTTCCCTGCTTGAAACAGGTAGCAGAGGGGAACTGGTCAGCAGTAAACCTCCTGTTATTTCATCATAAGTGTATGCGTACATTGCTTCATTGATATTGCAATAAAAAAATTATCAAACGATATCGGTATTGGTGATATACCATATTTTTTCATAAAAGCCGGCGCGGTTATATTAGAGTCTCAGGCCCAAAAAGGATGTGATATAGATCACAAAACGGCGCACCAGCTTGTGGCATAAAGAAGATCGTCCATATGCCTATGGCTCACGGTTGACAGATAGGCGCGTGATGATTTCTCCTGACGAAGGAGGAGAAGATACACAAAATTAAGTAACTAGCTTTACTTATCAGAGCCGGCTCTGAGCAATTTCGCACTCTCCACAATCCGTCCGATTTCAGCGTACCGCCTGCGGGCAAGTAGGCCTACATCAACGAAATGTTGCAGAGCATTCTCTGCATCTAGTGGGATATTGCTTTTCGCCAGCTCATCAGACAACACCTCGTCAAAATTATTGAAAATCGAGTGACGCCTTACAATGGCTCCTGCAGGCGTGCTGGCATTAAAGTCCAAATGCATCAGCTTGAATTTTCTGCTGAACGCGGCCGTGTAATGCTCCAGCAAAAAGCCATTCCAGGGGAAACCGGCATCCGGGAACGAGCCGAAGAAACTGATCTCCTTCAGCGCAACGTAGTCACCTGTACAAAAGCGGCTGATAGCATCATCAGTTGCATCAATATCAAAACGGGCCTGGTCACGTGACACAAAATCATCCCCACTGATCCTGAGTGAATTATCATAAACAGGGTCAAAATAAATCGGCGTATTAAGATCCAGCTTCAGGGAATTGAGCTGATTCAAGGTGAAATGATCATGCACTGACGCAAAATGCGCGAACAGGTCAGTCATAGACAGGTCATGTCCGAGCGTACTGATAATCTTCCCCTTGAAGGAAAATTCATCACGCAGCTTATACGCAATTGCATCACGAAGACCAACAGGAGTGAGGAAAGGGTAACGCTCATTAATCTGAGGCAACCTAGCCGCAATCGAATCTATCAGCTCTTTGCCTCCCATATAGTCCTTGTCCGCTATGGCAGACTGTATGAGTTCCCGAATGATGTCCATCTCCTGCTGGGAAAATCTGATAATGTCAGCGTGAAAATACTCGCCCTTCTGGTTGCGGACGAACTCAGCACTGTTGGTACCCTGAATAATCCTTAAGAGTTCTTTTTCATTTATATGAGAAAGGGCGATCTTCAAATCATCTATATCTACAGGCAGAGCAGCAGCGATCATATATTCACGAACCTCTACGGCAGGATCTACCTCTGCATCAGCAGTGGCCGTAATGTAATTCCTGTGAATAAAATATTTGCCTTCGTATACGTGCGCCAAGTAGCATTTGAGCATTCCAGAATTGTTAATATGTGTATTTTCAAACTCTTTCTGGAACTCCTTATACATAGCATCGAAATAAACTGCAGTCTTGCCTTCCCCGAAACATTTAGTGAGATAGGACTGAAGGCGCTCACTGATGCTTTCGTCCAGCATCATTTCAGGCAGGTAAACAAAATCATTGTACGGGATGGTGATGTGTTCCACGCACCTGCGGACAGTGTCATCGCTTTCTGAAAGCTCATCGCCGTATTTTTCATTCCAGAAGGAGCGGAAGCGTTTCATATCAAGGATAGAAGATATTCTGAATCCCCTCGGAAAACTCGTAAGAATTTCACGATACCGAGCAAAGTCAACAGCATCAAATTTTGACTTTGATGAATGTTCTGACTTTGTATCAGGATTTGGATTCTCTTTTTTATTGTTCGGATAATAACTGATAATTACTGAGTTTTTATCAATGCAGCATATATTAAGTAACAGACCTATTTTCTTGACAATTACATCCGCACTTGAGTTTGTTTCAAGGAACAAATCATCAGATATCTGCATGGGCTCCCGCATCAGGGCTGAACCAGCTCTGTCAGCTATATCTGTTCTGCGTTTGCCGAGTATGCTTTTCCCTTTTAGCAAAGAAATCTTGTCAGGGTAAACTTCAAAAAGGCACTTTACTACCTGAACATAGGCCTGCGTCCAATTCTTCACTGGAAAATGCTTCCCTGAGAATTCAACATCAAAAGGCTGGGTATAGCTGTAAAAAAACAAACCGATAGTAGGATATTTAAGCAACATATAATTATTGTGTTCTGTGATACCAGGCTTTTCTATCTCATCAGATGCAGACTTTACTGATTCATCTTGATAATTCTGATGCGCCTTTTCACCAGCACGTTCAGCCGGATATATCTTTGCCCTCGTCTCTGTCAATAAAACTTCATAATCAGACCGGTGATTGCGATAAAGATCCACTACATCCGAAAACAGTCCCGTGGCCGGCAAATTTACAGTATGCCCATAGTAGGCTGATTCCATCCTCAGCATTTGTGATGAAATGCCTTTCTCATTTCTGAAAACACTATCTATGGAAATGCCCTGATTGACTGCCATCTGCCGCAAATCCCTGGATATACGTCTGGCAATATCCGATCCAGATACTTTGCCCTCTAGTGATTTAATATATCCATCCAGCAGAATGGCAGCCTCGTATTTATTCCATGACGGCTGTCTGGGATTCTTAGCATCAACAAGTGATGAATCTTCCGCTGCGACCATCGCTTTCGCCTCAGACAATAAAACATCGAAACCAGGCCTGTTGTCTCTGTACATGGCAACCACGTCTGAGAACAGCCTTGTAGCCGGCTTGGACACAGTATGACCCTGCCAGGCAGATTCCATGCTTTTCATCTGGAAGTGAATGCCGTTCTCATTACGGTAAACATCGTCTATGGCAATGCCCTGCCTGACAGCCATCTGCCGCAAATCGCGGGAAACACGAACGACGGCATCTTTTCTTGAAAGTTTGCCGTTGAGCACCTCAAGGTAGCCATCAAGCAGGATGGCCGCCTCGTACTTGCTCCATGCTGGCTGGCTTGTACCCATGGCTATGCCAGATCAGCGAGGGTTGCCTTCAGTGCGGAAATCTCCTCGTTAGAGAGGGTAACGCCCTTGCCCATCTTCTGATGATCAGGAGACCAGGTGCGGAGGTCATACTTCGGAGTCCTGTCATTCCATGAAACAAGGTTGAGCTCCTTGGTCCAGCCATTCTTTTCTGTTGAAAGGATAGCAATTGACTTGATGATCTCATACTTGGGTGCTGCGTCCATATCTTTACCTCTGTACATTTTCTTGATTTATTGACCCACTGCCCGCTCCGGAGCATTGCCGCTGCAGTGCATTTTCTTTGCCGCACTGCTCTTAACGGTTCCGTATCTTACTCTTATAAACGGTTTTGTCGATAATTTTGACAATTCCAGTGACAGTTTCAGTCATTTGACCAGAATATTCACCGAGATTCCCTTTTTAGAGGCGAAAAACAGAACGAACTCAGCGAAGATCCACAGCCAAGTCCCCGCTGCGAGCCTGATACAACAGCTTTCAGCCCTGAGCTCCGTCCACATGGCCAAACAGCTCCTGCTCAAACTCCTCCCTCCTGACCTCAATCCTTGCCGTAGGGAAGATGGTCGATGATGCAAGCGATGACTTCCTTTCAAGAAGGCCGTCAAGTGTCTCATCAAACGACTTGAAATGCTTGCTTACAGCCATCGGGTAATAGACGAACACATCCCTGGTCTGTCCTATGCGGTACGCCCTGTCAGTAGCCTGGTTTTCCTTCGCGGGGTTCCAGTGCCGGCTGTAGTGAATAACGTTATTGGCAGCCGTGACATTGAGCCCCATTCCGGCCGCAATTGGAGACATGATAATGATGTTGAAGCCGTCAACTGCCTGGAAGGCATCGATGCTCTGCTGGCGCGTCAGCGTGTCAGCGCCCATATGTCGTGTCGGGAGCGACGGTGTCTCACCGTTTATTATCTTTGCGATGATGCCGTAGCGGGCAAGGAAGATCTTCTGCAGCATCTTCTGGGTTTCCCGGTACTCTGCAAAGACTATGACCTTCTCATTGCGCTTTCGGATGTCGTCAATGAACTTTATGGTCGTAATCAGCCTTGCAGAGGATTCAGCGAGGATTCCTGCCGGAAGATCAGACCAAGTATGGTCATAGAGATAAGGATGCTCGCTTATCTCACGCATGCTCATTATTGCCTTGAGGATGCTAGGCTGTGTGCCGCTCGTGTAGTCGAGGACCACCTGGCTGTATTTTTCCTCCTGAACCTCAGGCATTTCAGCCTTTTCCCGTACGATATGCTTCTGAGGGAGATCTGCCGCGGCGTCTTTCTTCAGTCGGCGCATGAAATATATCCCGAGCCGGTCATGAACCTCGTTTCCAAGTTTGACAATATCTGTGTCAAGATTCTTCAGGGGATTCTGGTACCTGGCCGCGAAATCCCTCGCGTTCCCGAGAAGCCCAGGGACGCAGAAGTCCATAATGCACCAGAGATCGAGGAGGGTATTCTCGACTGGAGTTCCGGTCATCGCGACCCTGAAGTCGCCTTTGAGAGCCTTGGCTGCATTGGTGACCATGGTTCCCGGAGACTTGATGCGCTGAGCCTCATCGAGCACAATTACTGAGAAATTCACTGCGCAGAAATTGAGCTGGGAGTTGCGGAGCGACTCATAGCTCGTGAGCACAATGTCCTCTTCCTGCAGCCTACGGATGACGTTCTGATCTATTTTCCTGGGAACATCCCGGCCTGTCAGCCTGCGTACTTTAAGCCTCGGCTCATCAAAGAACCTCCTGTACTCATTCTCCCAGTTCTCGAGAAGCGTCACCGGAGCGACAATCAAGTAGGGCCTGTGCTCCGGATGCATGCGGGCATGGCAGTCAATAAAATAGAGGATCTGCAGGGTTTTCCCAAGTCCCATGTCATCGGCCATCAGGCAGCCGCTTGCGTGATTCTCATAAAGGTACTGGAGCCACGCCACGCCTTCCCGCTGGTGCTGCTTGAGCTCGAAACTGCTGCTGAGATACTTGTCCGCATGAAGCACCCATGAGCCTGACTTCTTAAGCTCCGTCCTCTTAGGAGCAAATCCCAGGCTCTCGGCGTTCTCCTCAATGATGAGGACCTTCCTGCCCTGATATTCACCTGAAACAGGCTTCCCGGGATTCTCGAGCTGCCTTCTTGCGGTCGTTGACAGGAACTCAGCGTCCCTGAGATCGATCGGCGCGCCTTTATAGTGAATCAGCGTCTCGCCCTTCTCCTTTGCCTCGGCGATAATGGCATCGAGCTCATTGAGCTCGCTGAAATCATTGACTGAGATCTTTGATGTGCCGTTTTCAGGAGTTTCAACGCTGGCCCCGGCAATCCATGATGATTTGTACGGGCAGACGAAAGGATAGAACTTAGGCTTGTAGAGCCCAATCTCGATGACTCTGTCGCTGTAGAACTCAGAAAGATCAAAGTGGTCAGGATCGAAGTACTCGGTAGGCTTGGAGGCTAGCTCCTGCATTTCCTCCAAGGAGCGGTGGCGCCCTCCTGACTTGATCTTCTGCAGGTCATTCTTCTGCTCCTGGTCAAGGACAATGCGCACCCTGCTGCCGTCTTCCTTCTGGACAGGATAGACTCCCTGGATTCTACGGAGCCTGTCAAAGCTTCTCTGGAACCCCGGATTCTGCTCTGAGTCTATGGCAGGCTCAAGCGTGAAGCCCTCTTCATCCCTTCCGATTTCGATTTTTATCTTTTCCGGGATGTAGACGTTCTCATTTCCGAGATAGCTGTCGAGATCGCATCCTGCCTGCAGCGCGAGTGATTTTATCTGCGAAAAGGTGCGAAGGTTGCTTTCAAATGTCCTGGTCTCCTCAGGCGTGGCATTGAAGGCATCAACTTTTTCCTTTAGCTCATACTGTGGATCAGAGAGAAGATAGGAGTTTTTCCCCGTATCTATGACATTGCCCGTTGCCTTCACCGGAAAGAGCTCGCCGTCCGGCGCATGGGAAAGGAAGTCAAGCTGGTAGCGGAATGACGTTTCATGAAGCATACCCTTTCCCCTGAGCCTGATTGCCATTTGGTACAGATCCGGGATTCCGAGGATTTTCCTGTCTTCTTCATCAAGAAGGTAAACGCTTTCGAACGGGACGACGCAGGCATTTCCGTCAACCGATGCGTTTCCGTTGTCAGTAAGTTCAGACAGAGGGAGATAGTAAATGCAGCTGTCGCCATCCTTCCACTCTGCAAACGGAAGGTCGCTGCCGTTTCTGCTGATGTAAAAAACGAATCCCCGGCTTTCAATCGTTAGATGAAACATGATTTCAAATTGGTAAGCATCGTCTAATCAAACAGTTATATATCTCGAAAGACAAGCTAATCTTCATTTCTTAAATTCAGTTTAAGTTCACGTCTTGCCTTATGCACTGTCAGTAAATCCTCCCATTCCCCTGCCGCCAAAAAACTTCCTCATCCAGCTATCAAGCTTACCCCACCATGGAGGTGGTACGCGCCCATTAGTGTTGTGGATAAACCGTCCTTCTTCAAGGAAGTCTGAATAGTATGCTTCTGATATTGTTGGCAATGAAGTGTTTTTAAGAGAGCTGATGCCGCTTATATACTTTTTCCCTGCTCTGAGAAAAGCAACCCAGCGGCTGGTATCCTTGTAGATATATAGCGCCCCCGTATCTGAAAATTCTATGAATACCTTATCCCTTATATGCATTACCAGTGCGGCCGTCTCAGCATATGTTGAGTTGATGCTGATGAAAAAGCTGTCAACATATTCTCTGGCTTCCGGAGATGACTTAAGCTTGCTCCTTACGAGGTAGGAACCAACGACCCTGAAGTCACTCACGTAGTTAACAAATCTGAGCCAGTACTTCTTTCTCCATGGATCCTGAACGCAAACTTCAAAGAATGCCTTGATAAAATCTCTCGCAAGCCAATTCTTAACCAGCTCCCTTGCGTGGTTCAGCAGCTTCTTGTCATCCTCCGTAGCTCCTATAAACGGGGCCCATGTTGCGTTAAGCGTAATGTCGCCAAGAATAAATCTGACTGTATCCCTAAGCTCCAGCTGCACGGACCTGTCATTTGCTCCTTCTGCACGGATGACCAAATCGCACATGACCAGCTTGGCTGTCCTGTCCTGCATGACCAAATCAGACATTACCAGCCTTGCAGTTCTGTTCTGCCGCATATAATCTTTAATGGCGTCCTGAAGTAGCAAATCCTTATGAACACTCAGGTATTTCCAGAACCCGTCAGAATAAAATTTATGCAACCGGCCTATTTCAATAACATCAAGAAGTGACAGATCCTGATGATAACTGAGATAGTTCCAAAAGCCGTCAGAGTAATACCTGTGCAGCAGGAGTATTTTAATGACATCCTTCAGCAACAGCTCTGCATGATCTTTGACATAAGTACGAATCACATCAGAGTAAAACGACTGCGTTATTGCCGACGGCTTATAGCCGAGCAATGTTGGAGCATCAGAGAGAGCAATACCTCTAACACTGAGCAGCCTTGATAGCCTCAGAGGCCCGGCCGGATCAAAAAAGTCAGCGTGTTCCTTAAGCTTTTTGTATCTGGTAACAGGCCCGTCATACGAGGCAAGCTTCTCCCGGATCAGGTTGCAGACAGCGCTTCTCCGGTCCTTGTCCATTTCATTCCAGGAATTCAGTACGTAGAAGGAAAGCCCGTTGAGAAATAGATATCTCCAGTTTTCGTCGAGCAGCTTAAGCACATAATTGAAGGATAACTGATCATCCACTTCTATCAGGTGCCAGGACAGCAGGCGCAGTTCCTGCAGGGAAAAATCCTCTGGATCACCAGCTGCAGCCCTCCTGACTTTGGCTATCACCTCATCAATGTTCAGATTAAAATGAGGAACTGAGTTTCCCATATTATGTCTGTTCTCAATTTCCTTCAGTCTGCGGATGTTCCGGCTGAACTCCAGTTCATGCGGATGATCAACAAGATGGCTTCCCTGAACCGGAAACTTATTCAGGAAATCCACGTTAATTTTCAGTAACTCATTTATGTCGCTCATCGGCTGCCCTGTTTTCTTCTCTCTGCTATTTCCTCGAGCTGTTTCTCCGCATCGGTCCTTACACGGAACTCAACACGCCTTGACAGTCCGAGGTCTTCTTTTGCCCCTGGGCACTCGCTGTCCTTGCTCTCAGGACAGATATTCCCGTTTCCATCACGATAAACCGGATGGCTGTATGACATTCCGTTTGCCGTAAATGTCTTCATCAGCCAGTTCTGCTGCTCTTTGGTAATTTTCTTCTCATTCATGCAATACACAAGTACTGCCATGGCACGGCTCTGTGAGAGGTTCATGTTGTAGAAATAACCGCCATTGCTGTTGGTGTGCCCCTCAATTCTGATCTCAGCGATACTGTCCCTGAACCTGTACCCGTCTTTGCCCTCTCCTTTCATCAGTAGCACATCTACGTATCTTGGAAAGAAATCATCAAGAATGTCTTTATACATGGCTTTAAGATCAGACTTCCCCTCGTCAAACATCATGTTTGGTTCCTGGAAGCGGATGCAAAGAGTATCCCTGTCTATCGAGGCATGCCATTTCTCAAGCTCGTCTCTCTTGAACTCAGCCATCAGCGCCTCGTACAGCTTCTGTTTAATCTCGTTGTAGGCGCTCGCTGTCCGTTCATCCTCTTCAGACTTTTCCTGCACCTGCAAAAGTGCACCGGTGAGCAGCAGAATGAAGATGAACAGGAGACTTGCCATTAGGTCTCCAGTTGACATGGCAAAGACGTTTTCGTCATGCGATCTGAAATCAGTATGCCGCTTCTTCATCTTTATTATTGACCAATACCTACGGCTGCATCCTTAAATCTGGTTTGCCGGCAGCAGGCTTAAAAGCTCATCACTGTGGCGGCAAGACTGGATACTTTCCAGAATTCTTCACCCAGGACTCTGATTCCGCTATGCTTTCCAGCTGTTCCTCGGCATCAGTTCTGACACGGAATTCGACACGTCTCGACGACTGCTTGTCCTCTTCCCCGGCCTGACATTCTGCCTTGCCCTCAGGGCAGATTAAATGACTGTAGGACATACCGTTGGCAGTGAACACCTTTATGAGCCAGCCGTTCTCTTCCTGGTTCTGCATCATGTCCATGCAATACATCAGTACATTTCTGGCTCTCTCCTGTGACAGCTGCATATTTTTGTAGTATCCGCAGTTCCTGCTCGGAGCTCCACTGCTCAGTGCCGGGCAAGAGTCGTCTATGAGCCAGTCGCTGTCGGTATGCCCTTCTATCCTGATTTCCACGATGTGATCTTTGTATTTGTATTGATCCTTGTTCCTGCAAAGGTAAGGATCAGAGCAGCTGTGCTTCTTTCTAAGCAGCACGCTGATGTACTTCGGGAAAAAGTCATCAAGGATTTTCTTATACCGGAGCTTGATGTCAGACTTTCCCTTATCAAACAGCGTTTCTGGCTCCTTGAAGCGGAAGCTGAGCGTTTCCCTGTCTATCGAGGCATGCCACTCTTCCAGCTTGTCCTTGAACTCCTCATAAAGCTCATCATAGAGCTGCGCCTTAATGTTCTGATATTCCTTTGCTTTCCTTTCTTTCTGTTCGGATATCTTCTCTGCCTCGTCAAGCTTCAGCTTGTATTCCTTTATTGTCTCCTCATCCTGTTCAGACTTTCTCTCAGCCTCCACAAGTTCTGTCTGTATTTTCTGTATAGTCTTTTCATCCTCAGCCGACTTGTCACGCACCTGGAGCAAAGCACCGGTGAGCAGCAGAATGAAGATGAACAGGAGACTTGCCATCAGGTCCCCAGTTGACATGGCAAAGACGTTTTCGTCACGCGACCTGTAATCAGTGTGCTGTTTTCTCATTACTTGTTCTTTTTAAGTACATCGAGCAGCATTTCAACAACCTCATTCATCTGCTGTATGGCGCCTGAGAGTGAATCGGCTGTCTTTGTAAGGCTTGCAGTGTACTGATCAAGGTAGTTCTGGGTTGTGGCCTGAACAGTTCTGCTGTACTCGGTAAGACCCCTCTGCAGCTGTCCGAATACAGATACCAGTCCGGTCCTTATCGTCTCAAACTGCTCAGCATATTCCTTCGACATTGCACCGCTCTGCTGCATAAGGCTTTCTGCCGATGCAACAGTTGCCTGAGTGCTGCTCTGCAGCCGATCCATTCCCTGTGAATAACCGTTCAGGCTGTTGTTCAGCAACTCAGCCGCTGTCTTCATGTCACCAGCAACATTCTGAAGGTGCGCAGTGCTGCCCGTAATCTGCCCCTGGGCTTTCTGGAACATATCCATCGTTCCGGAAATGCTGTCATTGGTATCGTCCAGGTGATCAAGGCTCTGATTGAAACCGTTCAGCAGCCCCTGGGTTCTAGTCACTGTATTGTTCTGCAGATCCAGAATAGTCTTCTGCTTGCCGGTAATTTCTGTCATCATCTCAATGAGCTTGGACTTCACAGCCTCAGAGAAAACGCCAGCCGAGTTCTCAAGAATTCCTCTTATTCTGTCAGCAGCATCAGACATGTTCTGAATGGCTGACTTGCTGGAATCAAGCAGTGATCCGGTGATCTGTGCCGTTGTTTCCCTGATCTTGTCAGATGCCTCGCTAACTAAATTAGTCGCGCTGGCTACCTGATCTCCAATGCTCTTCATCACCTGTTCACTGGCATTGACACTGGTGGAGGATATCTTCTCCACTGCATTTTTGATTTCACCGAGCATCGCATTCATCTGACCGGCCATTTGGTCAGTCATGCCACTGACATTGCCGCTGATGTGGCTTAAGGCAGAATTGAGATGCTGATCCAGCTTGCCCGCCACTTCAGTCATTTTGTTAATGGCATCCTGGGACGCTTTAAGTGAGGAATCAGAAATCTGCGTCATTACACCCTTCACGCCATTGATAGCCTCATCAATGGATTTCATTACGGACTCATTGACGCTTGCGCCAGTGCCGGCGATTTTATCCACTGCTGCTTTGACACCATCAATCATCTCTGCCTGCTTGGCTGCCATGTCACCGACTATCTGGCCGATATTCGACTTGAGCGCATCAGATATATGGCCTGTTGCATCCTCGAGCCGCTGTGTCATGCCTTCCATTGCATCAGACATCTTCTTCATGATGCCATCGGCTGAATTCTGGGAGTTCTGAGTCATCTGCTTCATTACATCCCTTACAGTATTCACAGCATCGCCAATGGAAGACGTCGCAAATTTGATCTGCTCCTGCATCTGCTGCATAGCGGCATCCCTGTCACTGGCATTGGTATTGGATATGTCAGAAATGACGGCTTTAACATCCTGAATTACAACCTGCAGGGTCGATGAGATGTTTTCCATATCTTTCGGGAGAGCGGCCATCGCCTCTGAAGTGGCTCCAAGCTGTGTCACAAGATTTTCCAGCTCAGACGTTGCCGAGCCGGAGAGATTCTTTCTGAACTCATCAATAACCTGAGCCATGCTGTTCTTCAGGTCTTCAACAACAGACCCAACCATGTCGCTGGCCGGTGATTGAATCTTCCGGCCCAGCTCATCAAGATGATCAACCAAGTTCTGCAGAAGCTCCTGCATTTGACTCGAAAGGACATCCTCCAGCAGTCCTTGCAGCCCACCTGCTAAGTCAGTTGTGAATGACTTAAGCGCTCTTGACTGCTCTTCGTTTTCCGTCAGGATCTCTCGCATGACTCCTGCCTGCAGGCTTACATCGTCAATATAATAAACGGCATCAAGCGCTTCAGTAACCCTGAGCAGCTGCTTGCTGAACCTGTTCGATACTCTTTTGTAAAAAACGGTAAAAACAATCGAGCCCAACATTCCGGCTACAGATGTCGAGAATGCCATCCACATACCTTGCAGCAGCTTGTTAATGCTGTTCATGACCTCCTTGGATGTTCCGCCACTGAAACCATTGATGCCGATCATCAATCCAATAAATGTAAAAAGCAGCCCCAGGCCAACCAGCGTTCCAGGAGCAGCCCCCAGAGCCCGCAGGTTGATTCGGTATGCCCAGGAAATGGCGTCCCCGCTGAAACATGCTGAAGCCGGATAATTGGTTTTATCGCCGTCTGATGTTTTGATTCTGATAGTAGACTTGTATTGCTGGACAATGTCACCGAGTTTCATTTTGGCAAGCTCTTCCAGCAGGTTTTCGCTTCCAAGCTTGCTGAGTCTTTTGGTCAAGTTGCCAAGCCTCAGTGATTCTTTTAGAAAATATACAAAAGCTCCAACTATTAACACCAGAGGCGCAATGGTTGTTATTGAAAGTTGTAATGTTGCTTCATCCATATTTCAGGTTTTGCTCGGTTAAAACTGGAAGGGGCAGGAATTAAATCACTTAAAAAATTGATTTTTGTGTATTATATGACACATTTTGTGAGTATGAAAAAAAAAAAATAACTCTGTCAAGGAAAAATTCTATATATGCTGACACTGGGCATGCTTTTGCAAAAGGTTCCGCTGTTTTTGGTCTTAATTTCTTGTGACGCCCTGCCCGTTCTCGTACATGCTCCCGAGGTTCACCATAGCCTGCGGATATCCGAGATCCGCCGCTCTCCGGTAGCACTTCACAGCCTCAGGAATGCTCGCCTGCACGCCCGGTCGCCCGTACTGGTGCATGAGGCCGAGATTGAAGTACGCGGGCGCATAGCCCTTCTCCGCCGCCCTCTCATAGAGCCTTTTCGCCTCGTAGAAATTCACGGGGACCCCGCGGCCGTTCGCGTAAAGGTTAGCGAGATTGAACTCGGCGAGCATGTTCCCGTGATCCGCTGCCATCCGGTGCCACTTCACCGCCTCACGGTAGTTCTGCGGGACGCCCCGCCCGTTCTCGTACATGATCGCAAGGTTGAACATGGCGGCGTCATTCCCCTGCTCCGCTGACTTCCTGAGGAGCTTCGCGCACTCGCTGAAGTTCTGCGGCACCCCGTTTCCCTCGCAGTAAGCCTGCCCGAGGTTGTTCTCTGCCTCCGAGCTGCCCTGCTCAGCGGCCTTCCTGAACCATCCTGCGGCCCCGCTCAGGCTCTTCGTGACGCCCTTTCCCTCGAGGTAAAGCGTCCCGAGGAGATACTCCGCGTCCGCGCTCCCGTGATCCGCGGCTCGGCGGAACCATTTCGCGGCATCCTGGTATTTCTTCCCGATGGCGTAGATGTAAGCAAGGTTGAGTTCAGATGCCGTGTCCCCGGCCTCCGCCTCCGCCCCCGCCCTGCAGGCCCTGAAGACCTCAGCGGCGGTGCTCTCGCTGATGGCCGCAAGGTCGCACTCTGCTGCGGCCGAAGAGCACGAAACCGCTGCCGCAAGCACAGCGGCCGCATACTTGAGCTTTATTCCCATGAGCATCTCCTTTCCGCAAACAGAAGGCCGTTTCCCCTGGCCTTGGCACTCGGACCAGCATCAGGCGGGGCATTATGCCAAGCCTTCGCCTCTGGAGCAGCCTCAGGCCCGCCGCACGCCGCGAGCAGAGGTCGTCATGCATTCCCGGCTCATGCTCCCTGCCCGCCGCCCTACTGCGGGATTCCCATGACGGCGCTGTCCGCCTTCCTCCGCCACTTCCCGGCCGCAACAGGATCCCTCTGCACGCCGCGCCCGTGGGAGTACATGACGGCAAGGCTGTACATGGCATCGGCATTTCCGAGATCCGCGGCCCTCTGATACCACTTCACCGCCTCCTCATAATCCTGAGGGACGCCCCTTCCGAAATAGAAGTCCTCGCCCTTCCGGTACAGAGCCTCAGGATCCTGCGGGAAGCTCTCCTCCGGAGGCTCAGGATGATAGCGTGCTCCCTCGCCGCCGCTCCGCCAGGCCTTCCCGCTCACGGGGCGGCGGATCGGGGCATTGTTCTTCCCCGTGAGCCAGTTTCCCGCGGAATGGTACGGCTTTCTGCCGCTTCGGGGACTCGCCACTCCGCCCTCCCCGCCTGCCGGGGCCTCAGCCTTCTGAGGCACTGTTTGAGGGCCTGCTGCGTCAGGGACGCGCGCCTCACTCGCGGAGGAAGGGCTGATATCAGCCTTCGCCATGCTCTCCTGGAATACTGCGCCTGATGCGCCGGCATGGCCCTCTGCAGGCGGGGTTTCGGGCTCCGGGGCGGAAGTTTTGTGAAAAGTGGCGCTGTAGCCTTTATCTGAAGGCTCGGTGACCGATTCTCTGAGCCCGAGCGCGAACATGAAGCACTCCGCCGCGTACTCAGCGAACTCGTCCCGGAATGCGCAGGTCCTCACAAGCGATTTTTTCAGGTACTCCGCATAGAGATCGAAGTCCTCATTGTCCTCGAGTATGCTCCGGCTGCAGAGATCCTTTCCCCAGACGCCGGTGGCAACGGCCTTCATGACCTCTTTCATGGCCGGGAACTCGTCAAAGGCGAGATAGTCAGCGAGGAGGAAGACGAGGCGCTTCTCCATTAGCACCCTGCTCCCGAACTCCTTCAGTATTTTCCGCAATGCCTCATGCAGCTTCAAGACAGGCCCTCCCCGATGCCACTCTGCGCCGGGCTTTGATTATTCATCCCGGCTCTCATCCGATCTTAGCAGGATCATGCCGCATCGCAAAGTGTCATGTTAATTTACCTCACGGCCGGCGGAGAAAAACGCGGCTCCGGAGCTTCTCTCCGGCGCAGCTGCAAGAGCCCTCGCTCAGCCTGCGCTCTCTCCCTCAGCTCACCGGGCGCCTCACCTGGCTCCCGGCCGCACTGGTGAGGCCTTTGTCCGTGCCAATAGCGCTTCCGTACATCCCGGCAGTGAGCTTCACCCGCGGCGGCGCGCCGGGTACCGCTCTGCGCTCTTCCGGATCCCGTCTGAGGAAGATGTAATGGCTGCCCCGGGCAGGGTCAGCCGAAGGGCACGTCTTGTCCCTCAGGCACCGGAATTCCCGGGAAGGCTCTTCTTGCAGGATCTCAGTGAGCATCCCTGCGCCGCATTTCCCGATGGCTTATCATCACTCTCTGGGCATGAGCCCGGCTTCCGGAAACTCAGGATGGATATCAGTGTCGTTCTCTTTGAGGGATTCACCCCCCTCGACTTTACAGGACCTGCCGAGGCCCTGCAGCGGATCCCGGAGTACAGCG
>SAMEA3663052__coassemble_588_pt1 | contig 17971 bp, 14 predicted proteins | sample SAMEA3663052__metabat2_high_PE_014 | metagenome-assembled genome bin SAMEA3663052 (sample SAMEA3663052) | pig gut metagenome | biome: pig gut; feature: pig-associated habitat; material: faeces | place: France | collected 2012 | reverse complement strand
ATTCGGCGTTTGTACCACTGGATGAGGCCAGAAAGGCCGAGCAGAAGCTGCAGCAGAAAGCGGCAAAGCAGAAGTCCGGCGGAAGAACACTCTAGTTTTTTGATTGTCATAACATGGAGGGCGGCATGGGAATGCCGCTGTTATTTATGTCAGATACGAATGAGAATGATACCCTGAGTCCGCTGGAGACACGTGTCGCCTTCGTCGGAATGATGGATGAGACAGAGGACTGGGCCAGGGCGATATGGAGACACAATCCGCAGTTCTTGGATTTTTACAAAACCAGTCGTCTCGCAAATATTGAGGATCATCTCTATGACTACGACAAGTGGGACAGCGTGCGGGAAGATTACAGAAACGGCAGGAGAACAGCTTTTTTCTATGACAAGGCTGCCGGAAAGGATGTCGAGAAGATTGTTTATGCTGATTCCAGGGAAGAACTGAAGAGGATACTTCTTGCCGAGGCCCGTTCATTTATTCCGGATCCTGATGACCACGGCAAAGAAATGAATGAATTCTTTGATGAATATGGCAGAAGCTGGATGATGAGAGGATTGCCGACACGCTGGCAGGAATTCTTCGGAGCATGTATGAATCCTGATTACAATGGCTCACTCTCCTGGGATGAAGGAGCAGATGGGGACAAGGAATTGATCAACAGCTTTGAGAATGCTCCTGTATCAGAAGATGACGATGACGAATGGGATTAATTGATATATTATTCCAAGGCTGACCGCAATCAGAACTCAGTTGCCGGTAAGCAGGAAAAGTCCTAATCCAAACAAGATATCCAAAGCTGTCAAAGCCCCGATCTTAAGACCGGGGCTTTTTTCGTACTTCAATTTCCGGCAGCCGGTCAGGACTGGATGACGATTTTCTTTTCCGCTGCCAGAGTTACTATTTTGGTTACAAACGCCTTCTGCGCTGACTCAAAATCTGTCTGTGAGGATGTCCCCTCCTCAATTCCTTGCAGCTTTTCCTCGAACATTGCGGTGAGAACCGGATCCCTGACGAGAGCAGGCAGCTCGCGGAGGACCGTGCAGGCCTTGTCGGTAGCATGGATCTTTTTCCCGTCGAGTGCGAGAAGGCCGACGCGCTTGAGCTTGTCGATGATGCCGGCCCTGGTGGCAGAGGTTCCGATGCCGTCTCCGTCCCTGAGCAGCTGCCTGGCTCTGGGATCATCTATCGCCGCATAGATGTTCTGCATAGCCTTGATGAGTGCGCCCTCGGTGTAATAGGGCGGGGCCTTGGTGAGCTCCTTCACCGCTGCAATCTTCTCCACTGTAACGGCCTGGCCTTTCTTCAGTGCGGGAACCTTCTGGTCCTCCTCCTGGCCCTTTTTGTCATTGGCTGCCTCGTCCCCGCCGGCAATTTTCTTCCAGCCCGGATCAAGGACGGCCGTTCCGGAGCACACGAAATCGAATCCGTTCACAGAAACTGTGAGTTTTGACTTCGAGAGCTTTGCGGGCGGGTAGAACTGGCAGAGGTACCTGAGCACCAGCAGGCGGTAAACGTTCTTCTCGTCCTCGTTCATGGCGGAAGCCCTGGCGTTCTGGGTCGGGATGATGGCGTGGTGCGCGCTGATTTTCGCGTCGTTCCAGATCTTCGACTTCAGCGCCGGATTCGCTCCTGTAATAGCGGGGGCAAGGTCCGGGTTCACGGCCTTCAGGGCGGCAAGGACCTGCTTCACGTCACCGAACTGGGATGTCGGCAGGTACTGGCAGTCAGAGCGCGGATAGGACGTGAGCTTGCAGACCTCGTAGAGCTTTTGGCAGCAGTTGAGGACCTGCTGGGCGCTGTAACCGTATTTCGCGTTGGCGGCGGACTGGATGTCCGCGAGGGAGTATCCGAGGGGCGGATTCTGCTCGGCATTTTTGCTCTCGCTGTCCTTAACGGTTCCGGAGGTCGCTCCCTGCAGCGCGTCATTGATTATCTTTGCCTCCACTCCGCTGGTGAGGCGTTTCTCCGAATCAAGCCCGGGATGGTTCTCCGGGAGCTGCAGCGTCGCGTGGAATCTTATTCCGTCGGCGACAAAGGTTCCCTTGAAGACGAAGTACGGCTTCGGCCTGAAATTTCTGATTTCGGCGTCGCGCTTTGCGACAAGAGCCATTGTCGGTGTCTCGACGCGCCCGATGTTCACTGCACCTGTAAGGCCGCTGGAGCCACGCTGGGCCGCAAGCGTGAACGCACGCGAGGCATTGATGCCGATGAGCCAGTCAGCGCGTCCGCGGGCTCGGGCTGCGTTCCTCATGCCGACAAACTTCTTCAGGTTGTTCGGCTGCAGGTTATTGAGCGCCTTCCTGACTGACGCGTCATCGACGGCTGATGCCCAGTACCTCAGAACCTGCTTTGACTTCGTGAGCCTGCAGGTCTCGAGGACCTCGTCGATGAGGAGCTGGCCTTCGCGGTCAGGGTCTCCTGCGCCGACGATTACGTCGGCTGCCTTGACCAGTTTCTTTATGAGGTCGTACTGTTTTTTGACTCCGGGGTCAGTCTTGCCGTCCTTTTTCCTGAGACAGGTCTTCCACGTCGAGGGCAGGATCGGCAGGTCTTCCTGCCGCCATTTCTTCTTCCCTGATTTGGTTGTGGGGATGTCTGCCGGGAGGTAAACATCCGCGTCCTCGAGCTCCATAAGATGCCCGAAGCACCAGGTAACAGTGTCTCCGGTCCTGCACTCGATGTAATTACCGTAGGACTTCTTAATGCCCAGAGCGCCGGCAATAGCCTTGCCGACGCTGGGCTTTTCCGCAATAAAGAGTCTTTTCATCATCTGCACCAGTTAGGATCTGCGTACATGTCAGCAGCTGTGCTGACCTTACATGAGCCATCCTTATGGACAGAGGTGTCAGCAGCTGCAGCGTCGCTGAAATCCGCCTGGGCTCCGGTTCCGTCCCGGTAGTCGGCTTCGTAGAAAGTCTTCCCTACCTGCTGGCCGTACTGGGTGATGGCAGTCTTCGTGGTCATGACGCAGCCGGGATGGCGGACCACGGGCCCGTAGCTGCCATGTTCCACACAGGGAGGATCTACTTCCTTAGCAGGTACATTGCGCCATGCAAGGCATTCACGGGGCTGGGCATAAACCTTTCTGGCTGTAACGCTGCTCTTCTCGCTGTCGGAGCATTCATGCGTTCCGGTAGCCTGCCATCCTCCCATCGAACTGTAATGGCCTTCCTGGCAGACCATTTTGTATTCGACACATTCACGGTGGGCCGGAACATATGCGACTGTGTCAAAGCTGATGTCAAATCCCTCGTCATTCCCGTCGTCCTTGTCCTTGCATGACGAGAGCTTCGGAGCCGGGGAAAGCGGATGCTTGCGGAAAACGCGCTCGCGGAACCGCTGGTGCGGCTTGCTGCACTCGGCCGGAGCGAAGCCTACAGGGAGGCAGAGCCAGATGGCGCACTCCTCCTGGTGCTTGCTCTCGAACTGAACGTCAGCCTGGGCCGGCAGGGCGCCGGCCGCCAGAGCGGCAGCTGCTGCCGCGGTCAGAAAAAATTTTTTAATCATTTTGTTCCTCACTTTCTGAATCATCCTTGTCATTGACTATGTCCTCCAGTTCCTGACTTGTAAGGGTGTCAGGGTCTTCCGTGTCCTGAGAATCTCCTGTCCCGGCTGCGGAATCGCTGTCCCCGAAAAATTCATCCATGGCAGGCGAAGATCCGGAATCCGTTTTCGGCCCGGCTTCCGGAGCCTCGGCAGGCTGCTGTGGGATATCTGACATATCAAAGGACCCGTCGTCATTGCCTGATTCTGATTGCTTCAGGTTCGCGGTCATTTTTTTCAGTCTGTCCTGATTCATCCTGCCCTGGTCAAGCGACAGCAATACATTCTGCACGGCCTCCCTGCTGACGAGATTGCCGTTCTGGTCGCGGAAGGTGTTTGTAGCGATATCCATCGCCCGCTGCATGACGCCTTCGTCTGTTAGGTCGCCGTCATCATTAAAAAATTTATTTTTCCCTTCTTCGGCGCTCTTCTCCAGCTCGGAGTCATCAATTTTCTTAACATTTTCGAACCCTGCGACATCCTCAGGCTTGTCCTTATCGGTTGCCTTGGTGAACTGCTTACGGAGCCCGAGAATGAATTTATCGACGTCAATAGTCGGGATCTGGTGGTCAGCGTCGAGCTTCCAGTTGATCTTGTCAGTGAAGTCCGGGTCCTCAAAGTATTTGATCTTGTCGCAGAAAATCGGCTTGCAGTTCTCGAGGGACACGATCTCCCTCCAGCGGCCGATTTCCTTGATCTCCTGGGGCAGCATCAGCGCGCGCTTCTGGTCGGATACCGAGTCGCTGTGCGAGCTCTGCTTGGAGTACGAATGCGACTTCGACGTGCTCTTGACCGTGGTGTCTCCGAGCATCTCGGAGTACTCCTTCGCGTCGGACTGCACGACAGGCGACGGGGCGTACATGATCATGAGGGCGTGGTTCGACATGAGCGTTACCGCCCCAGACTTACCGTAGACGTCCTCGAGCTGGGACTTGTTCTGGATGATGGTCAGGACTCGCATGTTGTAGCCGGCCTGGTAGCTGATGGACTTCGCGATCATGTTCACCTTGCCGATTGCGGTGAACTCATCAAGGATCATCAGGCACTGGTACTTCAGGGATTTGTCCTGTTTCGGCAGCACACGGGTGTTCTGGTTGAGGAGCTGGTCAAAGAACAGGTTGACGATGACTGCGGCATCGGCGAGCTTGTCAGGCGTGATGCCGAGGTAGATCGTCATCGGCTTTCTCCGGACGTCACGGAGGTCAAAGTCGTTCGCCGAGGTGGCCGCGTCAACCCTGGGGTTCTCGAACGCGAGGAGCGGGGACTGGAACGAGGACTTCACGGAGCCGAATGTCTGCTCCGGCATGTCGGTCATGCGCTTGATGGCGCGGCGGCAGGCGTCGTCGTAGTAATAGTGAGGCGGCTCGTTTTTGTCCTTTTCGTCCCGCGCCTGCCTGGCATTCTTCTCCTCTTCGGTCTCCTCTTTTTTCTCTTTCTTTTTATCTTCGGCCTTCTCCTGGTTGTCCTTCTTGGGGAACTTTATTACATTCGCACCTTCCTTCGGTGCGGCCTTGGGGCCGGCCTCCCGGTGCTCAATGGCGTTCCCGTCCTTGTCCCTCTTGATGTGCAGCCCGTCTTCATCGCCTTCGAGCTCCACCCTGGCGTCCAGCAGGAACTTCAGATTGTCGATGCCTGCGGAGGCCTCACGGATTATCTGGCCGAGGGTGTGAGGCTTGAGGTTCTCAGGCGTCTCGATTACGGCAAGGCAGCAGGCCCTGAACATGTCCTTGGCCATGTTGTCCCAGAACGGGTCCTTGGCGTTCGGGTTGTTGTAGAGCGCGTTCGCGATGGCGTCGATGTCTCCCATGCGGTTCGACTTGTCTTCCGAGATGTACGAAATCGGGTTCCAGCGGTGGGTCCTGCCGTTCGGGTCGAACGGCGCGAAGAGGTAAACCTCCTGGCCGAGCCCGCCTTTTTCTTTCGGTGCCTGCCGGTATCCGGCCGTGATGTCGAAGTTCTCGAGCTTGATGTCGAGGACCACGAGGGAGTCTGTGTAAGTGATGCAGTTCGGGATTACAACACCGACGCCTTTTCCCGAACGGGTGGGTGCCGCGAGCATGACGAACTGGTATCCGGGGTATCTGAGATACTGTCCTTTGAACTTGCCGACAAGTATGGTTTTGTCATCCTTTTCTGGCAGCAGGCCGGCCTTCCTGACCTCGGCCATGGTCGCGAAGCGGGCGTCTCCGAAGAGCGCGCGCTGCTTCTGGGACAGGGCAATGAGCAGGCCGACGGCTGTCAGGACAATCAGAGGAAGTAGCGCGGCGAACCAGACAAGGAGCTTCAGTCTCTTGTTCTGGGAGTGTCCGTAGCGCTGGAGGTAGTGCCATGCAGTGTTCCAGTGAGGCTCCTGGTTAATGTCATAGACGGCATAGATAATCTTGCCGCCTATGTACTCGAAAAGGCCAATAAAGGCCACAAGGGCAATGACTGCGAGGATTGCCAGAATGGGCTTTTTGTACTTTCGTAGCTGCTGTTGAATATCTTTAAGCTTCATCTGGCTGACTCCTGTGCAATGCCGTCAAGCGTTTTCCCTGAGGCCCGAAATGCCTTGCGTGCGGCCTGGGCCCCTGCGGAGAAATACATCTCGGTGATATGGCGGCCCCTGCCGTAATACTTGTCATTATGGATGCAGACAATGATGTCGAGGACCTTGTGCAGCAGACGGTCGATGGTTTCGTACGGCAGCTTCGAGCCGGTCGGGGACTGCATCACCTTGAGGTTCAGGTAATCGAACACTCCGGAGCAGGAGCCCGAGTGGCAGGACGTGATGGTTCCAGAGTGCCCGGAGAGGCAGACATTCAGGAAGTCATAGGTCTCGCCGCCGCGGAGCTCCGCAAGCAGGATGCGGTCCGGCTTCATGCGAAGGCATGAGCGCATCAGCGATGCTGCCGTAATGACCGCGTCCTCCTTGGCCTCGGACGGATACAGCAGGTTCACGATGTTCTTCCGGTCCTGGAGGCCGTAAATCAGCTCCGGGACATCCTCGATGGTGATGAGGCGCTGGTCCTTGGGGATGGACTGCATCAGCGTCTTCATGAACGTGGTCTTGCCTGAGCCGGTCTCGCCCGCGATGATGATGTTCTTTCCGAGAACCACGGCCCGCTGCAGGAACTCGTAGCGGAGCCTTCCGGACCTCTTCGGGTCCTTCTCGGCCTCGTAAGCCTGCTGCATTCCGATGAGCTCCCGGTCCTCGGCGCTGAGCGCCTGTTCCGGCCGGACATTGTCAAAGAATCCATCGGCCAGGTACTCCTCCATCGTTCTGACATGGAACGAGGGCTTGCGGATGGTGATTGAGAACGTGCCGTCGAAACAGGCGGGCGGCATGACGAACTGGGAGCGCTCTCCGCCCGGCAGAACTGCCGAGACAATGGGTGAGGTCTCCGACAAATCTGTGTTCGCGAACTTCGCGACGGCTATGCCGAGCTGCCGAAGATAGTCCATGGTGAGCGCCGGGACCGGGAAGAAGGCCCACTTCCCGCACTTCTCGCAGAACACCTCTCCGGGCCGGTTGACACAGATTTCGGTGATTTCCCCGTCGTCAAAAAAATTTTTGAAGGGCTGCAGCATGTACCGCACAGCCGTGTCTTTCTGCAGAATATCAGGCATTCGCACCTCTCAGGCCGGGGCAGGGCAGTGATTTGAAACCCCTGCCCGGAGAGGGCAGGGGCAGGGCAAAAAAATTTTTTATCAGCTGATTTCGTAGATGCGGTTGAGCTTGTACCTTTCAGCAAGGACTTCCTCGGTGGTGCCGTCCTCGTACTTCACGACAACCCATCCGTCCGTCTGGGGCTTTTTCTTCCAGAGAAGCTCGGCCTCACGGCCGTCGACGGAGCCGTAGATGATGGGCTTTTTGAACTCGTCGGCTGCCGGCTCGCTCAGGTCAAAGGCCAGGGAGCTGCTGTCACCGCTGCCGGAAACCTCAGACTCACCTGAGGCCTCAGAGGCCCCGGAGCCGGAATCACCTGAGCTTCCTTCATTGAACGAGAAGGAGTCACCTGACTCTGAGCCAGAATCAGCCTCGCTTTCAGCGCTGCCTGACTCGGAGAAGGATCCGGTCTCGCTGCCGGACTCCTCAGTAAAGCTCCCGGACTCCTCAAAGCTGCCTGAGCTGGTGTCACTCCCGGAGAATGAGCTGTCCCCGGAGCTCTCTGAGGCCTCAGAACCGGTCCCGGAGCCTCCATCACTGAAGGAGAACGAGTCCCCGGCAGAATCACCGGACTCAGAGCCTGATTCACTGTCTGAGCTGGTGTCCTCTGGCGCGGTGAAGGACTCCTCTGCCGGGCCTTCGGCCCCGCTGTCACTGGCGGACGGCGCCTCCGGTGCTGCCTCAGTGCCTGAGCTGCTGCCGCTGTCAGGGGCGGGTGCGGGTTCCTCAGGCTTCAGTGCCTTGCTGGCCTGAGCTCTGGAAACAAACTCTCCCTCCGGGGTCTCGTCAAACAGCTTCCTGACCTCGTCCTCGGGGAGTTGTGCAAGATCAACAGCCGTGGCAATGGCTTTTATCTTGTTCTTGTTCTCCCTGATGTAGTCAGGAACATCCTTCCATTTCATGTAGAGACTGACACGGCGCTTGTCGATGCCAAGCTTTTTCGCAATGTCGCTCTGCTTCTCGCCGGCGTCGGCATGCCTGATGATGAAGTCCGCGAGCTCCCAGAACTTCAGGTCGGCGCGCTGCAGGTTCTCGGCCATCTGGACGTAGCCGATTTCATCATCCTTCCAGGACTCGTCAAGGATGGCCTTGATGGACTTGTCACCGTTGAGCTTGGCCGCGCGGTAGCGCCGCTCTCCAGTCACCAGGATGAACTTCCCGGGGTTCTCCTTGTCGGCGCGGATAACGACAGGCTGGATGAGCCCGTTGCGCTTCATGTCCTCGGCAAGCCTGAGGAGCCCCTCGTCGTCAAACTCCTTCCTCGGCTGGTCCGGGTTCGGCCGGATGTTGTCGAGAGGGACGTTGTAGACCATCCCAGCCTGATCCTTGCCGAGATCCATCTTCGCGAGGCCCTGCTTGAGGCCTGAAAAATCAAAGTTCATGTTTTCCTCTCTTTTGTTTTAGTGATGCACTGAAAGCTGGTAAGAATTCGAGAAGTCGATGTCACGCGCGACGAAGATGGCCACATGCTCGCCCTGGTTCTTGTACAGGGTCGGCGGGATGTTCCCGGCCTGCCTCATGGCCTCCTGGATGATTTCCTGCATTCCGCTGTCGTTCATCTGGAAATCGCCGTTATTGTCAGCTTCCTTCGCTGTCGCGAAGTCGAATGCGGATGAGACCATCGAGAACAGCAGCGCGTTGCCGAATCTCTTCCACCAGTGGAAATCGACATAGCCTCCCATGCCTGCGCCGCCGAGCGAATCCGCAGCAGGGGACGCTACCGAGACAATGACTCCCTCCGGGGTCCTGAGCTCAGTCCAGAGCACGAAAATCCTGGCAAGTCCGTTAGCGACGCCTCCCTGGTACTCGCCTACGGCCTTGGTGCCGCGCTCAACGAGGAGCACCTTGCCATCCTGGGAATAGATATCCCGGGGAATCACGCATGAGGTGAATCCGGGCACGGTGGTGTCAAGCCTGGTCTCGAGGATGCAGTCGATTACCGTTCCCTTGGAAATCATCAGGGACCGGTTGTGGTTTACGACAGTGTCGCCGACTGGTGTCGGTGTTCCCTGGAGTTTTGACTCGAGGCTCTGCCCGCCCGGACGGCCTGCGCCGGGGAAATTACCGGCAGGTGCGGAGCCCTGGCCATTGGCGCTGACTCCCATCTTCCTGCGCTGCTCTTCGAGGATTTCGTCATAGGTCGGGTATTTCTGCTGCTCTGTCCCGGTACCAGATGCGGTATCGGTGCGGGCATAGGTGCTGCCGGAGCTTCCCGTGCTGCCCCCGCCCATCATCGGTGCCTGGAACTTGAGGTCCTCGAGGGTCGGCCCGGTGCTGGCCGGAGCGGCCTGCGCCTGGACGGATCCTGCTGCCGGAGCGGGGGCTCCCGGCACCAGCCCGAGGTTCCCGTCGTCCTTCTTCGCCTCAAGATCAGGCTCCTCGTCATCATCGATGGGCTTCTCGGACTGGTCGACGGGGATTTCACCCTGGCGGAGCTCAACCTGGGATGTCATGCCCTGGTCGGTCTTCTCATCCTGCTTCGTTTCAGAGGAGTCGTCCGAACCGAACCACTGCCACGGCTTCAGGAAAATGCAGAGCATGAGGATAATGACAATGATCGCGCCGAGGGCAAACAGCGCCTTCTCGGCCTTCTGATTGCGGTGACTGTCCGTATTAAGTGCGCTGGAGCCAGTCTGCTGCTCCTGGCCCTGTGCCTCGGGCTGCTCCTGCTCAGGCTGCCTGACCTGGGGGGCCGGAGCGTTCCCGGCACCGTTCTCGTTCTGATTGCTGGTTTCGTCTGTCATCTGATATTCCTGTCAAGTCCCGAAACGGTCGTGCCGTTGACGGCCTTCCTGCCGCCGCCGAAATAGGCCTCGTTGTAGACGCCGACAACACTGTTGCCGGAGCGGAGCCTGAACTCAGGGTAAACGCCATGGACTACGAGGTAGTCGTTCTCGATATGGCTGTTCACGATGCCCTCCTGTACCGTGTCCTCGTCATCCGGATCATCCCTTGAGACGCTGTAAACAGCCGGGATTTCCCGGGAGTTCGCGAACTTGAAGTACGTGAAGCGGCCGTTGTCGAACACGCGGAGCGGGGCAAGCTCGCGGGAATGCGCCGACTTGCCGAAATTCATGGAGTAGTTCCAGTTGTTTCTGGGGTCGTCCTTCAGGGTGTTCGGGTCGGTCTCGTTGACCTTCTTCTCGAGGGCCAGCGCGGACTCCTGCTGCCTCTTCTCCTCCTCGGCCTTCAGTCTGGCCTCGGCAGCCGCGGCCCTTTCCTCGGCAGCCTTCGCTGCCGCGTCGGCCTTAGCCTGCTCTTTGGCCTTCCTGGCGTCGTCCGGGTAGCGGTAGGTCAGCATGTAGGTCGCGTCCTCCGGCTTCTCCACGAGCTCGATGTCGAGCATGTAGATCTTCCGGTCGGTGACGATGGTCAGGTTGGTGGTGCCCTGGGGCGCCGCCGGCTTCAGGAAAAACTTGTTCCCGACATGGTTGAACTGCCACGCGGACGAATATCCTGAGGCAAAATTCATAACTGCTTCATCCGGGGCAAATACAATGGTCGTTATGTAGCCGTTCACGCATTTGATATGCGTGACGTCAGAGGGGTTGAAGTCAATGAACTGGATGCGCTTGTCCCCGCTGGCGCTCACCGGGGTTGTTACCCCGAAGCAGGACTGGCAGGCCGCGGCCGCGAGGACCGCAAGAAAAATTTTTCTAAACATTACCTGAGCTCCGGATCAAGCCTGTAAGTCGTGACCTTGAAGCCGAACGGGTTCACAAGGCGCCGTTCGTCCGAAACGACGAAGGTCGGGTGGTACTCGAACGAGATGGTCGCCGTCCAGTTCGATATGGTGTCCGAGCCGTTGCGCTTCGCGAGCTTCTTCCTGCTGAAGCGGACTGTCGCGAGGCTGTCCGAGTTCAGGACAATGGACTTGATACTGATGACATAGCGCCAGGAGTCACCGAGCTGCTGGTCAAGCGAGTTCTTGCTGCCGTCGAACTGCTTCGCGTAGGGCGCGAAGACGTCCGGCATGGAGAGCTCCCTGGTGACCTCAAAGTCATGCTGGAGCGAGTACCAGTCATATGACTCCCTCGAGATGACGTACTGGGAGATCCAGTACTTGTTCATGACCTCGGAGACGGGGATTTTCTCCGGGTCGGCAATCTCCACGAGCTGGGAGAGCCCGGTCTCTTTGTTGGTCTCGATGACGAAAGGCTCGACGGTCTTCAGGGGGCAGAGCATGAAGATCGCGATTACGAGGAGAACGACAAGACCGCCAGAGACGCGGGCGGTGAGCCATGCCTTCTTCTCTGACTTCTCAATGAGCTCGAGCCTTGAGGTCTCCCAGGAGAACTCCGTGGCCCGTACCGGAACATGCTGCTTTTCAGCGCTTTTATCTGATTTCTTGTCCATGGTTATTTTTCTTTTACAGCTGGAGTGGGATTGGGTACGGCCTTCGCGGCAGGCTTCGCCGGCGCAGCGGCCTGAGCAGACTTGGAAGCAGGGGCCGGAGCGGCCTTGGGCCATGACCGGGGCTTCCTGAACTCGGTGAAGCGGACGTCGCTCTTGTCGATTATCTGGATACTGGGGATCCTGTCAGCTTTTTCCTCGGTCTTCACAGGTTTTTCCGGTGCTTTTTTGGTCTTGGCGCTGTCCGAGAGCACATCCTTAGAGAGGATGATGTCGGTATTGATTGGTATGCGCTTTCCCTCGGGCTGTTCAGGCACCGGAAGGTTTGAGCAGCCGGAGATAAAGAGGGCCGCGAGGGCCCCGGCAGAGCATAAAAGAAATTTTTTCATGCGACTCCCGTCAGACAATGAGGAGAAGCACTGGAAATCAGCATAAAGCGATCCTCCCACTATGCTAAAATCAGAAACGTATAGAAAAGGTTATTGGACGATAAGATATGTGGCAAACGGTACAGCAAGACCTTGATATGACTCATAATGCCTCTTCAAGGCACCCGTTGGCGGTAAATTAGCTGTCCCGGGCAGTCTCCCTCACCATCCCGTTCACTTCTCAGTGAGGCTGTCTGCGTCAGGCCTGCTCCGCGGCTTTTGAAAATGCCATCAGGCACGGGTGTGAGCAAGATGTCGCCCGTTGTTGTGCGGGACAGATACTGGTACCTGGCAGCCTCTGAAAATAAAAAAGGGACCGCATAACGCGATCCCTGTGCATATTCGGCGAAGGGCCCTGACTCAGGCCTCTTTCTTTGCGTCAGTGCTTTCTTCTCCGGCATTCTGCGCTTCATTCTGCTTTTCTTTCTTTGCCTTCTTCCTGTTCCTGATGACGAGTATCACAACGGCAAGAATGACAACGCCTATGACAACCAGCGTTATATTGTGGCCGTTTGACATCCAGCGGGCGAGGTTGTCGCGGTTCTGTGCGCCGTAATGTCCCATGCCGACCCATACCGGCACGGAAATCAGTGCGGCGGCTCCGTCAAGGAGCAGGAACTTCAGGTAGCTGACGCGCCTGCTCATGCCTGCGGCGAGGTAGATAGGCGCCCTGAGGCCCGGCATGAACCTCGCGAAGAAGAGGGCCCACACGCCGTATTTCCTGAACTGGCGCTGTACCCAGGCGAACCTGCTCGGAGGCAGGACTTTCCGGAGAGGAGTGTATTTCTGCAACTTGTAGCCGAAGAGCCTTCCTCCGATGAACATGATCCCGTCACCGATAAGGACGCCGGCGAGACAGAAGCACAGCATGAGGACAAAGTGCCCGTGGGTGGTGTTCACCTGGATGCCGGAGAGAATGCCTGCGGCAATAAGGGTAATGTCCTCGGGGATCGGGAGTCCGAATCCGCAGAGTATGAGCATGCCGAATATCATTGCAAGGCTGTATTCCTGATAGTTCTGCAGGAATTCAACTATGGTTTCAAGTGTTTCCATTGTGTCCCCGTCAGACTCCCTCCGGGAGTCTCATCTGTTCCTTGCGCACCGCTGTGCGCGTTTAAAGATAACTTAAGTTCCGGCAGTACCCGTGCTGCCTGCTGCATTTTTTTGTACACAATTCTAGCATGACATGAGTATTCCGGCGTCAGAAATCCGTCAGTCTCAGACTCTGACTATGTAATCCTTCTTCCTCGGTGCAGCCCTGCCGGGAGCCCTTCCTGCGTAGCCGAGCGCGAGCGCTCCGACTCCCCTGAGCTTTTCTGGGTCAAGACCCCATTTCAAGAGGAGCTCCTTACCCTCATCCGAGGAGAAGACCTCTTCCTCGCGGTTGATCCAGCATGATCCGATACCGAGGGCCTCTGCCGCGATCATCATGTTCTCAAGGACACAGGAGCCGTCCCTGAGCCAGTTGGAGCTCGATGAGTCCGCAAGAACCAGCGCGTAGACCGGGGCTCCGTAAAACGGATCGAATCCTGCGGATCTGTTATGGGAGTATTTAGCGTTGAGGCTGCTGAAATGGCGGCGGTCCTCTTCTTTAGTCAGGACCACGATGACAGGTGACTGCAGTCCTTTGCCTGTAGGGGCCCATGTCCCGGCCTCGAGGATGCTGTCAAGGATATCCTCCGGAATCATCCCGCTCCTGAATGACCTCATCGAACGCCTGTTCCTTATGGTGTCAAGCACAGCCTTGGCTGTTTCAGTCATTGCCATATTCAGTCCTCCTTTTCTGTCATGCCGGTGGCTTCAGCGCCGTCTTTTCCGCCGTTTGCATTTTCCTCATGCTCACGGAGCTTTTTCTCACGGATGAGATCACCGCCCGGCTCAAGTCCGCTCAGATAGAGGAATGGCCTGTCCTGGAACATCGTGACTATTATAAGCTCCGGCTTTTCCTTCGCTATGAGGTCATCGAAGTGATAGAGCCCGATGGGGCTCATGTTGGTCGCGATCCGGTATCGGATTACCTCGCGGTAGCGCGAGGCAAGGGCGATTGAAAGCGACTCGACGTAGGAATTCCCCGCAACGAGCAGGGTGTGCGGCGATGCGTCAGGCCTGCTGTTCCTGAGTACCGTGAGTATCCCGTCATGGTCGATTCTTGAAACATCCTCGTTGTAAGCGGCGGAAAGGCTCAGGTAGGGATGCAGCCTTGGCCGGAGGAGCGCGGTCTCCTCGTTTCTTGAGTCAAACCCCACAACAGCGCCGTAGGACTGGCCGTAAAGCGGGCAGTCAGGCTCTCCTTTCCTGAAAATGAGCTCTCCGGAGGAGCAGTTCTCGAGCGTGCGGTAGCGCGCGAGGCTGCTCACCGAGGGAGGTATGAGCTTTTCCCTGACGAGCCATTCCGCAAGCATGTCCTGCGAGGTCTGGGTCATATGGTGCTCGTCGTTGAAGTAGATCTCGTTTTCCGGGGCGGTGCCTGACATGTTCATCAGGCGCCTTACCTCATCTGCCGTGTTTGCTATGACAATGCCGCTCCCGGCGGTATATTTTTTAAGGAGCTCAGTCTGTATTTCGGAGTTCCTGGCGCATCTCAGCATGAGCGTCTTGCCGCATATTATCTCCGGCTTCACCGGGTAGACGAGGACCAGCATGGGTATGCCCCAGTGTCTCTGCGCGTTCACCATGTTGCGAGAGAGAGCCCGGATCTTCTCCTCGTCAGGCGTGTAGGTGTCGTCATAGCCGCTGAAGGCCGTCTCCTGGGAGATATAGGTATCATGGTTCCTGCCGCGCGTCACGATGTTGGCGTACTGTGCGAGGAACAGCAGTGACGCTGCGGACTCCCGGAGCTCCGAGTGCTCGACCAGCCAGGTCTCGTACATGCTGTCAAATTCCGGATTTATCCTGCCGTCAGGCAGCAGCGGATCCGGCTGCTCAGCGAGCATTTTCCGGAGGTTTGAGTCGCTGCTCCGGGTGGAGTCCGTAAAGATGGCGGCAATGATGCAGAGCGCTGCGGCGGCAATGATGAAGACCATGCTCTGCGTGATTTTCACCTGAGGCTTGCTGTGCTTCAGGGCAATAGCGAATGCTCCCGCAATCGTGACGAGCGATACCGCAGGGAAGGTGAGCGTTACGGTACAGTCGATGTAGATGAGGATCTCCGCGCCGACCGCAGCGGTCACCGCCGCGGCAAAAAGGCTCTTCGCCAGCTCCTTCGCGGGCGTTCGCCTGACGTACCGCGCGGCTGCCGGTATGAGGGCCATGAAAACAGCAGTCAGGATGACAAGGACCGATAATGCGATGTACGGGTAGAACATCCTATGGGATTCGGCATTTTCCGGAATGGCGAACCGTCCCTGAGCCTTTTCGCCGGTGACTCTGAGCTCTGCCGGGCCGCACTTTCCCCGTGAGCCTGTCTCAGAGGCCTGATCTGTCCCGCTCACGAGGAGGCAGGCCTCCTGTCCGCCGATCGCAAGCCTCTTTACGGTGAGAGCTACGGTGCCGGCCTCAAGGCTTAGCTCCGCTGCGGCATTGTTTCCGGATGGCCTACGGAGCCTCAGGGATATTCTCTGGGTTCTTCCGGATTCCGGATCGATCAGCGCGCGGCCCTGGTATGAACTGCCGTCAGAGTCACTCAGGGTCAGCGTCACGACTCCGCTGCCGTCAGCGTGGGACTCCAGGAGAGCCTCGCAGCTTATGTATTCAGGAGCCAGAAGGCAGAGCAGTGCTGTGAGAAGCGCGGCGGAGAGAATCGAGGCAGGAAACAGGATCCGTCCGTGCCTTGCTCCGCAGGAGGCCTTTTCCGATATAACCGGTGAAGTCATGGCGGCGCCTCCTCAGAACCTGAAATAGATGAACGGGTTGTAGTCCGCTGACATGATCGAGGCGGCGGATAGGACAAGCACCGCGAGGAGGAAAATGTCCTGCAGGGCGGTGCGGGCCGCGGAGATCCCGTCAGACTGCGGCCGGATGAGCTTCGAGAAGAGCGGCGTCGAGAGCGCGGCCGCAAGGCACATCACGGCTCCCGGGACAATGTCGGTGAAATAGAGGAGGCTGTGCAGCGGAGGCTCGGGGCTGAGCCCTGCCATGGCCAGAAAATACGCGCCTGCGTGCCTGAGAGAGTCGGAGTTGAACACCACGAAGCACAGGGTGAAGGCGAGGACGCAGTAGACGTGAAGAACGGCGTTCAGCAGAGCCGGCCGCTCCTTCTCCCGGTTGAGCCCCAGTAGCCGCTCGATTATGACAAGCGTGCCGTTCATTGCTCCCCAGACCACGAATGTCCACACCGGGCCGTGCCAGAGCCCGGTGATGAGGAACACGAAGCCAAGGTTGAGAATGGTCCTCGGAAGGCCTTTCCTGCTGCCGCCGAGCGGGATGTAGAGATAGTCCCTGAACCAGGTGGAGAGGGAGATATGCCAGCGGCGCCAGAACTCGGAGATCGTCTTTGAGATGAACGGGTACCTGAAGTTCTCGGGGAAATGGAAGCCGAATACCCGCCCGAGCCCTATGGCCATGTCCGAGTAGCCGGAGAAGTCGAAGAAGAGCTGCAGCGTGAAGGCGAAGGCGCAGATCCACGCAGGCACTGCGGCGAGCGATGCCGGATCCTCACCGAATCCCAGATCCGCAACCTCGCCGAGGGGATTGGCTATAAGGGTCTTCTTGCCGAGCCCGATAATGAAGCGCCTGATGCCGTCCGCAGCGTCATCTGCCGAGGTCTTCCTTTCCCTGAGTTCTTCGGCAATCTCGTGGTACTTGATGATTGGGCCCGCGACGAGCTGCGGGAAGAGCGCTATGTAGAGGGCGACAGTGTAGATATTTTTCTCGGCTTTCACAGTACCGCGCCTTACGTCGACTGCGTAGGAGATGGCCTGGAAGGTATAGAAGGAAATTCCGAGCGGCAGGACGATGCCGAGAGGGCTTATGTCAGCGCCGGTGACAAGGCAGATGTTCGCGATGATGAAGTCAAGGTACTTGAATGCCGCGAGGATGGCGACGAGAGCGCTCACAGTAAGGAAAGCGAACAGGTTCTGCAGCCTCACGGAGCCTTTTTCCGCCGCGGCTGAGATGGCTATGGCCCCGGCCCATACCGCAATAATCTCAAGGAGCATCACCGCAAGGAACCTCGGCTCGCCCCACGCGTAGAAGAGCATGCTCATGACGAGCAGGAACGCGTTTCTCCATGATGCGGGAATCACGAAGTAAAAGACTGCGGTGAATGGCAGGAAAAGCAGTATGAAAGTAAGCGATGAGAAAAGCATTTTGCTGACCGGGAAAGAACGGCCGGATTTTAGCAGAAAATTTAACCAGTCATCAGACAGGGCGGTTTAAAGATAATGGATCCTGCCCAAAGACCGCTGACAGAGGCATGCGGTTTGTCAGATCTGAGCGGCGGCACAGGGATTCGGTTGCCGGATCCGTGCTATCCTCACGGCAATTCATTAAAATAAGCCATGCTCTCATTCTGACCGGAGGCAAGATGTCAAATGCAGTTGATTCGGTATGGTACGGCCGGAATCCCCTTAAGTATTTCCTTCTGCCGTTCTCCCTCATCTTCCTCGCGGCCGTAAGCGTCAGGCGCCTTCTCTACCGCACCGGCCTTCTCAAGGTCCGGAAATCGTCTGTTCCGGTCGTCGTGATCGGAAATATCTCGGTCGGAGGGAGCGGCAAGACGCCTCTGGTGGTGCATCTTGCGGAGAAGCTCCGGGAAAAGGGAGTGAGGGCCGGAGTGGTCAGCCGCGGCTACCGGGCAGATCCAGGGCCGGAGCCCCTTTTGATCGACGGCTCGACTCCTCCCTCAAGCTGCGGCGATGAGCCGTACCTTATTTACCACCGGCTCAATGTCCCCGTTGCGGTATTCCCGGAGAGGCCTCTTGCCGTGGCAGCCCTTGAGGGGAAAGTTGATCTCATACTGAGCGATGACGGCATGCAGCACTACGCGATGGGGCGCGCTGCCGAGATTGCCGTTATCGATGCCTCGAGGGGCTTCGGGAACGGCTTTGTCCTTCCGGCA